>Ga0208244_100954_pt1 | contig 20031 bp, 17 predicted proteins | sample SubbioCR12Aug_5A_FD_184828 | JGI IMG/M metagenome (GOLD analysis project Ga0208244, IMG submission 184828) | Serpentinite rock and fluid subsurface biosphere microbial communities from McLaughlin Reserve, California, USA - CR12Aug_5A (SPAdes) | ecosystem: Environmental > Terrestrial > Deep... | reverse complement strand
CGGGGGTTTTTCGCCTCATGACTCATTGAAGCCGTTCCTGGACATAAGAAATTGACAACTTATCTGAGCCGGCACATTCGTCACGCTGGCTTATCCAAAAAAATCGGCAATTTATAAACAGACTCTATATAATTATGATGAATAGACATTTTGCCAGAGTAACCCTTAGGTTGGACGCTATGTTGCCAAATTGTTGCAAAAAGGTAGTTGTTCTGACCAAAAATATCACTCATTATGTAATATAGGTTATGCAATTCCACATCGTCAATTGAGATAAAAATGGCCCCATCGTCTCGCAGCATTTCTCGCAATAGGGACAAGCGTGGATACATCATGCAGAGCCATTTGTCATGACGAGAGAGGTCCTCCATCTCTCCCCCAACCACTTTACCGAGCCACTTTCGTATTTCAGGACTATTTACGTTGTCGTTGTAAATCCACCCCTCATTCCCGGTATTGTAAGGTGGATCAATATAGATACATTTGACTTTTCCTGCGTAATAGGGAAGAAGGGCTTTCAACGCCAGCAGGTTATCTCCTTCAACAAGCAGGTTACCGTTTCCCGATTCTTCCACCGACAAACCCGGCGCCTCTTTCAGGAGATGAAAGGGCACTTCATAATGATGGTTCAAAACTGCTTTCTTGCCAATCCAGTCTAACGTCGGCATACTCTTATTGCCCCCTTTTCCCCTGCCTAAAGCGATGCGCTTGGTAACCGGTCGCAATTTGCGATCGGTATATCATGTGGCTTGAAGTCACAAATTGTGACCTCAAGCTTTCGTATCACTCCATTTGCGACCTCTCCCCTTCAGGGAGGTACCCATTAAATTGCTGTCATTATATTCCTATATTTAAATCAAGGCAACTTCTAAAATTGATTGTTTGGGGAAGGGTATTCAGACGCAATTGAATGAGGCTCCTATATGTTTGGGGAGATAGATTGTTGGACCTGTTTTCGCAAGAACTGGATCTTACCGGTCTGGATTCTCTCCAGAAGATATTCCGGAGTCGTCATCACTCTCATCTTCTCATTGAAGGGAATGCCCTGTCTCAGGTTATGTCTGCAGGAGAGACAGTCAGTGAGAAGAAGGTCTGCCTTTGCCTCCTCTGCCTCTTTCACCCTTCTTCGCGCAATGTCTCTTGAGAATTTCGGATAGAACCCTCTCACCCCTCCTCCGGCTCCGCAGCAGAGCGATTCCCGGTGATGATGCTCCATCTCAACGAACTTGGTCCCAACGCTTTTTAACAGTTCTCTCGCTCCATCAAACGAGCCAAGCCCTCTTCCGAGGTGGCAGGGGTCGTGATAGGTGATCGTGGCTGAATCATTCTCCGATGAAACAAAAGAGAAATGTGTCCTGAGATAGGAAAGAAGGGTCCCAAAAACAAGCCCAGTGGGAGCTTTTTCATCATACTCCAGGAAAGTCTTAAGACAGGTGGGACAGAGGAAGAGAACCTCACGGCCGCCCGCCTCTTTTATTCTATCGATGTTTTGTTTGATTCGCTCCGGATTGGGGCTCGATCCTGTATCCCCTTTCACCGCCTCACAGCAGGCTTCATCGATTACCGTGAAATCGACGCCCAACCGTTTCAGAAGCTCGATGACCCTCCCTGTCGATTCAGCCTCCGTCGTCAACCCCACACAGCCGATATAGAGGACGACAGGACCTTTCTTCTTAAGGGACGGAAACTGGGCCCGTTCCATCTCACCATAGGGCGTTCCGAACCGATCGATTATGGATTGAAGTTGAGTCACTTCATCGAGTTCAGAGGATATCTCCGGACTCCTTAGACTCAATCGCCTCAGGTCTTTGAGCCTCTTTCCCGCATCGATCCCCACCGGACAGACCTCTCCGCAGAGGCCGCAGGTAGTACAGAGAAAGAGTCCATCCTCAACCCCCTCTTTCATGCCATGAATGAGAGACGAGAGAGCCACTCCTCTTCCGCCAAGCATGCCATCCGCCCCGAAGGAGGGACCAATGGAATTGTAAGTTGGGCAGTCGAGAAGGCAGTTGCCGCAACCGATGCAGTAGAGGAGGTCTGAGAAGTCCTTCTTCTCTTCCAGAATCCGGCTTCTTCCGTTATCGAGGAGGACGATCACCAGTTCATTCGGCTCATGCATTCCGTAAAAAGGGATCTTCTCCACATCCGAGGATTTCGATCTTCCTCCGACGATGTCGATGAAAGAAGGAAAGATGGAGCCTGTGGCCAGGTAGGTCTCAAGCTTTGCCATCAGGATGGCGTCATTCATATCCGGATAGACCTTATCGATGGAGGCGATGATGAGGTGTTTCGATCTCGTTCGCACCCGTGTGACATTTCCTTCATTGTGGATGATCAGAATTGCCCCTTCTCTTGCGGCAATCGCATTGGCGCCCGTGATTCCCACCTTCGCCCTCTGGAGATAGGCTTCGATATCCTCCTTCACCGCCTGCATCTCATCTTCCGGAACAGGAGGAATCTCTCTCTTCAAATGTCCGGAGAGGATCTCGGAAACCTCAAATCGAGTCAGGTGAACGATGGGCCCGGTATAATGGGACGATCTGCCTCCGATCAGTTGATTGATCCGGTCGCCGATATCGGTCTCGATGACCTCGATGCCGTGCCGGGCTAAAAAAGGAGTCAGCCCGATCTCCTTTGAGAGGTTCGATTTCGATTTAACAATGAGCCTCTCTTCCCCGATCTCTTTCAGAAAGATGGCGCAGGCCTCTTCGCCATCTTTCGCCGGAAGGACTTTGAACCGGTTCTTCTCGAGATGGGCGACCGCCTCCTCCAGGAGATCCGGGTTCTCCAGGGATTGAGAGCGAATTCGCTTCACCTCCTCCTTCATTTTTTCAAAATGGTCGAAGAGATGAAGGTTCTGCTTTTGACGGCTGCGGGTCTCTCTGAAGGCGCGCCTCTGATTTTCAAGTTCCGACTTTTTGATCTTCTTTCTTAACGAGTCATACTGTTTCTGAATGAGACCCATTTAACCCCCTACGACCAAATTCGTGAAATTCGGCGTTATTCGTGCAATTTGTAATCTATTTTGCAACTTTTCAAACGACAAAACAAGGATTGATTAAATAGGTGGTTTGAAATAAACATTCAAAAATCCCTCCCCACCTCCCTTTTCCAAAGGGAGGAGAAAATATTTCCCCCTTTTGACAAAGGGGGATGAAGGGGGATTAGATGATTTTTTTCAAAGAGTTAAAATGATACGAATTTATTAAATGGGCGGTTGGACATTAATCACCTGTAAGGTATAATGAAATGCCATGAAAGAGACCGTCTGCCTCGTCAGCCTGGGGTGCCCGAAGAATCTGGTCGATTCCGAGGTGATCCTCGGCCTCCTTTCAGAAGAGGGACATTCCCTCACCACCGATCCTTCAAAGGGTGAGGTCATCATTGTCAACACCTGCTCCTTCATTAAGGAGGCCACACAGGAAGCGATTGAAACCATTCTTCGGCTCACTCCTTATAAAAGAGAGGGGCGCTGTCGTCTCCTCATCGTCTCCGGCTGTCTTCCCCAGCGCTACGGCAAGATCCTGGAGAAGGAGCTGCCGGAGGTGGATCTCTTCGTCGGCACAGGATCCTTTCACAAAATTCCACATCTCATCACACAGGAAAGAAAGAGAAAGAGCTTTCTCTCCGGGCAAACCTTTCTCTATAACGACCAGACCCCCCGGATCCTCTCCACTCTTCCATCCACCGCTTATCTGAAGATTGCGGAGGGCTGCTCACGGACCTGCACCTTCTGCACCGTCCCAAAGATCAGGGGACCCTACCGGAGCAGGACGATGCGCTCCGTCCTGAAAGAGGGGGAGAGGCTGGCAGATCAGGGTGTCAGGGAGTTGATCCTCATCGCACAGGATACGACCGCCTATGGAGAAGACCTCCGGGATAGAACTTCTCTTGAAAGACTTCTCAAAGGATTGGTCAGGGTGGAGGGGCTTCGATGGATCCGGATCCTCTACGCCTACCCCAGTCCAGCCCGTTTCACGGAGAGGTTTCTCGAACTCATCTCACGGGAAGAGAAGATCTGCCCCTACCTCGATCTCGCCATCCAGCACATTGATGATCAGATTCTCAGGCGAATGGGCCGGCGATCAAAGGGCCGGGAGATTCGGGACCTCATTGGGAAGATTCGAACCTTCATCCCGGAGATCGCGCTTCGAACCTCCCTCATCGTCGGATTTCCAGGAGAAAGCGAAAGTCAGTTCAATGCCCTGCTCCATTTCGTCGAAGAGGTCCAGTTCAATCATCTTGGGGCTTTTCAATACTCCCCTGAAGAGGGAACGCCAGCCTTCAGGCTTTCCAACCCAGTCCCTGAAGAAGTAAAAGAAGAACGGCTCAGAATCCTGATGGAGGCTCAAAAGAGGATTTCGCTCAAAAAATATCGAAGGATGGTGGGCCGAAAAGCAGAGGTTCTGGTTGAGGGAATGGATAGCGAAAGAACCGTCCTCAGAGGAAGAATTCAAACCCAGGCTCCTGAGATCGATGGCTGCGTTTTTCTGAAAGGCAAGGCCCGGCCCGGAGATTGGGTCAAGGCCCTGATCACCCAGGCCCTTCCCTATGATCTGGTAGGTAAAATCCAGAGAATCATTCCCTGATCCATCGGCAAAAAGTCCTAATAACTTGACGGAGTTTTGAAAATGGGTTAGTTTATTTAATCTCGATATAAGTGGGTAACCCCTCAATCTTACTTTTATTTTTAATCAGGGGAATGTGGCGGCAGAGATGGATGAGACGAATGAACTGATTCAGCAGAGGATACGAAAACTGGAAGCCTTGAAGAACGAAGGGGTCAACCCTTTTCCTAATCATTTCAAGGTGACCCACACCTCCGGAGACCTTCTGAAGGCTTATGGTTCCCTGTCGGAAGAGGAACTCAAATCCATCCCTGAAAGGTTCTGCCTTGCGGGAAGAATTGTGGCCATCCGGAATTTTGGCAAGGCCAGTTTTATCCAGGTCAAGGACCGGGATGGAAAGATACAGGCTTACTTTCAGAAAGAGAGCATCGGTGAAGAATCCTTCCGGTTCTTTAAGAGATTCGATATCGGAGATTTCATCGGATTGGAAGGGACCGTTTTCAGGACGAAAACGGGGGAGCTTACCCTTCAGGTCCAGAAGTTCTGTCTTCTCGGAAAATCGCTTCGCCCCCTTCCGGAGAAGTGGCATGGCCTGACCGACATTGAGATCCGGTATCGCCAGCGCTATCTTGATCTGATCGCCAACCCGAAGGTTAAAGAGGTCTTCCTCACGCGCGCTCTGGTCATCCAGAGGATCCGTGAATTCTTTAACCGGAAGGGTTTCTGTGAGGTCGAAACCCCCATGCTCCATCCCATTCCCGGAGGAGCAACAGCCAAACCCTTCGGGACACATCACAACGCCCTCGATATGAAACTTTTTCTCCGGGTCGCTCCGGAGTTATACCTCAAACGACTTGTGATCGGCGGGTTCGAGAGGATTTTTGAGATCAACCGGAGTTTCCGCAACGAGGGAATCTCCACGCTTCACAATCCGGAATTCACCATGCTCGAATTCTACCAGAGTTATGCCACCTATATCGAAATGATGGAGATGACCGAAGAGCTGCTCTGCTCGATGGTCAAAGAAATTCATGGCGGATTCCGTCTCCCCTGCCAGGGGAAGGAGATTGATTTTACCCCGCCCTGGAGGAGGATCTGTTTTAAGGATTCTCTCCTCGAGATAGGAAAGCTCGACCCGGTGATTTTAGAGGATTCCTCAAAAACCATTGAAATCGCCAGGGGGCTCGGTCTGGAACTGAAGAAGGGGACGTCTCACGGAAGGGTTCTGGCCGACCTCTTCAAGGAAAGGGTGGAGCCCAATCTCATCGAACCCACCTTCATCACTCATTACCCGACTGAGATTTCTCCCCTCTCCCGCCGGAATGAAGAAGACCCGGACGTGGTGGACCGGTTTGAACTTTTTATTGCAGGCCGGGAGATCGCCAATGGCTTCTCAGAGCTCAATGATCCCCTGGATCAGAGAGAGCGTTTCCTCCAGCAGTTGAAGGAAAAAACTGAAGAGGGGGATTCCTCTCTTTTCTTTGACGAGGATTTTCTCCTTGCCCTCGAATTTGGGATGCCGCCCACCGCAGGCGAGGGAATCGGGATCGATCGGTGGGTCATGCTTCTGACCGACTCCCCTTCGATCCGCGATGTCATCTTCTTCCCCCTGCTTCGAATGGAAAGGTAATCCTGAATTGGACGCATGTATGTGGAGATTGATGAATATTGGAAAGGGCTTTGGTGAGTGGGTGAACCACGGATCAATCACCAAGCTCCAAGCACCAATCACCAAATAATAACCAAATTCCAATGACCAAAATTCTAAAAAAGGGATTGATCTGCATATGTTTTGGTTATTTGGATATTGGTAATTGGAATTTATTGGGAGATTGGGATTTGGGTTATTGGAATTTAAAGGTTGCTATCTAATGCGCTATGAGTGGTTCATCGGCCTGAGATATCTGAAGGCCAAACGGAAACAGACCTTCATCTCCATCATCACCGTCATCTCCGTGGCCGGCGTAATGCTGGGCGTGATGGCCCTCATCGTCGTCCTGTCCGTGATGAACGGTTTCCAGCAGACCATCAAAGAAAAGATCATCGGCACCCAGGCCCACATCGTGGTGCTCAAGGCCAGCGAAAAGGGAATGGATGATTATGAAGAGGCAATCAAGAAGGTGGAAGACGTGAAGGGAGTGGTTTCAGCCGCCCCCTTCATCTTCAGTCAGGTGATGCTCTCCTCCGAATCAGGGGTTTCAGGGGTCGTTCTCAAAGGAATCGATCCGGACCGCGTGGCCAGAGTGACAGAACTGGCCCGCAACCTGAAAGCCGGGAGACTTCAGGACCTTAAAGAGGTAAAGGAGAAGGATCTTCCGGGCATTATCCTCGGAGTGGAGCTGGCCAAACACCTCTCCGTCACAATGGATGATCCCATCCAGGTCATCTCTCCTCTGGGCACGATGACGCCCATGGGAATGATGCCCAAAATGAAACGGTTTCGCGTGAAGGGAATCTTCTATTCCGGGATGTATGAATATGATAACACCATGGCCTATGTCTCTCTTGAGAATGCCCAGAAGTTTTTTGCAATGGAGGCTCGCGTCACAGGAATCGAGATCAAGACAGGGGACCTCTATCAGGTGAAAGAGATCGGCAAAGAAATTCGAAAAAAGATGGGGTTCCCCTTCTGGACCAAAGACTGGATGGAGATGAACCGCAACCTCTTCGCCGCCCTCAAGCTGGAGAAGATCATCATGTTCATCATTGTTGTCCTGATCGTTCTGGTGGCCGCTTTCAATATCATCTCCACGCTCATCATGGTGGTCATGGAGAAGAATAAAGATGTCGCTATTCTGAAATCCATGGGGGCGCCTTCTAAATCCATCCTCAGGATTTTCATGATCGAGGGCGGCGTGATCGGTGTGGTGGGGACGGTCCTGGGAACCATTACAGGATTAGCAGTCGCATTCAATCTGGAGAAGATCATAGATTTTTTGGAGAATCTCTTCGGATTTAAAATCCTTGCAAGAGACGTCTATTATATTGATAAATTTCCTTCACAGGTCAATCCGCTGGATGTTGGCGTCATTGTCGCTACGGCCATACTCATTAGTCTGCTGGCCACCCTTTATCCCTCCTGGAGGGCATCGAAGCTTGATCCGGCTGAGGCGCTGCGATATGAATAAGGAGCGGATCCCTTACAAAGAAGAGGCCCTTTCATCTCTCTCCCGAAGGGAATGGAAAAGGGCCCTTCAGTCTTTTCAAAAGCATTGTGACCAGGAGCCGACAGATCTTAGGTCCAGATTGAAGATGGCTGAATTGCTGGAGCGATTGGAAAAGAAGAAGGAAGCGATTGAGCAATACCGTGAAGTGGCTGAATCTTATGCCAGAGATGGTTTTCTGCTCCAGGCCATCTCGGTTAATAAGATGATCCTGCGGATGGATCCCTTTGAAAAAGAGGCCAATGCGCGACTCGCTCAACTCTATACGGAGAAAAGCCGCGAATCCAAACATCTTCGGCTATTGCCTCATATCCCCCTCTTCTCAGACTTGAGTGAGCAGGAACTCCGTTCGATGCTCGATCGAGTCCAATCAAAAACCTTCCCCAAAGATACTTTTATCTGTCGGGAAGGGGAGGCGGGAGATTCTCTCGTGATCATCTGCAGGGGAGAGGTGGGGATCTACAAACAATGCCCTGAAGGAGATGAGAGATGGATTCGCAGCATCCGTGAGGGGGATTGCTTTGGAGAGTTCGGTTTCTTCCTTGACCGGAAAAGGCATGCCAGCGTCAAGAGCCAGGTGGAATGCGAGACGATCGAGATCACCCGAGACGAACTGGAGGGAATCATTAAAATCCACCCCCGTGTACAGGAGGTGCTCGAAGACCTCTTTAAAAAACGTGTGCTGGATAACCTTCTCGCCCTCTCCCCCTTGTTCTCCCCCTTGTCCTTGGCGGACAGGGAGGAGGTTTCAAAACGGTTTCGTGTGTTAAGCGTTCCCGAAGCAACCTTTGTCTTTAAAGGCGGAGATCCTTCCCATTGCCTCTATCTGATTAAAAGCGGCGAGGTGGAGATCTTTACACAGGACCGTCGCGGAAAGCGTGTGATCCTGGGAAAACTGGGAAGCGGTCATCTCTTTGGAGAGATCGGTGTGCTTCTCAATACGCCTCGGATGGCTTTTGCGAAAACGACCCAGGCCACAGAACTGCTTGAATTGTCAAAGGAGGATTTTGATGACCTCCTCCAGAAGTTTCCCCGTCTTCAATCCGTTGCAAAAGAGATCTCATCAAAACGGCTTGTTCGGATGAAGGAAGCTATTTCTCAAGGATTGGTGGAGCGGGCAAAGGAGTCCATGGTGTGAAGGAATTGATTCAGGTTCAGCAACTCTTCAAGTCTTTTGGAAACGGGACAAAGAAGGTCGAAGTCCTCAGGGACATTGATCTCACTTTTTTTCAGGGAGAAAGGGCTGCCATTGTAGGCGCCTCCGGCGTGGGAAAGACCACCCTGCTCCATATCCTGGGGACGCTTGACCGGCCCACGGCCGGAAAAGTGCTTCATGGAGGAAGAGATATCTTCACTTTGAATGAAAGGGATCTCGCTCTTTTTCGAAACCGGGAGATCGGGTTTGTCTTTCAATTTCATCATCTCCTCCCGGAATTTAATGCCCTGGAGAATACGATGATGCCCTGTCTCATCCAGGAGATGTCCAAGAAGGAGGCTTCGCTTCGCGCTGAAGCCATCCTCACCCTGGTGGGCTTAAAAGAACGGCTCTCCCATAAACCGGGGGAACTCTCCGGAGGAGAACAGCAGCGGGTGGCTGTGGCCAGGGCACTGGTTCTGGAACCCAAAATCCTTCTGGCCGATGAGCCCACCGGAAATCTTGATTCGAAAACAGGAGAGTCGGTCTTTGCTCTTCTTCAGGAGCTGAACCGGATGAAGAATGTGACGCTCGTCATCGTGACGCACAACCCGAGTCTGGCCGCACAAATGCCCCGCCAGATCCTCCTCACCGATGGAAAAGCCACCGGCTAAAAGCCCCTTTCATTCAAATGGGGTTTACAAAAAGAGAAGGATTTGATATGGATGATGAAACTCAAAGAGGAAGGAGCCTTTGGAACGGCATGAAGGTTAATAAAAATATCTGGATCACTTTCGTTTTCCTTCTCTTTTATGTCGGGGTTTGCAGCGGCTCGGAGGAGATCATCCACAAAATCACTGTCCTTGGAAATGTGAAGGTTGAAGAAGGGGTCATCCGGGCTACAGTGAAGAGCCGGGAAGGAGGGCCATTCTCCGCCGACCAGGTTCGGGAAGATCTCCGCTCCGTCTTCGGTCTGGGCTACTTCTCCGATGTCCAGGTCGATATCAAGTCAACCCCGAAGGGCAGAGAGATCATCTTTATTGTAATGGAGAAGCCTTCCATCAAGGAGATTCTCATTACCGGAAATCAGAAGGTGAAACTGGACGACATCAAGGAGAAGGTGACCCTGGCCACACGCTCCATTCTCAACCTCGAAAAGGTGAAGGAGAATGGGGAACAGATTCGAAGACTCTACTTCTCCAAAGGGTATTATGGAGTGAAGGTGGATCATAAGGTCGACTATCTCGAGACGAATGAAGCGGTGGTCACCTTTCAGATCGAAGAAGGAGTCAAGGGACATATTAAAAAGATCGTTTTCAAGGGAAACAAGAAGATCAAATCCTCTGAATTGAAAAAGTTTATGCTGACCAAACAGAGGAACATCTTTTCCATTATCACCAAGACCGGCATCCTCGATGAAGACATCTTGAAAAATGACACCCAGATGCTGACTGCCTATTACATCGACCATGGCTACCTCGATGTGAAGATCTCCGAGCCGAAGATCGATCTGCAGAATCCGAAAAAGATTCAAATCGAGATCGAGATTACAGAAGGCTTTCAATACCACTTTGGAGAGATCGACTTCAAGGGAGATATCCTGACCACCAAGGAGGACCTCTTCCGAAGCATCAAGATCAAACGAAACGCCATCTACAGCAACTCAGCCATCCGAAAGGACATTAGCTCGCTCACTGAAAAATTTGCCAACCAGGGTTATGCGAATGTGGAGGTTGCGCCCGCCACCTCCACGGATGAGAAAAATCTATTGGTCCACCTGACCTTTGAGATCGAAAAGAAGAAACAGGTTTCCTTTGAAAAGATCCAGATTGTAGGCAACACGAAGACCCGTGACAAGGTGATTCGCCGGGAACTCCGGGTGGCCGAAGAAGAGCTCTACAGCGCCACCGGCCTCAGCAAGAGCAAGGATCGATTGAAACGGACAGGCTTCTTCAAGGAAGTGGAGTTGACCACCAGCCGGGGAAGCACGGAGGAGAAAACTAATCTTGAGATCAAAGTGGAAGAAGCCCCCACCGGCGCCATCAGTTTTGGCGTCGGTTATAGCTCGATCGAAAACGTGGTGGGCTCTGCCTCCATCTCGGACCGCAACCTCTTCGGCCTGGGTTATCATGGTGTTCTGAAATTCAGATTGGGTTCGGAGACCAGTGACATCAGGTTCAGTTTCACAGACCCCTACTTTCTTGGATATAACTTTGCGGGAGGGATTGACCTCTATCATGAAAACCGCGAATTTGACACATACTCTTACAAGATCACCGGAGGGGCTCTCCGGTTCGGAAAAGAGTTGACAGAAACCCTCCGGGCTGATGCCACGTATAAATTGGAGAAGATCAAGGTCAGTGATGTGAGCCTGGATGCCTCCCGTTTTGTTAAAGAGCAGGAGGGAGAGAAAGTGACAAGCGCTCTCTCCTTTTCCCTCTCCATGGACACCCGCAATGATTTCTACAATCCGACCAAGGGGGCACGGCACAGCCTCTCCCTTCAGAATGCGGGAGGGATCCTGGGAGGAGACAACTATTATGTGAAGGGAATGTTGGAAACCAGTTGGTTCTTTCCCCTCCCTTTGAAAACAGTGCTCAACCTCAGGGGAAAGGTGGGATTCGTCGAACCTTATGGTGGCAGAAAGGTTCCCATCTATGAGAAGTTATATGTCGGCGGACTCCATACCCTCAGAGGATTCGAACATGGCATGGCCGGCCCTTTCGATGCGAACAGAGAACCCCTGGGCGCAAACAAGATGATAAGCTTCCAATCTGAACTGATCTTTCCCCTTGCCTCTGAAATCGGTCTGAAGGCGGCGATCTTCTGGGACGTGGGTAAGGGATTCGATAAATTCAAAGATATCAAGCCATTGAAGACAGGGGTGGGAGCTGGAATTCGCTGGTTCTCTCCTTTTGGACCTATCCACCTTGATCTCGGGTTCAATCCCAATCCCAAGCCCGGAGAGAAAACGAAGGTCTTTGACTTTACAGCAGGAACGGTTTATTAGGGTTTGGGGTGTCAGAACGAAGAAATCTAAAAAGAAAAGGAGCAGGAGCAATGAGAAGTAAAAAAATGGTGGTAGTAATTGGAATCCTCATTCTACTGGGAGGTTTCGGACTGGCTTTCGGACAAGCTCAGGCCCCCGGCCTCAAAATTGGATTCGTCGATATCCAGAAGGCTGTCAATGAATGCAACGCTGGCAAAGAAGCCAAAAAAACGATCGTGAAAGAAGTCGAAAAAGTACAGCGTCAATTTGCGGACAAGCAGAAAGAACTTCAGGCCCTGAAGGAGGCTCTCGACAAGCAGGCGCCGATGCTCAACCCGGATGTCCGGGCAACTAAAGAGAAGGATTTACAGAACAAAGTCCGGGAATTTCAGCGCTGGCAGGAGGATTCTCAGAACGAGGTGAATCAAAAAAGGGTGGAGATGGAGCGGAATATCTCGATGGGGCTTCAGAAGGTGATCCAGAAATTAGGAGCGGACGAGGGATATACCTTCATCATGGAGTTGAATGAGAACATTGTACTCTTCGCCTCAAAGGCCGTTGACCTCACGGACCGGGTGATCAAACTACATGATACGCAGAAAAAATAAAATTCTAAATTCGAAGCACGAAATCCGAAGTTCGAAACAATCTCAAATGACCAAATTTCAAATGTTCGAAACAAAAAAAGTTTAAGACATTTGAATTTTGAAAATTCGGATTTCTTTCGGATTTCGATATTCGGATTTCGGATTTATTGATAACCTTAAAGCAGGGATTGAGATAAGGATGAAAAAAAAGCTCAAGGAGCTGGCTGAGTTTGTGGGTGGAACTCTCGTCGGAGATGGCGAGGTCGAAATCACCGGCGTGGCCTCCATCGATGAGGCAGAGGCCGGCCAGATCACGTTCATCGCCAATCCCAAATATCTTCGGAAACTGGGCGAAACCAGAGCATCGGCGATCATCGTCTCAGACAAAGTGACAACCGCGGACAAACCTCTGATCTGTGCAGCCAACCCTCAGCTCGCTTTTGCTAAGATACTCACCCTCTTCTTTGTCAAGCCGTATCAACCCAAGGGGATCGATCCCAATGCACGGATCAACCCCACCGCCCAGTTGGGCAAAGACCTCACCATCTACCCTTATGTCTATATCGGAGACCGATGCCGGATCGAAGACTGCGTCACCCTCTACCCGGGCGTCTATGTGGGTGAGGACACTGTCATCGGAGAGGGTTCCATTCTCCATCCCAATGTCTCCGTCTATTCGGACTCGGTCATTGGAAAGAGGGTTATCCTTCACAGCGGCGTGGTGATAGGAGCTGACGGATTCGGATTTGTTAAGGATGGGAAGACGAATGTGAAGATTCCTCAGGTGGGAAAGGTGATCATTGAAGACGATGTTGAGGTCGGCGCCAACTCAACGATTGACCGCGCTGCACTGGGCCAGACAATCATCCGGAGGGGAGTGAAGATCGATAACCTCGTCCAGGTGGCTCATAATGTGGAGATCGGCGAGGATTCGATTATCATCGCCCATGTCGGCATTGCCGGTTCGACCAAGATCGGGAAAAATGTGATCCTTGCCGGACAGGCGGGAGTGGTTGGTCACATTGAGATCGGAGACAATGTGATGGTGGGCGCCCAATCCGGAGTGGGTCAGAATCTACCCTCCGGTCAGGCGTTTTCGGGATCTCCTGCTTTCCCCCACCGTGAATGGCTTCGCGCGGTCAATATTTTTCAGAAATTACCCGAGATGAAAAAGACCCTCACCGATATCGAAGCCCGATTAAAGAAGGTCGAACAAGCAATCTCTGAAAAAGGGAAGGAGACATAGATGATTGAAGCTAAGGAGATTATGAACATTCTCCCCCACGCTTTTCCTTTTCTGCTCGTTGACCGAATTCTTGAGGTCGAGCCGGGGAAAAGGATCGTGGGCATCAAGAATGTGACCTATAATGAACCTTTCTTTCCCGGCCATTTCCCGGGTCAGCCCATTATGCCCGGAGTCCTGGTCTTGGAGGCCATGGCCCAGACCGCCGGGATCCTGGTCTTCAAATCAATGCCAGAGGGGGTTCAAGAAAAAGTCGAGGAGTATCGAAAGAGACCCGTCTTTTTCCTGGGAATCGATAATGCTCGTTTTAGAAAACCGGTCATTCCGGGAGATCAACTCCGGTTTGAAGTAGAGGTCACCCGTCAGCGCCCGTCCATTTGGGGATTCAAGGGGAAGGCCTTAGTGGACGGGAAACTGGTCGCCGAGGCGGACCTTCTGGCCATGATGGGGGAAGAGAAATGATCCATCCCACAGCGATCATCGATCCAAAGGCCGAAATCCATGAGGGAGTTGAGATCGGCCCTTACACCATCATCGAAAAGGATGTACTCATTGGAGAGGGAACCTGGATCGGCCCCCATGTCGTCATTCGAGAAGGGACAACGATTGGAAAACGATGCCGGATCTTTCAATTCTCCTCCATTGGAGAGGCCCCCCAGGCCGTTGCCTATAGGGGAGAGAAGACCTCTCTCATCCTTGGGGACGACAATATCATAAGGGAATTCGTCACGCTCCACCGTGGCACGGTCAAGGGAGGGGGAAAGACGGTCATCGGCGACCGTAATTTCTTCATGGCTTACTCTCATGTGGCCCACGACTGTCAGATCGGCCATCAGGTTGTGATGGCCAATGGAGCCACCCTTGCGGGACATATCGTGATTGAAGACCATGCCGTCATCGGCGGTCTTGCAGCCATCCATCAGTTTTGCAGGGTGGGCGCCCATGCTTTTATCAGCGGTCTCACCGGTGTGGTGCTTGATATTCCTCCTTACATGCTGGCCGCAGGAAGCCGGGCAAAACTGTTCGGCCTTAACACTGTGGGCATTAAACGCCAAAACTTTCCTGAAGAAACCATCAGGGCATTGAAGACAGCCTACCGTATCATCTTTCGATCCGGTCTGACACTGGAGAAGGCTATTATTAAGGTTGGGGATTCTGAAATCTCCCGGATACCGGAGATCGATCACCTCCTCGGCTTCATCCAGCAGACCAAGAGGGGGATCTGCCGATAAGTGGAAAAGATCAGGGTGGGCGTGGTCGGTGGGGGTTACTTCGGCCAATTCCATTTAGAAAAATATTTGAAAATGGAAGGGGTGGAATGGGTGGGGGTGGTCGATATCGATCCTTCCCGTTGCAGGGAGATGGCAAAACGATACCCGGTCCAAACCTTCTCTCATCATTCGGATCTCTTCGGTAAAGTCCAATCCGTTAGCATTGCCGTCCCCACTCCCTTTCACCATACCATCGCCAGAGATTTCTTCCTTCGGGGGACGGATGTCCTTCTTGAAAAACCCATCGCCAGCACTCTTGAGGAGGCCGATGAGCTGATTGCCCTGGCCGAGGCTAATCGCCTTATCTTGCAGATAGGCCATCTGGAGCGATTTAACGGAGCCCTCCTCGCCGCAGAAGGAATGATCCGGAATCCTTTCTTAATCGAATCTCAACGGCTGGCCCCTTTCTCAGGGAGAGGAGCCGATGTGGATGTGGTCCTCGATCTCATGGTCCACGATATCGATATCGTTTTGAACCTGGTCAACTCAAGAGTAAAGCGCCTTGATGCCATCGGCCTCCCCATCCTCACCCCATACTTTGATGTCGCCCATGCGCACATCGAATTCGAAAATGGGTGCAGGGCCAATCTGACCGCCAGCCGGGTATCAAAGGAGAAGATTCGTAAAACAAGAATCTTTCAGCCCGATGGAGCATTGACGATCGACTACTTCTCCCAGGCAGCATCCTTTTCTAAAAAGGTGAGCCAGCCTGAAAAGGGACGCTCTTTTGAAATGGTGGCCGATGAGATCCCGGTCATAAAAAACGATCTCCTTGAGGCGGAAATTCGCTCCTTTCTCCAGAGCGTAAGGGATCGTAAAGGAGCGAAGGTCTCCGGCCAGGACGGAAGGCAGGTCCTCGAGGTCGCCCTCTCGATCATCCAAAAGATGGAAGAAGGGGTGAATCGTAACGCATGAGGATTAATAAAAATTGAAAAAGATCATGCTGGTTGCCGGAGAAGTTTCGGGAGATCTTCATGGAGCCCATCTCGTCGAGGCCATCCAGAAGATCGATCCGGACATTGAATTCTTCGGTGTCGGTGGAGAGGGTCTGGAAAAGAGAGGAATGAGGCTGCTCCATCATGTCCGCTCTCTTTCTGTTGTCGGGATCTCCGAAGCCTTCCGAAAGCTGAGGGTAGCCCTCAAAACGCTTCGGGAGTTAAAAGGAGCAATGGAGCAGGAGAGACCGGACCTGGTTATTCTGATTGACTACCCGGAATTTAACCTCCGGCTTGCCCGAATCGCCCGTCAGAAGAGAATACCCGTCCTCTACTATATCAGCCCCCAGATATGGGCCTGGAGGCCCGGAAGGGTCAAATCGATTGCGAAGCGGGTGAGGAAGATGGTCGTCCTCTTCCCTTTCGAGGTTCCCCTCTATCAGGCCGCAGGAGTCGATGTGGAGTGGGTGGGACATCCCCTCCTCGATATCGTCAGGCCCTCGCTTGCAAGAGAAGAGGCCCTTCAACAGTTCGGTATCGATCCCGAACAAAAGACCGTTGCCCTCCTTCCAGGAAGCCGGATGGAAGAGGTGATCAGGCTTCTTCCTCCCATGCTGACCTCCGCTGCCCTTCTCCAGATGGAGATGCCAAGACTTCAGTTCATTCTCCCTCTTGCTCCGGGCATCTTAGAAACCGACCTTTATCCCATTCTGAAGGATGTCCCTGTTCCAATCAAGATCGTCAATGGGTTTAATTATGATGTGATGGCTCTCTCGGATTTGATCATCACCGCCTCCGGAACAGCAACCCTTGAGGCCGCCATCCTCGGAAAACCGATGGTAATCGTGTATAAGGTTTCCCGCCTTTCTTACTGGGTCGGCAGAGCACTGATCCGGGTCAGGCATATCGGCCTGGTCAATCTCATCGCAGGCAAGGAGACCGCCAGAGAGCTTCTCCAGGAAGAGGTCAACCCCGAGAGGATTGCTGAGGAGGCCCTTTGCCTCTTGAGAGATCCGGTTCTTTATGGGAAGGCCGTCGAATCGATGGCAGAGGTTCGCCGGAGCCTTGGAGAACCAGGGGCGGCCAGCCGTGCCGCCCGCATCGTCCTCTCCTTGCTGTATGAGGAGAAAGTATGATACCATGCTACGTATAAATAATTTAGTCATTGTTGATGCATTGGTAAAAAGTCAAAAAATACGCCTTTCTGTCATTCCGGCGAAAGCTCGGTTTCGAGTCGCAACGACCGGAATCCAGTCTTTTCAAATAATTATAAGTTCTCTGGACTCCGGTTCCTGCCGCAGGACCGGAGTGACGACTTTTTACGAGACCATCATTGTTAATTGATCATTGAGAATTGCTATGGTTCTTTACCGCCGTCTCCTCCAACTTGTTAAGCCCTACTGGATCAAGTTGGGCCTCGCTATGGTTTTTATGGTTCTCGTTTCCCTTCTGACCGCAAGCCAGGCCCTCCTGGTCAAGCCGGCCATGGATGGCGTCTTCTTCAAGAAGGAGGGAATTCCGCCCGTCGTAAAGAATATCATTATCCAGCTCGGCCTCGGAGACCTGTTGCTAAAAAAGGATATGGAGATGCTCCTTCTGCTCCCCATTGCCATCATTCTCCTCTTTCTTCTGAAAGGCGCTTTTGATTACGGTCAGGCCTATCTGATGAATTTCGTCGGCTTAAGAGTGGTGGCGGATATCCGGCAGCGACTTTACGACCATCTTCAGAATCTCTCCCTCTCCTTCTTCACACGAACGCCCACCGGTATTCTCATCTCACGGATCACCAATGATGTCAATCTTGTCCAGGGATCGGTCTCCAATGCGATCACCGGTCTCATTAAAGATGCCGTGACCATTTTAGGGCTGACCGCTGTCGTCTTCTATCGGGACTGGAAACTGGGATTGATCGCTTTCATCATCTTTCCTATTGCCATCATCCCCATCAAAGAATTCGGAAAGAGGCTCCGGAAATTTAGCAAAAAAGGCCTCCAGAGGATGGGGTCTCTCACCACGTTTCTTCACGAGACGATCACCGGCAACCGGATTGTCAAGGCATTCAATATGGAAGAGTATGAGAAGCGACGGTTCGCTGAAGAGAATGAACGATACTTCAAAATCTTCCTCAAACGGGTGAAGATCAGGGCTCTCTCCCATCCCCTGATGGAATTATTGGGAGGAATCGGGATCGCCGTGATCATCTGGGTGGGCGGTTACAGTGTGGTCCGGGGAGAGGTCAGCCCCGGAACCTTCTTCTCCTTTATGACCGCGCTTCTGATGCTCTATGCGCCGGTCCGCAATCTGAACAAGGTAAACCTTGAGGTGCAGGAAGGTCTGGCTGCCGCGGCAAGGATCTTTGAACTCCTCGATACGGTGGCCGAGGTCAGAGAGGAGAAAGACGCCCTTTTGCTTTCTCCGATTTCAAAAGGGATTGAGTTTAAAGAGGTCGCCTTCAAATATGACTCAGCGCCGGTGCTCAAATCGATCTCCCTCCAGGTCAGGGCCGGTGAGATCATTGCCATTGTTGGGATGAGCGGAGCGGGAAAGACCTCTCTGGTCAATCTCCTGCCCCGCTTTTACGATGTGGAACAGGGCCGGATTCTGATTGATGGGCTGGATATTCGAAAAGTGACCCTGAGATCATTGAGGGAACAGATCGGGTTGGTCACCCAGCAGACCATCCTCTTCAATGATACGGTTAGAAACAATATCGCTTACGGGAGCCTTCAGCGATCGGAGCAGGAGATCATCGAGGCCGCGAAAGCGGCCAATGCCCATGACTTCATTCAGAGGTTTCCTCAGGGATACGACACCGTGATCGGAGAAGGAGGGGTTAAGCTCTCAGGCGGAGAACGCCAGCGAATCTCCATTGCAAGGGCCATTTTAAAAAATGCTCCCATCCTGATCCTCGATGAGGCCACTTCCTCCCTCGACTCCGACTCAGAGACCGAGGTTCAGATGGCCATGGACAGTTTGATGAAAGGACGAACGGTCTTTGTCATCGCCCACAGGCTCTCCACCATCCGGAATGCCCATCGCATCATCGTTCTCTCCAATGGAGAGATCGTGGAACAGGGAACTCATAATGAGTTGATGGGGCTTAACGGAGAATACCGGCGGCTCTATGATCTTCAATTCAGAGACGACGGGATGAGGGTCTGGAAGTCAGCCAAGGCGAAAAAAATCTATTGATTTAATTTCGGATTTAATTCCGCAATTCGCAATCCTCAATCTGAATAATGTTTCTTAAAACATTAAAGAAGAAATTGGTTTCATGGCTGGGTCCCTGGCTGGCTTTCTGGATCATCAAACTCCTGGGACGAACAATGCGGTTAGTCGAGATCCATCCGGAGATTCCGAGATCCCTCTGGGAGAAAGGAATCCCTGCGATCGGGGCCTTCTGGCATGGAAGGTTGCTGATGATGCCCATCATCTACAAAGGGAAAAAATTAAGCTTTCTTGTCTCTCCCCATCGGGATGGTCAGGTGATGGGAAAAGCCCTGAAGCGATTCGGGTACCATGCTATTTTAGGTTCAACGACAAGGAAAGGCTTTTCCGGTTTTAAACAGATGGTCAAGGCTCATGGATCAGATATCGGCATTGTTCCAGATGGACCAAGAGGTCCACGGCAACAGGTACAGATTGGTGTGATCGAGTTAGCCAGGCTGACGGGAAGACCGATCGTCCCAATTACATTTAATGCATCCAAAAGAAAGATTTTAAATACCTGGGACCGTTTTCTTCTCCCTTATCCTTTTTCCAGAGGGGTATTTATTTGGGGAGAACCGATTATTGTGGACCCCGATGGAAATCGGGCCCATCTTGAGGAAAAGCGACTGCTTTTGGAAAGAAAACTAAACGAATTAACCGAAGAAGCAGACCGCTATTTTAATAAATAATATCTAATTTCGAAGCACGGGCGAAGCTTCCCGAAGGGATCAATCCGAAACAATATCAAATGACCCAATCCCAAATGTTCAAAACAAAAAATGTTTAAGAAATTTGAATTTTAGTAACACTTTAGCTCTTTGAAAAAAGCTCTTTGACAACCGAATAAAGAAAAAGCTGGCGTCAGATTCAACAATGTTGTATAACGTTCTCCAGGAGCAAGGAGAGCGTTATGGAGTCAGTCGTCTTCC
>Ga0208244_100953_pt1 | contig 20037 bp, 12 predicted proteins | sample SubbioCR12Aug_5A_FD_184828 | JGI IMG/M metagenome (GOLD analysis project Ga0208244, IMG submission 184828) | Serpentinite rock and fluid subsurface biosphere microbial communities from McLaughlin Reserve, California, USA - CR12Aug_5A (SPAdes) | ecosystem: Environmental > Terrestrial > Deep... | reverse complement strand
CTGTCACTCTTCTGTCACCTTTCTGTCACCCCTCCTGTCACCTCAATCACCCCCCAGCCCCCTAGAGGGGGAGCTGATGACGGTTTCCTTATACCCTATACCTTTATACCCTTATACCCTTATACCCCTATACCTTATTTCCACCGACCCCCCACCCCCCTGAACGGGGAGCTGATGAAATTCTCGAAAGTCCGACTCAGGACTCAGGACTTAGGACTTAGGACTAGGGACTTACGACTTAATGAACTTTTCTCTTTTTTCTTTGTTTGGTCTTTGAATTAATATGTTTAAAAATGGGAATGATAGAGATAAAAATGCCCAGAATGGGTGAAAGCATAATAGAGGCGACAATAACCAAATGGCTTAAGAATATCGGGGATAATATATCTGAAGATGAGCCTATTGCAGAGATAGCAACCGATAAAGTTGACTCTGAAATACCATCGCCTGCTTCTGGCAAACTTATCAAACAGCTTTTTAAAGAAGGAGATGTGGCCGCAGTAGATTCAGTGATAGCAATTATCGAATCAGATTTGGGGGCAGAAGATAAGGCAGATTTATCAAAAGTTGCTGAAGCTAAAGTTTCTAAAATCAATGATAAAGACGCTTTTAATGAAATTGAAGAAATTAAGTCTGAAAGCACTTCTGAAATTGCTATCCCTTCAACGGATAAGCATGGAAGGTTTTATTCTCCTTTGGTAAGAAGCATTGCAAAACAAGAGAACATAAGCAATTCTGAATTGGAAAATATTCCGGGTACAGGTGCGGAAAATCGTTTAACAAAGAGCGATATAATTAATTATCTCAAAAAGATATCTGAGAAGCCGGCTGCAATTTCTGAAAAACAAATTGACATTAAACCTCAACCCTCTCCTACCAATGTTTTTGTTGGCAAAGATGATGAAATTATTGAAATGGACAGGATGAGAAGATTGATTGCATCACACATGATCGCATCTGAAGCTACTTCAGTTCATATAACCATGTTTGCTGAAGCTGATGTTACCAATATTGTAAATTGGCGTGAAAAGAACAAGAATATTCTGCTTAAAAGAGAAAACGAGAAACTTACCTATACTCCTATTTTTATTGAGGCTGTTGCAAAAGCTTTAAAAGATTTCCCTATGATAAATGTATCAGTTGACGGCAATAGGATTATCTTAAGAAAAAACATAAATATTGGAGTTGCGGCGGCTTTGCCCAATGGCAATCTTATTGTCCCGGTTATAAAGAATGCCGACCATAAGAATCTTCTTGGGATAACGAAAGAATTAAATGATCTTGCTACAAGATCCCGCGAAAACCAGCTTAAGCCCTACGAGATTCAAGGAGGAACTTTTACAATTACAAATATTGGCACTTTTGGTTCTATAATGGGAACTCCTATAATTAACCAGCCTGAAGTTGCGATATTAGGCGTTGGAGTAATTAAGAAAAGACCTGTGGTTATTGAGACTCCTGATGGCGACACTATTGGAATTCGCCAGATGATGTATTTGTCTTTATCTTGCGACCATAGGGTTGTAGATGGTGCATTAGGTGGAATGTTCCTTCAAAGAATTGTTGAAAACCTAGAGAATTTCAACACTAAGCAGACAATTTAATTTCTTCCTAATCTGATTTTGTTTAATTTCGCATCATAAATATAAAACGCAAACGTGTGTTTTATCAAACCATAAATGATGAAATTAAACCTAACCAGACCTCTGGCTTTTTTCGATCTGGAAACAACCGGACTTAATGTTGTGAAAGACAAGATTGTTGAAATTTCTATTTTCAAAGTTAACCCTGATAATAGCACAGAAACTTTGACAACTTTAATAAATCCTCAGATTCCTATTTCGCCTGAAGCATCATCTGTGCATGGGATTAGCAATGATGATGTAAAAGATAAACCTACATTTATTGAATTTGCCCCCAAGCTTGACAAGTTTCTCAAAAACTGTGATCTTGCGGGATACAATTCCAATAAGTTTGATGTTCCTATGCTAATTGAAGAATTTCTAAGATGCGGAATTAATTTCGATATAAAAAAGAGGAAATTGATTGATGTTCAGAACATTTTCCATAAGATGGAGCCACGCACACTTAAAGCAGCTTATAAGTTTTATTGTGGCAAAGAACTTATTGGTGCGCACGAGGCCGAGGCTGATACTATGGCAACATATGAAATTTTATTAAATCAGATTGAATTCTATAAAGAAACTGAATACACCAACAACGATGGAATTAAATCATTCCCAATAAAGAATGATGTAGGTTCATTATCAGAATTTTCCTATAATCAAAATAATGCAGATTTAGTTGGGCATATTGGATTTAATAAATCGGGCAAGGAAATATTTAATTTTGGTAAGTATAAGGGCAAAACTGTTGAAGAAGTATTTAAGATTGAGCCTCAGTATTACGACTGGATGATGAAGGCAGAGTTTCCACTCTCAACAAAAAATATTATAACAGAAATAATGTTCAGAGGGTTTAAAGACTCTTCAATAATCGTAAAATAGATAATTCAATTCATTAAGGCATGAAAATAATTTGCATAGGCCGAAATTACATTGCTCATGCAAACGAGCTAAACAACCCTTTACCAACTGAGCCTATTTTCTTTCTAAAACCCGAAACTGCGCTTATTAGAGCAGGTTTACCGTTTTTCTATCCTGATTTTTCTAGCGACATACATTATGAGGTTGAGTTTGTAGTAAGAATTTGCAAACTTGGGAAACATATTCAGGAAAAATTCGCACATAAGTATTACAAAGAATTTAGTGTTGGGATAGATTTCACTGCCAGAGACCTTCAGGAGAATTGTAAACAAAAAGGACTGCCATGGGAAATTTCTAAAGCATTTGATTCATCTGCCCCTGTTGGAGAATTTATTAATAAATCGGAATTTAGCGATATTAATGATATTGATTTTTCATTGGAAATTAACGGGAACACAGTTCAAAAAGGAAATACAGGTATGATGATTTTTTCAGTGAATAAAATCATCAGTTATGTTTCTAGTTTTCTTACACTAAAAATCGGAGACCTTATTTTCACAGGTACCCCCGCCGGTGTAGGTCCAATTAAAAGAAATGACAACTTGTCGGCATACCTACAAAATAGAAAGCTTCTTGAAGTGAATGTGAGATAGTATTATTCTATATTCTTAAAAATAATTTCTCCATCAGGTGCAACTACAATATATACCATTCTGCCATCTGTATTGCCAGGAATACCTGTATAGCCTATAAGATTTATTTCATCACTTGAAATATTATAAACTCTTTCAATATAGTACCCTTGCGAATATACAAATGGAATTGCTTTCAAAATTCTACCATCAAGAGCAATATCAACTGCTACAACTCCGAAATTTCCAGATTTACCGGCAGATTGTTTTTTATTTAGAATATTGTATTCCTGAAAATTAAAATAAACAATATACTTATCTTCAGCTCTCACCATATCTATGATATTGCCCTTAACTGAAAATGCATTTTGCCAGACTACATTTCCTACAGAGTCTGTCTGACACATAGAAATCTCATCATAAAGAGAGCTTGAGGCCGATTTTTTCCCAAATGCAATATAACTGAGCTGGTTTATTTCGTCATAGCTAAGAAAAACGGGATAATTATTATCTTCAATAGGTTTGTTAAATAGCAATTTACCAGATTTATCAAAATGCACAATTGCATTTTTGTATGAAGTAACTTCAGCATTATCTGTTTTAGAATTAGTAACCACTGCTAAAACTCCCTTCTCATAAGCAGCAATTTTCTCAGCTTTAAACTGTGAATTTGCATCTAAAGTAACCTCTTTCACCCAATCAACCTTTTTATCTTCAGTAAATTTGCTTATAAATGCCACATTTTTCCCTGATTTTTTTAAATACCCAACTGCATATAATGGCAGATCAGCATTATAGGCAACATCTCTTGTTATATAATTAAGTGTAGAATATTTTACGTCATTTTCGTCAATAGTTCTTAAAGGAATATCAGCACCTTTGCCAGTGGCATTTCTCAATGACTTTTTCAATGTTTTTTCATTTTCAAAAAATGCCTTCAGGTTATCAAGCCCGGAGTCAAAGTTTTGTTTAAGCATAGTTTTTTGTTCAGGGCAATAATTTTGCAATCCCTGTTCTCCTTTATAATAAGTATCAAAAAACCATTTAAACCTAGAAACTTTGTTTGGTGTAATAGCACTACAGAACTTATCCAAAGAGCTATTGCTATGTTTCAACTGAATAGCAAATCTATAATAAAATCTTAACTTACGGCTTGCTAGTGTTGATGTACTATCCGAAGGATTATTCAATGGATGCTTACCTAACAGCATAAAATCCTGACGAACATTCAGATAATCGAACAACTCCCTTATAAGCGAATTATTATCAAACTTTCCAAGCCTAAACAAAAAGAACTCATCATATGATTTCATTTCCATATCAGGTTCAACAAAATTCACTCTGGAAAGAAATCTAATGTTATCATCGAAGTTTTTTTGAATTTGTTGAACTTCTTTTTTCAAAGCAACAACTTCACTATTGTATACTTTTCTATAATTCTCTATCCACAACCCATAATTCCAAAGATTGAATGTATCTTTCAGGAAGTCACTATTTGTAATACCATCTAGTCTGAATGTCTGAATTGGCTTCAATTGATAATGTTGATTATATGCGCCAACAATAGCTTCAACTGTAGATGTGTATTGCCCAATCTTAACTTGATATGTTTTTTTATGACCTTTTAGTGGATATAATGTAAGAAGTGCTTTATACTTATCAAATGAAGCAATACTGGAATTAAATTCAAATTCAAGTTCCTTAAGTAAGTCTAGAAAGCTTTCATCTGTTTTTAGCAAAACCTCATTAAGGTTATCAAAATCTCTGTTGATATAATTGAAAATTCTAACACAATTATTGTAATGGTCTTTAGAAATTTCAAGTTCATCAAAAATAAGCCTAACAGAATCCTTGTAGTTTTTAGTATATTCTTTTCTTGCTTGAGCATATTGCAAAAAGTCATTTTCATTTGCTCTATATCCCGGAGGTCCGACGGGTATGTTTGCATAAAACTCTCTGTTTCTTCTTAGTTCGGCACCATTAAAATATACTGCAAACAATTCATAATATAAAATCGTATTTGCTGTCCAATATTCAACAAGCTCAATTTCCCTCAAAGGATCAAGCTCTTTAAAAATCTTTTCAGAAACGTTTGCTAACTGAATATATGCATTTGCAAACTGAGGATTTGCGGCTCTGTATTTAAAAAGTCTGGAATAAACCTGATCATTTGTCAGATTACCAATTTCTTTATAAAAATCTTCATACCTAACTTCCTGAGAATAAGAAGTAGATATGAATAAACAGAATACTAAACACAAAATCCACCTTGCATTAGTTACTCTTGCTTTAAGGTTTTTGTTTATATAAAGATTTCTTTTCATTTGAAATAATTCGTTTTTAATTTAGCTTCGCTGAGCTCGCTTTTCAAGCTCGGTTGTTGGATGAAACTCGCATGATGATTTTCATCCGTATATGTGTTTAGCGAATCATGCTCGTTTTATAACATTTTCAATGTTTGTATTTCACAAACCCAATTAATTGCCTGTACTAATAACATCAAGCACTTTAAACTCTACCCTTCTATTCATTGCTCGATTTTCGTCTGAATCGTTTGGTACAAATGGTTTTCTTAACCCATATCCTTGAGCGACAAGTTGTTTTTGTGCAACGTTGTTTTCAATAAGATAGTTAACTACACTTTTAGCTCTTCTATCAGAAAGTAAAAGATTATATCCATCGGAGCCAACATTATCAGTATGAGCTGAAATTTCAATAACAACCTGAGGGTTTGTATTAATTAGCTCAACTACCCTATTAAGCTCAGGAAACGATTCGGCTGTGAGCTCGGCTGAATTTGTTGCAAAATATATGTTATTTAGACGAATTGAGGTTTCGGTTTTAAGAGGTACCAAATCTACAGCCAAAGATGCAACAGCATCATCTCCAATATTAAATACTTGATTATGAAACGAATAACCCTGAGCACCTTTTACAGTAAATTCATATTGGTCTCCTTCCCTTAACATTGCTGTAATTTTCCCATCTTTTACATCTTGAATAGTGAAAAAGATTGTTTCTTCGCGGTTTAAGTTGGTAATTAATATTTCAGCCGAAATACCTTCTCTTGTGTCAGCATCTGAAATATAAAATTCTATTGCTCTTTTTATAGGTTCAAGATTTATATCTCTATAAAACTGTGAGAAAAGAATATCACCCTTGAGGTTGAATCTAAATTCATTTTCTTTAAAGCCAGGAGCTTTAGCACAAACAATATATTCTCTTCCTAATGGTAAATTAAGTGAAAACACGCCGGGCTCTAGTCTTGTGGCATAAATCTTTTCAACAACCGAATCATCAAACACAATAATATCGGCAGAATCAGTAACTTCCTTTTGCATTTTCTTTAGCCATTGTTTTTCATCTATCAAAACTTCAACCCATACATTAGCTTCCAATGGTCGGAAAATTTCCTTATCAAATACTGAAAGAACCAACTCTGCTTTATCAAACAATTCAATTAGCTCAGGCCCAAAAACCTTTTCTTCATTTCTATAATCGAGTTGAAAGCTGGCAAAAGAATACCCCTTTGTTCTAACATCTACAATATAATTAGCTCCATCAGGCAAAAGAATTTCAAATTCACCAGTTTCCTTGTCTGATTGAAAATATCCTAATACACTAAGGGTTGTAGGGTCAAATACTTTTAGTTCAGTACTAAGCGGTGCTTTACTGTCTAAATCAACCAACTTTCCTTTTGTTGATAAAGTAGGCAAAGGGATAAACGACTCCGGCAATTTTTCTTTATAAATATTAGCCGAAACAGACCTTCTGCCCTCAGATTGTCTTAAATAGTAAATGTTGTCACCAACTATTCTGGGTATTATATTAGTTTCTTCAGATGAAATACTTGTTAGTAAAGTTGGGAGCAACCAAGTGCCGTCCATTATTTCTCTTGCAAAATAAATATTATAACCATCTTTTGGATTGTCTTGCTCTATAGATGAAAAAAACACAGTTTTCCCATCATTTGCAATGTGAAGAGCAAATTCACAACCTCTGTTTAATGCATCGTGCAACATTACCGGCACTTCCCATTTCCCATTGATGTCTTTAACAGCAGCAAATAATTTATGACAATCTGGCGCTCTTTTAGGTTTCTTTACAGAGAGATCAGCATTGCCTTTTGATAAAAACATTCGCTTACCATTGGAACTAATCGATGGATGCATATCATCACTCATACTATTGATAGGATAACCCATATTGATTGGATTACTCCAACCTCCAGACTCCCTGACCGAATAATAAATATCATACGCTCCTATACCTCCCGGAAAATCAGCGTGGTAATAAAGGACTCTCCCATTGAAATTAAATGAAGGTCCTCCAATATTTGAAGTAGACGACTTAAAGTTATTAATTTTATCAATAGGCACCGGAGATGTCCAAACTCCATTTTGGAAAAAGCTTTCCATTAAATAACTCCTTACTTCAGTTTGAACTGAAATAACCAAATAATCTTCATTCGGCGAAATTGCAAATCCGGTTATGTGAATATCATTCAAACCCATTGCTGTAAGCTTCTGACCTTGACCCTTTATGTTATTGCCACATAAAAATGAAATCAGCAGAAATAAAATCGGAAAAAGCTTTAAATTTGGGATGCGCATTTAGAATTAGTTTTTATGAATTTTGACTCAAAAATAACATATTTGTTATTCATAATAAACCTTGGAATGGTTTTTCTTTATTAAATAAAAATTTTTTAGCATTAACTATATCAAACACAGTTAATATGAGACAACTAATAAAATTATTAAGTATCGGATCTATTGTCTTTTTATTGTCATTATCAAGCTTTTCTCAGCAGACAAATGAAATGCAAAAATTTCTTGAGAAGGCTGCTGCTTATGAAGAAAATGCACCCGACAGTGCGCTTATCTATTACAGAAAAGTGATACCGGATTTGATTTATAATTCTGAATCATTTAATAATTGGATAAACGAAGCCAATAATTCAGTGAAGTATTTTGTTGCTGTTGCTTTGGCTCAATCAGGAAGGATAGAGATTTCAAAAGGTCAAAAAACAAAAGGGATTAATAACCTCGAGCTGAGTTTTGAAATTGCTTCAAACATCAATAACGATGCACTATCAATTTTCTGCTCTGATAATCTGGCTGTTGCATATGCCCAAGCTAAAAGCTACGAAAAAGCAATTACATATTTCAAGCATTCTCAATTTCTATATGAAAAAACTAATAACATCAATGGCATAGCTTATTGTCTTGGAAATATTGGTGCAATATATGCTAATATGGATAATTTGTATGGTGCAGCAACCTATTACGAACAACTGCTAAACCTTCAACGGAAAAGCGGTCAAGGAATTGGCTCTGTTTCAGACATTCTCAACATTGCTATGCTTTATACCAGACTTAATGAAAACTCTAAAGCTTTTAGATTTTGGGAAATGGCACTAAAGGAATCTCTCGAAACAAATAATAAACAGTATTTGGGTTTAATTTATTCAAATTTGGGAAGCATTCATTATAAAACAACACAATATGATAGAGCTCTCGTTTTCTATAATAAGTTCTTAGAACATTCTGAAGAAACTCAGAATTTGAGAGATATAGTACTTGCTCTTAATAACATTGCCATTATTCAATTTCACAAAAATAACCTAAACGAATCTGTTCAATATTGGGAACTTGCGCTTCAAAAAGCAATGCAAACCGGACAGGGGCAAGTGGTTTTTGATGCGCTTATTAATCTCAGCAACATATACAACCTTCTTGGCAATCATAATCAATCCATTATTTATTATGAACAATATCTAGCTCTTGCAAAGCAAATTAATGACCCTGTATTTACCGCTCGCTCCCTAATAGGGATGGCTGAAATTCAGTTTCAGGCAGGAAATTACAATAAATCAAGAGATTACTATATTGAAGCATATGATACCTATAATACAACAAAAAAATTTGCCGAAGCTTCAAAAATTAACAACCTCATTGCTCAAACTTACATTAGAGAATATAAAATCAATGAAGGAATTGCTCAATATAGAAATGCTTTGGACTATAATTTACATTCCGACTCTCTGATTCTTGCCGACACATATCACGGGATGGCTGACGCATTTAGAATGTTGCGTCAGTTTGAATCTGCAGATATATACTATCAGGCTGCTTTGAAAATATATACTTTTAAAAATAAAACTGATAAAGCCGCTTCTATTATAAATGCAATGGCATACATGCAAGAAGTTAACGGTGATTTGCCAAAGGCTGTTGTATTATATGAACAAGCTCTTTCAATGGCTGCTGCATCAGGTAATAAAGAAGCAGGAGCTGCAATTTATAACAATCTGGGCGTTGTTTACCGTCAGCTTGGAGACTTGCCTCGAGCTAGAAACTCATATTTAAAAGCAATGACTATTTACGAGCAAATTAATAATCAGGATGCTATTGCTTATTGTTATAACAACCTGGGTATTATTTATGAACTATCGGGTGACCTCGAAAATGCAAGCATTTATTATGAAAAATCATTAACTATCAAAAAAAATACTCTTGATGTTCAAGGGTTATCTACCTCTCTCTTAAACATCGGAAACATTCAAAAGCTTCAAGGCAACTTTGACAAAGCAAGAGACTATTATGAACAGGCTCTGGCTTTGAGCGAGCAAATTAATGATTCACAAGGAATTGCTGTTGTTCTGGCAAATCTTGCAGCACTATATATAGAAATTGGCGATTATTATAAAACAATTGCATATGCTAACCAAAGTAAGCAAATTTCTGAGGCTGGCGGTTTTCTAAGCTCACTTAGAGAATCATACAGACAGCTGGCTTGGGCTTATGCAGCTATAAACGATAATACACAGGCTGAAGAAGCTTATTTAAAGGTTACTTCAATTAATCACGAGGAAATTGACAGAAACTTCTCTATACTTTCTGAAAGCGAGAAAGAGATGTTTTTTAAAACAGTAGAAAACGACTTTGCAAGATTCCACTCATTTGCTCTCGAAAGATTTGATGAAAACCCATCAATTAGTATTCATGTTTATAATAATTTGCTGAAAAATAAAGGTTTGCTGTTGAAATCTTCAACTGCAATGAGAAATGCTATACTAGGCAGTAAAAATGAATTCCTTATAAAAACATTTGACCTTTGGATACAATTAAAGCAGGAAATTGCAAGACTTTATACACTTCCTGTAAGCGAAAGAGATACAGATGTTGAACAACTAGAGGAGCAGGCAAATAGTCTTGAACGAACGCTGGTTAGAAACTCAGCTGAATTTAGTCAGTTCGATAAATCTGTAAATGTTTATTGGGAAGATATTAAAAATAAATTAGAGGCTAATGAGGCAGCAATTGAGTTTACAAATTTCAAGCATCTTCAAGGTGAAGTTATTTATTGTGCTCTTATTATTACTAAAAAAAGTGATTATCCGGTTATGATCCCTCTATTTAAAGAATCACAACTCGAATCTCTTATGGGAGCATTTGCAGGAAATAATTACCAATACATTAATAACATTTATGGAAGATTAGTTCAGCCTGAGGTTAAGCTATATGAACTTATCTGGATGCCTTTAGTAAAATACCTTACCGGAGTTAACAAAGTTTATATATCCCCTTCCGGATTGCTTCATAAAGTATCATTTGCGGCTATAAGCAAAGGACAATCAGGCTATATAATTGATGATTACGAAATTTATAACTTAAGTACTACTGCTCATTCCCTAGCGCTTATGGATGTTGTTATAGACGAAAATAAAGCTTTAGCGCTTTTTGGTGGAATTAACTATACAATTAATTCTAAAAACAAATCTTGGAAATACTTGCCGGGAACTCTGGAAGAAATTGATATCATTGAAAAAATAGCATCTAATACAATTACTGACATAAAAAGAATTGCAGGAAATTATGCTACCGAAGAAATGTTTAAAGAATACGCTCCTCATAGCAATATTTTGCATATAGCAACTCACGGATTCTTTTACCCGGATCCTGAGTTAATTGACAATCTGATGGATTTTGAAATTCAATTTGAGGATGTTCAGTTTAGAGGTGGAACCCCTTCTTTTGGATTTAATAATTTCGTAAGGAACAACAACCCTTTAATGAGGTCAGGACTTGTTTTTGCTGGAGTAAACGACTATTGGACAGGTGAAAAAGAAATTTCCGGAGATGATGGTGTTTTAACTGCGCTAGAAGTGATTAATATTGACCTTCGTAAAACAGAACTTGTTGTAATGTCGGCATGTGAAACAGGTTTGGGAGAAATTAAAGGTAGTGAAGGCGTATATGGGTTGCAGCGTTCTTTCAAGATGGCCGGTGCTAGTTATCTGATTATGAGTCTTTGGCAAGTGCCGGATAAAGAAACATCCGAATTTATGTCGCTCTTTTATGAATTTCTTTCTAGCGGAAACAGCCTGACAAAAGCTTTTGCAAAAACTCAGAAAATTATGAGAGAAAAGTACGACCCATACTTCTGGGCGGCATTTGTTTTAATAGAATAAAAAAAAATATTCAGCCAATAATAAGGAATAATGTTTCTTTAATCTTGTTTAATATTTGGTTTGACAGAAAAACATTTCACTAAAAATTAATAATTTTTATGAATTTGAAGCAATTAATTATTAATTTTATGGTTTGAAACGAAAAATAAACCAATAACCCAAAATCATCAGCTATGAAAACCCTTAACATTATCCTAAAATCAACAATTGCAGTATTTCTGATTCTGACATTTATTAATACTCAGGCTCAGGAGTATAAAACTATCAGAGTTAATGGCACTATACTTCTTGAAAAGAGTAACACACCTCTTCAAAGTGGTACAGAATTCGAAGAAGATGATAATCTTATCTTTAAAAGCTATAACTCATTAGCCACAGCTATAAATGCTCAGAAAGGTCGTTTTATAATCAAGCCCGACAACACCGACCTTGCATACGCAAAAGCTAGTTATACTCCGGCAATGAGCAACATTAGCTCAAGAAGTGGATCATTTATTACTGCTCTGGATTTGAAAAATCACCTAGATGGCAAGTATGTTTTTTATGAAGAAATGTTTTTGCAGATTAATGCTGAAATTTTTCCAATGTCGGAAAACAAATATTTCTTTTTGAGATATATGTATGAAGGTGACACAATCAACAAAAAACTTGCTTTCAGCAAAGACACTCTGTTTATTGTTACTTCTCAAGTATTTAGTATCGATAATAAGCCTGTTGATTATTCAAAAGTTAACAATATTGAGCTTTGGTATATGCAGAGAGATCTGGGAAATAAAATTACACTCATTAGTAGTTTCGAACCGGTTATCATTAATAATGAAGCCCTTAAAAGCGAACTTGCTATAATTTTTGAGGCTTATGCCGACAAATCTGAAGAAGAAAAAATTAGTGAAGCGATTTCCTATATTCACGAATTTTACGGCACATCTAATCAAGAAAACTTCAGAAGCTGGCTCCACGAAAACATGGAGAAATAATTGTTAGTAGCAATTCTTAACTTTGATTTTCTGTTATGCGGGAATTAAAAATTACAATTACCCTTGTATTGGCATTTGTTTTTCAGTTCAACCTACTTTCACAAACATCATATCCGGATGTTAAGAAATTTAGCAGACAACTGCTCACGAATTATTCACAAAGAGAATATGGCGATAGTTGCAGTGCTCAAAACTGGGCTGTAACTCAGGACTATAAAGGCATTATGTATTTCGGAAATGCATACAGAGTCCTGGAATTTGACGGAGTTAGTTGGGATGCCATTAGGATCCCCTTACATGGCGTTTATGTATCTGCATTGCATGCTGATAGCAACGGAAATATCTTTGTAGGTGCAAACGGTGAATTTGGACTACTTAAAAACGACAAAACCGGAAAGAAATATTATGTTTCTTTGTCAGATTCTCTTGAAATTCAAGATTCATTCTTTTCTACAATATGGAGAATTTTCGAATATAACAGTAAAATCCTATTCTTTGCACAAGAAGGCATTTATCTTTGGGATGGTCAATCAATTGAAGTAATTATACCTGAAACATCATTCCATTTGGCTTTTGTTGTAAATGAAGAGCTATTTGTGAGGCAAAGAGGTGCAGGGTTGATGAAATATGAAGACGGGAAATTGCAATTAATCCAAAATGGTGACATCTTCAAAAATTATGGTGTTTTCGGTATGTTCCCCGGTGAGAATGACAATATTTTAATAGTAACCCAGGAAATTGGGTTATATAATATGGAAAAAACCGAAGGAGAAACATCAATCTCGCAAATTAAAGGTTCATATCACAATTATCTAAACAATGCACAAATTATTGGTGGACAAAAACTTCACGATGGTTTAATCGCGCTTAACACTCTTAGAAATGGTGTTATAATTATTGATTTTAAAGGAAATATTAAACAAATTATTGATCAAAACAGCGGTTTACGAGATAATGAAGTAAAACAGATTTTCCAAGATAATAATAATCAACTCTGGTTGGCATTAAATACCGGAATTAGCATGGTAAACTATAATTCAGGTATATGGGTTTATGATTATAATACCGGATTATTTGGTAACATTCAGACTGTGGCAATTCATAAAAACAGAATTTTTGTTGGAACTTCCATCGGTTTATTTCAAAAAAGCATTTATCCTTCGGATAAGATTTTTAAGTTTTTCAATCAGATTGAAGGATTCAATATTAGTGTTCATGAAATGATTTCAATTGGCAATACTCTTGTTATTGGGTCAAAGGAAGGACTATTTGGTTGGGAATATAGCAAAGGTATTTTCAAAATTGCTGATATCGACGCTTCTGCAATTTATTGGTCGGCAAAAAGAAAACTCCTTTTTGCATGCGGTGAAGATGGGTTCTTTATATTCACAAACAATCCACGTTGGACTCAAAAAGCTGGCTATGAAGAATTGGCTGTTGCCAACCCTCTCAATATTGCAGAAAACATATCTTATGAGGGAGAAAATACAGAACTCTGGATAGGTAGTCTTAGTGAAGGTGCATGGAATCTGATTATTAAACCCAATTTATCATACGAGCTCGATATATTCATGGGAGCTGAAGCAAATCTAGAGCAAACATGGGTAAAACCTTTTATGACAGAAAATAATGTGCTTTTTGGTGTTGCTATTGGGTTAATGAGATTTGTTGATGAAAAAGAAATTATAAGCACTCTTACTGATTCTTTGCCTGAGAATGCAGTCGCTATGAGAGGATTTTTCCAATATGTAGATGTTAAAGGGTTAGATTCTGTTGCGGTTATTCACTTTCAACAAAACCATAATAAATTTTGGATTTGCAGAGATAATAAGATTTATTTCGGAAATGCCTTGGATAATTTGAATGATAAGCCTTTCCGCACTCTTGATATGGGCAGGATTTACACAATGTTACCTACAGATTCTACTACATTATGGCTGGCAACTGACGACGGGCTGGTGAAAATTGGGACTAATAAAAGGACTGATTTTTCAGGTAGGCCTATTGTTAATATAAGAAATATCAAGATTGGTAACGATTCTATCTTATTCCATTCTTTCGATAGCAGAACTCATTCCGAGAAAATTTATCTTCCATATGCATTCAACAAAATAACAATCAATTATGCATCAATTTTCGAGGAAAATCATAAAAAAGCACTTTATTCATTTATGCTTGAAGGGTTTGATACACAATGGTCGGACTGGACTTCACTAACATACAGAGAATATGCTAACCTCAGAGAGGGTGATTATACTTTTTGGGTAAAAGCTAAGGACGCGTACGATAATGAAAGCGAAATGCAGTCTTTCAGCTTCAGAATTTCGCCACCATGGTATAGAACAATATGGGCTTTCCTTTTATATGCAGTTATAATTATCCTGATTGTTCTTCTAATTGTTAAGCTGAGTATAATGAGGTTAAAAGCCAAAAATATTCAACTGGAAAAAATTATAGAAAAACGTACTGAAGAAATTCGAAATCAAAAGGATGAAATTGCCAAACAGCACAAAATTGTTGTTCAACAAAAAGAAGCCATTACAAGCAGTATAAAATATGCCAGTAGAATTCAAAATGCCTTAGTGCCTCAGGAAGATTTCTTGAAACAACATTTAAAAGACAGTTTCATCTTATATCAACCAAAAGACATTGTTAGCGGTGACTTTTACTGGATAAAGCACACCCCACCCTATTTATCGATTGTTGCAGCCGACTGCACAGGACACGGAGTTCCGGGTGCGTTCATGAGTATGTTGGGAATAGCATTCCTTAATGAAGTTGCACAGAGAGAAGACCCCGGTAAAGTTTCGACAGTGCTGGAACATCTTAGAGTTTATATGAAAAATACATTAGGACAAACCGGTGATAGATATGAACAAAAAGATGGTATTGTATTGGCCTTATGCACTTTAAATATCGAAACAAACACTCTATATTTCGCAGGCGCAAACACCCCACTTTGGTTAATTAGAAACAACGAACTTATAGAATATACAGCCATAAGAAATCCTATTGGTATACACCCAAAAGAAATGCCTTTCGAAGCTCATACAATTGAAATTCAAAACGGAGATGCATTTTATTTATTCTCTGATGGATATGTCGACCAATTTGGAGGCCCTGATGATCAAAGAATTGGAAAAAGAGCTTTCAGGGAATTACTTCTGGAAATACACAAAAATCCGATGAATAAGCAAAAGGAATTACTCGATTTACACCTCAAAAACTGGATGGGCGAAGAATTTTCACAAATTGATGATATTCTTGTTATGGGGTTTAGGGTGTAGGGAATTCTTTGCATATTCAAAATACCGTATTTTACTGCTTTTTTTTTAAGACCAAATGAATTATGTTTGCTTGTCTTAATAAATAAAACATGAAACAAGCATGATTCGTTATACACAAACTCTGATGAACCTAGTTTACTAGCTCAGCTAATATCATCATGCGAGTTACATCAAACAACCGAGCTTGAAAATCGAGCTCAACTAAGTTAAATTAAAAAAATATGGCTAAGTTCCAATTCTTTTTCTAACACCTGAATCTCAGCAGGCAAAAAAATGGAAGCTAAAGATGCTGGTGCAACCGGTTGGATTGTTAAACCTTTTGTGCCCGAAAAATTACTTGCAGCAATCAGTAAAGTTATTAAATAAATGGAACAGTTTAAAAAAAAATTTCTAGAAGAAGCCCAAGATTTAATTAATAATCTTGAAAATTCATTATTGTTTCTTGAAGAGAATCCTAATGACAAAAAAATCATTGAGGAAGTTTTCAGAGTTATGCATTCTCTTAAAGGTGGATCTTCAATGTTTGAATTCCAAAAAATGGAGGCTTTTACTCATGAACTTGAAACTGTTTATGATCTAGTTAGAAACGATAAAATTAGCGTCAGCAGGGAAGTTCTCGATGTAACTTTAGAATCGGTTGATCATTTGAAAGTATTGTTGCTCAATGATGAAGCTCTTACAGATAATGACATAAATACTCACCAAAGCCTTTTAGCAAGGATTAAAAAAATTGTTTCTAACAGCGAGCTCAATGAAAAAAATTCAACAAATGTTCCGGCAACAAAAGAAATGAATAACATCTCTGAAGTTGTTCTGAATATTTCCACTGATAAATTTGTAACCTATTATATCAAGGTCGAAACTAACCCGGAATTATTTCAAAATGGGTCTAACCCACTTCTTCTAATTGATGAGCTTCATACTTTAGGTCATTGCAAAGCTTATTATAAAAAGCATTTATTGCCAAAATTCACAGACTTGGAAGCAGAAAAATGCTATAGCTCTTGGGAAGTATTTCTAGCCACCGACAAAACTGAAGATGACATTAAAGATGTTTTCATATTTGTTGATGATAAATGTAATGTAAATATTAAAAAAGTTGCTGATATAAATTTGCTTTCAAGGCAATCTTTTAAAACAAAACTCGAATCATTAATAGCAGAAGATAATTGGACAAATTTAGAAAAGCTTGAAAAAGAAATCTCAACCTTAATTTTAAAGGAAACAGAATCTTCTTCCGATTATGTTAAAGAATTTGATACTAATAGCACATTAGTTAAGAAAACTGCAATTAATAACATAAGAGTATCTTCAGATAAATTAGACGAACTGATGAGCCTTGTGAGTGAGCTTGTTACAACTCAAGCAAGCCTGACTTTATATGCAGAAAAACTAAATAATCCTGAATTAGCAGAAATTGCCGAAAATATAGAAAAACTTTCCCGTCAATTAAGAGATAATGCTTTTGAAATTTGCCTTATCCCTATCGAAACCATTATGATAAGGTTTAAAAGATTGGTCAGGGATTTATCAATTGAGCTAAATAAAGACATTCAATTCATTGCTGAAGGTACAGAAACAGAGCTTGATAAAAGTATAATTGAAGGCCTTACCGATCCGTTGATGCATATTTTTAGAAATGCTATTGATCATGGAATCGAAAATACAGACGAAAGACTACTAAAAGGGAAACCCAAGCAAGGAAAAATCATACTCAAAGCTTTTTATTCCGGAACCAATGTGTTTATACAGATTAAAGACGATGGTAAAGGAATTGATGTCGAAAAAATAAGACTAAAAGCAATAGACAGAGGTTTTATTTCTAAAGAATCTAATCTTTCTTATAAAGAAATATTGCAGCTAGTGTTTTTACCAGGGTTCTCTACTGCAACAAAAGTTACTGAATTGTCGGGCAGAGGCGTAGGACTAGATGTTGTAGTTAAAAAGATTTCTGAAATTAGAGGTGAGGTTGAAATTGAATCCCAGTTGGGCGTAGGTACAAGTATTACCATTAAGCTCCCAATGACATTATCAATTATTGATGGTTTACTTGTGAGCATTGGAAATACAAGTTTTGTTATTCCGCTTTCTTCAGTTGACAAATGCTTTGAAATTAGGAAAGAAAAAATAAATAGTATTTCCGAAAAGAATAAAATCAATCTGGATGGGTCTCAAATTTCTTTTATAAATCTTAGAAATGAATTCAATATTGCTGAGAAAGAACCTGATTTACAGCAAATAATTCAAATCATTCATGAAGAAACGAAGATTGCTCTTTTGGTTGATGCTGTAATTGGAGAATATCAGGCAGTGCTAAAACCACTTGGACGAGCATTCAAAGATCTCGAAATAGTTTCGGGCGCTACAATTCTTGGCGACGGCTCAATTGCATTGGTATTAGACCCATCAAGAATTGTTCTCACTTTCGACAGAGAAACTTTACTAAAAAGAACTGATTATTATAGAAGATTGGGTGACTTATAATTTGTTATTCATCAAAACTAATTTATTTATCTAAAACAAGACATATGAAGAAACCTCTACTAATAGTTTTTCTGACATTAATTGTTGGTAATGCTTTTTCACAATTTTCCCTCACAGGAGAAATAAAACCTAAAGCCGAATATAGGTACGGCTATAAGACTCTTCCATCAGATGATGATAAACCTGCCGGCTTTGTTGGCCAAAGAACAAGGCTGAATTTATCTTTTAAGCATTCCAAGCTTATCACTCATATATCTCTTCAGGATGTTAGAATGTGGGGACAAGAATTACAAAAAGAACACTATCCTTCTATCGCGATTCATGAAGCCTGGGCAGAATTGCTTTTAAAAGATAGTTTTGCTTTAAAAGCCGGAAGGCAGCATATTTATTACGATAATCAAAGGTTTTTTTCAATAAATAATTGGAATCTGTCGGGACAAAAGCATGATGCCTTTTTATTAAAACATTCTACCAAAAAAACTGATTTGCATTTTGGTAATGCGTTTAATCAATCGGGCTATAATACTTTCGGAACCGAATATGGACTAAATAATTACAAATTTCTTAGCTTTTTATGGTTTAAAATTAAACTGGGTGAGAAAAACTATGCTTCTTTTACAGCAGTGGCAGACGGTTATGAAAAACAAACAAATCACGAGATTCTATACGTAAGGGGAACTTACTCTGGATTCTTGTCTTACTATTTTGGCAACATAAATCTCACATTCAATCCTGCCTTTCAAAACGGAAAAACAAAATCAGGAAAGGATATTTCAGCATATTACGCATTAGCCGATATAAATATTCCTGTTTCCGAAAAATACAAATTATTAATAGGTGGTGAATACTTCTCAGGAAATGACTATACAAAATCAGATGACAAAGTATTCAGGGCGTTTGATCCTCTTTTTGGAGCGGCTCACAATTTCAACGGCTATATGGACTATTTTACATACCCTGCTAATACCAAATATGCCGGATTAATTAATCCATACATTAAGAACAAACTGAAATTATCTGATAAATCTAACCTTTCTGTTGATTTGCATGCATTTTTACTAAGCAACAATTATGTGTTCCAGAATAATATAATTAACAAATACCTTGGCACAGAGGCCGATTTGACATATAGTTTCAAACTAAACGAATTTTCGGAGATTGCATTAGGTTATTCTTTTATGATGGCAACCGAATCAATGGAAATTATTAAAGGTGGAACCAAAGATAAATGGGCACAATGGGCTTATTTTATGCTTACAGTTAAACCAAAGTTTTTATAAAGTTTGATAAACAGCAGAAATGATAATTATAAACATGAAAAACAAAATCAGAATATTTATCATGCAGAAATTTAAAAACATAATCCTAATATTAATGGTTTGTTTGGCAATTCAAACCCCATCAACGTTAATTGGTCAAAGCCTTAGCCCAGACCGTCCGGGATTTAGTTTCGGTACTCACGCAGCTACTCCAGGAACAATATACTTAGAAATGGGATATGAATTTTCATTCAGGAAAGACGTAAAATATAGTTCCCTTCCAAGTCTTAATTTAAAATTTGGAATTATGGCTAAGTTCTAATATTAACAGCATTATCTTTAAATTGCAAAAACAGCTCATATGCGTATGGCGTAGCAAGAATTGCGTAGAACCATTGTTTAATGGTTGACTTCGTTCCATATAGTTTATCTTTAT
>Ga0208244_100952_pt1 | contig 20057 bp, 18 predicted proteins | sample SubbioCR12Aug_5A_FD_184828 | JGI IMG/M metagenome (GOLD analysis project Ga0208244, IMG submission 184828) | Serpentinite rock and fluid subsurface biosphere microbial communities from McLaughlin Reserve, California, USA - CR12Aug_5A (SPAdes) | ecosystem: Environmental > Terrestrial > Deep... | reverse complement strand
CTGGGCCATGACGGACGGGATTCGCGCTGCTCCCACGGCGGCCACTGCGGCGGCCGCGGCGGTCGTCTTGAGGAACGTGCGCCGGCTGACCGGCGTACTATGTGCGGATTCCTCTCTCCACCCCATATTCCCACCTCCTGCTATCGTTCAATCACGTACACTGTACGAGCGTCCCAAGACAACTTAACAATGGCTTGACTCCAGCATGAGCGAATAGCCTCACACAAAGTCCTTGGAAATGGTGCCATGGATCTGCCGAAGAGCAGGATAGATCTTGACGTAGACCTTCTTGAATCGCGCCGCGTACGCCTCCTCCCATCTCGGGTCCGGTGACACCTCGTGCTTCGCCAGCCCCATCCGAGATAGCGCGTCGTCAACCGACGAGTAGACCTCTGCTCCCAACCCCGCAAGGATGGCTGCTCCCAGGCAGCCCGCTTCGTCGACATTCATTATCGCGTACGGACGCTCGGCCATCGCGGCCTTGATCTCCATGAACAGGCGGTTGCGGGTCATACCGCCGACCGCCCGTACTTCGCCTGCGTGAGTGGCAAGCATCCGCTCCATCGCGGCCAGAGAGTGGCGAGCGTCGTGCGCCAACCCCTCATACACTGCGCGGGCCAGATCACCTCGTGTGGTATCGACGGTCATGCCGATGAACGCGCCCCGGCCGCGGTCGTCATTGTGCGGTGGGCTCGCAAAACGCAGGTGCGGCAGAAAGTGCACGCCCCCAGCGCCCGGCGGCGCGCCGCGGGCGAGCCGTTCGATCTCAGTGTAAGCTCCATCAGAACCGCTGTCGTTCTCTGAAAAGAGGATCCCACGGATCCACTCGATGCTCGCTCCGCACGTGTAGAGGCCACCGTTGCAGTAGTACCGGCCTTGAACCACGTGAGCCCCCTGCTGGAACCCGGCTCGTCCAACTTCTTCGCTAAGCACCGGCTTCTCCACCACCAGGAGGAGGGCCTCCGCCGTTCCCATCGAGTCCAGCAACAGCCCGGGGCGTACTACGCCCGCGCCCAAAGCCGCACAGGGGTGATCGTGCCCGCCGGTCACAACCGCTGTCTGTAGTGAGAGCCCGGTCTGCTCTGCGGCGTCCGGCTTCACTGTCCCAAGTCTAACGCCGCTGGGTACTAGGGGCGCCAGAAGCGCTCTGTCGATCCCGGCAATCGCGAGGATCTCCTCAGACCAGGAAAGCGAGCTCAGATCTAACGCGGACATGCGGGAAGCCAGCGACAAGTCCGTCGCCTGTTCCCCACAAAGGCGGTATGCAACGTAGTCGGCGACGTTAAGCCAACGGCACATCCGCCGGAACAACTCCTGTTCATGCTGCTTGAACCACATCAGTTTGTGGATCCCAAAGATGGGTTGCAGCGGGAGCCCCGTACGGGCAAAGATAAACTCATCTCCCACACGCTCGCGCCACCACTTCACCGTCTCACGGGTCCGAGTATCGAACCAGGCAATAGCATCGTAAACCGCGTTGCCGCGAGCGTCGATCGGCACAGCCGTCTCGGCCATACTGGAGATCGCCACCGCAACCGGCTGATACCTGCCGGCAAGCGCTGTGCTCAACTGGCGAAGCGTGGCTGCGGTCACATCCCAAATATCGTCAGGCCGGTAAACGGCCCAACCCGCCCGCGGGCGGTGGTAGACCAGCCGTGCGCTGGACGTGGCTATGGTAGTTCCGCGAAAGTCGTAAGCCACGGCTTTCACGTTGGTCGTCCCAACGTCCAACCCTAGAAGTACAGATTCTGTGGCCATTCGATGTCAACGCTCCTGCCGCTCAAGTCACGCGAACGCACCGAAGCAGACCCTTCGTGATGGCGTCCCTGGGTGCCGCAGTATCTGTACGCCTGCGTCCCGACCTTCCGCCTGACCGATGCACCGCCTGACTCAACGCAGGGGATGCGGAGTCTTATCGTAGGATTATTGTGTTTGACCCGCCAGCACTTCGTCCACCGACGCGGTGTCGTGGACAATCCGGACAAGCGCTCTTGTCATCCCCCCTGGATCCAGGTCCTGCCATATGTTCCGCCCAAACACCACACCTCTGGCCCCGGCTTCGATCGCCTCCTTCACAGCTTCCAGAGCAGCGCGTCTCGATGCCATTCGAGGGCCACCGGCAACGAGGCAGGGCACCGGACAGCTCGTCGTGACTGCCCGGAAACCTTGTACCGATCCCGTATAGTAGGTCTTGATCAAGTCTGCCCCGTGTTCGAAAGCCAGCCGAGCAGCGTCGGCCATCGCATGCGAGTCCAAGGGGTCCGGTATCCTTTCGCTCCTGCAGGGCAGAGCCTCCACCACTACGGGCACATTGGTGCCTGCTGCTTCAACGACCGTTCGGGTTACGATTTCCAGCGTATCGAGCTCCACCTTGCTTCCAATGAAGGCCATGACGCACACACCGCTGGCTCCGAGAGCGACTGCCTCGTTAACCGTGATCATGCGGCGCCATTGGGTGTAGGAGAGCCAGTCCTCCCGGTATGAACTCGGGCCTCCGTCAATCCTCAACAGCACCGGAACCCGCCCAACCAGCCGGTCCCTGTAGTGCTTCAAGACGCCAATTGTGGTCAGCACCGCGTCGGCCCCTGCGTCCAGTACGATGTCCAGAACTCGCCCCGGATCCTCCAGGCCCTTCACCGCTCCGTCGGTTCGACCGTGGTCCATCGCTACGATGACAGCTCTCCCGTCATTCGCAAGGATGTTCAACTTCCGCGACTCAGCGCTCAATTGTATCTCTTCCTCCCTGCCGTGAAAGGCGGCTCAGTGTCGACCCCGGCAGTGTCGACCCCGGCAGTGTCGCCACCCACAGACCTCGCCAAGCCCTGCCATACCGTCTCCGGAGCCTGCGCCCGTTTCAAGACGCCATCACTTCACTGCTCCGCTGATCAGGCCGCTGATAACGTTTCGCTGAAACACAAGATACAGAGCTAGGATCGGAAGTATGGTCGATATCGTGAACGCGTTCATCAGAGGCCAATCCTGCATTCCAAGCGTATCACGCAAGAGAAACAACTGATAGGGAAGCGTTCGCATCTCAGATGATGTGGTGAATGCCAGAACGAAAGGAAACTCGTTCCACGCCTCCCTCACCGAGAATACCCCCGCGGTCACCAACCCAGGAAAGGCCACCGGAACTACAACCTTCCACACACGCTGCCAGAGGGTAGCTCCGTCGATGGCAGCCGCTTCCTCCAGCTCCCTGGGAACGCTGGCAAAGAAACCCACCAAGATCCAAGTCGCGAAGGGAACTGCCGTTGCCGCATAGGTGATTATCAGGGCGAAGTAGGTATCCAAGAGCCCCACGCGTGCCAACAACAGGTACAGAGGAACGATGAGACTCGCCCGGGGTATGATGCGCGGTGCGAGCATGGCAAGCAGCAGCACGTGCCTCCAGCGAAAGGCGTACCGAGCAAACGCGTACGCGGAGAATACGCTCACGAACACGGCGAGGGCTGTGGAGGAAAGGGCGAGGAAGGCGCTGTTGAAAAGGAACCGCGGAAATCCGGGCCACTGGAACACCCTCAGGTAGTTGTTCAACGTTGGCTTGGCAGGTACCAGTGCGGAGGGGCTCAGATACACTTCCAGTGTGTCTTTCAGCGATGCTGACAGCGCCCACAACAACGGGAGGGTCGTCCAGAGCAGCAGCACGGCCAGACACGCCCAGACGACCCCTCCGGAAAGCCACCTCCGGCTCACCCAAGACAAGGACGGTCACCTTTCCCAGGTTGCATCCCACAGCCTCCTCAGTGTATGACCCCCGAACCTAGACCCTGAAAACTCTCAAGTAGAACGCGCTGAAGGTCACATTGATCATCAGCAGAATCACCATCACTGCCGAAGCAACAGAGTAGTTGAGATCTCGAAATGCGAGCCGATACATATAGACGCCGAGGACCTCTGTCGCCCTCCCCGGGCCCCCGCCCGTCAATGGGAGCACGATATCGAACATGTTGAAACTCGCGAAAGTGAGCCAAACCAAGCTGGTGGCCACTACAGGAGCGATCAGAGGCAAGGTCACGTACAAGAGGGTCTGGTGGCGCCTTGCCCCGTCGATGACGGCTGCCTCATAGATCTCGGGGTCGATGCTCTGCAGCCCAGCGAATAGAATCACCGCTGATAGGGGAGAGAGGAACCAAACGTTCGCGAGGGTGACGACGATCAACGCCCGCGTTGGATCCCCCAGCCACGTCCCGGTGATCCCGATCCGCTCAAGCGCCATGGTAATTAGGCCGGTCGCACCGATAAACAGGAATCGCCAAGTCACCGCCGCAGCCACCCCGGACACCAGGAATGGAATCAAGAAGAGTCCAAGCAGCAGGTCGCGTCCTCTCCTCAAGGCGTTGACGGCGAGCGCGGTGGAAAAAGACACCACCATCCCGGCGGCTATCGTCGCAAACACGAGAACCAGCGAACGGCTCAGCGCGTTCTGGAAAGTTGGATCTCGCACCAGGCGCGCATAGTTGGCCAACCCAACAAAGGGCCGCTCAACGTGCCACACTTCGACACGGAAGAGGGACGTCGCAAAACCGGAAACCATCCCGTACCCCAGCACTCCGCCCACCAGGATCAGGGCCGGTGCAAGCAACACGTAGGGGGTTGCATGCTTGACCCAAGATCTGGATCTTGGGCGTCCCATCCCGGTCACGGCAGCAGGGTTTGGGGGCCGCCGATCTAAGCGCATCACATCATCCTCACGTGCCCTGGCGAACATCCTGTGGCGCCCCAACAAGGGAGGGACGCCACAGGAGCGCCCCAACGGGCACCTTACCTCCCCGCCGCCACCTCATTAAGGCGGGCCTGATATCTTGTTGCCATCGCGCGTGCATCGGCAGTTGGGTTGCGGAGCGCGTCCTGCATGGCATCCAGCAGGACTTGGTAGAGCTGGGGCTGCCTCGCATGCCCGGGCAGCGGCACCAACTTCTTGAACGGCTCGATGAAGTCCGGCGTCCACGGCTTTGCCACCATGTAGGCACGATCCGTCATGGCCGGGCCTACGGTGGTAGGCTGATAGCGCCTAGCCACCTCCCCCACGATATCAGGACGCGCGAGGTAGCGGAGTGCCAGCGAGGCCTCGTATGGATGCTTCGTCCGAGCGCTAATCAGGTACGGCCAGCCGAGCGCCATGTACCGCGCATCGGCTTCCCCTCCGGGGCGCACCGGGGGCGTGGTCGCGGCCCACTCAAAGAGGTAGGGCATCGCTGCATTGAATCTTGGGAAGATGTTGTCGCCCTCCAGTATCTGTGCTGCCTTGCCGCCGATGAAAGCTGCCCGCATGTCGCCGGAGTCCCAGGCCAGCGTCTCGGGATTGGCGATTCTGTCCCGCATGAGCGCCTGATAGAAGCGTAACAAGTACACCCCGGCATCGGAGTCCAGTTGGGGCACGGCATCTCTGAACTTCCCGCCCATGGACATGAACGTCGACAGGAACCACACCGGGTCATGGGCCCGACTTCCTAGAACCGAAAACCCGATGCGGTCGGGGGTCCTCAGACGTCGGCCCGCGGCCAGAACGTCATCCCATGTCTTGGGGGGATGGGGAATGCCCGCCTCCCGGAACCAGTCCACCCGATAGGCGAACCAGTACGGCCCCAAGTGAAGCGCGACCCCGTGGGGTGTCCCCTCCCATGATGCCAAGGACCACGCGGCGGGTGATAGGTAACCATATCCAGTAGGATCTTCACTCCTCCATCGCTCGATCAACGCCCTGGCGTCCATGAGCTCCCGTTGAATGGCCAGAGGCCCGATGCTGTCAGCGGGAACCTGGACCAGGTCAGGGGCCCGACCGGCCTGGGCTGCGCGCAGAAACTCCGCTACCGCTCGCTCCAGCGGAATCACATCGGTCTTAACGCGAATGTGAGGATTAGCTCTGTGGAAGGCACTAAACGCATCAGCGGGGATGAAGTCCCGCCTGCCAAACCACATCGTCAACTCAACCGGCTGTTGAGCCTGTGTCACCGCAGGCACCAGCACGACCGCCACCATCATTGCCAGAAGAACCTGCACGGCAAGCGCGGAGCGAATTCCTTGCGACCGCCCTGTCCGTGATAACCACAGACGCCTCATTCTATTCTCCTCCCCTCATCTTGCTATGGTCTTGAACAGCCGAACAATCCGGTCCATCACCCTCTGCCCGCGCGCAGCCGCTTCATCACCTCCGTACCGCCCTCGCCGAAATGCCGGGCAAGATCCAGGTAGTCGCGATAGATGTCATCGTAGATCCGTTGCGCCTCCGGGCGCGGCCGGTAGCGGGTCCGGTCGGTGCTGCCCATCTGCCGGATCGCCTCGATCATGCCCTCATGTCCGCCGTGCGCCGTTCCTGCCGCGGCCGCCGAGTAGATGGCCGCGCCGACCGCGGACGCGTGCGGCACCTTCGCTGCCAGCACGTCGCGACCCGTGACGTCGGCGGTGATCTGCAGCAACAGCGGGCTGCGTTCGGCCAGGCCGCCGCACGCGTGCACCTCGCCGACCGCCACGCCGCCTGCCTCGAAGGTGTCTATCACCCGGCGGGTGCCGAAGACCGCGGCCTCGAGCAGCGCGCGGTAGATCTCATGCGGAGCGGTGGCGATCGTGAGTCCGACGATCAGGCCGGATAGGTCGGCGTCCACCAGCGGAGTCCGGCAGCCGTTCCACCAGTCCAGCGCCAGCAGGCCCGTCGCCCCTGCTTCCAGGCGCGTCGCCTCGCGCTCCAGCCGCGCGAACGCGGCGGCCTCGCCATCCGCTCCGGCGGCATGAGTGCGCACGTACCATCCGAAGATGTCGCCGAACGACGCCTGGCCTGCCTCGTATCCGAACAGGCCGGGGAGGATCCCGTCTTCCACCACGCCGGAGATCCCCTGCACCTCCTGCCGGCGCGCGTCCACCAGCAGGTGACAGGTGGAGGTCCCCATGATGGCGACGAGCTGCCCCGGCCCGCTGACGCCCACGGCAGGCAGCGCCGCGTGCGCGTCAATCACGGCCACAGCCACCGGCGTGCCCGCGCGCAGCCCGGTGCGTGCGGCCCACTCCGGGAGCAGGCCGCCGGCAGGTGTTGCCACGGGGTGCGGATCGCCCAGCCTGCCGAGCAGAGTGGGAAGAGCAGGATCGAGCGATGCCCAGAACGCGGCTGATGGAAATCCCGCGTCCTTCTGCCAGTGCGCCTTGTATCCGGCCTGGCAGGCGCTGCGCACCTCGCGCCCGACGAGCTGCCAGACGATCCAGTCACCGCCCTCGATCCAGCGCGCGGCAGAGGCGGTCAGGTGCGGGGCCTCGGCCAGGAACTGCCATCCCTTGGCCCAGGACCACTCCGAGGAGGTCTTGCCGCCGTAGAGACGCAGGAACTCGCCCCCGGCCGATCCGGCCGCGGCGTTGATGCGGTCGGCATAGGGCTGCGCCGCGTGATGCTTCCATAACTTGGGCCAGGCGTGGGGCTCGCGCCGGTACTCTTCCAGCAGGCACAGGGGCGTGCCGTCCGCGGTCGCCGGCAGCACGGTGCACGAGGTGAAGTCAATGCCGATGCCGGCGATCGCATCAGGGGGCGCGGTTGCGGCCATCGCGCGCAGGAGTGTTTCCAGCGCCAACACCCAGTCGCCGGGATGCTGCAGCGCCCAGTCGGGCGGCAGCCGCTCGCCGGCGGGCTGTTCGCCGGCGGGCTGTTCGCTGCCGACGAGCCCACGACCGTCGGGCAGCACACGATCTATCACACCGTGGGGATACGCGAATGTGGCGGTGGCCGCCAGGCGGCCGTCGGAGGCGCCGACCAGCACCGCGCGCGCCGACTCGGTTCCGAAGTCAATGCCGATCGTGTACCGGTCCATGCGCCCGCCCACCTCGAGCCCTGCCACCGCGGCCTACGCGAACACCCGGCAGTCCATCCCCAGTATCTTGCTGATCCAGACCAGTTCCTGGACGTAGTCCCCGTACACCCCGTGGATGTGGTTGCTGTCGTACTCGGACAGGAACTCGTCGGCGCCCACCCGGAATCGCGCAAAGGCGTGCGGCCACTCCGGCGTGGTCGCGGCCGCCTTCGCCCAGGCCACTTCCTCTGGGAACTCCACGAACTCTGCGGGAACGATCGCCATCCAGTAGCGTCCCTGGCGTCGGGCCAGGCGGGCCAGCGTCACCTGGCCCGGGGTCGCGATGTGGGCCACCGACGCGCCGCCGGCCGGGAAGTAGATGATCTCCGGGTAGAAGCGCACCTTGGGCAGGTTAACCGCCGGATCGAACGACCGGCCCGCAAAGTAGGTGGCGTGCTGCCCGGAGTTGCACAGGTCCCAAACGTTGTCCGCGGCGTCGTAGTGGCGCACGTCCGCGAACAGCACCGGCGTGCCGGCGATGTGCTTGAACAACTCCATCGTGAGCGCGCCGTCCATATCGGCTTCGGTCGCGCAGACGATGGGCTCGTGGGGCCCTTCCCAGTCGTAGGGATCGTTCAGGAACGCCTCTGCCAGGTCCATCGTGGCGAAGTGATCGGTCATCTCGGGCTGGCCTTTGATGCCGCAGAAGTCCAGGCGCCATTCATCCACCAGGTCGCGCACCGCGTGGTAGGAGCGGATCTGGCGCTTCAGCAGCTCGGGCGTCAGCTTCTTGCCGTCGTAGTGGATCTGTCCCACGTGCTTCTCTAGCCATCGGAAGCCGGACTCGACGCGGTCCGCCGGCACCAGCTCGGAACGGCGGACGATCTCGAACTGATCAATGTGCTCGACGTCAATGCCGAACTGCCGCTGCCACTGGTCCAGCGGGCTCTGCGCAGTGTACATGCCCATGGAACGGCCGCCGATCAAACCGTAGGTCTCGCCGCGCAGCCGGTTGGTGGCCGCGGCCGCGCGCAGGAACTGCAGGACGCGGGCAAAGACCGCATCGTCGCCCACGTCGCCCGAGACGCGCGCGCAGAACGCGCCCACCTGATCCAGGGCGCCTGCCCCGGCCAGCATGCCCACCAGGCCCGGATACTGGGGGTTGACGTTGCTGAACATCAGGAACGGGCCGGGCGCGAACTGGCCGGCGATCGCCGCCAGGTGCGGGAAACTCCAGATGGCAAAGTTGAAGATCGTGGCATCCACGCGCTCGGCGGCCAGGTACTGGGACTCGCTCTTCGCCAGGTCTGTGGTCCAGATGATGTCGCGGCCGGTCGTGACCTCCCAGCCGGCCTCGCGCAGCCGCCGCGCCAGACGGCCTTCGAACTCGCGGGTCATCGGCAGCAGCTCCGAGTGCACGTGGCGCCGGCCGTCCGAGAATGTCAGGATGCCGACCTTGGGGGTGCGCATGCCCTGCCTCCCTCCGTGCGTTTCTCGTGCCTCCCAGGGCCCCGGCGTCTCTGGGGCAGGGCCCGCGATCTTGCGCAGGGCCCGCGAGAGGAGAAACGAGCCAGGTGGTGGAACTTGTGATAGCGTTATCACATCGCCCTGGTTTATTTCGCCGGGGGACGGGTGGGATTCCTGCATGGCGACCGTACGAGATGTGGCCCGGCGTGCCGGGGTATCCATGGCGACCGCCGCCCGCGCCCTGGGCGGCTACGGCTACGCGAGCGCCCACGCGAGAGAGAAGGTCGCGCGGGCCGCCCGCGACCTGGACTACCATCCCAACGCCATCGCCCGCAGCATGATCAAGGGCCGCACCAACACCCTGGCGGTGATCGTCTCGGACAACGCCAACCCGTTCTTCGCGGCGGTGGTGCGCGGCGTCGAGGACGTGGTGCTGGCGCAGGGCTACGCCATCATCCTGTGCAACGCCGATGAGGACCCGGCCAAGGAGGCCATGTATCTCAGAACGATCCGGCAGAAGCGCGTGGACGGGCTTATCATCTCTCCTTCCGGCGGACCTGCCGACCTGCTGAGGGGGCTGCTGGCGAGCGGCATTCCGGCCGTCCAGGTGGACCGGCGCCTGAACGGGATCAAGACAGACGCGGTGCTGATTGACAACCGGGCAGGCGTGTGCGCGGCGGTGGAGCACCTGATCCGCCTCGGGCACCGGCGCATCGGCATCATAAGCGGACCCCGACGCCTCTACACCGGATCCGAGCGCCTCGAAGCGTTCCTCGATACGCTGCGGCGCGCGCGGATCAAGCCTGACGCGCAATGTATACTGGAGGGGACCTTCAAGGAACGGAGCGGGTATGATCTTGCCGGGGAACTCCTGCGGGTCCGCCGGCGCCCTACCGCCCTGTTCGTGTCAAACAACCTGATGACCATCGGCACGCTGCTCCGGCTGAAGGAGGAAGGCGTCACGATCCCCCAGGAGATGGCCGTCGTGGGGTTCGACGACATGTACTGGGCGCCGGTGCTGACGCCTCCGCTGACCGCGGTCGCACAGCCGGGCTACGCCCTGGGCACTGCCGCGGCGCAGTTGCTCCTAAGGAAGCTGGCTGCACCGCGCAACGGCCCGCCCGAGACCATCGTCCTCCAGCCGCAACTGGTCGTGCGGGAGTCCTGCGGCGCCGGGGCGCGCGCCTGATCCTATGCCACTTCTTGCGGTCAACGACGTTTCCAAATCGTACGCCGACCTGGAGATCCTCCGGGGCGTCACCTTCTCATTGGAAGCCCGCGAGCGCGCCGCGCTGATCGGCCGCAACGGCACCGGCAAGACAACGCTGCTGCGACTGCTGGCCGGGCTGGATCAACCCGATACGGGACGGATCGGACTGGCCGGATGGGCGCGGGTGGCGTACCTCCCGCAGACTCCTGTGGGGCCGTCGGAGAGCGCGGTTCTCGCGCACGTGCTGGAAGGCGCGGCGGATGTGCGCGCGCTTGAAGCGCGCGCCCGCGACCTGGAGCACCTGATGGCCGCGCCCGAGGTGCACGGCGACACCAACCGGCTCAACGCGGTCATGGAAGAGTACGCCCGCGTGCGCGAGCACTTCGAACACGCGGGCGGGTTCACGCTGGAGACCCGCGCCTGGATGGTCCTCTCAGGACTGGGCTTCCGCGAACCGGACCTGGCACGGCCGCTCGGCGTGCTGAGCGGCGGGTGGCGCGTCCGTGCGGAGCTGGCGCGCGCGCTGCTGGGCGAGCCCGACCTGCTGCTGCTCGACGAGCCGACGAACCACCTCGACCTGGCCGCGACCGAGTGGCTGGAGGGCTACCTCAAGTCGTTCCCGGGCGCGTGCGTCGTGGTGAGCCACGACCGCGCCCTGCTCGACGCCGTGACCTCGCGCACTCTCGAACTGGAAGACGGCCGGGTGGCTTCCTATCCCGGCGCCTACTCCGCCTACGCGAGATTGAAGGCCGAACGGATTCGCCTGCAGCAGGAGGCCTGGGAGCGGCAGCAGGAGGAGATCGCCAAGCTCGAGGACTACATCCGCCGCTACAAGGCGGGCCAGCGCGCAGCGCAGGCTAAGAGCCGCGAGAAGATGCTCGCCCGCGTGGAGGCCGAGCTGATCGAGGCGCCTCGGGAGCGGCGCGGGCTCCGGGTGCGTGCTACCTCTGCGCCGGCATCGGGGAAGATGGTGGCGCGGCTCAAGAAGGTGACCAAGCGGTTCGAGGATCCCACGGCGGCCGCAGTCGGGGTGGGCGAGGCAGGCGCACCCGCGGCCGGTGCGGGCAGCCCCGGCGCCACCGGGATTGAGGTGCTCAGCGAGGTGAACTTGGAGATCTATCGCGGCGAGCGCGTCGGCATGCTGGGACCCAACGGCGCCGGCAAGTCCACGCTGCTGCGCCTGATCGCGGGCATGGACTCCCCCACATCGGGTATCGTCACGCTCGGGGCCGGTGTGCGGCCCCGCTACTTCGCCCAGGAGTCCACCCAGGCGCTCGATCCCGCCAACACCGTGCTCGACGAGATCCTCTCCGACCGGCCGCTGAGTCCTGAGCAGGTGCGCGCCTACCTGGGCCGCTTTCTCTTCAGCGGCGAGGAGGTCTTCAAACGCGTGAGGATGCTCTCCGGCGGCGAGCGCCAGCGCCTGAGCCTGGCGAAGTTGCTGCTGGACGAGCCCAACCTGCTGCTGCTCGATGAGCCCACCAACCACCTGGACATCCCTGCGCGCGAGGCGCTGGAGGCGGCGCTGCGCGAGTTTCCCGGCACGATGATCGTGGCCACCCACGACCGCTACCTGCTGGAACGGCTTGCGACGCGCATCCTCACGGTCGAGGACCGCGGCATCGCCGACTTCGCCGGCACCTATCGCGAGCTGCGCGAGCGCCGCACCAGGGAGGCAGCACAGCGGGCGCGGAGGCCGGAGCCGCGCGCAGGGAGGGCCGCGCGCAAGGGCGCGGCAGGCACGCAGCCGGCTGCGCCGACCTTCGACGAGGTGGCCGCGCAGATCGCGGCCGCGGAGCGCGAGCGGGACGAGGCCGCAGGATGGCTGGGCGATCCCGACCTCTACCGCGACGCGGCTCGGGCCAAGGCGATGCGGCTGCGGTACGAGGAAGCGGAGCACAGATTGGAAGAACTGTACGAGACGCTCGAGCGGATTGAGGAGCCGAAGAACCAGTTCGAGTCGTAGTCGTGGTCCGGACTAGAAGCGGTCGAGGCGAAAAGGCTCCAGCGACACCGACGGCGGCCGTCCGTCCGCCATCTCCGACACGAGCTTCCCCGTAATCGGCGCCTGCGTGAAGCCCAGCATCGCGTGCCCGGAGGCGACGATCAGCGCCTCGATCCCCGGCGCCCATCCGATAACCGGCAGTCCGTCAGGAGCAACGGGCCGGAAGCCGTACCAGGCCTCGGCCTGATCCATCGGCGGCGGGCTCGCCAGCACCTCCAAAGCAGCGCTCACCACGGCCCAATAGCGGACCGGGTTGATGCCGGGCGCAAGGCCGGCCAACTCGAGGGTGCCGCCGAATCGGAGGCGATCGCCCAGCGGCGTGACTACCGCGCTGCGCTCCATCACGAGGAGCGGCACGCGGGGTGCGCCGGAGTATGTAGGTATGGTGGCGCTGTAGCCCTTGGCCGGCTGCAGCGGGACGCGCAACCCGAGCGGCGCGGTTAGGGCGGGCGTCCATGCGCCCGCGGCGAGCACCACCAGGTCCGCGGGGATCTCCTCACCCGGCGGCTCGAGCAGCACACCACGCACCCTGCCTCCCTGCACAATGATCCGCGAAACGCCGCGGCCGGTGATCAGTCGAACCCCACTCGCTTCCAGCCCGGCGGCAATGGCCAGGATATAGGCGTAGCAGTCGCCGTGCGCCTCGCCCTCGATGAACTGCCCGCCGCGGATGCGCGGGCTGAGCGCGGGCTCAAACTCCAACGCCTCCGCCCGGTCGAGGAGACGGGCGCTGAACCCGGCTTCCCGTAGCGCGGCGTGCTCGTGATGGGCCTCGCGGAACCCCGCGTCCGTGAGATAGACGTGCAGCAAACCCTGACGCCTGTAGAAGAAAGCCGGGCCTGCCTCGCGCGCCATCTCTTCGAAGAGCGCCAGGCCGGCCCGGCTGAGTTCCAGCAGCGCGAGGAACCCGCGTTCTGCTGCCTCAGGGCTGCATGCACGTCGGAACCTCCACAGCCAGCCGAGCAGCCCTGGATCGAGGCGAGGGCGCACGTAGAACGGGCTGTCCGACCTGAGCATCCAGCGCGCCGCCTTGCGGATTGCTCCGGGCGCTGGAATCGGGTGGGAGTGGCTTGGCACGATCAGGCAGGCGTTGGCGTAGGAGCAGCCGCGGCCGATCTCGTCGCGATCCACCAACGTGACCTGCCAGCCGGATCGGGCTAGGAAGTGCGCGCAGGCGGCGCCGATCGCACCGGCTCCGACGACGACGGCGCGGTTGGGCATGCGGATCCTACGGAAGATCCAGGGCGAACTTCACGGCCTGGTCGAGCGCTTGGAGCTTGGCCGGCGAGAGAGTTGTCAGGTACTCCACCAACGATGTCTTGGGGACCGTCGCGACCGTGTCGGCATTGGCCACGCTCCTGTGGGGAATCCCATCCTCCGGACCCAGCGCAACCTCAACGGGAATCCGTCGGATCGTCCGCGTCAGCGGGACCACTGTCACGGCGGCGCGCACCCGGTAGGCCTGATTCCGGGAGATCAGCACGGCGGGACGAAGGCCGATGGGGCTTGGGAACCGCACCCACCAGATCTCGCCCCGCCTCACGACCACTCCTCCTGCTCCAGCGTGCCCGCGGTGGTCTGGGCCAGGGCTTCGGCCTCGGCGCCCTCGGGCCTCCGGCGATAGCCCTCCTCGTACGCGCGGACCGCCCGGTGATGCCCTTCCGCCGCCAGGTACACGGCAATTGCCCGCTGGATCACCTGGCTGCGCGGAATCCGCAGCCGGCGGCGTATACGCTCGACGGCGTCCGCCTGAGCATCCGGTAGACTGATGGCTACCTTCTTCATACCGGAGTCATACTACCGTCCGGCGCGCCTGCGTGTCAAACCCCTCCGCTCGCCCGTTGAAGCGAACCCAGCGGCGCGCGACCGCTCGTTCTGACCGCGATTCTCGATCCCAAACAGCGAGAGGTGCAGGACGGTACCCTCGACCTCCAGCGCCGCGCCCACCACGCCGTCTCCGGTGATCCGCATGTCGGTGCCGCGGCCTACTGCGCCGTGCGCGGTGACCGTGGCGCTCCGCATGGAACGCAGGAATGTCTCGGCCTCCCCCGACGCGCTCTGCGCGCCGCCATCCCCCCGCGCCAGCGCCTCAACCGCATAGGAGGGGATGAGCCGATCCCATAGGCCCTCCAGGGTCTCCGGCCGATCGAAAAGGTCCGTGCACACGACGCGTCCGCCCACCGCGGCGACCACGCCGGTCTGCCCCGGTTGTCTCGGGAGCCGCTTCAGGTACTCCCCAATGTCGTCCGCCCGCTGCTCGTAGGCCGCGTGCATCGCCGAAGTCGGCGACGCGGCGCCCACCGCGCGCAGCGTCTCGCCCACGCCCTCCCAGACGGCGGACTGGTCGGCCTTGTATGTCCCGTAGCGGCGGACCGAGTCCGCCACCGTCTGGGCATTGACCGCACGGGTGCTGAAGAACAGCGCCGGGCTCGTGGGCATTGCCGTTGAGCGCGGAGCGCCCCACCTACCGGCCTCGACGCAGGACACCGGGATGTCGAGCGCGGTCTTCTCCGGCACCAGGATCGTGGCGTTGAGGACACGATTCTGCTTGACGCCGACCAGGTGCTCGCCATCCACCAGCAGGACCGGCTTCTCGCCCTGGTTGCGGATGCGCAGTCCGGGCACCGTCCCGTGACCGATCTCCTCGATCACGGCGTCTCCGGACTCGACTGCCTGGGCAAGCAGGAGATACTCGAACGTGGCCCGGTAGTCCGTGAACAACGGGAACAGGGTCAGGCCCGAGAAGGAGTTCGGCTCGCCATAGCGAATCGCTCCTTCTGCGAAGAGGGCCATGAGAGATCCAGTAGATGCCTTGGAATCCTCCATTTGTTCCTCCTCCAATATTCGCTTTAGCCCATTCTATATGCTAAAGTGTGTCTTGTCAAGCCTATAGCGAATCGGGCAGCGGGGTGGCCGGATGACTGACAGGAGCGAGAAGCCTAGGCGAGCCATGGGGTCTGGGCGCGCCAGGACCCCCCTCAATTACGGCAAGGCCATCGAGCGACTGCGGCGGGAACGCGGGATGACCAGGGATGCCCTGGCCGCTGAATCGGGCGTTTCCCCGTCGTATCTCTATGAGGTGGAGCGCGGCTACAAGCGGCCGTCAACCGACGTGCTGGCCAACGTAGCGCAGGCGCTCGGCCAGTCACCCAGCGAGATGCTCGCCTACATCGAGGTCATGGCAGAGGCCCTGCCGGAGACACCGCGGGAGCCGTCGTCCGTGGCGCAGCTCGACGAACCGCGCATGGAGACCCCGGACGCCCGCCGGGAATGGGCCTCCAGCCGCTACAGCATCGAGCCGGCGATTGATCTCCAACAGACCCCGCTGCCCGAGACCGGGTCGCTCCGAGCCCTGCTGGCCGTGCTCGAGCACCTGAGCGAGGGCGATATCCGCATCCTGCTCGCGCTGGCCCGCCGCCTGGCAGGCAGGGGCGGGTAGGCGGTCCGATGCGACGCCGGTCGCAGGGGTAGGCGGTCCCATGCTGCGCCTCACGGTCCTCGGAGGCGCCGGCGAGATCGGCGGCAACAAGATCCTGCTGGAGGATGAGGGCTCCGGCCTCCTCCTCGACTTCGGCATCAGCTACACCCGCCGGGGACAGTTCTTCGAGGAGTATCTCAAGCCGCGCACCGCTGCCGGCCTGACCGACCTGCTGGTCACCGGCGTGCTGCCGGCCTTCCCCGGCCTATACCGCCGCGACCTGCTGGAGATGGCGCAGCACCACGGGCCACGGTTGCACGGCGGGCCCGGCGCGGTCCACGGCGGGCCCGGCGCGCGTGAGCCGCTGCCGGTCCACGACGCGCCCGCGGCACAGGCGGTCCTGCTCTCCCACGCCCACCTCGATCACGCCGGCCACGTCGGCTTCCTGGACGAGCGGATCCCGGTGTACTGCTCCCGGCTGTGCCACTCCACGCTCGAGGCCATGACGCTGTGCCGGTCCCGCGACTTCGAAACCGAGATCCTAAACTTCCTTCCCAGGCCGGCCCTCCCACCCTACGACGATGTGGTGCCGCGTCGCTTCGAGACCGTCGAGGGCGAGTTTACGGCCGGAGCGCTTTCCTGCCGCGCCCTGCCGGTGGACCACTCGATGCTCGGCTGCCAAGCCTTCCTGGTGCGCACCTCGCGGGGAAACATCCTCTACACCGGCGACCTGCGCTTCCACGGACCCGAGGCGCATCTCAGCGAAGCCATGTTGGAATCCGCGGCGGCTGAGGGCGTCTGGATGCTGATCACCGAGGGCACGCGCCTGGATGCCGTCGAGCGCCGGACCGAGGAGGACGTCTTCGCCGAGTGCCTGGAGGCGGTGCGCGGCTGCTCCGGACCGGTGATCGCCGACTTCGCACCGCGCGACCTCTACCGTCTGTCCACCTTCCTGGGCATCGCCAGGGAGACCGGCCGCTCACTGGTCGTCCTTCCCCAGGACGCGTTCCTGCTGGAGCACCTGCACGGCCGGCATCCGCTGGTGCCCGACCCGATGAAAGAACCGATACTGATCCTCAAGGAGCGCAAGGGCAGCGGCACCTACCGGGATCAGGACTACCCGACATGGGAACGCCAGGTGCTGAGGTGGCCCACCGTGGGGACCGCGGACGAGCTGCGGTCGGCGCGCTCTAGTCTCATGCTGGCGCTCTCCTTCTGGGACATCCACAACCTGATTGACCTGGGCGTGGGGGATGGGGACGACGCGCTGTTCATCCACTCTGCCAGCGAGGCGCACAGCGAGGAACAGGCTGCCGACGAGCGACGCCTGGACAACTGGCTGGATCTGCTGGGCGTGCGCGGCCGTCTGCGCAGCCACGCCTCCGGACACGCCGGCCAGGCCGACCTGGTGCGGATGGTCAGGCGGCTGCGGCCGGAGATCCTGGTGCCGGTGCACACCGAGGCGCCGGGGTTGTGGCGGGAACTCGTGCCGGAGGTGCAGGTGGTGGAGCCGGAAGTTGGGGCACCAATTGAGTGGAGTGCCTATTGAGTGGTAGGGCGTAGCTCAACCGGCAGACTACTGCCGGATCAGGGGCGCGCGTCCGGCGGCAACCGGTTGAGTATGGCCTCGTAGACCTCGGTGGCGATCCCGAGTGCTTCCCCGGTCTCTTCACTCGAAGGCACGCCCGGCTCGCCGGGATCGCGGAACATCCACGCGTACTCCGTGAGCCCCGCGGCCCGGCGCAGCACGGGCTCGAGGCCGGGGTCGAACGCCGCGCACTGCTGGCCGAGTTCCACCAAGTTGTGCGTCTTACGGAAGGGGTGATCGTGCCAGGCAAGGAACGCCTTCATCGCCTTCTCGGCCAGTTGCTGGCAGTGGAAGACAACGTCCGCCGCCAGCATTGGATCTCCTGTGCGCCCGAACTCGGCAGCCCGGAGATCCAGCGCAGCCTTGACGAACCACGCCCTGGCCTCCGCTACCCGCGCGGGGTCAAGGGGCATGGCGGGGTCAAGCGGCATAGAGGAGCGTGCCCTCCCGAAGCACGGTTGCCGGGAGCGAGGCCCTAAGGTGCATGCGGCTGTCGAAATCCGCCGCCGTCCACACCACGACGTCCGCCGCGGTGCTCACCCCCCACAGGCGCTCGTAGCCCAGGCGGCTGCGCCGTCGCTCCGGCGGGGCGTCGTCGGGAACGACCACTAGGAGGTCATAGTCGCTGTCCGGGCCGGCATCGCCGCGCGCCTTCGAGCCGAAGAGGTAGATCCGTTGGGGCTGGTACGCCTCCACAAGCCGGCGCACTATCTCTGCCAGAACAGCATCATGCTGCGGTGCTCTCGGACGCGCTGCTCCTGGGCGCGACACCTCTGGCCGCGGTGCCTCTGACCGCGGGCCTCGCGCCTCATCGAGCCAGCGATCCACGGCTTCCCGCAGAAACCGCCAGCGCCGCCCGACCTTCTGGCCTGGGATGTCGCCCTCCTGGGCGAGCTTATAGAGGGTTGACCTGGGGATTCTCAGGTAGTCGGACAACTCGCCGATTGTGAGTACGCTGGCGTGAGGAACCATGTGAAGGCACCGCGCCCCGGCGTACTGCCCGGCCGGAGCAGCCAACCTGAATCGCATCGAGTATGCTCTATTCCCTGCCCGCCGTCAACAACCAGTAATTACCAGCAATAACTAGCGCCAGCGGCTAATCGAGCGACCAACTATCGAGCAGTCCATCACCGGGTGACCAGCCGCTGGAACGCCATCCCGGTGCGCGTGGGCTGCGGCGGATCCGCCATCATGTTGCGCGCCGCGACCAGGTTGGCCTGCCTGAACAGCTCGGCCGGCCGCAGTCCCTTGGTGGTCTCACCGTACTCGACATAACCGTAGAAGTGTCGCGACCAGAAGAACGACGTGAAGTCAATGTTGAGGAAGTGGGAGAGCTTTCCCATTATTACGATGAACTCCACATCGAGCGGCTCCCAGAAGCTGAAGACGTCGCGCGCGAAGAGCGCCGGCGCTGCGGCGACCGCCTGCCCGCGCAGATCGTGATCGCGGGTCTTGTACAGCCACGCCTCGCCGAGCACCACCTTCTTGTTGGCGCGCCGGGCGATATCCGCGAACCTGATCGCCTTGTCAACCACGTAGTCCTGGTTGATCGGGTATATGTGCATGTCGAGGTAGTCGAGCGTGGTCCGGGCCAAGCCCTGCGCGTAGGCCAGATCGTCCCAGGTCCCGGCGCCCGCGCCGACCAGGACGCCCGCGCGATCCAGGCCGTTCAGGGCGTGCTGCACGACCCCGGTGAAGTTCCCCACGGTGAAAGACAGGCCGGTGTTCTCCTGCGCCGTATGCGGTTCGTTCACGATGGTCAGGTAGTCAGGCCTGATCTCGCGGATGATCACCTCGGCCATCTGCCGCGTCTCGCGCATGTAGCGCTCAAGCGTGAGCCCGGTGTAGTAACCGGCCACAGGCAGGGAACTGAACACCGGATCCCGGAATCCGGGCGTCATCTGCGCCAGGAACTTCAGGTTCCGCCTCTTCAGTTCGGCGGAGAGCCGCTTGAAGAACTCGAGGTAATCGGCCGAGCGCGGGAAACCCGGCACCAGAATTGGGTACTTGATCGCCACCTTGACCCCGCGGACGCCCACCAATTGCAGGCGGTCGAGGTTGAGCATGACCACCTGCCACGCCTGCGGGCGCAGCAGTGTCTCGCCCTGGTTGCTGTTGGCCGCCAGCAGCTCGGCGCTGAAGAGGGTGTCGTGTCGCTCGCCGCGTGATCCTGATGTGATGTAGCTATCGATCGCGCGGAGCTTGGCGGCCAGCATCGGATAGAGGTCGGCGTACTCGGCCGGGACGCCGGCCGGCTGAGCGACCGGGGGGGATGCGGGCTGCGAAGCGAGCGTCGGCTGGAGGCCCAGGGCGGGACCGGCATCGCGCGCGACCGTCCCGGCGAGTCCGACCAGCAGCGCGGTGATCAGGAGAACGCTTGATAGGTGGTGGGTGCGCATCCATCATTCCTCCGGGAAGCGGTATTCCCGTTAGGTGGACGAGGAAGACGGTGCAGGGGTTGAGTGGTGGGCAGCCGCGCCGGGGGCAGAGGTTAGAAAGGCGAGGGTGGGATAGGGTACTCAACGAAAGACCCCTGCTCCGAATGGGAAGCAGGGGTCTGAGCCGATCGGGTCCTGTCCCTATGCGGGCGGGGTCTC
>Ga0208244_100951_pt1 | contig 20083 bp, 18 predicted proteins | sample SubbioCR12Aug_5A_FD_184828 | JGI IMG/M metagenome (GOLD analysis project Ga0208244, IMG submission 184828) | Serpentinite rock and fluid subsurface biosphere microbial communities from McLaughlin Reserve, California, USA - CR12Aug_5A (SPAdes) | ecosystem: Environmental > Terrestrial > Deep... | reverse complement strand
GGACGCTGGCAGCCGCCGACCCTGACACAGATTAAGCCCTTGCCGCGTGCAGATACTTCGAGAGTCCGGGCATTGATCGAGGAAGTGATTGCTGCTCATCCCACGGATTATCTGCCGGCGGATGGATGGCAGGAAAAAGCATCGAGTGCGCTACAGGACATGCTCCCCAAGGCTCTGTCCCACCTCCTGGATGAGTTTCTGGCGGTATGGATCGAGGAACAAAACAACACTCAGATCCATCAGCCAGCGCCGGTGGAGGATGAAAGGCGGTTGGGTTTCTGATGACAGCGATGATGTTGCGTTTTCTGTTGGTGGTGTGTGGCGGTTCGCTTGCCTGCGTATTGACGTGTATTGGCGTTATTTATTCCGCCTGGAGAATGTCCCGGCGAGACAATGGATGGGATCGATGAGTGAGTTAAATGGTTTGATCGACCAAATGGTTTTGGATATTGGGACGCAAGTCTTTCAGCTCGATGACCAGCGTTTGCGAATGTTCCTGAATTGGCTGGCGGCTCATAGTGGCAGCATGAAGGTCCTCGCAGGCAATGTCTTTGACATGGATATTGCCGTGCTTCGAGGGACAGACTTGCAGGAAGGAATCAAGTCGGCTCTGAAGACCTGGCTGGAGTCCCTGCCGGCGCAGAGCATGCTTTGGGAATACCGCACCATTTCCTTTGAAATTGCCTGGTGGCGCAACCTGGACCCCGTGCGGTTGAAGATGATCGTGGAATCGGAAGCTGGGTAGTGAGATGATGCGCTTCCTTGCCGGCTTGGGTGTCGGCATCTTTAGCGGGTATCTGCTGGGACTTGTGATCCCGCTCCAAGTGTTCATGATCGCCTGTCTTGTGCTTCTGGCGTTGGTGATTTTGTTGTTCTTCCTGTTCCATCTCGGCATCCGGGATTTCCAGGAATATTAGGAGTTAGTTATGAAGCGTTATCAATGGATTGGGATAATCCTATTCCTTCCCATTCTCTTTTTGTGGACATCCGCGTCCACCCATGCAGCGCCTCTGGCGGCGTATTCATTGCCGGAGGGACGCACTTATGACCAGGCTCACAATACTGGCTACATCGACTGGAGTGGTTCTGCCCAGTATGTGTACATCACCCATCGCGATGGATCCTCGCTTCCACCCGAAGAAGGTGGAACATTTTGTGGTTCCAATTGTTCCGAGTGGGTCACGCGGCTGGGCAATGGTAGCGTTGCCAGCGGATCCTTTGACCGTGATGTTTCATACTTCGAGATCATGGTCGGCTTTACGCCTGACTCAAGTGTGGGCAATGCCGTGTTGCGGGCATGTTCCTCTGTGGATACATGGTACTTGCAAACAGGCTCTGGACTCCCAGGGTTTGTGAGTATGGCTATTGCTGTTCCAGCTGGCTGTCGTTCCTGGTCCCTGACCGCTTCCGGCGGCTATGTGGATTTTCGTTCCATTGACGTGGAATACATCGGTCCACCGTCCACTGCCACACCCACCCCGTCGCGGACACCCACGTTCACATCGACCATAACTCGCACGCCGACAGCAACCTTTACACCCAGTCTGACGCCGACGTTGACCTTCACGCCGACCATGACGTATACGCCCACGGCGACCTATACCAATACCCCATCGCCCACACCGACGCCGCTGCCGCCGCAAATTATAGGAGTTGTGGTTTGTGATTTGTGGGGCGATGCCGGTTGGTGCCGAGGGAATGAGACTCTGGAACTCTCTGCCAGTGATCCGCAGGGGTTTGATGTGACCATCGCCGGTGATTTGAACGGAGTACCATTTACATGTGGAGATTCCTGTGACTTGCCTTTACCGGAGGGAACTGGTACAGCCAACTACACTGTGACTTCAACCAGTGGGCGGACCGCTAGTGGTTTATCCACATGGCAGCGGGATGGGACGCCACCTGATCTTGAAGTCAGCCTTCCGCCTGTTGATGGCAGGAGTGGCTGGCACATCTCGGAAGTGGACTTGTCTGCTACGGCAACAGATGTGATCTCTGGACTTTCATCCCTGCTGGCAAGCGCTGATGGTGGAGCAAGTTGGGTCACTCCACCGATGCACTTCACAGATGGGTCACATGCTGTCCTGATATATGCCAGGGATGTGGCTGGAAATGAAGTGACGGTATCCAAGGTAATCCGCATAGACACGGTTCCTCCGGTCGCTCAAATCACATCCCATTCCAATGGAGAGGTTGTGCAGGGTGATGTACGCTTCGCTGGAAGTTTGGTGGATGGCATGTCCGGTCCGGATGGAGGTGAAGTCTCGGTTGACGGAGGAAATACCTGGCAGGCAGGCTCGATGAGCGCAGGAGATGGCTGGTCTTACATCTGGCATTCCGGTGAAGTGCCCAATGGCGAGTACCCCATCCAGATGCGTGGCAGGGATCGCGCCGGCAATGTTGGCGATTTGGTTTCGATTGCGTTGACTGTGGACAATGCCCCGCCCGCCGTGTCCATCACAGAACGGTGGTGGATTTGGGAGAACGGAACTCTGAATGTTTCCCCCAATCACTTTCCGATTGCCAGCATCCAGGTGACCATCCGTGATCCGCAAAAGCGTTGGAAGGAGTTGGTGTTGGACTTTGATCCCGGCAGGAATTCCTATATCGTGAAATGGGATAGGCGCTTTGGGGATGGAACGTTGGCGCCAGTTGGGGAATACCCAGTTCTGGCAGAAGCTTGTGATGTGAATGGATTATGTGGACAGGATGCGGGTAGGATCGTGATCCCCGAGGTGGCAACATCGACCGCCACTCTGACTCCATCTCCAACAGCGACCAGCACTTTGATGCCTTCGATAACGCCAGTAGCAACCCAAATACCGCCGACACCGACTTTTGTATTGATCACTCCTGTGTCAGAAGAAATACCTGAACCTGCTCGGTCCTCTCTACCGCTTTGGCAAATCATTGGCTTGCTGGGATTGTTCATTGTGATCGCATCTGCCAGTGTGGTGGACCCCCGTCCCAAAGCGCTGGAAAGATTGGGCGAAACGTTCAAGGTTTTGTCTGCAAGGGCAAAAGACGACTCTATTAACAACAAATAACGAAAAGGAAAAGAAAATATGGAAATACTTCTTGCAATTGTAGTGGCATCTGCTGTAATTTTCTTCGGCGCACTAATCAGTATGGGAAACGAACGTCAACGTAAGGCAATTGATGATCTGCGTGAACAGGTTGTCTTATGGGCTATGCAGGATCTGCGACTCAAACGCGAAAGGTTGGCTCGTGACGTGCAGGTCTCCGATCCGCTTGGCTGGCTTAACAAGATATCCGCAGGAGTTTGCGGGTATGATTTGAATTTGCAGATCATCGAGGCATTTGACGAGCCACAGTCACTGATTTGCACATCGGGAGACGGTTCAAGCAAAATTGTGTTTACTCCACTTTCTCCCGCAGATCTTCGCAATATCAAGAACGGCAAACGCAATCGACTCGTACAGGTTGCGGGTCGCAACCCATTGCTATCTCTGCCACGCGATGTGAAGGTTCATGAAATATCGGTTTTGAATGGCGGAATATTATTTGATCTGGAAATATCGTTAGCCTGGAAAAGTTTAACCGGTCAAAGATTGGAATCCATCAACCGCCTTTGGATGTTTGAATATTCATGATGCATTGATTGCTGTCTCTGGCAAAGTTAGAACTACAGATAGGGCCAACCTATTCGGCATTCTTTGATACCGGGGAGCAGTAGCGAGAAAAATAAAAACTCAGGGCTTCAGGAGTGACTCCTGAAGCCCTGCTTGGTTACCCGAGTGTGCGAACGCCGTCGTGGTCGCACCGAGTCCTAATGTACCCTATGACCGTACAAGTGTAGCTGGTTTTGAAGCTATCCAGGCTCGTCGGGCGAAATTGGTATCCACTTGGTTGGAAGAAATTGAGAAATAACGGGTCTTTGTTCAGGAAACCTTATGAATTCATCCATCGGTGAATAGGGACAACACTTATGGACGATAAACCAGCCAGAAATTCAATTTGCCGCTACAATTGAATTGTGGCCAATATTCGTTTTACCATGTATATTGAGAAATGCCCTCATTCTCACACTTTTGTTGCTTAGTGAGCAGGAAAAATATGGTCTATTGTGTACATCCCTGCCCGTGCGGATATTTTTCGGACCCACAAAAACCCAGTACGTGTGCTCCTGCTGTCGTTACCAGATACCAAAAACGCATTTCCGCCCCCCACTCGACCGAATTGACATCCATATTGAAGTTCCAAGAGTGGATTACGAAAAACTGAGTAGTGGCCGTTTAGGTGAAACGTCTGAGACCATCAGAGCTCGTGAACAAGCCGAACGAGATAAAACAAGTCAAGTGACTAAAAAGTAATATTCGAGCAGGTCAATTGAAGTTGATCGAGATCTCGTCCCCAACTTCAACCTTAAGAAGCTCAGCTGCACCAATGGCAGCAGTGTTTTGGGCCTTTCTTTGAATTTCGAGAAAGTCAAGACTGCTCCCAACAGTAACAATTAATTGATCAGGCTCTATCGTTTGAGTGTTGGTTATATCCTTAAAATCTTGGGCAAAAATTGCAGGTATGCCATTTACATTTATTGAACTAAATTTATTTACAGGAAGTTGACTTATTCTACAGTTTATTTTTAGATTCCCAAAATTATCAATATGAAGAATGGTATATTTGGGAAAATTTAGATGATAAATATCTTCAATTGATATGATTTCCCCAAAGCTTTCGATGGGTGCACCTGCAATCAATTTTCCGGCAACAGGTGAAAATAGATTTCTTCCCAAAAACTGATTTTTATTCCAATCATTATAAGATAGGTGGATAATTGTATCCGAACGAAAACTGTCAAGCAACATACTAATAGTCCCAGTATTAGGGCCAACAAAATAGAGATCAATTGACGAAAAATAAACCGCGATTGGAATCCGATTAATACCCGGAATTCGTGGGTCTACACAGCCCACTATGACAGAACCTCTCGGTAATGATTCAGCCATTAAGCGAACAAGAAAAGCACAGTTAATTATACTGAATTTTCTAACAGCTACTGAAACAAAATGTGTATTTGGAAGCGCATATCGTAATGCAGCTATTTGACATTCTACAACAGCGACATCAGTCCAATCACAACAAGCAGCAATAAATTTCATATGTCTATCTCCCATTCTAAATGGATATCTGAGTTCTATTTTTTTGAACTTTATTTCCGTGAGTTTCAACAATACATTTAAAACCCTGCCTAGATAGTTTCTTCATTATTATTCTACATTATTCTACGGAGCTTTCTTCCATCAATTTTGCAGTGTATATGTTTTGGTACAAATTCCAACTTACCCTTGGTTGGCCTAATTAGGATTCGAGCAACTCGATGCATCTTAATTCGTTAAAAGCCGACATGTTTTTTTCTAGTAGTGACCACCAAACAGCATCGGGCACGTTATGATTTGACCACATAACAATCGGCCAAAACAAACAACGAATAACACCAATGCGGTAGTCTACCCAGCATTCATGCAATGGATAATTCTTTATACCTAAGTCTATTAAGCGTGAATGATATCGCCCAATAAGTACTTCCTCTATTTGTTTCCTTCTTTCAGGATACCAGTCCTTTGCGATAAGATTTGCCAGGTCATTCGGGCCAACATTTATATGCCAATCTTGCCAGTCAACGATTTTCAATTCGCTATTCACGAATTTATTGGGAAAGAGGAAATTACCCTGTCGAGAGTCGCCGTGTACTAAAGTAATGTTTTTTCCTTCTTGCATACGACCAGTTAGTACCTTAGGGGGCCAATTAGAAAATATCTTTTCATAGATTCTACAGCGCTCAAGAGAAAGGCGATCACTTAAGAAGTCTACAAATGCCGGAAAAGCATCCAAGGCTTGAGTAAGATAAGGTCGTGATTTGTCAAAGTCAGGATAATTGTTATTCTTAATCAAATTATCATTTCCCCACCAATTTGCATGAAAAGTCGCCAAGCAATCTACAACCTGCTCGGCTAAATTTTTAGTGATTGGTATTACACCTTCAACTTGATAATGAGTTGCTGAAACATCTTCGAGTAGAAGATAATTTTTTTGTGTGTCTGGGATAAGTCCAGTATCATATAATTTTATAAAGAAAGGCTGTGAATTACCGACGGCTAAAGTTTGATAAAACTTTGATTCGTGTTCTCCTATTTCTATATATTGGCGTTTTGGAATTTTCAAAACCAGTTTAACTGAATGTATGTCTCCCGTACTTAATATATATTTACACGTTAGAAAGTAAATAATAGAAGTGATTGATTGTATGCTTTTCTGGAAGAAAATACTCACTTTATTGTGAGGCACAAAGCCTTTTTCGTACAATCTTTGTATTAACTGATCAGTTAATAAACTAAGGTCATTAGTTTCTGTCTGAGTCATATGTTTTCCTTATACTTCAACACATATTACTTTGGCTATTGACGTCGCACCTCGGCTTAGAACGAATTAATTGGCTCGTCTCCAATATACATGTATTACATGACAATAAAATAGCTTATCCCTGAATCTAGTGCAAACTGGACGTTTTTATCTTTAAATGTTCAAAGGAATTCTCGCTTAATTTCAACCTTTGATAAAGGAGCTCTGATTTTAATAGGCCTAGTTGTAGTAATTCATTGTAGAGCCCACTTATACTTGAATCGTTTATTTCAAGTCTCGTTACTCAGTAACCCTACTGTCTGAAACGCTAGAATTGATTTACGAAAATAACACTTTGTTATTCTATGCTGAACCTTGTAAATATTCAAGGATTTTCAGGGCATTCACGCAGTATAAATTCTTTTGAACCAGATTTCTCCTTGGATATTCCTTTGCCATATAGTATAAATAAGTAAATTGACAAAAGGAGAATTCAATGAACACAAAATGGCCGGGAATTATTACGCTAGGAATTTTTTTTGGCATTACTGTTATCGGATTTTGCGCTTGGATTTTTGGTATATCGGTTTTATGGTTTTCTCTGCACATGCTTAATTTCAACGCTGATTTAATGTCGATGATTGGCTCATTATCTACGGCAGTTGGTGCGTCTGCCGTATTTGGAGCAGGATTTATTGCATATCGGGAGCTTTCAGAGGTGGCAAATAGTCGCCACATGGATATTGCTGACCGATTATTTAATGAACTAAACTCTCCAGATAGCATTGAGGCCCGGAGAATGGTTTATCAAAACCTCCATCAAGATCCTGAAATTGGAATAAAAGAAATTTCTAAAGAAGATCGTGATGCCGTAAAAAAAGTTCTCAACTCACTTGATCGGGTTGCATTTTTAACTCAATCTGGATGGATACCCGATGATGTTATTATGCCTTGGATGCACCCAATGATTACTAAATCGTGGGAAAAATTATCGCCTTATGTGGAATATGAACGGAAGCGGAGAAATGAACCATATTACTATCGGTACGCGGGTGAACTGGCAAATAGATGTAACAAATGGCGAAAAAAAAACAATTTGCAATCTGAGACTAATTGGCTTAATGAATCGATTTAAAGTTCTTCCAAAATTATTTCTTAAGTATCTTCTTCAAACAAATTATTAATTAGAACTATAATAGTGAAACAATTTCAGTCAAGGTCAATTGCATAAGGGTTAGTATATGAAAACACGGCACTTAAACCTAACAAAGGTAAAAACGCACGCCGCAGAAGTATGCAAATTAATCGAATCCCTCCCACAGTATGTCGGCGGTACACTTGATGCAAGGCGAAAACAAAGATATCCTTTTGAAAGAGGGTTGGATAATTACTTAAGAAAACTACCAGAACTAAAAGAAATTCTTGATCAATTAAAGAAACCAATTAAATTATTAGATATAGGCACCGGAACCGGCTTTGCTTTATCACAAATAAGCCAAAATTGGGATTGTAATGTTTATGGAACTGGACTACAAAATATCGAGGATATTACATTTCCATATATCTCTGCAATTGCATCAGACCTGCCATTTATTGATAATTCTTTTGATGTTGTGGTCAGTGTACAGGGAATTGCCTGGGAACCCGATCAAATTCGAGCGTTACAAGAGGTGGAGCGAGTGTTGCGACCTGGTGGAGTGGCATTAATTTACACATTTACTTTTTCACACTGTATGGAGCTATGGTATGGTGAAAAATTCTGGGCAGAATGCGGTGTCAGCATAAGCACATACAGAAGGCACGAATTTTCTCCACGAAAATATCGAACCAAAACTAATTTCAAAATCACACAAGTTGCCATTGATGATATATATAAGGATTACGATCACGCTTACTATATAAAAATTTCCAAATCAACTTGAAAATGGATAACCTGGTAAATTGGGCGAACTTTTCTATCATATTATATGCTTCAAAATCACCTAGACATTTTACATCCGAAAAAGTGCAAAAATTGTTGTTAGATGGCGAGAGAGTACTTTACTAAATGAGATTGCTGTTATAATAAAATTTATAGTATAAGGAGGAGTATGGGTTGATTTTTGACTAGTTTTCATTTTGGGGAAGAGAGATTTCCCTTCGAAGCTAAACTTACTTAGTTTCTTATGCTTTGTTCAGCACAATCAAGACAAAAAACACCAAAACATTCAGAATTTTCACGGAGGTTAACATGTCCCTAACAATCGCCCTAGTAACCGGTGCTAGCTCTGGACTTGGATTAGCTTGTGCCCGGGAGTTTACATCAAGAGGAATTCCTGTCTTGATGGTATCTCGCAATATGGAAATTTCAATTGCCGCAAAAGTGCAATCTGGAAAAACAGTCTCAGCCTATACAATGGCAGCTGATGTTGGTGATCCTTTTGATGTCCAAAAAATCAGGAAATTTGTTAATTCTGAAAACTATCAAGTTAAATGGCTAGTAAATAATGCAGGAGCGGGGAGATTTGGCGAAATTGGGAAATATTCGTCCCAAGATATAGAAGAGACACTCAATGGTAACCTCAAAGGACTTATATATATGTCACAAGCCTTTGTAGATATGGTTATTGCAAATGATGGTGTCATTTGCAATGTAATGTCTACAGCAGCTTTAAATTCCAGGCCTCAAGAAACGGTTTATACAGCCGCAAAATGGGGAGCAAGAGGCTTTACTGAGGCATTGCGAGCAGAGTTAAAAGGAAAAACAATTAAGATTATGGCTGTATATCCGGGAGGGATGAATTCAAATTTCTGGGACGAGAGTAGGCATTACGTACCAGACTCCTCTAAGTTTATGGATCCGTCTGCTGTAGCGGACAGAATTGTAAGCAACATCTTAGATGTAAAATCGTGCCAAGTTAGCGATATAACGATTAACCGTCCATAAGCCATGTGTGTTAATAATTAATCCTTGAATTAGTATTCGCGGAATAAAACCACTACCATAAGGGTTTCAAGACTTTAGAATAAAAAAAATAAATATATAAATGTAGTTGCGGGTGGTTTGTTTGGGCGCCAACACAGGATAAAAAGGGCGAACAGGTGAGTAATGGCTGACCTAAAGCCAGGAAGAAATCAAAAAGAGGTCCGGCGAAAATATAAGCGCCGGACCTCTTTTGTTGTAAATAACCAACAAACAATCACATCAAAATTTGGCAACACAATTAGAAGTAGGCGTGAAAAAATGGGGTTGACTCAAACAGAATTAGCAAAGTTGGCTAACCTTAATCGCTCTTATTTGTCAGAAGTAGAGCGTGGTGTTGCAAGTATTTCGCTTGAAAGAGCAGCCCGTCTTGCAAAGGCACTAAATTGCGCCTTACATGATTTGATTGAATGACAGTTTTTTTGTCAAAAATACAATTACGCTGATAACCCGTTTTGAAGTCAGATTAATGACTCTTATAAATTTACTTGCTAGAATACTTGTTTGCAAGGAGCTACAATGAAAAATAAAGTTGCAATCATTACTGGGGCAAGCAGTGGACTGGGATTAGAACTTGCGATGAAGTTAGTTACCCAAAATCACTTGGTTGTTGGTATTTCTCGAAGAAAGCCAACTGATCCAAGATGGATCCAGTATCACAAAGAGAAGAAAATGGTCTATGTCAGTGGGGATGTTTCTCTTGAAAGTACTGTTAAGGATGCCTTTGCTGCTGCAGACCAACTAGGTAACGTTGATACTGTAATCAATTGTGCTGGGGTCGGCGTATTTGGACCAGTGGTTTCCTTTTCCCGTCAAGATATTGATAACGTGATGCGAGGAAATTTAATCGGCATGATTTTATTTTCTGAAGCCGCCATGCTGAAATTCAAGTCTTCTGGCGGAACCATTGTAAACATTATGTCAACCGCCGCGCAGGTAGCCCGCACAAATGAAGCAATTTATTGTGCAGCAAAATGGGGCGCTAAAGGTTATACCGAAACACTCAGACTGGAAGCAAAGGGAACTGGTGTTAGAGTAATAGCAGTATATCCTGGCGGAATGAACACTCGATTTTGGGTAGAAGCTAAAGGTTCTAAGGTTGATGCATCTAAATTTATGCCACCTGCTGAGGTAGCCAGCATGATCATGGATGCATTGACTAATAGAACAAGTGGTTATCCAAGTGATATTGTAATTAATAGGATATAACATGATTGAACTAGGGCATTTAGTTGAACATCTACGCGCTGGGAACCTTGTAGCTTTCTTAGGGGCTGGAGCTTCTCGATCCTATAGTGATCCGTTATCAGGAAAAACCTGGGCTGGGCTTCCTACAGCAGCTGGATTAGTTGAACGTCTGGCGATGAAAAGGAGCTACATTGATAAAAACATGGCGTTCGATGAAGCTTGCTTCTTGTTAAAACACCATGATGGACGTTCTGATTTAGAAGCATTTCTGGTGGAGAACATGGATCGCCCCGCTATTCAACCACTTCCCGCCGACATTATTCTTGCTAATCTACCATTCTCTGCTTATATCACTACTAATTTTGACACCTTGCTCGAGAAGGCACTTATACAAGAAAAGAAACGCCCTCATGTTGTAATAACTGATGCAGACGTAAGTCGCTTAAGAACGCACAATACACCGCTTTTGAAAATTCACGGATGTATAACCCGCCCTGACACTTTGATTGCATCAAGTGAAGAATATGTTCCACTTAGCCGAAGGCTTCCTGTTGTTGAAGCCTTATTAAAGACTTACCTTGCCAATAGGGTAATAATTTTTCTTGGTTTTGCACTGGAAGACGATGATTTTGGAAAGGTATTCGAAGAGACGCGGCAGGCACTCGGGTCTTATATGCCTAAGAGTTATGCTGTTGTCCAGGATGTTTCCGATTTTAAAAAACAATTTTGGAACGCTAATGGTGTTCAGATAATCAAAGCAGATCTAACTGACTTTCTACGGGAACTTTTGAAGGCAAGTACGAGTGGTGCAACTCAGAGTATTTATCATCCAGGCGAAGACTGGATAAACAATGCATTTTTTGAGTCGTTACATAGAATAAGAACCTTACCATCCGAGACTCAAGTTATTGATGCCTTTCTTGAGCATTTGAGGGAAGAAATGCAGGCTCCAAGTTTTCACTTGGACGATGTTGTCGCCCGTGCAATGAAGGCCATGACTTTGGTTATGGAGCAACGTCCAAACCACCATGCGCTTGAAAAACTTGGGACAACTCTTTTGGATCAAATTCGTACTTCTGCAAAAACAAAGGATGAAGCAGAAAGTATTATCACTAGATTAATAAACGAAAGAGAAGCAATTGGTCACAGATTTTCTTCAAAAGGGAGAGAGCTTATTTCAAGGGGAGAAAGCGTGCTGCTTTACTCACAAAGTATTCGAGTGTTACAACTGCTTCTTGGAGTTCCAAAGGGGATACAAGATACCTGCCAAATTTATGTATCGGAATGCCGCCCCAAAAGCCCTGGACCATTTCAGGATGCACTCTCTACCTGTGAAAACTTGGAAAGAGGCGGTTACGAAATTACTATAATACCTGACGTTGCCATAGGAAATTTGATGTCGCGTCGGCAAATTAACAAAGTCATCATGGGCGCACATCAAATCTTTTTGAGAGACGGAAAACCTGTTGCATTTGTCAACACATGTGGCTCAATGTTGGTAAGCCAAGCAGCTAGAGATTACAAAGTACCGATGTATGTCGTAGCCGAGTCTGGAAAGATTGAACATATCCTTACAAACGAAGAATTACCGGCTGTGTCTTTTAAGGAAGAAGAAGCTATTTTCCCATCAATCGAAACCACGGTGTCTAATCTTAAGGCAAGTGGACTCCGCATTGGGACACTTAATATTGGGTACGACCTTTGTGTCTTTCCAGAAAATGGCACACTTGTTACGGATTAGCTATGCCTGCAAAACAATTACCAAATCGAGAAATCCTTAGCTTGTTTAAGCGAGAATTATGGAAAGATCAACGATTACTTGAGATGGTTACCATCGATAGTAATGAATGCCTGAAAAGAAGCTATGAAACCGAAAATCTTGCTGAAACAGAAGTACAGTTATTTCAATTCCTTGAAGACCGTTTAAAAACCGCATCTATTCCTCACGTCATTAGTCGAATTGGAAATATGGTGGTTTTTCCATATATTAGAGGAATTCGAGTATTTAATTTATTTGTTGAACTCGATAAACTTGACCCACCTCTTAGCGAATTAGGACAAGATCTAAAAATTGAAATATTAGCCAGATGCGAAAGAAACCAAATTGACATACAAAATGCCCTAATAGATTACCCCAACTTTTCACAAAGCCAGATATACCCTGCTGGAAAAAAGATTTTGAGTATGGCTAGGCTTTTGGCAGAGGTTCTTGGAATAATTGTTAATTATGATGAAATAAACAAGGAACTTGATCTGATAGATGAAATGTGGCAATCCTACGCATGGGTGCCTTTTAGGGATGCCACAACAAAGAATATGGTCTTGGCATCTCCTGACCTTTGGCTGGGAGGATTTAATGGCGAGGAGTCCCGCAGAAAATATCTTGTAGACACACTCTTAACTGGAACGTACGATAAATGGTTCAACGCTCCAATTGTTGATTTTGACTTTTCCTCATGTAACGAAAAATCAACTCCAGAAGATGATGTTATAAGCTTGAAGTTTCATGAAAGAACATGGAGTGGACTCCCATCAAATCCTCTTGAACTTCGATGGGTAGGCACTGAAGACCCAACTAGGGCTGCGCTTACTTTTCTAGTTAGGTATTATCGATTTGGCGGGCGTAAAGCGGCTTATCGTTTGCTGCACCCGTGGGGGCATAGGATTCGTTTCCGCCACGACGATGATACTTTTTACTTCCAGCGCCTGCCCGGAATAATCACAAGATTATGGCCAGATAGTCAGAAAAAGATACCTGCAATGCTAGAATTTACATCAACTGCAGCACGGCTATTAGCTAATTGGAGGCCGGATATTGATTATTTTATTGCAGAAGGACTTGCCGAAAAACGGCGATACTATGTGGATATGTATCCCGAATAGCAACCAAGTTATTAGGAACGCCGCTTTAACAAGTTCAGCGATTCTTCATCGTTATGGATCAATGCATCAATTGCAATAGCCACTCCATCATCATCGTTACTAAGTGTTATGTATTCTGCTGTATTCTTCAAAATATCATGAGCATTCTCCATTGCAACACTCAAACCAACATCCTGAAGAAGGGAGATATCATTCACGCCGTCTCCAATCGCAAGGACTCTTTCCAATGGTATCTTTAGATGATCTAATAATTGATCACGAGCCTTTCCTTTTGACACATTCCCTCCAATAATTTCCAAATACTCTGGGTATGTATAAAAACAAGAAACGCCTTTTATTTTCAGAAGTTCTTTTTCGCACTTTCTTAACGGATATCTATCTCCAATTAAGAGTATTTTTATTACTGGGTCAACAATTTTCTCGAACGGTAAAACTTTTGGTTTAGCCCCGCTTCTATGAATTTCCAATGATATATTGTCATCTATTTTTTCAACAAACCAATTGTTTGAAGTGTACACACAAGGAGACACCCTGTTTTTTCGGGCGATAGTAAGAATTAGAGAAATGTTATCTACAATCATGTCCCATGAAAATACAACCTCTCTATTGTCTAAATTTATTATGCAACCTCCGTTCAATGTTATTACATACGATTTCAAGGAAAGCATATCAGTTAGTTTTGACAAGCCGACAAATGGCCGACCACTGGCGAGGATGATATTAATTCCTGCACTTCCTGCTTTCCTTATTGCATGAAGGTTTTTCATTGACAATTCAAGTTTACTGCTCAATAGTGTGCCATCAACATCGAGAAAAACAACTTTTATGGAATTATTCGTCATTTTAGGTTTCCTTTAGAATATCCTTAATTGAATAATTTGAGAGATTGGTCAGTCACTTATCTGGTTTTCCACACAATGGAAGGAACAAATCAATTATGAATTCTAATCTATCCAAACAACTTTCTGACTTCTTGAATAATCAACTTACCCCATCTGCTTACCAATTATCCAAACAAGATAAAGAATTTATCTCAAAGCATGGAATATCTGAGTTTATTTTTGCTCGAATAACGAGCGCAAAGTTTCGCAGAACAGGATTAGACGATGAGACAGCTGCCGATATTAGGTTCAAAATAAAACACCAAATGCTTCAAAATACTCCAATATCTTTCAGTATTCCATTTGGTGCCTATAAAAACTGGCAACTTAAATCTTTTCCAGATCCAGATTGGGCTGAAGTCTTCAATCTTGCCTATCTTACTAAGTTTCTTATGCCAGTTTCAGCAGTGTACGAACCTGGCGCAAGTTTGCATTATTCTTTTGTTGATGACGTTATGGATATTGTGAGTAATATTCCTAAAAACAATTACAAGAGCTATATTAAAGTATTTACAGAATTACTATCGAAATTTCAGTCATTTCTACCGAACAACATATCATTGAGGCTGATAAGAATTAACGACTTTTATAAAGGCGAGGAAATGCTTATCGAATTACAACGGAACTATAAAGACAACCAAGAAAATTGGGCAAAAAAACACTCAGAGGAAGAACGCCAGAAAAAAATAGCCAGTGCAAAGTACAATCTCAATCAAAAAGGTGTCATAGATCTGACGGGCCTTAATGTGGAGCAGCTGGAAGAGAAGTTCATTGAATCAGCCATGTTGTGTGACGCACTAGACTCGTTAAAATTACGAAGGAGATTTAATAAAGGATCAACAAATATTCAAATCGTTTTTGTTAAAGGTCCATTTTTGGGATTACATCTAGGCTCATGCGAAACAACTATCGGCCAGGCTTGGGTCAAAACTGGCGTAATTGAAATTCGTGGTTCAGAACTTTTCCCATCCATGTTTTCACATTCGCAGTTGGCTTCGATGAATGAAGTGATAGAGTATATCAATGTAGATACTTCATTGCAAGAACTGTCACCTAATTTTTCAATGGTGCCAGTAATCAGATCGAATTAACAATTAGTCAACAAGACGTAATTAGCCCGTCAATATCTACACCATCTTAGTTAAACTAACTAGCGCCGCAAATTCATTAGGTGCCTGTATACAATGCTGTTAAATTGAAATGTTTTGCACAGGAGATTCTTGATGCATCTAATGGATTTTATTACTGATAAAACCAAAGCATTACAATACGCAGAGAGATATGTGAACAATGGGTCACTTAGGGGATCATCCCATAAAAATACTACCTCCATTAACACCAGTCCGTTTGGTGATACTCCATCTTTTTTTCTAAATTATTGTACAGCATCTCCAGAATTTTTTAAAGAGTTTGGGAATATACCAGATTGGGCTATGAGAGGAAACAATTGGATATTTATTCATCCCGACATGACTTCTCGCAATGATTTGAACAACTCGGTCTATAAGACTGGCACCTTTACAAAATACAGCGTTGTACCAACCTCAAGTGGTCGCACTGTGCAATTCCTGGGTTCTGAGCATTCAGATTATATCAAGCTACATTACGATAGTATATTAGCACGCGACAATAGATCATTGCCTTTTGATATTGCTGTAGCTGGTCCAGAAATTTGTAAAATATTACAAGCGGGAATTACAAATGGTGTTCTTCCTGAAGAGTTTTCCATGTTTCCTGAAATAGGTGCCAGGGCAATGAAATCTTTATCTGGCAAGGAATGGGGAATGATTTGGCGATCTTCGAAAATTGCAGGTCAACGTTCTAATCAAATTAAAATCTTAATTCCACTTTTTTCTCTATTTTCAAACGACAAGAAATCGCCCGACACTCCAAGTTTATTATTTCAATTGTTAAGTGAGGTCGCTAAAGATCCACATACATTTGTTTTAGATAAAATTTTGATACCCATAATTAAGATTTACTTCTCTGCATTGTCACAGGTTGGTATTCAGCTTGAATTACATGCACAGAACGCGTTATTGGGGTTAAGTGACTCTTTTGACCCCGTAGGGATAGTGATAAGGGATTTGTCAGATGCAGGAAAGGACCTTTCACTAATAAAAGAAATTGGCGCCGATTCAGATTTTTTCTCTAGTACTTATAAGTGCATCAATAGGTTTCAGACGGATTATCAAATGATTCATAGCTATATGTTTGATTTTAGAATAGGTGAATATATCCTTGAACCAATAATTAAAGAGGCGTCGGATCACGGTTTTGTAGATAGAGAGAAGATTATCTCAGATATAAAAAATTTAGTAAAACAGGAATTAACAAAATTACCCGAATATATATTCCCTAAGGACGGTTCATGGTATACCTACAACCATCAATTTGATGCGATACAACCCTACACTCAACACCCCTTTCCAAGGTTCCGGTAAATGAAAAAAACTATTCATAAAGTCCCTGATAAATGGCTATTTGATATTTCCAGCCATACCGGTTTCCACCTTTCGCAAAATCCTACTTAGCAGAAACCAGAGCAACTTTCCTCCTAAAACTGGACTTGCTGAAGATAATATTGCAGACAATTTTGTGGGACCTTCAATTTTCCATCTCACAAACTCAATCTGATCTACCCAGCGTGGTATATTTCATGTATATGGGTTAAGTATCCATATGCAATTATGTCCACCTTATAGTTTACGGTTTCATCTTGAATTTGCCCTAAAGGTAATCCGTGCCAAACCATCTTATCTCAGAAAACTCTCTTTACCTGCTTCAACATGCTAATAATCCGGTGGAATGGCACCCTTGGGGAAAAGAAGCACTGAGTAAAGCTAAAGCTGAAAATAAGCCCATCTTTCTGAGTATCGGTTATGCTGCCTGCCACCGGTGCCACCGCATGAGGGAAGAAAGTTTCGAAGATCCTGAAACTGCTGCTTTGATGAATCAAGAATTTATCAGCATCAAGGTGGATCGGGAAGAACGTCCTGATGTAAATGGAATATATATGCAAGCTACCGTTGCCATGACCGGCTCTGGTGGTTGGCCCATGTCTGTTTTCCTCACACCTGACTTGCGTCCTTTTTTGCCGGCACATACTTCCCGCCTGTTCGACGATATAACATGCTTTCCTTCAAAGAAGTATTTTCAAACATCACCAAGGCATAGCGTGAAGATGCTCAGGAAGTGGATCGAGTTGGGAATTAGGTGCTCGAACACATTCGTTTGGCTATATACATGCCTGAGAATAAAAATGAAATAACCCCAGACCCCCTCAAAGCAGCTATAAAGAACCCGCTTGAATCTTACGATTGGGGGTATTGAGGCTGGGGTTCGGCGCCGAAGTTTCCACAACCCATGATCATCGAATTTCTTTTACGACAAACAACCACGGATACAACTCAACGTGAACGAATAAAAAAGGCTGTCACCCATGCATTGATAGCCATGTCTCATGATGGAATGTATGATGTTGTCGGCGGCGGCTTTTCCCGCTACAGTGTCGATAATTTTTGGAGAACACCTCTTTTTGAGTAACCCGGTACCAGTAATCTTCATGAAAATCTCCACAGCATATGATTCAAAGATAGTAGGCTCTTCTTGCTCTCGAACGCAAATGATTCAGTAGACACAAGTGCAGAATTGGTTGAAAGCATTTTTATCTAGTCAGGTAAAATTGTATGCTTCGTTGATACACTGACAATTCCTCATGTGAGGTGTGCATATGACAGAAACAACTTGGGGCATACGGTTTAATGAATTTCCGGATTACCAACGTATCCCAAAAGGACAGAAGCCAGAAAGGTGTCCAGAGTGGCTTGAGTCAAACCAATTCCAGACATGGCAAAAGCAGGGGTTGATCATCTGGAATAACACCGACAGAAAAATAGAGTCACTACTTGGAACCGAGGCGCTAGAATTATTAAATGCACTGGTTTCACAAGATGCCTGGAAATCCAGTGGCGTCTCCATCACCCGCTTGGTTCATCGAATTGAAATGAACCTGCCATCCCGCAAGAAACGAAAGAAAGGTGAGCCAGAATCTGCAGTTGAGAAGCCGAAGGGCGAGGATGTTTATGAAGAAATCATACATTTACCACCGGAAGCCGGCTACGAATTGATCGAGCTACTTGAGTCAAAAAAGCAAATTATCACCCATATGGCAGAGCAGGAAAAGAAGCGTGCTCAAGAAGCACGGAGACAAGCGTGGGACATCTTATTTGAGCTCTCTCATAAGCATGAGATGAAGGAGTTTGATTTCAAAACCAGGTCTTTTGAATGGCAGAGGGACGATGACACTCGCATGACTTGTCATTATCAGGCCGCCGAAGGAAGGATTTGGCTGGCAGAGGATAAACTTTTCTGGAATACCTGCGTCAAACGAGAAGGTCATATTGGAAATTCGCACCATTTTATCAAGTTCATTGAGGCAGTGGATTGGGTGGAAAAGGAGATCGTTAATCTGGCAAATGAACCAGATGCAAAGCAAGATGGGGGCATACTAAGTGAAGATGAAATCAAAGCAAACCGCCTGCGCTTAAAAACGAAACTCATAAATGGACCCTATTGGATCGATTCTGCCAAGATGGAGCCGCAACGGATTACCTACAAAGTCTTAATCGATCTGGAGGCTAAACCTATTTCCTATAAAAGTTTTGAGACAATTTGCGGCGACACCCATAAATTTCCTGATCGCTATCCAACTCCAGGAAAACTTACAAATGATATTCACCTTGATGCTGGTCATTTCCAAATCAGCCAAATGCTTGGAGATAATTCCGAGCACTTTCGGTTTACCTCACTCACAAATTATTATCAAGAAACATCAGTGGCAGAGCAAGCCCAGCAGGTATGGAATCAAAGCCGGATATTGCAACTATTCAAAACAGGAGAAATTGTTCGAGGACGGTTCGGATATCAGGAAGTCGAAACAGGATACATTACCCTGCTGGGAGCATGTGGACAGACTGACCATATATGGCGTGAGGAAGAAAACCGGAGTGAATTTATGGAAAGCAAAGCTCTGCGAGAATCTCTGAGTTTTGCTTTGGATGTTAATGATTATCGTGATTTTCTAGGGTTATCCCCCGAATTGATAAGCGACGAAAGACTATTGGAATCCATGCACAAAACCAAGAGTGACTCAAAGTTTATTCCGGATGAGGCAAGAAGAGAAAGCTTGGTATGGCTTGCACAGCACAAACCGCTGGATTAAGTACATCCCGTCAACAAGGAAGCAGTCACTACCCTGCCTGCAACGACTCCTTTCTTGACGACAGGGTAACGACACCAGGGCATTAATCCTACTAAAATTGGATCTGTTGAAGTCAAAACTGCCAATTTTCCGCCTCACAACCGCAATCGGATCTGCCCAGTGGGGTACATATCTGGTATACGGGTATAAGTTCCGACCCACATTGAACCACATTTAATACATACCACACCCTGCCCCCAGATATGGAAACAAGGTGCCAAGAACAGAATAAAACTCTCCATATAGTTGAATGATCGTGTATGGGAATAGGAATTTCTCTCGTAAACGATCATGCCGCACTTTCCATTCAATAGGTGCGCGTACTTAATGGAAAAAACGCCTTGACAATCCTCTCCCTTTTGCGGGATTGTCAAGGCATTATCCTTTTTATAGGCTGCTCATTATAAAAAAGAGATTCAGGATTATTCCTGAATCTCTTTTTTATCTAAAGCCCATTCCTTCTCAATAATTGGGCGTTGATGGCGACCACGATGGTGCTGACGGACATGAGCACAGCTCCGAAGGCGGGCGAGAGTAGGATGC
>Ga0208244_100950_pt1 | contig 20105 bp, 19 predicted proteins | sample SubbioCR12Aug_5A_FD_184828 | JGI IMG/M metagenome (GOLD analysis project Ga0208244, IMG submission 184828) | Serpentinite rock and fluid subsurface biosphere microbial communities from McLaughlin Reserve, California, USA - CR12Aug_5A (SPAdes) | ecosystem: Environmental > Terrestrial > Deep... | reverse complement strand
TGCGATCGGCGCCGGGGGCGGCGCGGTGCGTGCGGTGGCCGGTGCGGGGCCGAGTCCGCCCTGGGGCTGCATTTGCCACCAGAACCAGCCGCCGATGCCGGCGGCGGCCAGCACTGCGCCCAGACCGAGGACGACGGGGAAGGCATTGCGCTGCGCCGGCTGCTTGGCCACGAAGACATTCTGCGCGGCGGCGCGCTCGCGCTTCTGCATGTCCGCCGCCTGTTGCCTGGGCGGCTGGGCCGGCGGAGGCTGGACGGGTTCAGGGCTGGCGACCGGCGGCGTCTGGAATTCGTGGTCCAGCAATTCGAGGCGCGAGGGCAGTTCAGGCAGGCCGCGTGTATCGGCGCCGGCCGCTGCGGACTCGGCATGAGCGCTTTCGCGCGGCTCGATCTTCGCCGCCGCCTCGGACTGGCGCTTGGCCTCCTCGGCCTTCTTCAGCGCGTCCATCAGCAGGCTCACTGCGGCTTGCCTCCGATGTTCCACTCCGGCACCGGTTGCAGGCCGTTCTTGTTTTCGAAGAAGTCGTCGCGCGGCAATTGGTTGCGGAAGCTGCTGTAATTTCCCTGGATGCTGGCATCCTTGACCACGGTCGGCCGCAGGAAGATCACCAGTTCGGTTTTAACGGTTTTGTCGTTCCGGTAAGTAAAGAGGTTGCCGAGAATGGGTATCTTCGAGACGCCCGGCACGGCGTCGTCAGTGTTAATGACCGTCTCTTCCATGAGGCCCCCGAGCACGGCAATTTCACCGTCGTTAACTTTCATCAGGGATTCCATCTCGCGCGTCTGGATCTCCGGGACGATATTTGACATGCCAGCGGGTATGTTGGGGTTTGGGTCCGGTTTGCCTTGCCCGAAAGTGCGTGAGATCGTCGGCCTGACATTCAACAATACCGAGTTGTTCTCGCTGATCTGCGGCGTCACGCTCATCACCAGGCCGACGGAGACCGATAGCGGCGTGGTGGTGACGTTGGTCAGCGTACTGGACTGGCTTTGGCTGGTATCCGCCTTGAATTGGAAGTAGACGATGTTGTCCACTACCTTGAGAATGGCTGTCTGGTTGTTGAGCACCGACATCTTGGGACTGGACAGCACCTTCAGGGTGCCGAAGGTTTCCAGCAGCTTGATGGCCGTCAGGAAGTCGCCACGGCGGAAGGCCAGGCTGAACAGGGTGTTGCTGATCGCCGAGGGCAGGGTCGAAGTGGAGGTCGTTGCTTCGAAAGCGCCGGTAGTCGGGTTGACTCGAAAGCTGCGCGTCGTAGCACCTTGGCCGATGGCACGTCCGGCTGCGCCCTGATTGAAATATTGCCAGTCGATGCCCTGCTGGTAGTTCTGGTTCAGGCGGACCTCGACGATGGTGGCTTCGATGAGCACCTGGCGACGGGCCGAAGACAGGACCTGATCGAGGAATTCCTGGATCTTCTCGTGCTGGCGCGAGGTGGCGCGGGCCATCAGAAACCCTGTTTCGCGGTTCACCATGACCGAGGCGGCCTGCAGCGTTTCGTATTCCTTGCCGGCCTGCGATTGCTGCTGCGGCGGGGCAAGTTGAACCTGAATCTGGGACGGAGCCCCGGCGGTTCCCGCTGAAGCGCCACCCGGCTGTGCAGCCGCACCGGCTGCGGCGACGGCTTGCTCCTGGCCTTCTGCGACGCGGCGTTTGACAATGATTTCCTTGTCCGTCTCGCGCAGGATGTCCTTGATGTTCTGCTCCAGCGTCTCCCAGAAGCGGTTCTTGGCGACGTTGTCCACCTTGGTCGAGGAGACGTTGCCGCTGGTGCCGCCGGCCGCTGCGCCCGCGCCACCCGCGCCGGCGGCGGTCGGGCTGATGCTGGCGATCTGGGTGTTGATGGCGACGTTGCCGGTGGTGTCGCGCGACATGTTGACGTAATCCACCTTGTAGGTGCGCAGATACGGCGTATCCGGCATCACCACCAGGTTGGGGCCGTCGAGCTCGTAGCGCATGTCCGTCTGCTTGGCGATGCGGTTGAGCAGTTGCGGCAGGGTCTGGTCGATGGCGTTCAGGGTCACAATGCCCGTGATGCCGGGATGGATGTCCACATTCAGCTTGGCATCGCGGGCCAGCGCGAAGAGCAGCTCCTGCACGCGCACGTCCTTGACGACGACGCTGTAGGTTTCGGCCTTGGCAACCGGTTTGGGCGCGGGCAAGGCCACCGACTGCTGGACGGGTTGCGGGATGTTCGATTTGGCGGCTGGCGGCGCGCTGTCTGCGCCGATATGCCCGCTCGATGGGGGCTTGACCTGGGGCGTGGCACACGCCGCCAGGAAAGTCGCACTCAGCAGTGATGCAATCGTGGTTGTTCTAGCTGTCATGGCGAGCCACAGGTTAGCGCCTCATCACAGAGGTCGGGCGATTCGAGCATAGCACATTAACATTATTTTGCAACTGGCTGATTTAATTGTCCAATAAGCCGGCCGATTTTGAGCTATTTCAGTTCCTCAAGCGTCCGACCTGGCGAGGGTAGGGGCCATAGGCCTTGAGGGCTGCCGGCAATTGCTGCAAAGCCTGGCTGGCTGCCTCGCGGGAGGGGTAGTCGCCATAGATGACGCCAAGTCGATCCCCCTCTTCCCTTTCGACTTTATACACCCGGATTGCATCGGGGTCAGCCAGCCTGGAAGCATTGGCCAGGAATTTCTCGACATTGCCGACGCTGCCGGCGTCGGTGCTCAGGAGTTGAATGAACCAGCGACTGTTTTCCGTGGCATCGATCCATTCAAGCGTGTCGTTGAAGCGCTTTCTCGTCAGGGGAGGCATGTCGGGTGCCTTCTGCCGGGACGTTATTGCTTCAACAGCCTGAATTTTGGCAGGGGCTTCGTCCCGAATGGGGGGTGTGGCTGGTGGGGGCGGCACGATTGCCCCGGCGGCAGCTTCGCCTGCCAGTGCGGGCACTGCCGGTGGCTGGCTTGCCTGGGGTGGTATGACCGATTCCCGGGAGATCGTTTCCGCTGCGGCGGCAGCAGGCACAGGCGGGGCCGAAGAGACCCCGCTGGTCTCCGGAACGGGCTCAGGCTGAGTCTGCTGGTATTGATAAACCCAGTAGCTGCCAAGGATCAGGACGGCGGCAGCAGGCGCGCCCAGCCAGAATCCGAGGCGCGGGACACCGGCACCGCGGAATTCGGCATCGCGTATGGCAGCCTTGACATGGGAAACGGTAATCAGGTGGGTGTTGCCGGCGAAGGCGGCGAGCAGCGCCTTGTCGCACAGGATGTTGATGCGCCGGGTCAGGCCGAGCGAGGCGCCGGCAATGCGCTTGAGCGCGGCCGGCGAGAACACGTCGGGCCCTTTGTAGCCGGCGGCGCGCATGCGGAAGCTGATGTACTGGGCGATGTCGGAGCGCACCAGCGGCTCGAGCGTGAAGTTGTGGGTGATGCGCTCCTTGAGCTGGCGCATTTCGGTGCGGTTGAGGATGTCGTTCAGCTCGGGCTGGCCGAACAGGACGATCTGCAGCAGCTTGTGGCGGTTCGATTCGAGGTTGGAGAGCAGGCGGATTTCTTCCAGTGTCTCGGCCGGCATGGCGTGCGCCTCGTCGATCAGGACCACCACCTGGCGGCCCTGCGCGTAGAGGCCGATGAGGTGCTCCTGCAGGGCGCGCATGACGGCGCTGACGCGATTGGTGGCGAGGTTGACCCGCAGTTCGTCGGCGAGCGTGAACATGATCTCGTCGCGCGAAAGGGAGGGGTTGGCCAGGAAGATCGTCTCGACGTTTTCCGGCAGGCGCTCCATCAGCACCCGGCACAGCATGGTCTTGCCGCTGCCGACTTCGCCGCTCACCTTGACGATGCCCTCATCGTGGGTGATGGCGTAGAGCAGCGCTTCCAGGGTGGCGCCGCGGTTGGCCCCTGCGAAAAAGAAATCCGTGTGGGGCGTGATGCGGAACGGCGCCTCGTTCAGGCCGAAATGTTCAAGGTACATGGTGTGGCGGATTCTCCCCTAAAACAGATTCTGCGACTATCCGGCATTACGCCGTCATTCCCGCGCAAGCGGGAATGACGGGCTGGGTTTTCAGGCGGCACCCAGATCGCGTTCCAGCACTTCCATGCGGTTGTACAGCGTCGTGCGGTTGACGCCCAGCAGTTTGGCGGCCTGGCTGACATTGCCGTGGGTCAGCCTGAGCGCCGCCTGGATATAGCCCTGCTCCCAGCGCAGCAGGGTGTCTTCGAGATTGAACTGGCCGCGCTGCTGCAGTTGCCGCAGTGCGATTTCGGACAACTCGCCGATGTCCTGCGGCGGCAGCCAGGTGGAGGGGAGCTCCTCCGTGCCGGTATCCAGTTCGTCCTCCAGTTCGGCGAGGCCGACCTGCAGGCCGGGATACTTGGTGGCCAGGCGGATGACGATGTTGCGCAGTTCGCGCACATTGCCGGGGAAGCCGTAGACTTGCCAGCGCGCCAGCGCCTCATCCGAGAGATCGAACGGGAGCTGTTGAGCCTGGCCCGCATAGAACGCACGATAATGGCGCAGCAGCAGCACCTTGTCGTCGCCCATTTCGCGCAGCGGCGGCACGTTGATGGTGAAGACGGAAAGGCGATGGTACAGGTCGGCGCGGAACCGCCCTTCGCGCACTTCCTTGCGCAGGTCGCGGTTGGTTGCCGCGATGACGCGGGCGCGGCTGATGCGCTGCTGGGTTTCGCCGACGCGCTGGAATTCGCCGTTTTCCAGGACGCGCAGCAACTTGGGCTGGAGTTCCAGCGGCAGTTCGCCGATCTCGTCCAGAAACAGCGTGCCGTCTTCGGCGTCCTCGAAATAGCCCGACTTGGCCTGGGCAGCGCCGGTGAAGGCGCCCTTGGCGTAGCCAAAGAGCGTGGGTTCGACCAGGGTCGGGGAGATGGCCGCGCAGTTGAGGGCGAAATACGGCTTGTCGCGCCGTAATGTCAGGCGATGCAGGCAGCAGCTGGCGACGATTTCCTTGCCGCTGCCGGATTCGCCCTCGATCAGGACGGGGAAGGGCGAATCACCGTACTGCCTGATCTGCGCGCGCAGTTTCTGCATGGGCACGCTGTTGCCGAGCAGGCCGCAGGGATCCTCCGAGGCAGACGGCCGGGCGGCCAGTTCCGCCGACTGGTAGGCGAGTATGCGATGCAGTGTTTGCCGCAACCCCTCCGGATCGGCCGGCTTGGCGACGAACTCCGTCGCGCCGAGGGCACGGGCATGGCGGGCATTGGATTCGTCGTTTTGTCCGGAGAGAACGACGATCTTGATGTTGGGGGAATGGGCGAGCAGATCGGAGATGAGGGCGAAGCCCTCGTCCGGCTGGTGCGGCAGCGGCGGCAGGCCGAGGTCGACCAGCGCCAGTTGGGGCGCCGCGCCCTGGCTGCGCAGCAGGGCGACGCAGTCGGCGCGGGAGCCCGCAGTGCTGATCTCGAATTCACGGCTGAGGAAGAACGCCAGGGTGTCGATGATGAGCGGGTCGTCATCGACGATCAGGAGGGACGGCTTGCGGGAATCAGGGTTGGTCATGCCGGCGCTCGCCCAGTGCATCCATTCATTCACTATAACAGAGCCGGCATGCACAACCCAACATGCCGAGGCGCAAAGGGGCGGGCGGCGTGACCTGCTTCACGGCATAGCGGCGGATAGGCCGATATCATTGCGGAAGCGGCGGCTCTGTTAGAATGCCGCCTTTGCGAAAAGGATTCCAGCTTTCGTGTCGAACGAACCTCTCGTCACCATCAGCGACCTGAATTTCACCTACGACCGGCGGCCGGTCCTGACGGGCATCAACATGACGATCCCGCGCGGCAAGGTGGTGGCCATCATGGGCCAGAGCGGCTGCGGCAAGACGACCACGCTGCGCCTGATCGGCGGGCAGCTGCGGCCCTCGCAGGGCGAGGTGCGCTTCGACGGCCGGGCGGTGCATGAGCTGGATGCCGCAGGCCTGTATGCCATGCGCCGGCGCATGGGCATGCTGTTCCAGTTCGGCGCGCTGTTTACCGACATCTCCGTGTTCGACAACGTCGCCTTCCAGATGCGCGAGCATACCGACCTGTCCGAGGACATGATCCGCGACCTGGTGCTGCTGAAGCTCAATGCGGTCGGGCTGCGCGGCGCGCAGAACCTGATGCCCTCCGAGCTCTCCGGCGGCATGGCGCGCCGCGTCGCCCTGGCGCGGGCCATCGCCCTCGATCCGCTGCTGATGATGTACGACGAGCCCTTCACCGGCCTGGACCCGATCACGATGGGCATCATCGGGCAGTTGATCCGCAAGCTCAATGATGCGCTGGGCGGCAGCTCGATCATCGTCACCCACGACGTGCAGGAGTCCCTGCAGATGGTCGATTACATCTATTTCATGGCCGACGGCAAGGTGGTGGCGGAAGGAACGCCCGACGAGATCCGCGCCTCGGACAAGGCCTATGTACACCAGTTCGTCTGGGGCGAGATCGACGGGCCGGTGCCCTTCCAGTATCCCTCGGCGCCCTACCGGGAACAGATTTACGGAGCGGCGCATGCTTGACCGCGCGACCGCCGCCCTGCGCGGCCTCGGCGGCCGCGTCACCTCGCGCATCTGGCGCCTGGGCTTCGCCAGCCGCTTCCTGCTGGCCACGCTGCTCTTTTCCGGCACCAGCTTCCGCCGTTTCTTCCTGACCATCCGCGAGATCTACTTCACGGGGGTGCAGTCGCTCATCATCATCCTGGTGTCCGGCTTGTTCGTCGGCATGGTGCTGGGCCTGCAGGGCTACGATACGCTGCAGCGTTACGGCTCGAGCGAGGCGCTGGGCATCCTGGTGGCCCTGTCGCTGGTGCGTGAGCTGGGCCCGGTCGTGTCGGCCCTGCTGTTCGCCAGCCGTGCCGGGTCGGCCATCACTGCCGAAATCGGCCTCATGAAGGCCACCGAGCAGCTCTCCGCGATGGAGATGATGGCGGTCAATCCGATTGCCCGGGTCGTCGCGCCGCGCTTCTGGGCGGGGGTGATTTCCATGCCGTTGCTGGCGGCGCTGTTCTCCGCCATGGGCATCTTTGGCGGCTACCTCGTCGGCGTGGTGCTGATCGGTGTCGACGAGGGTTCGTTCTGGTCGCAAATGCAGGCGTCGGTCGACTTCCGCGAGGACATCGTGAACGGCGTCATCAAGAGCGTGGTGTTCGGCATCCTGGTTTCCTGGATTGCCGTTTTCGAGGGCTATGATTCCGAGCCCACCGCGGAGGGCGTGTCGGGTGCGACCACGCGCACCGTGGTGACGTCCTCGCTAGCCATTCTTGCCGCCGACTTTATACTGACGGCATTCATGTTCCGGGGTGTGTGATGAACCGTATGACTTTGGATCTATGGGTAGGGGTGTTCGTGGCCATCGGCCTGGGGGCACTGTTGTTTTTAGGCCTCAAAGTAGGTAATCTGGCCTCCGCCAGTACTGGGGAAACCTATGTACTCAAAGCGAATTTTGATAACATCGGAGGCCTGAAGGTGCGTGCACCGGTGAAAAGTGCCGGTGTCGTGGTGGGCCGGGTGGGCGATATTCGGCTGGATGCCGAACGCTACGAGGCGGTGGTGACGATGAACGTTGGCAGCCAGTTCAAGTTCCCCCGCGACACGTTTGCGAAGATTCGGACATCGGGATTGCTGGGCGAACAGTACATTGGTTTTTCGGTTGGTGGCGATATGGAGATGCTCAAGCCGGGCGACACCATCAAGAAAACGGAGTCCGCGATGGTGCTGGAGGATCTGGTGGGCCAGTTCCTCTTCGACAAGGCGGCTGAAGGAAACGAGAAAAAGTGACGTTATTGCTTCAAGACCAAGGCAAAAACAAGAAAGGCACCCCGATGAGATCGACTTTGTTCATTAAAATCAGCAGACTGGCTTTGGCGACCGTGGCAGCCGGCGTGCTCGGCGGTTGTGCTACGAGCGGGAATCCAAAGGATCCGATCGAGGGCTTCAACCGCGCCATGTTCGGCTTCAACGAGGGGCTCGACAAGGTCATCATCAAACCCGTGGCAACCGGCTACGAGGCCGTGCTGCCGTCGCCCATCCAGACGGGCGTCGCCAACTTCTTCTCGAACATCGCCGACCTCATGATTGGCGTGAACAACCTGCTTCAGGGCAAGCCGGCGCAAGCCGCCTCTGATGCCGGGCGCGTGCTTGTCAATACGACTGTAGGCTTCCTCGGCCTGATCGATGTCGCCAGTTCCATGGGCATGGAGAAGCATGAAGAGGATGTCGGCCAGACCTTCGGCCGCTGGGGCATGTCGGACGGCGCCTATGTCGTACTGCCGTTCTTCGGGCCGCGCACTGCACGAGACACCCTCGGCCTGGTTTTCGACGTCTATACCGATCCGGTGGCCCATGTCGACCACATTCCGACGCGCAACGTCCTCCTGACGACCCGTCTCATCAGCGACCGCGCGGAACTGCTGAAGGCCGACAAGATCATCGAGGAAGCGGCCCTGGACAAGTACAGTTATGTTCGTGATGCCTACCTGCAGCGCCGCCGCAGCCTGATCCATGACGGCAATCCGCCGAAATTTGACCCCTATTCCGAATCCGGCGACAGCAAGACCGCCGGTCAGGGTGAGGGTGCAGCCTCGGCACAGGTCGCCGCACGCAACTAACGCAATCAAGTATTTCAAGATAAACCATGAGGCTATACGCTTTGCTGCTGGCCAGCGCCAGCTTTTTTCTGGTACCCGGGGTTCAGGCCAAGGAACTGGCGCCCGATGAGCTGGTGAAGTCCGTCACTGAAGAAGTGCTTGAGGTGATCCGCAAGGACAAGGATATCAAGGCCGGCAGCACCCAGCGGGTGATTGACCTGGTTGAGAAGAAGGTGCTCCCGCACTTCAACTTCCAGCGCATGACCGCGTTGGCGGTGGGCAGGGATTGGCGTCAGGCCAGCCCGGCACAACAGCAGGCCTTGACGGACGAGTTCCGCGACCTGCTGGTACGCACCTATTCCAACGCCCTGACCGCCTACAAGAACGAGACGGTTGAGTACCGCCCTTTCAGGATGCAGCCCGGCGACACGGACGTGACGGTGCGCACGCAGATACACCAGCCAGGCGCCCGGCAACCGATCAGCCTGGATTACAGCCTGGAGAAGCAGCCGCAGGGCTGGAAAGTCTATGATGTGGTGGTGGCCGGCGTCAGCCTGGTGACCAATTACCGCTCCTCCTTCGGCAACGAAATCCGCAACGGTGGCATCGATGGCCTGATCAAGACGCTGAAGGCGAAGAACAGCAGCCTGGAAGCCTCTACAAGGAAATGATTCGCGATACCGGAGATCGCATCGAGGTTTCCGGTCCGCTCACGCTTGGAATGGCGCGTGAGATGCTGGAAGCCGGCAGTGCGCTGATCACCCGGCCCGAAACCACTTTTGACCTTTCCCAGGTGAAGGAAGTGGATTCCTCCGGGCTGACAGTCGTGTTCGGTTGGGTGCGCGCGGCAAAAAGTCAGGGCAAAGTGGCGCGCATCAGCAATCCTCCGCAGAACCTGCTCAGTCTGGCTGAACTCTACGGCGTGACCGAACTCCTGCCGCTGGCCTAGTCGCCAGTCGGTGTCATCCTCCCATGAATTCTGCAATACGCATTGAAGGCGTGACCAAGCGCTTTGGCAGCGTGCAAGCGCTTGCCAACGTCGACCTGGAGGTTGCCCAGGGAGAGTTCTTTGGCCTGCTCGGGCCGAATGGTGCAGGAAAGACGACGCTGATTTCCGCCCTCGCCGGACTGGTGCGCCCCGATGTCGGCCGCCTGGCCGTGATGGGCCATGACGTGGTTGCCGATTACCGGGCCGCCAGGCAGTTGCTCGGCGTGGTGCCGCAGGAACTGGTGTTCGACCCCTTCTTTACCGTGCGCGAGTCGCTGGAAATCCAGTCCGGTTACTTCGGCATCCGCAACAACTCGGCATGGATCGACGAGATTCTCGACAATCTCGACCTGACGTCGAAAGCCGATACCAACATGCGGCAACTGTCGGGCGGCATGAAACGGCGCGTGCTGGTGGCCCAGGCGCTGGTGCACCGGCCGCCGGTGATCGTGCTGGACGAGCCGACCGCCGGGGTCGATGTCGAGTTGCGCCAGGGCTTGTGGAATTTCGTGCGCCGCCTCAACCGGGATGGCCATACCATCGTGCTGACGACGCATTACCTGGAGGAGGCGGAAAGCCTGTGCGGGCGGATTGCCATGCTCAAACAGGGGAGGATCGTCGCGCTCGATACCACCTCCAACCTGCTGAAGCGCCTGTCGGGGCATACACTGCGCTTGCGTCTCGCAGAAGGCGCGGTGCTCCCGGACGCCCTCAGGTCGCGTGTTGCCGAAGAGTCCGGCAAGCAATTCACCTTTGCCCTGGAGCGCTGCGAGGAGATCGAGGATGTTCTCCACGCCATTCGGGGGTCAGGTTGCAGCATCGAGGATATCGAGGTGGGCAAGCCGGATCTCGAGGAAGTCTTCGTCCGCGTCATGAATGAGAAATAGATACTGACATGGACGGCTTCCTGACCCTGCTCTACAAGGAGGTGCTGCGCTTCTGGAAGGTGGGCTTCCAGACCGTGGCGGCGCCGGTGCTGACCTCGCTGCTCTACCTGCTCATCTTCTCGCACGTGCTGGAAAGGCATGTGCAGGTGTATGACGGTGTGACTTACACCTCTTTCCTGGTGCCCGGCCTGGTCATGATGTCGGTGCTGCAGAACGCCTTCGCCAACAGCTCGTCATCGCTGATCCAGTCCAAGGTGACGGGCAACATCATTTTCGTGCTGCTGCCGCCGATCTCCTATCGGCAGTTCTTCGCTGCCTATGTGCTGGCGTCCATCGTGCGCGGCTTCGTCGTCGGTTTCGGCATGCTGCTGGTGACCCTGTGGTTCGTCGATCTCTCCTGGCAGGCGCCGCACTGGATCGTGGTCTTCGCCGTGCTGGGGGGCGCCATCATGGGTGCGCTGGGCGTCATTGCCGGCATCTGGGCGGAGAAGTTCGACCAGCTGGCGGCCTTCCAGAACTTCATCATCATGCCGCTGACCTTTCTGTCCGGCGTGTTCTACTCGATCCATTCGCTGCCGCCCTTCTGGCAGCAGGTATCGCATTTCAACCCGATTTTTTACATGATCGACGGTTTCCGCTACGGCTTTTTCGGCGTCTCCGACGTGTCGCCGCTGCTGAGCCTGGGCGTGGTCGCGGCGTGTTTCATCGTTCTGACCACTTTCACCTTGTGGCTGCTCAGGATAGGCTACAAGCTTCGCGCATAGGATGAGAACGGCCTTTTCCCCATCCCCTTTCCCGAGGAAAGGGGTGACGACGGTTCAGCCGTGCCGGGCACGGCTTCCATTTGTTACGCGCTGCCTCCTCGGGGCGGCCCATCGGAGCCAGTAATGGTCACACCAGCAGACATCCAGGGTTACATCGCGCAGGGACTTCCCTGCGAGCATCTCGCTGTCGACGGCGACGGCGCGCATTTCGAGGCGCTCATCGTCAGCAGCGTCTTCGAGGGCAAAAGCCGCATCCAGCGTCAGCAGGCGGTCTACAAGGCGCTGGGCGGGCGCATGGAAAGCGGCGAGATCCATGCCCTGTCCATGCGCACCCTGACGCCGGAGGAGTGGCGGCAACAGAATGGATAAGCTGCTCATCGAAGGCGGCGTGCCGCTTGCCGGCGAGGTGAGCATCTCCGGCGCAAAGAATGCCGCCCTGCCGCTGCTGTGCGCGGCCCTGCTCACCGAGGAGCCGCTGCATCTCTCCAACGTGCCGCATTTGAACGACGTCTCGACCATGCTGCGCCTGCTGGTGCAGATGGGCGTGGAGGTCACGCTGGACGAGAAGAACGGCATCGTTCTCAACGCCGGCGGCCTCAACAAGCCGGAAGCGCCCTACGACATGGTGAAGACCATGCGCGCCTCCATCCTGACCCTGGGGCCGCTGCTGGCGCGTACTGGCCAGGCGCGCGTGTCCCTGCCCGGCGGTTGCGCCATCGGCGCCCGCCCGGTGGACATCCATATTCGCGGCCTGCAGGCGATGGGCGCGGATATCCATGTCGAGCACGGCTACGTCCTGGCGAAAGCGAAGCGCCTGCGCGGGGCGAAGATCTTCACCGATCTCGTCACAGTCACCGGGACCGAGAACCTGATGATGGCCGCGGCCCTGGCCGATGGCGTGACGGTCATCGAGAACGCCGCGCGCGAGCCGGAAGTGGTGGATCTCGCCAATTGCCTGAATGCCATGGGGGCGAAGGTGAGCGGCGCGGGCAGCGATACCATCACCATCGAGGGCGTCGAGCGGCTGTCCGGGGCGCGCCACCGCATCATGGCCGACCGCATCGAGACCGGCACCTTCCTTGTCGCAGCGGCGGTGACCGGCGGCAAGGTTCGTCTGAACGGCACGTCGGGCGCCATTCTCGATTCGGTGGTCGAAAAGCTGCGTGAAGCCGGCGCAAACATCGATTGCCACGACGATGCCATCGAGATTTCCAGCGAGGGCGCGCTCAACGCAGTCAGCCTGCGCACGGCGCCCTATCCGGCCTTCCCCACCGACATGCAGGCCCAGTTCATGGCCCTGAACTGCGTCGCGCGCGGATCGGCGATGATGACCGAGACCATCTTCGAGAACCGCTTCATGCATGCCCAGGAACTGCGCCGCCTGGGCGCCGACATCGAGATCAGCGGCAACACGGCAATGGTGAAGGGCGTGCCTCGGCTGGATGGCGCCACCGTCATGGCCACCGACCTGCGCGCCTCGGCCTGCCTGGTCGTCGCCGGCCTGGTGGCGCGCGGCGAAACGCTGATCGACCGCATCTACCACCTCGACCGGGGCTACGAGCATATCGAAGAGAAGCTCTCGCAGCTCGGTGCACGCATCCGGCGCGTGCATTGAGCCTGCATATCGGCCTTCAGGCCGATGACCGAAGGAAATCCCTGTGGGACACGGACCCCGTCGCCGTATTGCACGGACTGACTTTAGTGCCGGCATAACGCCCGCTCTCGCGGGCATTAGCCTTCTCTGAAACTTCGTTTTCATCTGCGTTAAAATCACGCTTTCAATGATCGAAAGCCCGCCGTGACCGGCATCACCATCGCCCTCTCCAAGGGCCGCATCTTCGAGGAAACCCTGCCGCTGCTGGCGGCGGCGGGCATCGTGCCGGCCGACGATCCGGAGACCTCGCGCAAGCTCATCCTCGACACAAACCGCCCCGACGTGCGGTTGGTCATTGTGCGCGCCTCGGATACGCCCACCTACGTGCAGTACGGCGCGGCCGACCTCGGCATTGCCGGCAAGGACGTGCTGCTCGAGCATGGCGGCGCCGGCCTCTACCAGCCGCTCGACCTGAAGATCGCCCGCTGCCGCATGGCGGTGGCGGTGCCCAACGGCTTCGACTATGCCGCCGCCGTGCAGCGCGGCGCGCGCCTGCGTGTGGCGACCAAGTACATCCAGACGGCGCGCGAGCACTTCGCCGCCAAGGGCGTGCACGTCGACCTCATCAAGCTCTACGGCTCGATGGAGCTGGCGCCGCTGGTCGGTCTGGCCGATGCCATCGTCGACCTCGTCTCCAGCGGCAACACCCTGAAGGCCAACAACCTCCAGGCGGTGGAGGACATCATGCCGATCTCCTCGCGCCTGATCGTCAACCAGGCGGCGCTGAAGATGAAGCGCGAGCTGCTGCAGCCGGTCATCGATGCCTTCGCTGGAGCCGTCCGTGATTAAGCGCCTGACCACCCACGACCCCGATTTCACCCAGCAACTCGCCGCGCTGCTGGCGTACGAGAACGCCCAGGACGAGCGCATCGAACAAGCGGTGGCCGAGATCCTCAAGGCGGTGCGCACCGTCGGCGACGCCGCCGTGCTGGAATACACGCGCCGCTTCGATTACCTCCAGGCAAAAGCCATGGTCGAGCTGGAACTGCCCAGGCGCGAACTGGAGGCGGCGCTGTTCAACCTGCCGGCCGACCAGCGCGAGGCGCTGGAGCAGGCCGCCACCCGCATCGCCCTCTACCACCAGAAGCAACTCGCCGCTTCCTGGGAATACACCGAGGCCGACGGCACGCGACTCGGCCAGAAGGTGACGCCGCTCGACCGCGTCGGCCTCTACGTGCCCGGCGGCAAGGCGGCCTATCCCAGCTCGGTCTTGATGAACGCCATTCCGGCCAAGGTGGCCGGCGTCGGCGAACTGATCATGGTGGTGCCTACGCCGCGCGGCGAGAAAAACGCCCTGGTGCTGGCCGCTGCCGCGCTGGCCGGCGTCGACCGCGTGTTCACCCTCGGCGGCGCACAGGCGGTGGGCGCGCTGGCCTACGGCACGCAGACGATTCCGCAGGTGGACAAGATCGTCGGCCCCGGCAACGCCTATGTCGCCGCCGCCAAGCGGCGCGTCTTCGGCGTGGTCGGCATCGACATGGTGGCCGGCCCCTCGGAGGTGCTGATCATCGCCGACGGCTCGACCGACCCGGACTGGGTGGCGATGGACCTCTTCGCCCAGGCCGAGCACGACGAGCTGGCCCAGTCCATCCTGCTCTGCCCGGACGGACGCTTCATCGAGACAGTGGAAAAAAGCATGGCCCGGCTCCTGCCCGAGATGCCGCGCAAGGACGTGATTTCCGCTTCGCTGGCCGGCCGTGGCGCATTGATTCACGTGCGCGACCTGGAGGAAGCCTGCACCATCGCCAACCTGGTTTCCCCGGAGCACCTGGAGCTGTCGGTGGCCGATCCGAACGCGCTGGTGGACCGCATCCGCCACGCCGGCGCCATCTTCATCGGCCGCTACACCTCGGAATCGCTCGGTGACTACTGCGCCGGGCCCAACCACGTGCTGCCCACCTCGCGCAGCGCGCGCTTCTCCTCGCCGCTCGGCGTCTATGACTTCCAGAAACGCACCTCGATCATCGAGGTGTCGGCCGAAGGCGCCGACAAGCTCGGCCGCATCGCCTCCACGCTCGCCCACGGCGAGGGCCTGCAGGCCCACGCGCGGGCGGCGGAATTGCGCCTGAAGAAAGACTGACTTTGCCGAACCCCCTTTGAAAAAGGGGGTGGCGCGCAGCGCCGGGGGATTTGCCCTTGGTCCACTCCTCAGGTTTCTCGAATTGCCCGGGGAAAAGTCATAGATGGTCGCCCCCGGTTTGCCAAGCCTTCAATCGATGACGGTAAGTAGGTAGAGATTGCGGCCATAGATCCGGACTGTCATCGAGGCCACAAGCCTCTGTCCCTGATGGAATGCGCTGGCCCCGTCCTTATCAGTCGCCCGCGCTCGAAGCGCCCGACTTTTCGCAGGTTGGCGAGGCCCCGGTCTGACCTGTCTTGCCATCACGTCGTGACTGCCTGTGCAATCGGTGGAGGGTCTCCTTTCGAAGCCGGTTCGTGTCGTTGCTACGCCGCAGAGGTATTCACACTGCCATGCGGTAATCCGCTTGGTACTCCCGCTCATGGGCCAGCAGCGCCCAGATCGTTCGCGCGTTCTTGTTCGCCAGTGCCACCGCCGCCACGTTCTTGTTGCGCCGGGCGAGCAGTTGCCGCAGCCAGGGGTCGGCATCGGCCTTGTGCTCGGCTGCACGAATGACCGCCCGGGCGCCGTGGATCAACAGCGTGCGCAGGTACGCGTCGCCCCGTTTGCTGATACCCAGGAGCACCGGTTTGCCGCCGGTCGAGTGCTGCCTGGGCACGATGCCCAGCCAAGCCGCCAGTTGCCGGCCGTTCTTGAAGTTCCGGGCATCCCCGATGGAAGCCACGATCGCCGTGGCAGACAGCGGGCCGAGGCCCGGAATGGCTGCCAGCTTCTGGCTGGCCGCGTTCTGCCGATGCCACGACCGGATTTCGACTTCCAGTTCGCCAACCTGGCGGTCGAGTTCCTTCAGGTGATCAAGCAGGCGTTGAATGAGCAGCCGGAAACTGCCGGGCAGGTCACGCTCGCCGTCCTCGATGATCGCGGGCACCCGCCGGACGAGGTGGCCTATCCCCTGCGGCAGGACAATTCCGTACTCGGCCAGCAACCCGCGAATCTGGTTCGATTGCGCCGTGCGCGCCTTGACGAAACCTTGCCGGGCGCGATGCACGCTCAGGATGGCCTGCTGCTCGGCGTTCTTGATCGGCACCGTCGGCATGTCCGGCCGCGTCACCGCCTCGCAGATCGCCGCGGCATCCGCCGCGTCGTTCTTGTTCCTTTTGACGAACGGCTTCACGTACTGCGGCGCGATCAGCTGTACCGTGTGGCCCAGCGCCTGGAGCTTCCTCGCCCAGTAGTGGGCGCTGCCACAGGCTTCCAGGCCAATCCGGCAGGGCGTGAGCTTGGCGAAGAACGCCAGCATCTGCGCCCGCTTGATCTGCTTCTTCAGCACCGCCCGCCCCCTGTCGTCCGCCCCATGCACCTGGAACACGTTCTTTGCCAGATCAATCCCAATCGTCGTAAGCTTCATCTCGGTCGCCCCTTTCGTTCAAGTGGTTGTGTCACAACTCCACTTTGGCACATCGATGCCGTCTCAGAAGGGGGCGACCATCCCATTAGTCGCCGTGATACGGCGGCCATGGCAGTTCATTCAATTGACAACCTGTAGCCGTGCGGCTACAGTGTCCCCATGATCGAGATTCGCAAGACGGAGGTCTTCGCCCGGTGGCTGGACAGTCTGCGCGACATTCACGCACGGGCACGCGTACAAGCGAGGATCGAGCGCTTGGCGGCGGGGAATCCCGGCGACGTCAAGCCGATCGGCGAAGGCGTCTCCGAGTTGCGGATCGATTACGGACCCGGTTACCGGGTGTATTTCAAGAAGCGCGGACGCGAGCTTGTCATTCTGCTGGCCGGTGGCGACAAGAACAGCCAGGCAAGCGACGTCAAGACGGCCTTGCGTCTTGCCCGCAATCTTTAGGAACAGCGATGAAAAAGACCACCACTACCCGCTACGATGTCGCCGAGCATCTCCGCACCCCGGAAGAAATGGCGGCCTACCTTGAAGCCTGCATGGAGGAAGCGAACGGCGATGCCGCTTTCATCGCCAAGGCGCTCGGCGACATCGCCCGCGCCAAGGGCATGGCGCAGGTCGCGCGCGATGCGGGTTTGTCGCGCGAAAGCCTGTACAAGGCGCTCTCCGGAGAACGCAGCCCGGGCTTCGACACCATCCTCAAAGTCGTGAACGCGCTCGGCTTGAAGCTGCACGCGGAAGCGAATCATGGCTGAAACGCACGCCTGGGTCGTGCCTTCGCGCGGACCAACAACTCAGGACTATTTCGCTATATAAATGCTAGATTTGCCTGTGAAGCATTCGCTTATTTGACATGTGCGGGAGGTCATATGGACGAGGAGAAGCTCAAATATTTTGTGTCGAGATATAAAGAGCTTGATGGGGATGAACTTATTGAGTTACACAATCGGAGAGACACTCTCACCGAAGAAGCTCTCTTGGCGCTCGATGCTACTCTTCAAGGAAAAGGGTTAAACACGGACATTCTTAGCCGGTTCTCGGCAATTCAATCAGAGAAGACGAGTCAGCCCGAACTAGAACCCGGACAACGGCTTTCACAGTCAATCCTTGCGAGAGTCTGCAGAATAGCGTTCATTCTTCCAATATGGCTACCAGTTCAACACGTGATTAGTCGTTCTGAAATACAGATAGGTGGAATTTGGGCAGGACTGCTAGCTGGGATACTGTTTTACGTCGGATACCGAATCGGCGATCAGGTAACTCTGTCAGTATGTAATAGCGACAACATCACATTCCAGAAAAAGAAACTTACGCTTTGGTTGCTGCTGATCGGAGCCGTTATTGTCTATTTTATTTTGCATGTTTTTGCTGAATCCTTGGTTATCCAATAAAGAAGCGGGGGTGCCCTCGACGGATTCCAGTTCGGGCCATAGCCGGCAAAAGCAGCCTCAGGTCATTCGGAATCTGTTCCAGTAAAAGCATGACCGTTATGCCGCCTGATCGAAATCACGAGCTATTTACCGGCCCGTCAGTATGACCGAGCGGCGTTTGCGATTGTAGGTACGCCTCTTTTCCAAGTAGAAAGGTAGAGCGACTTGAACTTCGACATTTTTCCAATCATCGGCAAGCTTTTACGGGATTCGTCGGTGTCAGAACACCGGGTGGTCCGCAAAGCGACTGCACTCTCAGTTCTGTTGATAGCCATTCTTGTCTTTTATCGGCACGTTGAACTGGGTTTTGGTTTCGGAGAACCTCTGATCGTCACTTTGGGGCTTGCCTTTATTGCATTCTTTGTTCTTGGGATTTTCGGTGGTGTTCTCGCAGGTAGTTTCTACAAGGCTTTTCTAACTGCTGTAGACGCAAGGCGGAATGAGCCGTCGGTTGCCGCATTTTTTGCGGAGTGGCTATTCGCGGCACTGGCCCCCGCCATGGGTGCGGTCGCGTTTTGTTTCCTTAACAATGCGGTCCAATGGGCTCGCTAATACTGACCTCATGTCCTAAGCCTGTCGTTCTAGGGGATCGCAAAACCCGGAACGATGTTGGGTGGCAAAGGCACACTTGTTCACCGGCATAGTGAACACAATCATTGCACAGCTTCCCACGGCAGATTGATGTCGCTAACCACATAAGGCCGAAGACCGGATGAACTGAGGACGCCGGGATACGGCGATGACTAGCCGAGAATTTCCCGTAATGCCACAACCAGCGCCCGGCACTGCATATCCGTGCCGACCGTGATGCGCAGGAACTGCTCGATGCGCGGCTGGCGGAAGTGGCGCACGATGATGCTCTTCTGTCGCAGGGCGGCGGCGAGCTCGCCGGCGTCGCGTTGCAGGTGGCGGGCGAAGATGAAGTTGGCGGCGGAGGGCAGCACCTCGAAGCCGAGGGCGGCCAGGTCGCGCACCAGCGCTTCGCGGCTCTTCATGACGGCCTGCCGCGTCGCCTCGAAGTGCGAGCGGTCCTCCATCGCCGCCACGGCGCCGGCGATGGCGAGGCGGTCGAGGGGATAGGAGTTGAAGCTGTTCTTCACCCGTTCCAGCGCCTCGATCAGGTCGGGATGTCCGATGGCGAAGCCGACGCGCAGGCCCGCCAGGGAGCGCGACTTGGAGAGGGTCTGCACCACCAGCAGGTTGGGGTATTTCGCCACCAGCGGAATCGCCGTTTCCCCGCCGAAATCGACATAGGCCTCATCCACCACCACGACCGATTCCGGGTTGGCGGCGAGCATCTGCTCGATCCCGGCCAGTGACAGGGCGCGCCCGGTCGGCGCGTTCGGGTTGGGGAAGATGATGCCGCCGTTGGGCCGCGCGTAATCCTCCGGACGAATCTCGAAGGCGTCCGTCAGCGGGATGGTCTGATAGGCGACTTCGTACAGCCCGCAATACACCGGGTAAAAGCTGTAGGTGATGTCCGGGAAGAGCAGCGGCCGCTCGTGCTTGAGCAGGCCAAGGAAGATGTGGGCCAGCACCTCGTCCGAGCCGTTGCCGACGAAGACCTGCTTCGGCGCAACGCCGTAACAGGCAGCGACGGCTTCCTTGAAGCGGTCGGCGTTGGGGTCGGGGTAGAGGCGCAGGGTGTCGCCGGTTTCGGCGCGCAGGGCCTCCAGCACCTTCGGCGAGGGGCCGTAGGGGTTCTCGTTGGTGTTCAGCTTGACGAGATTCGGCAGCTTGGGCTGCTCGCCGGGAACGTAGGGGGTCAGGCCGCGGACGACGGCGCTCCAGTAACGGCTCATGGCTGACGGTAAATGGCTTGCTGCCAGAGGGAAAATCCAATGTTATCATGGTGACCCGGATCACTTTTCAACGATGTGCTGAACGCCATGCGGCAAGCCGAAATCTCGCGCAAGACCCTGGAGACGGAAATCACCGTCCGCGTAAACCTCGACGGCAGCGGACAGGCGAAGCTCGCCACCGGTGTGCCCTTCCTCGAGCACATGCTCGACCAGGTGGCGCGCCACGGCATGATCGACCTCGAGGTCTCCGCCAAGGGCGACCTGCACATCGATGCCCACCACACGGTGGAGGATGTCGGCATCACCATCGGCCAGGCGCTGGCGAAGGCCGTCGGCGACAAGAAGGGCATCCGCCGCTACGGCCATGCCTACGTGCCGCTGGACGAGGCCCTCACGCGCGTGGTGGTCGACTTCTCCGGCCGCCCCGGCCTGTTCTTCAACGTCGAGTTCAGCCGGGCGATGATCGGCCAGTTCGACGTCGACCTGACCCAGGAATTCTTCCAGGGCCTGGTCAACCACGCCCAGATCACGCTGCACATCGACAACCTGCGCGGCGA
>Ga0208244_100949_pt1 | contig 20108 bp, 19 predicted proteins | sample SubbioCR12Aug_5A_FD_184828 | JGI IMG/M metagenome (GOLD analysis project Ga0208244, IMG submission 184828) | Serpentinite rock and fluid subsurface biosphere microbial communities from McLaughlin Reserve, California, USA - CR12Aug_5A (SPAdes) | ecosystem: Environmental > Terrestrial > Deep... | reverse complement strand
TGATTCTCCATGGCGGGCAGGCGGATCAAGTCCGGAATGACGAGGTGCGCGTCAAGCCGGGCACCGACCCGGCATCTACTTCTCACCCTCATGTCATGCCGGGCACCGACCCGGCATCTACTTCTCACCCTCACGTCATGCCGGGCACCGATCCGGCATCTGCATCTTGACGGAGCGGATTCCCCGCCTGCCTCAATTGATTCTCCGTGGCGGGCAGGCGGATCAAGTCCGGAATGACGAGGTGCGCGTCATGCTGGGCACCGACCCGGCATCTACTTCTCACCCTCACGTCATGCCGGGCATCGACCCGGCATCTACTTCTCACCCTCACGTCATGCCGGGCACCGATCCGGCATCTGCATCTTGACGGAGCGGATTCCGGATCCCCGTGTGGAAGCGTCACGGGGCGAGCAAGTCCCGAAGGGACACCTTCGGTGTCCGGAATGACACTGGTCTGGCTGTATGGCATTTTGGCCACGTCCCCAGAGGGTTATCCGATCGAAGCTTCTACCTGATCTGACCGGAACAATCGCTCATATGCGGTGTTGAGCTTCAGAGATTTCACGCCGAGAATGATTAGCGCCAACCCCCCCGCGATGAATCCTGCAGCCTGATATGTTTGTTCTTGAACAGGCAAATCCATTGACTTCAGCTTAGGATTCAGAAGAACGGTAAAGGTAAGCGCAACGAATAGTGTCCCGAGCAGCAATAAGAGGGCACCAATGGCGATATTCAGCCACGATTCGAGTCGCGGGAGTTTGGGTTTTATTAGCGGCATGGGCAGTTGGAGTCGACAATATTCCATCTCAATGTTGAACCGATGACGCCTCTCCTGGCGTTCGAGCACGATTGAGACAAGAACGGCAACGACATAAATCAGTATGATTGTCATGATGTCTTTCGATTTCCGCTTGAGAGATCTTTCGCTGTTTGGTAGTCACGCCGCAAGATTAACAGGAGGACTACGAAAATGGGGACGAACGGCAGAGCGATAAAGAAGAATGGAGCGCCATAGGGTGCAATTGTTTTGAATCCAAGCATGATCATTCCAATAATTAACAGGAACAGCAGAAACGCGATTGCACTTGTCGTCCATAGCCTCCACGCAGGAGGATCTAAGGAAGAATCGGGTGGCATGAGTCCACGCTGGAGAAACGCCATTCTCTCATTGTGATCCTGCTCCCGTCGATGATACTCAAATCCCGCCCAAACGATAATGACGGCAGGGACTATTAGCTCTGAATAGTGCATGTTTGAATCTCCGTTTCGGTTTCTGATTACTTAGACTACCCCTATAAAGAATTTCTTTCATGTATCGCAGTGAAAGAAAACGAGGGAACAACGAGTCTAACAGGATGTTGATAAATCATTTTTCAGGGGAGGTCAGACCTGCCTGACGGTCAGGCAGGCATTTGGCGAAGCCATCACTTCGCGACTTGTCTGACCTTTTTGAGTCATTTTGGACAGGCAGGAATGCCTGTCCCACCATTTTAAGCTCATTCACCGGCCTGTTAAACAGATGCGGGAATGTTGAAGAGCCAAGACATCTTACAGGACATAACAACTCCCAAGGGGAATTGGTTGAACTCCGGCGGCAAGTTCAGAGAAATTGTTCGTGAGTATGGTCCCCGAGTCTATGAACACGCCTACCGTGTTTTGGGAAACGTGGAGGAATCTGAAGAGGCAACACAGGACGTGTTCCTCCGGATTCACCGATCCCTTGATGCATTCCGCGGCGACGCCAAGCTCTCGACATGGATCTGGAGGATTACCCTCAATGTCTGTCTCACACGTAGAGAAAAGGTTGACAGGTCGAAATTGCTCAGAGTGACGGGCGACCCGGCGGATCTGCATATTCCAGCAGAGGATAGAGAACATCCGGAGCAAAAAGTTGTTCGTCGTGAAGAGGCGGAACACCTTGCACGCCACATTGCCAATCTTCCTCCCCGAGAGGCATCGGTGATTACCTTATTCTATTTGCAGGAAATGAGTTACGAGGAGATTTCGGAAATCCTGAATATTCCCTCAGGATCAGTTGCGACAGCGCTTCACCGGGGGCGCGAGCGACTGAGGAGAAAACTTTCCGGACAACCCCAGGAGGAAAGCCATGGAGTGTAATGAAATTCGGAGATTAGTTGACGAGACGTACGCACCGAAGAGAATAGCTCACCTCCCCCTGGACGCGGAAAGACACCTCAAAACGTGCGGCGAATGCAGCGCCTTTTTCGAATCGCTCCGGCTGACAGAACGATTGCTGGCGCATTTGCCGCGGGTCTCTCCCTCCAAAGAAATCATGGCCCGTCTGATCGAGGTCGAGAGGGGTGACCGGGCACGGAGGATATCCCCGAAGCCAAGATTGATCGGCTGGGTCTACGGGGCGTACCTCGCAGGTGGGATTGCCGCAGTTGTCCTCAGCGTCCTTCCTCCATCACTCCCGACGTTGACCTTGAGCTTCGCTCTTGTTGTGACCGCGCTCACCTCCACGTCGGTTCATTTGCTCAAGCGTCCGATTCTTGGAAGATGATCCAACGAGAGGATCGGGCGGAGGCAAATCGGGGTGCAATCGGTCACAACTTCTCCCCTCAAACCCGCCAATTCATTGACAATCCTACGACTTATCGTTACATTGCCGGGGCCAAAATTGTCGTCGGTCGGATTCCCAAATGAACATTGCCGTTCTTGCGTCGGGAGGCGGATCAAACTTACGAGCAATTCTCAACGCAATTCAGAAGGGAACGATTCCCGGGAACATCACTCTCGTCGTCAGCAATAACTCAACGGCTGGCGCCCTTGAGATTGCACGCGCGCACAATATCCCCGCACACCACTGCAGTCAGCTACGCTATCCGTCCGAAGAGGCATTTGCCGATGCTCTGGCGCGGTTGTTCGATCAACACGGCGTCACGCTGATTGCTCTCGCCGGCTACATGAAAAAGATTCCATCCGTCGTTATTCAGCGGTATCGCAACCGAATTCTGAATGTTCATCCGGCGTTGCTTCCGGCGTATGGAGGAAAAGGGATGTATGGCATTCGCGTGCATCAGGCAGTAATTGCCTCCGGAGAGAAAGTCTCGGGCGCAACAGTCCATATCGTCGATGAAGAGTACGACCGGGGTCCGATTGTCATGCAGAAGCGAATCGATGTCCATCCGGACGACACGCCAGAATCCCTCGCAAAGAGAGTCCTCGCGGTCGAGCACGAGATTTATCCGATGGCCATCAAGGCATTTGTGGAGGGGCGAGTGAAGATCGAAGGAAGAAAGGCAACAGTACAATCGTGATGGCGACACGACCGGGCAACCAGCATATCTTTGAATCTTTGAATCACCGGCCGGTGAAGGTGCACCGTGCCCTGCTGAGCGTCAGCGATAAGACCGGCATCGTTGAATTCGCGCGCCGTCTCTCCCGTCTCGGTGTGGAGATCGTTTCGACAGGGGGCACCTACAAAACATTGCACGACGCCGGAATTCCCGTTGTCACGGTTTCTGAGGTGACACAGTTCCCCGAAATTCTGAATGGACGCGTGAAATCGCTTCACCCGGCGATCCACGCAGGATTGCTGGCTCAGACAGACAATCCAGACCATCTCAAACAGCTTCGCGAGCAAGGCATTCGCCCGATTGAGCTCCTCGTTGCGAACCTCTACCCGTTCGAAGAAACAATTGCACGCAAGGAAGTCGTGATGGCGGAGGCAATTGAGCAGATCGATATCGGCGGACCGGCGATGGTTCGTGCCGCGGCAAAGAATTTCTCTTCGGTCGCCGTTGCGATGGATCCGGCCGACTATGAAGGAATTGCAGACGAGATGGAGTCAAACGACCGCCGTCTCAAAAGCGAAACGCGTTTCATTCTCGCCCGAAAAGCGTTTCAGGAAATTGCGCGCTACGATGGCGCCATCTCATCATACTTGACCAATCTTCTCCCCGCGGAAAAACTTCCGGCATATGTTTCGGTCACTGCTCCGAAAACACAAGAGCTCAGATATGGTGAAAATCCCCATCAAGCAGCGGCCTTCTATGGTGACTTCGGGTCGTTGTTCCGTCAACTTCATGGGAAGGAGTTGTCGTTCAACAATATTCTGGATCTTCAGGCAGCTCTTCTCCTGAGTTTGGAGTTTGAAAAACCGGCGGCTGTTATCGTGAAACATAACAATCCGTGCGGCGTTGGGGTGGATGAAATACTGGCGGAGGCGTATCGAAAAGCATTGGCAACAGATTCCAAATCGGCCTTTGGCGGAATCGTGGCCTTCAACCGGCAGATGGATGCAGAGACGGCGACGGCGATGGATCCGCTCTTCCTTGAGGTCGTCGTTGCTCCGGCATATTCTCCGGATGCGCTTGATATTCTCACAAAGAAGAAAGATCGAAGGATTATCGAAATTACCGGAGACATCCGGAACGATAAAGGACTGGATATTCGTCGCGTCCTCGGCGGGTACCTCGTTCAGGAACGCGATACGGCCGACATCAACCCCGATCTCATGAAGGTTGTGACAGAACGGAAACCCGAGCACTCGGAACTTGAGGCGATGCTCTTTGCCTGGCGGGTTGCGAAGCATGTGAGGTCTAATGCCATCGTGTATGCGCGGGGAGATCGTACGCTCGGAATCGGAGCGGGTCAGATGTCACGCGTGGATTCTTCACGCCTTGCGGCCATGAAAGCGGCCGAGGCCCGGCTCGATCTTCACGGGTGCGCCGCGGCTTCGGATGCTTTCTTCCCGTTTGCAGACGGCCTCCTCGAAGCGGTTCGGGCAGGGGCAACAGCGGTAATTCAGCCGGGGGGATCGATCCGGGACGAAGAGGTCATTCGGGCGGCAAACGAGAACAACATCGCCATGATTTTTACGGGAGTGCGGCACTTCCGGCATTAAGATTTTTATGCGAGGTGATCGCCGTAAGCCTTCCGATGAATCGGACGTCTCACAATTCTCCGTGCGAAACCCCGCTAGGCGGGGTTTGGAAAAACGGAAGCCGTCGACTTCAGTCGATGGCAGAAGGCGATTGACCCAATAGTCTCAATCTTCGGGACACCGGGTCAACCTGAAAACGTTAGCATCAGCGGAACAAAACTCAGAACCAACATCAATCGGATAGATACGACACCATGGGTCTCATATCGCTTTTTTCGGCCGACCTCGCCATCGATCTCGGCACCGCAAATACCGTCATGTGGATGAAGGGAAAAGGAGTCGTGCTCAATGAGCCCTCCGTTGTTGCCTTCGACCGGAACACCAAGCGTATCATCGCCGTTGGGAACGAAGCCCGGGAAATGCTGGGGCGCACACATCGGGATATCCGTACGATCCGCCCGATGCGTGACGGAGTGATCGCGGATTTTGAGATCACCGAGGGAATGCTCAGGGAATTCATCAAGAAGATCAACGTTGCCTGGGTTCCAAGCCGCCGAATGGTCGTGTCGGTTCCATCGGGCATTACCGAAGTGGAAAAACGAGCGGTGCGCGATTCCGCCGAGCATGCGGGGGCGAAAGAAGTGCATCTGATCGCAGAACCAATGGCCGCCGCGATCGGAATGGGTCTGGATGTCGATGCGCCGGTCGGAAATATGGTCGTCGACATCGGAGGCGGAACGACAGAGATTGCCGTTATTGCTCTCTCAGGCATTGTGAATGAAGAATCAATCCGCGTCGCGGGGGATGATATGAATAACGCGATCATCCAGTTCTTCAAGCGAAACCACAACATCCTCATCGGTGAACGGACGGCGGAAGCGATCAAATGCGAAGTAGGATCTGCGATGCCTCTCAAGGAAGAAATCGGAATCCAGGTGAAGGGTCGCGATCTTGTGAACGGCGTTCCGAAGACGACCGAAGTAAGCTCTGCAGAAATACGCGAAGGCCTCAATGAACCGCTCGCGCAAATCGTCGAAGCAGTTAAGCTCACACTCGAGCGCACTCCCCCCGAGCTTTCGGCAGACATCCTTGACCGGGGAATCATGCTCAGCGGCGGCGGGGCGCTTCTCAAAGGGTTGGATGAGCGTCTCCGACTGGAAACGAATCTCCCGGTTCACATTGCCGAAGATCCTCTCACAACCGTTGTGCGCGGAACCGGAATGGTGCTGGAAAATCCGTCGAAATACTCTAAGGTGTTGATCAAGAGCAAACGGTACTGACACTCAGACCGTCAGCAGATGCTGAACCCGGAACGCACACGCCATATCACAGAAGTCTGAGGATTTTCATTCCCCATGCTTGATCGTCTCTATACGCTTCTGCTGCAATTCAAAGAGTACGTCATCCTCATTCTTCTTCTCGTTGTTTCCCTCGTTCTCCTCTCACAAAACGACAATCGGCAGGTTCGATTCGTGCGCTCGATATCGAGCGTCGTTCTTGGCGCCATCCAGGATCAGGTTGCGTTTATCCCGCGGTATATGCGACTGCGCGAAGAGAACACATTGCTGAGGAAAATGAATATCGAGCTTTCCGATGAAGCAAATCGGTTGCGCGAAGCGAAACTGGAATCTGCAAGACTCCGGAACCTGCTGATCATGAAGGAGCAGCCGGAATATGGATATCGGCCGGCGGAAATCGTCGGCAAAAACCTTCTGCTGATGCGCAACACACTCACGCTGAATGTCGGCACGAAAGACGGTATCATACCCTCAATGCCGGTTGTGAGCGATGCCGGACTGGTCGGAGTGGTCGTCGGGGCAACGCCATATTTTTCCGTCGTGAACATCCTCCTGAATGTGGAATTCCGTGCCAGCGCGAAAATTCAGCGCTCACGGGTCGACGGGATTCTCGCGTGGGATGGATCGAACCTTCTTCTGACGAATGTGCCGAAAACAATGGATGTCAAAGCGGGAGACCTGGTCATCACATCAGAATACAGCAGCACCTTTCCACCCGGGGTGAGAGTCGGGCTTGTGAGGGGGGTAACAATCGAGACTGGCTCACTCTTTAAGAAGATTATTGTCGAACCGAGCGTGGATTTCACGAGACTCGAAGAGGTCTTTGTGATGACCGTCGTTCCCAACAGAGAACGCATCACACTTGAGCAAAGCGTCAACCCCTCGCCTCTAAGATAAGCGGATCCCCGCGGACATCATCGACGCGGCTCGTCTCTTTCTCATCTCGTCAAAACGTCCATCATTCCCTCCTCATCGGACAACCGCATGAACAAAGCGAATATCGCCAAATTGAAGAGCTGGAATCCCCCCGCAGGATGGAGAAGGATAATCACCCTTGATACTCATACCGGTGGAGAGCCCCTGAGAATTGTGATTGAAGGTTTCCCGGAATTGAAGGGGAGCACCATCCTCGAACAACGGAGGGAAGCGCAGCAGAGGTACGACCACCTCCGGAAGGCGATCATGCTGGAGCCTCGCGGACACAGAGACATGTACGGCTGTATCCTGGTCCCTCCGGTTTCCCCGCAGAGTGACTTCGGTGCGCTCTTTACACATGCGGAAGGATACAGCACGATGTGCGGACATGGAATCATCGCGGTTTCCATGGCTGCGGTTCAGACAGGAATGATTTCTGCAAAAGAACCGGAAACCGTCATTCGCATCGATACGCCGGCCGGCCTGATCACATCTTCTGTGCGCATGAAAAAGGGAACAATCGAAACCGTATCGTTTGAAAACGTTCCCTCCTTTGTCGTTCAACTTGACGACGTGATTGCCGTTCCGGGTCTGGGTGACGTCACATACGACCTTGCCTTCGGCGGAGCGTACTACGCGTATGTTTCCGCAGCGGATTTTGGACTGACGTGCGATCCAACGGAGGCAGGAATTCTTGTCAAGCACGGGATGGCGATCAAACATGCGATCATGAATCGGAAAAAGATCAGCCATCCGACCGATAGCGATCTCGGATTCCTCTACGGTACGATCTTCATCGCACCGCCGGTGAACCAATCAGCTCATAGTCGAAATGTGTGTATCTTTGCCGACGGCCAGGTGGACCGTTCGCCCACAGGGACGGGAGTGAGTGGAAGATTGGCCATTCATTTCAAGCGGGGGGAGATAGAAATGCGCGAGGCGATCGTGGTTGAGAGCATTACAGGAAGCCGTTTCACCGGACGGGTGGAACGAGTAACGAGAGTTGGAGAGTATGATGCCGTGATTCCGCGCGTGGAAGGAAGTGCATGCATTACCGGTCGGCACGAGTTCTTTATCGATCCCAGCGATCAGCTTCGCGAGGGATTTCTTCTCCCCTGACATCCGGGGGTTCTGTGCGATGAATTCCAGAAAGGGCCGTCCATGATGTGGAAGGTATTTTGGTTCTTGCTTGCCGGACTCTTTCCGCTCTGCGCCGGGGCACAGCTTCTGCATGATGCCAAGGATATACATTTCACCCGGAAAGATAGTCTTCGAGGCGGGCTGACGCCGTTGCGTACGTCATACGACGTCACGTACTACCATCTTGACGTCCGGATCGATCCTGCGGAACGATCACTTTCCGGTTCGAACAAGATCAGGTTCCGGGTCGTCGACGACCTCACGCGAATGCAGATCGACCTGTTCGAAAACATGAAAATTAATCGCATTGTCCTGGACGACAATACTCAGCTCTCGTACTCGCGGGAGTTCGATGCCGTTTTTGTCGACTTTCCGCGGAAGCTGGTGAAGAGCAGCACGCGGGAAATCACGGTGCACTATTCGGGAAAGCCAATCGTCGCGAGGAGACCCCCCTGGGAAGGGGGATTCGTTTGGTCGAAGGACAAAGAAGGCAATCCGTGGGTCGCGGTGACATGCCAGGGTACCGGGGCGAGCCTCTGGTGGCCCACAAAGGACCACCAATCGGATGAACCGGACAGCATGCTTCTGAGTGTTACCGTTCCGCCCAAACTCATGAATGTATCGAACGGACGCCTGAGAAGAACCCAGACACTTCCGGATGGCTGGACGCGCACCGACTGGTTCATCAGCTACCCCATCAACAACTACAACGTGACTATCAATATCGGGAAGCATGCTCACTTCTCCGACAAGTATGTCAGCGGGAGAGATACGCTGTCGCTGGATTATTACGTGCTCCCCGCGAATCTTGAGAAAGCGAAACGACAGTTTCAGCAAGTGAAACCAATGCTCGAGTGCTTTGAGCGTTACTTTGGACCGTATCCATTCATAAGAGACGGATTCAAGCAAATTGAATCTCCCCACCTTGGAATGGAACACCAGAGCGCTCTCGCGTATGGCAACAACTATCTTCAAGGGTATCGCGGAACCTCTTCATCGGAGGTCGGGCTAAAATTTGATTTCATTCTGATCCACGAGGCGGCGCATGAGTGGTGGGGAAACAGCGTAACATCGAAAGATATCGCCGATATGTGGATTCACGAGAGTTTTGGCGCGTATGCCGAAGCGCTGTACGTCGAGTGCCTGTATGGATACGAAGAGGCAATGAAATATGTAAACGGAAAGAAAGGAAATGTGGGAAATCAACAACCGATCATCGGCGTGTACGGTGTCAACAAAGAGGGTTCGAAAGACATGTACGATAAGGGGCAACTCGTCCTCAACACGCTGCGTCACGTAATCGGGAATGACTCGCTCTGGTTCGGGATTGTTCGTGGACTGGCTGAGGACTTCAAGTACCGCGTGGTCAGTGCGGAGGATGTATTCAGCTATGTCAATCGCACATCAATGATGGATCTCGGATCCTTCTTTGATCAGTATTTCCGCCACAGCGCTATTCCCATTCTCGATATTCAGCTCGTCAAGCAAGGAGAACGTGTTAGCATGCGGTATCGTTGGCAGGCGGACGTTGAAGATTTTCGGATGCCGGTTCGCGTGACGACGTCCCGGGGCATGTTTGAAACAGTCAAACCGGCAAAAGAATGGAAGACCAAGGCACTACGGGATATACATCCGGATGACTTCCGGGTGGCAGAGGATCAGTTTTACATCAGCGTTCAAGTGGCAAAAAGGTACATTGATCCGGCTGCGACGGATTTTGTCCGATGATTGAATGAGAATAGAAAAGGGGGGTGTTCAGTTTGTGATCGTCAGGGTGACGAGTCGGGATTGCCGATCGAGCCTCTGGACGCTTGCATCGGCAACAAGCACGTAAGAGAGATATTGATTCCGGTCGATTCCACGCTTGATTCCGGAAACCATTTCGACGGGTGCGGTTGCATCGGACAAATCAACGGTCCCGTTGCTCGTTCCAATTGAAGAACCTGCGGCGAGAAGAAGACGTGTTCCTTCCGGCATGGGGTCGTCAATCGAAGCGACAATCTTCGTGTTATGCTGATTCGTGAGGATGCTGTAGCGGGTGTTGTCATCCTGGAGAGAAACGGTTCCGCTGCCCAGCTCGTTACGATCGACAATCATCGGCTGCGGACTTGCGGATACCTTGATACTGGTGATGGGTTTCACCTCAAAGGTGAGGACTTGCTGAGCAGAACTCTGCGCCTGGAGGGTCAAAGTACAATACAATAGCGTGACGGCCATCACTACGATGCAACGCGGAATCAACTTCACGATACCCCCACGAATTTGTTGGATGGTGGTTTGAAGTTCGCCAATTGCATCGTTAGTGTCAAGCGTCACCGATCTCATTTTTTTCTCCCTCGATACAACAACGCGCAAACAAGGTACCAGAAACTAAAAAAAACGGCGGAATCTTCCCCGTTCTAACTCTATATATGACAGGTGTTTAACTGGAGCGCAGTAGCCCATCCCGTTTTGTGCCAAAACGAAACACGGAAGATTCTACAAGCGGAGGCGGAGTCAACTGAGTGGGAAGCCCTGGTAATTCGCCAGAATCGCCAGAATCGGAAGAATCAGCGGTAATGGGCTTGTACCTGTTGGGCCGCGATCTGTGCTTCGCTCTGGGTTGTGAATCCACTCAGAACTACGCGATACCGGATGCCGAGACCGGAAATCCTGACCTCCACGACAGATGCAGAGTACCCAAAGATCTTACGGATCTCGGAGGCGATTCGTTCAGCTTTTACACTGCTTGTCCATGAAGAAACCTGAATCTCGATCGCGGGTGCCGGCTTGAGAGGCGGCGGGGCTTCCACCACAGGTACCGTTGACACCGGCTTGGGCTCAGGAGGCGGCGCTCCGTGAAGCTTCATGCATATCTCAGCGGCAAGCTCTTTCGTGCGCAGGTTGAGAAGCTGTACGCGATACCATGTTCCGCTCGAGGGGATGGAGGCCCTCTCTATCCACGACCGGTATCCCGACATTCGTTCTGTTTCTAATGCTTGTTCTTCCGCATGAGCGCGCGTCCGCCATGATGAGATCTGTAGTGTAAAGCCCACCCCATCCGCGCTTGGAAAGATCTGGCAGAGGGTTGGATCGACCATCGTTGGTGATGACGGAGTCGCCGGTACTACAGAGCGAGTCTCTTCAACAGGTGTCGGTCGAGGCGGCGGGGCCTCCACCACGGGTGCCGCCAAAGCAAGCTTGGGTTCGGGAGATGGCGCTCCGAGGAGCTTCAAACACATCTCGGCAGCAAGCTCTTCGGTGCGCAGATTGAGAAGTTGTACCCGATACCACATTCCGCGTCCAGGGATTGAGGCATGTTCCACGCGCGATTGGTATCCCGATTTTCGCCCTGCCTCAGACGCTTGACGTTCCGCATGAGCGCGCGTCCGCCAGGATGAGAGTTGTAGCGTAAAGCCCACCCCATCCGCGCTTGGAAAAATCTGGCAGAGCGTTGGATCCGCCACCGCAGGGACCGAGGGAGTTGCCGGTTCCAGAGAGTGAATTGCCTCAACGGGCGCGGGGCGAGATGGTGGGGCGGTTTCCACCACGACCGGTATTTCTGTTCTTCTTTCGGGTTGAGTTACCCGGGCGACGGGTCTTCCTGGTCTCTGGATGAGTTCTCCAGAATCGACGATACGTATGGTCCGGCGTCTGGGGATAATCTTCAGTTGAACTTGGAACGTCTGGTCAGGCGCGACGGTGACATCGAAGTGGTCTTTCTCAAACACCGTAAATTCCGGAAGATTTCCTTCCACCACGCTCAGTGAATAGTTGCCCGGCCGAAGATCAGTGAAAAGAAACCTTCCCCGATTATCACTCACACGCCGAAACGTCTCATGATCGCTCTTGAGCTCAAGAACCGCGCCCGCATGTCCCCCGACAAGACTGAGTTGAGTACGCGTTGTATCGAACGTTTCCGGCCTGGTGTACTGAATGATGGTTCCCTCTACGGTCGCTGACTCGACGACTCCGATGTCGACAAACTCCTCTTTCCCTCCGGAAACAGATACCGCGACCGGAACCGGAACCGTTGTAACGCGATTGAGACCGATGCTGGAGCGATCCACGGTCACATAGTATGCTCCGGGCACGAGGGCTGGAAAATTGTAATGACCCGTCGCGTCGGTGAGGGCGCTTGTTCGTCCGACGAGAATGAGGGCGTTGCGGACGCCGGAGTTGGTTACGGCATGAGTGATACGACCGCGAAGTTGTCCGGTGGCGCCAACTCGGGATATCGGGAAATTGATCGGAATGCCATACTCCAACAGGAGAGCGGATTCATTCTCAATTATACGCGGTGAAAACCAGTTGAACCGGCCCCTCACGGCAATTCGGTGTCCGGCAAAGATGTTCTGTTCAAGGGAAATATCGGCTTGAACGTTCGTATACCCAAACTCCTCGACTATTCGATTGGCATTCACATTTGTTCCGAGGAAGGTGGAGTGGCCGAGCAGCATCCATACTGAGAGGTTGAGTGAGATACGCTCCTGTTCTTCCTCCGTGAAAATGTTTCGCCCCTTGAAATAGTCACTCGAAAGCGAATAGCTGTGACCGGTCATCGGACGGATGTTTATGGAAGCATAGGCCCGGTGGAATGGCTGACTTCGTCCAAGGATGTCATCATGAAGCCGACCCACTTCGCCAAATGTCGTCAAACTGAGGCGGTCAAAGGAATATCCAAGTCGCAACTGGACAAGATCCTCTTTGTTGTCCGCTTTTCTGCCGGGCAGGAGATCTTTCTGAGCCGACTGGCGGTAGACCAGGGCCGCGTAACTTCCGTATGCCGCTCCAAACTGCATGAAACGATCTCGGGGGGCGCTAAATTGCATAGTATCTTTGAGAAGGTTTCGGCTCTCTTCGCGGTACGATGCTTCAAGTCGGAGGGTTGAAATTGGATAAATATTCACTGTCGCAGATTTGTGATCCATGTCCCGATAGTACCCTCCGTATTGAGGGCCAACTCGGAAGTACCACATATCGACGTTCATCCACGATTGTTGAGCGGAGACGCGGGCAGAATAGCCATCGTCTTTTCGGGATCCGCGCTGACCGGTGCCATATTCCAAATCAACGACTGTCTTTGACCATGGTTTGAGCAGACCGCGGATGGTGCCGAGATCGACATTCGTGTTTTCGCGTTTGCCAAGATAGTTTATGGCGATGGAGGACTCTTCCGAAAGATTGTACTTGAGAAATCCGGCATGCTCTCGTTGCGTTGGCTCGGCCCAGCGGGTTCTATTGTAGAATCCGCCAAGCGTAAACGACAATATATCAACGCTTCCACCAACGCCAGAAGCATATCGTCCGTACTCCGTCAACGGAGTCAGGAGGTATGGATGATCCCCTACCCGCATGTCAAGCCCGGATGTTTTATACGCAATTCGGTATTCGTCATACTGGCCGAGAAAGGAAGCCCTCTGAATGTTCGGGCCGCGGAACCGAAACGCCAATCTATCGGAGCGCCGATCAGAGAGGGAGCCATCACCGAGAAGTTCAAGCTGAGCGCCGTAGCGGCTCTTTTGACTTACGCCTCTCAGGGTAAAATTCATGGGAAGCCGGTGATATGGGATCTCGTCGGCGCTGACCGAGGGGATGATATCAACGGAACTTGCGCTGCTTGCTTTCTTCGTCGTGTCTGCGGCGTTCATTGCGATGAGTTCGACAATAAAGCGAATGGATGACTGCAGCGTGTCCGGCGTAGCGACTTCCACGCGAATGGGCTTTGATTCCTGAGGTTTGAGTCGGATCGAGGATGGCGCAACCCCGGTTGGGAACCCAGTCATGCCGCTTGCCCGCAATTTCACATCGATCTCGGCATTACCGTCGTTGGAAACCAGGAACTCCGAGACGTACCGGCTCCCGGCGCTCACAAATCGGGGAGAACTGACATGCTTGAGATCGATCCTCATCACGCGGTCAACGGTTATCGGAACGACAATCTCAGCGAGAATCGTTGTTTGCGCGGGATCAACAAGTCGGACGACGACCTGATAGCTGCCGGCCTGGGAATTTGCCGGAATACGAAACGTGGAAATCCAGGAATTCGACTCATTCGGTTTGAGGCTGAGAGTCTGATGACGCGTGAACGAGCGCCATCCCTCCGGGAGCACAATCACCGGTGTCACCGCTTGATTCTGGCTTGTCCGATTATGTGAGCCGAATGAGAGAGTGGCGATCTGGCCCGGAAGAACTCGGACCGGGAGAGGAGTTGCTACGGAAAGGTCTATTTGTTGAGGCTGATACGCCGGTGACGCGCATGGAACGAGCGCCAGCAGAAGCCGCCAGCGTAGTATGAAGGAACGTCGTTGCACGGGGTCAAACGCTGTGAGCGGAATGGTGCGAATTAGAACTTGAGCGTGTATTGTGCCGCGACGACGTCATCACCTCCGGAATCGACAACTACGAGCGCTTTGTACGTGCCTTTCGGAACGTTGGTCAATGCGATGGCTTGGCGAATCGATGTTCCAGGATAGATACGCGAGCGAACGCCGGAGAATTTCCCGTGGGGGACCCCTTTTTCGTCGAACAGCTCAACATAGACATCCGGGCGGATCGACCGATCACCTTTGTTTTCGATATCCACCTGAAGAATACGGCTTCCGTCATCCCGTGCGATAAGTTGAGAGCCAATAAATCCAACTTCGGCATTCCCCGTGTTCTCGATATGGCTCACGATCTGGATTCCGTATCTGATGGTCTGCTGGATTCCCATTTGAGCTCGCGTTCCTGGGCGGCGCGTGGCGGACTCCGGTGAACCTTTCGGAATTCCCTCCACCATGAGCATGCTCCAGTATGTGCCCCGCAGAGCCTCTCCCCTCCAGGTTTGAGGGACGACGACACTGTAGTTCACCGTTGCCACCGCCCGGGGAGGAATGACGAGATATGATGGATTGAACGTAATCCAAGGGGCATTCGAGCGAGGTACCGTTCCGGGTTCGCCGTAGTCGTTGGTGCCGTCAAACCGAAAGAGATAGTCCGTCTGGTAGATCTTTGCCTCCTGCGGTTCATCGAGATCATTTCTGACGACGATCGTTCCCTCGTATGTCGTTCCGGGAGAAACTTCCCGTTCCTGACTCAATTCACCGATGACGGCGACCTGAGCGAGAGAAACATGGAGGGAGAAAATGAAAAAGAGAAGGAAGACAAACACGGGAGGTTTTTTCATATTGCGGTCCTTATTGTGCAACATGTGTGTAGGTCACCGTATGAGAATCTATGCCTGTTCCTTGGGCATACGTGGCCGAGGCAGTGAACCGGACATTGGTCCGAACATTTCCTGGTCCTGTCGTCGGGAGATTGACCAAGAAATCGGCGGCAGGAGCGTTGTGCACCAAAGTCACCTCCGGAGCCGGGTTACCAGCTTCGTTGGAAACAGCCAGCGCCTTCAGTGTGAATTTCTGTCCGACACAGTTGGTGGCGACCGTAACTTTGGCCACCACGGCTTGCCGTCGTATTCTCAATCGTGTGGACGCGTCTTGTACTGCCGTGGGTTCACTGCCCGGGAGAGCTGTGGAAATTGTCAGTGGAGGAGGAGTTGCCTCAACGGTCAGTTGTGAAAAGACAGTGCTACTGCTGACCGAAAGGAGAATGACAACGGGAACACAAATGGAGATCCATGTGCGAAGCGTCTCTGCAATGCGTATGAAAGAAAGAGAGTTCATTGGGTCTGAACTGTGAAAGTGATCGTATGTGAATCAGACCCCGTTCCTGTTGACGCGAGAGCCTCGGCCGTGTATCGCAGAGTACAGCTTCCCATGTTGAGGCCCAGGCCGGTGATAAAGTCTTTTGCTGCGGTGGTTATGGTCACCGTGCTGGCAGGAGTTCCTTGAGTCGACGAAAGGGCTTCGACTTTCAAGACAAAGAAGGGGCCAGCATTGTTTGTATTTACAGTGATTTTCTTGCTCGTTCCGTTCAGTCCCCACCATAGAGTACTTGATTGATCAGTCGCCGTCATCAGATCTTGCCCGGCGGGGGTTCCCGCACCCGTGATATTCAGAGTTACCCCCGTGTTGACTGAAAGAAGGGCGATCTCTGATACGGTAACCGTTGCCGAATGGCTGGCAGTACCGTAAGTCTGTGAGAGGAGGGATTGAGGCGCTAAAACAGAGATTAAAATATGAGCGCCGAGAATCTTTATATATAAGGATAAATGTTTAGTCATGGGAGAATGTTGATCCTCGCTCTCGGGTAAATATACATTTGGATAACGCGACATTCAAGCAGACATCCTCCAAGAGACTGTTCCTCCTGAGGAAGCCACGAATCTTGAATAAACTTAAGGTTCCACCCTGAGAAGGAAAATCCGCAGCGAATACCCTCCCGAATACTCGCTGCGGACGGATTTCCTCGATCGAGGAGGAATTAATTCGTAAGAGTCAATGTGACCGTTCGAACCGTGGCGGCCAACGTGCCTGCGTCCGCAGTGGCACTGAAGGTGTACGAGACCGTTTGGTTAGCATCTGCCCCGCGAGCAATTGCGTTCACCACATCGACTGAACTTCCATTCGAAATATTGACCAATCCTGCGCTTATCCCTTTCGAGCTTGCAAGTTGCAACTGAAGCGTGAAGCCGGCCGGAAGAGCGGTGCTCAATTGTGCCGAAATTTTGACCGTATTGGCCACATTCTGGGTGATGCTGTACGTCGTTGCGTTATCAGAAACGGACGTCAGCTGATTGAGCCCGGCGATTCCTTCCGTGATTGCCAGAGCTCCAGGATTGCCGGAAACAGAGATCTTGTAGACCTCACCCACAGAAACCGTTACTGTCTGGTTAACGTTAGCCTGCGCCGACAGCTCTTCCACGATGAGCAGTCCCGCCGCAAACGCCAATCCAATCGTCAATAACCGTTTCATGATGTCACCCTCTTCCGAAGAAATTCTATCATAGAATCTGCAACTTCAGTGCCAAAAATAGCCCCTGTTTTTTGAACAATAACATCGAAAACCAAATCAAGACCATATCAAATCAATACAGTCAGTCCCAAAACGAGAAAACAAAATATCAAACTGGGCCAATTTTTTCCAAATCCACCCCCTCCGCTAGTCCCCGATCTTCTCTCGTCAATTTCGCCCCTTATGTGCCCACCCTATTCCTTGAGAGTCGGGTACTTCAAATGGTGGTCAGTGGCATTTTGAAACGCTCTGGAGACAGCGAGGAGCTTCGCCTCGCCGAATAGTTGCCCCATAAAAGAAATGCTGGTTGGAGTTCCTTCACTCGTGAATCCGTGAGGGAGTACGACGCACGGATGACCGGTGAGATTGGTCATCAAGAGATTGTCCCCTCCAAACGAGGGAGCGACATACACATCTATTCCATCCATCAGTTTCTGCATGTCCTGGATGATCAGGTACCGGATCCTGTTGGCCTGGATATACTCCACCGCGGGGATGAACCTTGAAATGCGAAATCGATTCGGCCATGCGTTCTTAATTTGCCGAACAAGCAGATCATCCTTCCCGCTTCGGGTCAGCTCATCAAAAGCCGCTGCCGCTTCTGCGCTGAGAATAAATGAGAGATTGCGCGTCGGGTATTGAGGAAGCTGGATGGGGATCAGATTGGCGCCGAGTTGACGCAGAACCGTGAGAACCGAATCATTGAACACCTTGTTTGTCCGTGCGCTGTCGAATTCGGTTTTCAAGTACCCGATACGCAGGTCCTTCAGCTTGAGAGAGGGATCGTAATTGAAAGGAACGTCGTACAGCGTCTGGTCGATTCCATCGGGGCCATAGATCGCATTGAACACAATCGCGCAGTCCTCAACATTGCGACAGATGGGACCGATCTTGTCCATTGTCCAGCTCAGAGCCATGGCTCCAATACGGCTCACGCGTCCATAGGTGGGACGGAGACCGGTCGTGCCGCATCGCGTAGAAGGAGAAACGATCGATCCGTGTGTTTCACTGCCGATTGAAAACGCGACCAATCCTGCGGCAGTCGCAGACGCAGGACCGGCAGAAGAGCCGCTCGACCCCTGCTCATAGTTCCATGGATTGCGCGTCATGCCTCCATACCAGACATCTCCCCAGGCGAGCGCGCCGAGTGTGAGCTTCGCGACAAGCACAGCTCCCGCCTCCTCCAGTTTCCGGATGACCGACGCATCTTCATCGATCACTTCATCCTTATACGGCATCGCCCCCCACGTTGTTTTGTATCCCTTCACGGCGAGAAGATCTTTTGCGCCGTACGGAATGCCATGCAAAGGTCCGCGGTATTTCCCCGCGGCGATTTCGCGATCGGCTCTTTGGGCTTGCCGCAGTGCAAGGTCCTCTGTGAGAGTCACAACACACTCCAGCTTCGGCCCGTATCGCTTCAGGCGATCGAGGTACATGCGTGTCAGTTGTTCCGAGGTGACCTTCTTTGTCCGTATCAGCTCGCCAAGCTGAGCCACAGAATAGAATGCCAGATCTTCGATCTTCTCTGGCATTTCAACCTTGCCGACCGGGGACATCTTATGGGGCTTCTTCGTCTTTTCGAATTTCATTCCGACCGGAATGGGATTGAAGGTGATCGCCGGAGGAACGTTGTTTGGAAGCGAGATGGTTCTCAGTCGCTCGAAACTTTGCAGCTGCTCGTAGAGACCATCGAGGGCGGAATCGATTTTTACATCCGAGAACCGGAGCCCGATAAGCTGCTCGGCTCCTCTGACGTGCTCTGGGCGAATCGGATTTTCTTTCTTCGCGTCCTGGTAGACAAATCCGGCGAGGAATGATATCGCAAAGACACCAAACATAATCATAAAAAGACGGCTGTATCGGTCCATTTCAGACTCCTTCAGGAAATCCGTGATGTTCGGTTACGGTTGACCGAGCGAAGAATAGTCGAGTTCAGATCCAAAGAGACTATGAGGAATCAAGTACACCGCGATCATGAGCACGGCTGCACCGAGAGCCCAGGCCTTTGGATTGCGTGATTTCTTCATTGCGAGCGCCGCGATCATCCACCCTATGAATGCCAGCGCGGTCTTGTTGTCGGTCAGGTCGGTGCCGAGCGGCCACCCGGTCCACCACGCATCGAAGGCATAGAACTGCACAACAGGGCCGAGGACGAGTCCGCCGGCGAAGAGGATTCCGACAGTCCAGAGGACATACTCCTTCTTTATCGATTCATCGCTGAAATACTCCAGGCCGGCACGGGTGGAGAAGAGGAAGGCCACGATCATGACAAGAATATGGGTGTAGAGGTAATGCGGGGGAATGTCTCCCTTGAACCGAATCACCACCGGTGCATCCGGGGGAACGAGAATCGTTTCCTCCCCTTTGGCTATACGGATGCTGTATTCCAATTTTCCGGCCGGGGGTTGATGCGGAAGAGCGGCCAGAAGCTCTCCATCGAAGAACCGCATTTCAACCTTGTACCAAGGCTCCTGCACTTTATGTCGCTTCCATTCCAATGTGCCTCGGATCTCCGGATCTCCGGTGTGGATACGAACAGGGGCATCTTCCTCGCCGCCGTGACTTCGTTCCATCCGATATGATAGCTCGGTTCCGTCGAGCATGACGGTTCCGGTGAGGCGATATGTGGGACCCGTTACCCGCTGGAAATAGGAGACGGGAAGGGTGATGATGATTGCAACGATCCAGAGAAGCGTAGTTCGTTTCATAGTCGTACGATGATGTGGAACATTCGGGGTTTGATGAGATGAATAGACCAAAATGTCCGGATGAAATCCTGATGCGAGCGTCTGGTCCAATAATCGTTATGTGGGGTTTCCCAAACCTGCTCTAAAGTCATTGCTAACGCCGCCTGCCCCATGACGTGGTATCAAGGAAACCCAGTATTTGCATCCGTTCATTCGTCATGCCGGACCCCGCTTGTCCCGTGATGCTGTCACACGGGGATCCGGCATCTGCTTCTCACCCTCACGTCATGCCGGGCACGGACCCGGCATCTGCACTCACACCTAACGTCATGCCGGACCCCGCTT
>Ga0208244_100948_pt1 | contig 20124 bp, 21 predicted proteins | sample SubbioCR12Aug_5A_FD_184828 | JGI IMG/M metagenome (GOLD analysis project Ga0208244, IMG submission 184828) | Serpentinite rock and fluid subsurface biosphere microbial communities from McLaughlin Reserve, California, USA - CR12Aug_5A (SPAdes) | ecosystem: Environmental > Terrestrial > Deep... | reverse complement strand
GCCAGCGGCTCGGGCAGCGGGCGGGCGGCGAAGAGGCCGCTGATGCGGTCGACGCTGTCGTGGTGCACGAGCAGGTAGATCACGTCGCCGGCGGCGATGCGCAGCGGCGCGGCCGGGTCCTGCAGCGCGTTGGCGCGGAAGGCGGCGACGACGCGCTCGTCGGCTTGCAGCGGCAGGGCGTCCGGCGCGAGGCCCTCGGCGGGGCTGGCCGGCGGCACGACGTAGCCGGCCAGCTCGAAGCCCTTGCCGCCGCCGATGTCGAGCGCCACGCGCTGGCGCGCCTCGAAGACGGGCGGCAGATCCAGCTTGAGCCGGCGCGCCAGTGGCGTGATGGTCCAGCCCTGGCAGACGAGCGAGACGAGGACGACGAAGAAGGCGACGTTGAAGTAGAGGTGCGCGTGCTCGATGCCGGCCATCAGCGGGAACAGCGCCAGCACGATCGGCACTGCGCCGCGCAGGCCGACCCAGGAGATGAAGAGCTTCTCCGCCGCCGGGGCGCGGTAGAACAGCAGCGACAGCCAGACGGCGACCGGGCGCGCGACGAAGATCATGCCGCCTGCCACCAGCAGCGCCGCCGGCGCCACCGCGATCAACTCGCTGGGCGTCGCCAGCAGGCCGAGCACGAGGAACATGACGATCTGCGCCAGCCAGGCGAGGCCGTCGTGCACGCTGAGGATGTCCTGCGCGGCGTGCACCGGGCGGTTGCCGAGGACGATGCCGGCGACGTAGATGGCGAGGAAGCCGCTGCCGCCGGCGTAGGCGGTGGCGGCGAAGACGAACAGCCCGCCGGCCAGCGCGAGCAGCGGGTAGAGGCCCTCGGCGAGGCGGATGCGGTCGATGCCCCAGGCCAGCAGGCGGCCGCCGGCATAGCCGGCGGCGAGGCCGAGCCCCATCTGCTGGACGAAGAAGACGCCGAGTTGCCACGACGGCGCCTCGCCGCTCGCCAGCAGCGCCACCAGCGCCACGGTGAGGAAGATCGCCATCGGGTCGTTGCTGCCGGACTCGATCTCCAGCACCGCCGACACCCGCCGCTTCAGGCCGATGCCCTGGTTGCGCAGCAGCGAGAAGACGGCGGCGGCGTCGGTCGAGCCGACGATGGCGCCGACCAGCAGGCCCTGCAGCAGGTTCAGGTTGAGCGCCCAGGCGGCGATGGCGCCGGTGATCGCCGCCGTGACGACGACGCCGAGCGTGGCGAGCGAGAAGGCCGGGCGGAAGCCGAGCGCGAAGCTGGCGATGCGTGTGCGCAGGCCGCCGTCGAAGAGGATCACCGCCAGGGCGATGTTGCCGACGATGTAGGTGGCGCGGAAGTCGTCGAAGCGTATGCCGCCCGGCCCGTCCTCGCCGGCGAGCATGCCGACGACGAGGAACACCAGCAGCAGCGGGGCGCCGACGCGGAAGGCCCAGGCGCTGACGACGACGACGGCGGCGACGAAGAGCAGGGCGCCGATGAAGAGCAGTTCGTTCGCCGCCTGCATGCGACCCTATGCGTTCAGCGTGACCAGCATGTCGCAGTGCGTCTCGAACAGCACGTGCTTGGTGACGCTGCCGATCAGCAGTTCCTCGATCTCGGATTGTCCGTGCTTGCCTATGACGATCAGGTCGGGCCGCATCTCCTCGGCCAGGTCGCGGATGCCGGCGGCGGGATGGCCGTGCAGGATGCGCTGCAGAAAGTCAGTGCCGGTGGCACGGCGCGGCTCGAGGAAGGCGCGCATGGCGTCCTGCGCCTGCTGGCGGGCGGCGGCCCGGTAGCCTTCCAGCACCTTGTCCTCGACGCTGGCGTAGCGCAGCGTGCTCTCGTAGGGCGCCTCGTACACGTGGGCGACGGTGACCTCGGCGCCGCCGGCCAGCGCCTGCGCCCAGTCCAGCGCGCGGGCCGAGGAGGGCGAGAAGTCCACCGGCGCCAGCAGGCGCTTGTAGGGCGAGAACGGTTCCTGCTTGACGATGAGTATCGGGCGCTTGCTCGTGCGCAGCACCTTCTCCGCCGTCGCACCGAGAAACAGCTCGCGCACCAGGTGCGCGCCGTAGCCGCCGACGACCACCAGGCCGGCGTCGCTTTCGTTGGCCAGCGCAACGACTTCCAGATGCACGCGCCCGATGCGCACGGCGGTCAACACCTCGATGCCGTATTTCTCCCGCAGCCGGCCGGCGCGCTCGGCCAGATTGGTCCGCGCCGCGTTCACCAGCATCTGCTCGGTCTCCAGCGGTGAGCGCTCGAGGATGTCGTTAAGCGCCTGGAGCGGCAGCCGCGGCACGACGTGCAGCAGGGTCAGTTGCCTTGCGCCGAGCGCCTGCGCCAGCATGGCGGCGCGCGTCTCGGCCTTGCCGGCGTGCGTGGAGAGGTCGGTGGCGACGAGGATGCGATCGGGTTTTTCCATGTCAGATCTCCTGTGGATTCAGTTCCTGGCCGATGGTGCGCGCGGCGAACTCGGCCGCGTCGTCGAAGGGTTGCAGCACGCGGTCGACGCCGGCATGCTCGAGGCGGAGGGTGTCGGCCGGCACGTGCGCCGTCATGGCGACGCGGCCGCCGTAGCCGTGGCGCCGCAGCGCATCGAGCAGGCCGAGGTTCACGTCGAGCTGCGGCAGGGTGCTGACCACCCAGCGCGTGCCGGCCAGCGGCAGCGTCTCGGGGAAGGTCGGGTCCTCGGCGTCGCCGAATCTGATCGCCATGCCGCGCTGGCGGCAATGCGCCACCGTCTCCGGATCGAAGTCCACCCCCAGCACGCGCGTCTCCAGCCGCGCCAGCCGCTGCGCCAGGTGCTTGCCGTAGCGGCCCATGCCGAAAACGATGACGTCGGCCTCGGCCGGGCCGCCCTGGTTCTGCTCCACGGCCAGCTCGCGGAACGGCACGCGCCGCTCGAAGAAGCCGAGCCGGGGTTTCAGCCAGCCGTACAGCCGCTGCGAGTAGAGGATCATGTAGGTCGACAGCGTGATGGTGACGAGCCCCACCAGCGTCACCAGGCCGAGGGCGTCCTGGCCGACGTGGCCGAGCGTGATGCCCATGGCGACGAAGACGATGGAGAACTCGCTGATCTGCGCCACGGTGAGCCCGGCGAGGAAGCCGGTGCGCTTGCGGTAGCCCATCCAGCCCATGATGGCCATGACGATGAGCGGGTTGCCGATGAGCACGAAGAGCGACAGGATCGCCGCGGCGCCGAGGTCGCTGCCGAGCGCCGAAAGATCGAGCTTGGCGCCGAGGTCGATGAAGAAGAACAGCAGCAGGAAGTCGCGCAGGCTGGTGAGTCGCGTGCTCATCGCCTCGCGGTAGGGCGTCGAGGCGAGCGAGAAGCCGGCGAGGAAGGCGCCGACCTCCTTGCTGAAGCCGAACAGCTCGCCGGCAGTGGCGAGCGTCGTGCCCCAGGCGACGGCGGCGAGCAGCAGCAGCTCGGGCGAGCCGGCCATCCGATGCAGCAGGCGCGGCAGCACGTAGCGCATCAGGGCGGCGATGACGACGAGCACGAGGGCGAGCTTGAGGGCGACCGTGGCGGCGATCGCCGGCCAGCCGCCGCCGCCGCCGGCGTGGTGGGCGCCGAGCACCATCATCGCCGCCACCACGGCGATGTCCTGCACGATGAGGAAGCCCATGGCGATGCGCCCGTGCAGCGAGTCGATCTCGCGCTTGTCGGAGAGCAGCTTGACGATGATGATGGTGCTGGAGAAGGTCAGCGCCACGGCGACGTAGAGCGCGGTCATGGTGCTCATGCCGAGCGCCAGCGCGATCAGGTAGCCGAAGACGATGGTAAACAGAAGCTGGCCGAGGCCGGTGGCGAGCGCCACGCTGCCGAGGTTGCGCACCAGGTGCATGTCGAGCTTGAGGCCGACGACGAAGAGCAGCAGGGTGACGCCGATCTGCGCCAGCAGGTCGATCTGGTCGTGTGCCGTCACCCAGCCCAGCGCCGAGGGGCCGACGGCGATGCCGATGACGATGTAGGCGACGATCAGCGGCTGGCGCAGGCGCACGCCGACCGCGCCGACGAGGGCGGCGGTCAGCAGCAGGATGGTGAATTCGGTGTAGGCGTCGGCAAACATCTTCCGCCCCTCCCGGCGGGTTATAGGCTCTATGCCCGTCTCGTCATTCCCGCGAAAACGTAGTTTCAGTGAAGGCTAACCTATAGGTTATGCCGTAACTAAAGCGGGAATCCACGGGTCGTCTGGATTCCGGGTTCCCCCCGGATCAAGTCCGGGGCTTCGGCTCACTCGCGGCCCCGGAATGACGGAAAGGCGTCAGGGCTTGTCGGCGGTGAGCTTCTTCAGGGCCTCCATGATGTCCATCGGCATCGGGAAGACGATGGTCGAGGTCTTGTCGCCGGCGATGTTCACCAGCGTCTGCAGGTAGCGCAGTTGCATCGCCTGGGGCGACTGCGCCAGCACAAGGGCGGCCTGCAGCAGCTTTTCCGAGGCCTGCTGCTCGCCCTCGGCGTGGATCACCTTGGCGCGCCGCTCGCGTTCGGCTTCCGCCTGGCGGGCGATGGCGCGCACCATGGTCTCGTCGATGTCCACGTGCTTGATCTCCACGTTGGCCACCTTGATGCCCCAGGAGTCGGTCTGCGTGTCGAGGATCTGCTGGATGTCGACGTTGAGCCGCTCGCGCTCGGCGAGCATGTCGTCGAGCTCGTGCTTGCCGAGCACCGAACGCAGCGTCGTCTGCGCCAGTTGCGAGGTGGCCTCGAAGTAGTTCTCGACGTGGATGATGGCCTTCTGCGGATCGACGACGCGGAAGTACACCACCGCGTTCACCTTCACCGAGACGTTGTCGCGCGAGATGACGTCCTGGCTCGGCACGTCCATCACCACCAGGCGCAGGTCCACCCGCACCATCTGCTGGATGCCCGGCACGACGAGGACGATGCCCGGCCCCTTCACCTTCCAGAAGCGGCCGAGCAGGAACACCACGCCGCGTTCGTACTCGCGCATGATGCGGATGCTGGCCGCCGCCAGCGCGATGAGCAGCAGCAGCGCGCCGCCCCAGCCGAAATCCCAGATCATGATTGTTCTCCTTTGTCTTCCGGTTCAACTACGAGGGTCAATCCTTCCACCGCCACGATCCTTGCCTGCGCGCCGCGTTTCAGCGGCGCCGCGCTGCGCGCCTGCCAGCGCTCGCCGAAGGCCAGCACCCAGCCTTCCTTCGCGAAGTCCTCCAGCGCCTCGGCCGTGCCGCCGGCCATGGCCTCGACGCCGGACACCACCGGGCGGCGCCGCGAGCGCAGGGCGAAGGCGCCGACGCCGCCCAGCACCAGGGCGCTGGTCGCCGCCAGCGGCACGATGAAGGCGAGCGAGATCTGCAGGCCCGGCACGTCGGCGTCGATCAGCATCAGCGATCCGGCGACGAAGGCGACGATGCCGCCGATGCCGAAGGCGCCGAAGCTCGGCATGAAGGCCTCCGTCGCCATCAGCGCGATGCCGAGCAGGATCAGCAAGGCCCCGGTGGCGTTGATCGGCAGCATGGCCAGGGCGTAGAGCGCCACCAGCAGGCAGATGGCGCCGATGATGCCGGACACGCCGAAGCCCGGCGTATAGAACTCGAAGAGCAGGCCGTAGATGCCGAGCATCATGAGGATCAGCGCGATGTTGGGATCGGCGATGGCCGCCAGCAGTTTTTCCTTCCAGTTGGGCTCGATGGCGACGACGGCGGCGCCGGCGAGGGAGAGCGTGGCCTCGCCGCTGGCGAGCTTGACCTTGCGGCCTTCGGCCTTTTGCAGCAGCTCGGGCAGATCGGCGGCGACGAAGTCGATCACCTTCTGCTTCAGCGCATCTTCGGCGGAGAGGCTTTCCGCCTCGCGCACGGCGCGCTCGGCCCACTCGGCGTTGCGTTCGCGCAATTGCGCCAGGCTGCGGATGTAGGCAGCGGCGTCGTGCACCGCCTTCTTCTCCATGGCGCTGCCGGACGGCGCGCGGCTCTTGCCCTCCTCGGGCTTGTCAGTGCCGGGCTTGCCGGCGTCGCCGCCGCCGATGCCGATGGCCACCGGCGTGGCGGCGCCGAGGTTGGTGCCCGGCGCCATGGCGGCGACGTGGCTGGCGTAGAGCAGGTAGGTGCCGGCGCTGGCGGCGCGCGCGCCGCTGGGCGCCACCCAGGTCGCCACCGGCACGGGCGAGGCGAGGATGCCCTGGATCATCTCGCGCATGGCCGAGTCGAGCCCGCCCGGCGTGTCGAGCTTGAGCACCAGCAGGTCGGCTTTCGCGCGCTGCGCGTCTTCCAGCGCGCGCAGGAAGTAGGCGGCGCTGGCCGGACTGACGGCGCCGTGGATCTCGGCCACCTTGACCGTGGCGGCGAAGGCCGGCAGCGGCAGGAACACGAGCACGGCAATGAGGAGCAGCAGGCGTTTCATGGTTCCCGGCTTTCGCTTACGGCATGAACTGAAGGCAATGCCTCTGCTGAGGCAGCGTTTCCTGTGCGACAGAGCCTATCACAATGCGTTCCCCGGCTTGCTGCTTTCTCACTCCAGCGCCTCGGCGCCGATGGCCGCGAAGCCGGCGCAGGTATTCAGGTCGGAGTCGCCGGCAGGCGGCAGTTGCGCCGCCAGCTCGCGCAGCGCGCTGCGCAGGCCTTCCTCCAGCACCGGGTGGTAGAAGGGCAGGCGCAGCAGCTCGCGCACCGTCATGCCGCGGTCGAGGGCCAGCGCCAGCAGGTGCGCCATGTGCTCGGCCGCCGGCGCGCACATTTCGGCGCCGAGCAGCTTGCCCGTTTCCGGCCCGGCGTAGAGGCGCATGAGGCCGTGGTTGCGCTGGCCGGCGCGGGCGCGGCCCTGGCGCGCGAAGTCGATCTCGCCTTCGATGAGGGGCATGCCCGCCAGATCGGCGCGGCGGGGGCCGACGACGGCGATGTTGGGTTCGGAAAAGACGATGGCGAGCGGCGTGCGCCGCGCGAAGCAGGCCGGCTTCTCCCCGCTGGCGAGGCGCATGGCGTTGAGCCCGGCGATGTGGCCCTCGTCGGCGGCCTCGTGCAGCAGCGCCCGCGTGCCGTTGGCGTCGCCGGCGAGAAACAGCGGCAGGCCGCCGATCTGCAGGGTGTTCGGGTCGACCGGCGGCAGGCCGCGCGCGTCGAGTGAAATGCCGAGCGTTTCCAGGCTGAGGCCGGCGAGGTTGGGCCGGCGGCCGAGCGCGGCGAGCACGGCATCCACCGTCGCTTCGGCGTCGCCGGCGCGCACGCGGATGGCGCCGCCCTCGGCGCTCACTGCCGCCTCGTCGCCGAGGTGCAGGGCGAATTCGCCGCCGAAGAGCGCCGTGGCGGCGGCACTGACTTTTGCGTCGGAGAGGCCGCCGAGGTGGCCGCGGCCGAAGGCGCTGACTTCGATGCCCAGCCGCGCCAGCGCCTGCGCCATCTCGACGCCGAGGGCGCCCAGCCCCACGACGGCGATGCGCGGCGGCAGGGTTTCCAGTTCGAACAGCGTGTCGGTGGTGAGCAGGCGCTCGCCCAGACCGCACCAGGCCGGCGGCACCACCGGGCTGGAGCCGGGCGCGAGGACGATGGCGCGCGCGGAAATTTCCCGGCCGTTCACCTCCAGGCGGCCGGGAGCGGTAAGACGGGCGCGGCCGCTGACGGCGCGCTCGCCCAGCGCCTCGGTGACCTTCAGGGTGCCGGCGACGAAGCCGTCGCGCAGCCGCCGCACGCGCCGCAGCACGGCGGGCAGGTCGACCGACAGATGCGCCGCGCCGCGGATGCCGAATTCCTCGAAGGCGTGGCGCCGGTGGTAGGCGTTGGCGGCCTCGATCAGCACCTTGGAGGGCATGCAGCCGACGCGGGCGCAGGTGGTGCCCCAGGGGCCGTCGTTGACCAGCAGGAAATCCTGCGTGCGCTTCTTCACCTCGCGCAGTGCGGCGAGCCCGGCACTGCCGGCGCCGACGATGACCACCTCGTAGTTCGCGTTCATGGCGTCGCATCCTGTCGCGTGGAAGCTGGAATCATCTTAACCCGGGCGGAGGAAAAAAAGGCGGCCGGAGCCGCCCCGCTCTCCTCTCTCGTACTGCTCCGTTGCGGGGATCCCGGCTCAGGCGAGCCGGTTCTCCCCGGGCATTCCGATGCCGTTGGCGTCCACCGTGCATACCGGCACGCTGCGTGCCTGGCCGATGACTTCGCGCACCACGTCGCGGCACAGCAGCCGGGCCAGCCTGGCGTGCGGCAGCGGCAGCACGATGGCATGGCAGTCGAGCTGCTCGGCCGCGTCGAGGATCTGGAAGGCGATCTCGCCTTCGCGAAAGACCTCTTCGCAGGGGATGCCGGCGCTCACCAGCGGCCGCGCCGCATCCTCGATGAGGCGGCGGCCGCCCTCCGCCTGGAAGCGGGCGATCTCGTCGTGCGTGCGGAAACGCAGCACTTCCAGGCTGGTGACGGGTTCGGCCACGAACAGCAGGCAGGCCTGCACCGGCCTGCCGCTGCGATGAAGGCGCAGGGCATACTCGATGCCCCAGCGCGAGCGTTCGGTCGCATCGATCGGGATCAGCAGCCGCGTTGCGTGATTCCCCGGCGTGGCCAGGGCATTGGCAGCGTTGTCGGTCATGACGCCTCCTTTCTTCCATGCAGTTGCAACGGACGGTTCCATGGCGCGGATTCCTTGTTCAGGGGAGATAATAGAGAACCAGCCAGGCCAGCAGCATCGTCATCACCCACAGCGCCATGCCGCCGGTGGGCCAGCTGCGCAGGAGCATGCCGTCGGGTTCGCGATGGCGGCGGATGCCTGCGATCAGGCGGGCGGCGAGGATGCCGGCGCGCGCGCCCAGGCCTTCGCGCAGCCTGCGGTGGGCGCGGCCGGCGGCCCGCGCCAGGGCCGGCAGCGGCGTGCGCCACAGCCAGTCGACGTCGAGGGTGAGGGTCGGCGTACGCTTCAGCCAGGGCAGCATGACGAAGAAGGCGAGGCCGGAGAACAGCAGCAGCTGCAGCTGCGTCAGCACGTGCGCCGTCGTGTAGGGAACGTAGTCGACCGCGTAGGGCAGCATGCGGTAGAGCGGCTCCGGCCACACGCCGAGGGCGATGCAGAGGAAGGCGAAGGCGACCATCGCCCAGCGCATGCTCGCCGGCGGATCGCTCGGGCGCAGCCCGGAATCCTTCTGGAAGAAGACGAACCAGGGGAACTTGATGCCGGCGTGCAGGAAGACGCCGGCCGAGGCGGCGGCCAGCGCCAGCCAGACCCACAGCAGGTGGCCGTCGATGGCCGCCTGCGTCACCATCGACTTCGAGACGAAGCCCGAGGTGAGCGGGAACGAGGAGATGGCGAGCGCGCCGATCGTGCCGCAGATCGTCGTCAGCGGCATGCTGTGGAAGAGGCCGCCCAGTTCCGAGCACTTGCGCCGGCCGGTGGCGGCGAGCACGGCGCCGGCCGACATCAGCAGCAGGGCCTTGTACACGATGTGGGTGAAGGCGTGCGCGGCGGCGCCGTTGAGCGCCATCTCGGTGCCGATGCCGATGCCGGCGATCATGAAGCCGACCTGGTTCACGATGCTGTAGGCGAGGATGCGCCGCATGTCGTTCTCCAGCAGCGCGTAGACGATGCCGTAGAAGACCATGAAGAGGCCGATCCAGACGAGGAACTCGGTGCCCGGAAAACCGCGCAGCAGCACGTACACCGCCGTCTTGGTGGTGAAGGCGGAGAGGAACACCGTGCCGCTCCAGGAGGCTTCCGGGTAGGCGTCGGGCAGCCAGGCCGAGAGCGGCGGCGCGCCGGCATTGATGAGGAAGCCGATCAGGATCAGCCAGTGCGCGACGGAGTCGGGCGCCATGCGGGCGAAGGCGGCGTCGCCGGTGTCGAGCAGGTGGCCGGCGACGCCGGCGAAGAGCACGACGCCGCCGAGCAGATGGATCATCACGTAGCGCCGGCTGGCGGCCCAGGCTTGCGCCGAGCCGGCGCTCCACAGCACCAGCGTCGAGCCGACCGCCATCAGCTCCCAGAAGACGAAGACGGTGACAAGGTCACCGGCCAGCGCCACGCCGATGGCCGAGCCGGCGTAGACGTAGGCCGCCGGGATTTCCAGGCGGCTCTGCTGCCGCAGCGCGAAGAGGCCGCCGCCGCAGGCCATCAGGGCGAAGATGGTGGCGAACAGGCGAGACAGCTTGTCGACGCTGAGCGGCGCCAGCTCGTAGCCCAGCCAGTGCATGCGCCAGAGCGCGCCCTCCGGCAGCTGCCAGAGAAGGAACAGGGCGGCGAGCGGCAGTGCCAGCACCGCCGCGCTGCGCATGCCGCCGCGCAGGAAGGGCAGGGCGAAGGCGCCGCAGATCAGCAGCAGGCCGGGATGGACGAGCCACTCACTCATCGCCGTCGGCCTCGTAATAGGTGTCCGGCCGCTTCAGCAGCAGCCCCAGCCCCTTGGCGATGAGGATCATCGCCGCGCAGGCGAGGAAGCCGTACCAGGCGTGGAAGCCGAACAGGGCCTCCACCTTGAAATGCGGATGCAGGCCGGCGAACGGCTCGGCGAGCACGGTGATCGCCAGCACCGCGAGGAACAGGCGCCAGAGCAATTTCACGTTCTTCGGTTCGTCGAGCCAGTGACGACCTTCCCCCCGCCCCCCTTCCGGCGGAAGGGGGTGCCGGTCGTTCGCGGGCTGCGCCTGCTCCATGTCGCTGACTGCGCCCCCTTGGGGCGGCCCGGCGGGGACGCTCATGGCATTCCTCCGAGCATGTCGCGCGCCAGAGCCAGCGGCACGTCGGGCAGGAAGAACAGCGCCAGCGTGCCGGCGGCGGTGAGCGTCAGGGCGATCACCATGGGCAGCGGCGCTTCGCCGTGTGGGTGCTGCGCGTCGTCGGTCGGGCGGAAGAAGGCGCGCCAGAGGATGGGCAGGAAATAGCCGGCGTTGAGCAGCGTGCTGGCGGCGATCACCGCCACCGCCGGCCAGTGCGACGCCGCCATGGCGCCGGAGAGCATGTACCACTTCGAGACGAAGCCGGCCGCCGGCGGCAGGCCGATCATCGACAGCGCGCCGACGGCGAAGGCGCCCATGGTCCACGGCATGCGCCGGCCGATGCCGTCGAGCTGGCTCACCTCGGTCTTGTGGGCGGCGGTGTAGATGGCGCCGGCGGCAAAGAACAGGGTGATCTTGCCCAGCGCGTGGGCGGCGATGTGCAGCGCCGCGCCGATCACCGAGAGCGGCGCCAGCAGCGCGGCGGCGAGCACCACGTAGGCGAGCTGGCTGACGGTGGAGTAGGCCAGGCGCCGCTTCAGGTTGTCGGCGTTGAGCGCCACCAGCGAGGCCGCCACGATGGTGAAGCCGGCCACGCCGACCAGCCAGCCGGTGGCGCCGGCCAGCGCGTCGAGGCCGAAGACATACACCACCACCTTCACCACGCAGAACACGCCGGCCTTCACCACGGCGACGGCGTGCAGCAGCGCGGAGACCGGCGTCGGCGCCACCATCGCCGCCGGCAGCCAGCGGTGGAAGGGCATCAGCGCCGCCTTGCCGATGCCGAACATGTAGAGCGCCAGCAGGCCGCCCAGCGCGAAGCCTTCGAGCCTGCCGTCGAGGATGCCGCCCGGCCTGAAATCGGTGGTGCCGGCGACGTGCCAGGTGAACACCAGCGCCGGCAGCAGGAACAGCACCGAGGTGCCGACCAGCAGGCCGAGGTAGGTGCGGCCGCCGGCCTTCGCCTTGTCGCTGCCGTGGTGGGTGACCAGCGGGAAGGTGATCAGTGTCAGCAGCTCGTAGAAGACGAACAGGGTGAACACGTTGGCGGCGAAGGCGATGGCCAGCGCCGCGGCGATGGCCAGCGCGAAACAGACGTAGAAGCGCGTCTGGTGTTTTTCATCGTTGCCGCGCAGATAGCCGATCGAGTAGATCGAGTTGACGATCCACAGGCCGGAGGCGATGAGGGCGAAGAGCATGCCGAGCGGCTCTATGGAAAAGGCCAGGTCGAGGCCGGGCAGGACCTCGAGCAACCGCGCCGACGGCCGTTCGCCCGCCAGCACGCCGGGCAGGAATTGCACGACAACCAGGAACAGCAGCGCCGCGGTCGTCAGGGTCGCTGCTTCACGCAGGTTGGGCAGCTTGCGCGAGGCGACGATGGCGAGGCTGCCGAGGACGGGAATCGCCAGCGCGGCCAGGATCAGTGTTTCCGGGTTCACTGTGCCGTTCCCAAAAGCATCGCCGCCGCGCGCGCGGCGGAGCCGACGGTGACCGAGGTGTCGAGGCCGAACCAGATCGTGGCGCCGACCATGATCCAGGCCGGGATCGCCAGTCCCGCCGGCGCCTCGTGCACCGCGACGAGGTCGGCGCGCGGCGCACGGAAATACGCCGCCTCGACGAAGCGCCAGACGTAGGCCGCCGCCAGCAGCGAGGAGAGCACGATGAGGAACACCAGCCACCACTGGCCCTTTTCCAGCGCCGCCAGGATCAGGTACCACTTGCTGACGAAGCCGGCCGTGCCGGGCACGCCGATCAGGCTGAGGCCGCACAGCACGATGCCGAAGGCGGTCAGCGGCATGACGCGGCCGAGGCCGTGCACGCGCGAGAGCGTGACGCCGCCCATGCCGGCCATGACGGCGCCGAGCAGCAGGAACAGCCCGCCCTTGGTGACGGCGTGGTTGACCAGGTGCACGACGGTGGCGGTGAGCCCCGTCACCGAGTCGAAGGAGATGCCCAGCACGATGTAGCCGACCTGCGCCACGCTGGAATAGGCGAACAGGCGCTTCAGGTTGTCCTGGAAGATCGCCACCGTCGAGGCGACGAACATGCCGGCCAGCGCCAGGATCAGCATCAGGTCCTCCATCGGCAGGCGCTGGAAGACGGCGGTTTCGCCGAACACCGAGAAGTAGAAACGCAGCAGGGCGTATACCGACACTTTGGTGGCGGTGGCGGCGAGGAAGGCCGACACCGCCGAGGGCGCGTAGGCGTAGGCATTGGGCAGCCACTGGTGCAGGGGAAACAGCGCCAGCTTGAGCGAGATGCCGACCGTGAGGAAGGCCAGCGCCGCCAGCACCGGCCGGTGGCTGGTCATCTCCTGCAGGCGCGCGCCCATGTCCACCAGGTTGAGGGTGCCGGTCTTCAGGTAGAGCAGGCCGACGCCGATGACGATGAAGGTGGCGCCGATGGTGCCCATGATCAGGTACTGGTAGGAAGCCACCAGCGCGCGGCGGTCGCGGCCGAGGGCGATCAGCACGTAGGAAGAGAGCGAGGAAATCTCCAGGAAGACGAACAGGTTGAAGGCGTCGCCGGTGATGGCGATGCCGAGGAGGCCTGTCAGGCACAGCGCGAACATGGCGTAGAAAAGATAATGATTTTCCTGGCGGATCTCGCGCTCGATGCTGGCGCGGCTGTAGGGCAGCACCACCGCGGCCACGCCGGAGACCAGCATCAGCACCAGCGCCGAGAGGCTGTCGACGCGGTATTCGATGCCCCAGGGCGGCGCCCAGCTGCCGATGGCGTAGGAGATCGGCCCGGTAGCATCGACCTGCAGCCACATCAGCACGCTGACGGCGAAGGCCGCCCAGGTCGCCGCCAGCACCGGCACGAACGCCGCCAGGCGGTCGCGCAGCAGCATCGCCAGCGGGGCGGCGGCGAGCGGCAGGACGACCTGCAGGGCGGGAAGGTGCTCCTGGAAATTCATCGCCCGTCCGCTTCTCCGGCCGCCTCCGTGCGCAGGATCTCGTCCTCCTCGATCGTGCCGTAGGCCTCGCGGATGCGTACCACCAGCGCGAGGCCCAGGGCGAGCGTGGCGATGCCGACGACGATGGCGGTGAGGATCAGGACGTGCGGCAGCGGGTTGGAGTAGACCTTGAAGGCGGGGGCGACGATGGGCGCCGTGCCGCCGACGATCTTGGCGGGGGCGACGTAGAGCAGGTACACCGAGGTCTGGAAGACGCCGAGCCCGACCAGCTTCTTGATCAGGTTGCCGCGGGCGATGACGATGAACAGGCCGGCCATCGCCAGGAAGATCATCGCCCAGTAGTCGAAGTGGCTCCAGATGTGGGCGATCGCGCCTTCCATCTCAGCCCTCCGCCGGGCCGCCCCAAGGAGGGCTGAAGTCAAAACCATGGAAGCCGCGCAGCGGCTGAACCGTCGTCACCCCTTTCCTCGGGAAAGGGGCTGGGGGATAGGTCGTCATTCACCCTCCGCGTCGCGTCCGGCGAACAGGTAGAAGATCTTCAGCATGACCCCGCTGACGGTGATCGCCACGCCGGCCTCGATCCAGAAGATGCCCCGGTGCTGGCCGGCGACCGGATCGGGGTCGAGGACGAAGTAGTCGAGGAAGTTGCCGCCGGCGAGCAGGCCGGCGAAGCCGACGCCGACGTAGAGCAGCACGCCCGCCGCGATCATCGCCTCGACCAGCCGGTCGGGCAGCACCTTGCGCGCGCTGTCGAGGCCGAAGATGACGGCGTAGAAGACCATCGCCGCGGCAAGGATGACGCCGGCCTGGAAGCCGCCGCCGGGGCCGAAGTCGCCGTGGAACTGCACGTAGAGGGCGAACAGCAGGATGAAGGGGATGAGCAGCTTGGCGATCACCCGCAAGACCATGTCGTGGGTCACGGCTTGTCCTCCCTGTCTGCCTCGTGCGCGCGCCGGCGGCGGCGCAGCAGCGCGATGATGCCGGCGCCGGCGGTGAACACCACCGTCGTCTCGCCCAGCGTGTCGAAGCCGCGATAGCTGGCCAGCACCGCCGTCACCACGTTGGGAATGCCGGTTTCACGCGGGCCCTCCTCGAGGTAGCGCGGCGCCACGTGCTTGTGGATGGGCGCCTCGGGATCGGAGAAGGCCGGCAGGTCCCAGGTGCCGTAGACCAGCACCAGGCCGGTGGCTGCCGTCACCGCCAGCGGCAGCCAGGGTTTGTGCGCCGGCTTCGCTTCCTCGCTCCTGCACAGATGCAGCGCGCCGAGCAGCAGCACGGTGGAAATGCCGGCGCCCACCGCGGCCTCCGTCATGGCCACGTCCACGGCGTCCAGCGCCACCATCACGGTGGCCATGAGGAAGCTGTAGAGGCCGAACAGCACGATCACCGCGAACAGGTTGCGCGTGCGCGCCAGCACCACCACCGACACCATCATCAGGGCGAGCAGCACGTTGACGATCAGGGCTTCCATGCGAATTCAGTCGCGCCGCGACTTACGTAGCACCCCTCTCTCCGCCGGGGAGAGGGGCTGGGGGAGAGGGAAAGGCGGGAGAGGGATCGGGCTCCGCCAGCTTCGGCGCCAGCCCGCGCATCATCGCCGCCTTGGTCAGCGCGTGGGCGGCGACGGGGCCGGTGAAGAACAGCAGCAGTCCGACCATCACCAGCTTCACCGTCACCAGCGTCAGGCCCGCCTGCAGCATCAGGCCGAGCAGGACCAGGCCGGCGCCGAGCGTGTCGGTGACGCTGGCCGCATGCATGCGCGTGTAGAAGTCGGGCATGCGCAGCAGGCCGAGCGCGCCGACGGCGCAGAACAGGCCGCCGGCGACGAGGCAGGCCCAGCTCAGCGCGTCGACGACCAGATTCATCGCGCCACCCCGTTTCCAGTGTCGTTGCCCGGATCGCCGAGCGCGCCCTGGCGGAAGAATTTCAGCACGGCGACGGTGCCGATGACATTGAGCAGGCCATACACCAGCGCCAGGTCGAGGAAGTCAGGCCGGCCGGTGAGGAAGCCGATCACCGCCAGCAGCAGCACCGTGCAGGTGCCGACGGTGTTGGTCGCCAGCAGGCGGTCGAAGACGCTGGGGCCGCGCGCCGCCCGCAACAGGGTCAGGGCGAGCGTCGCCAGCAGGGCGAGGGCGGCGGCGGCGAACATCAGGGGGCGTCCCTTTCCAGGGCGGCGACGCGGCGGTCCATTTCGCTGCCGGCCAGTCCGGCGGCGGCTTCCCGCGTCAGGGCGTGCACCAGGAATTCGTCCGGCCCCACCTCCACCGCCACGGTGCCGGGCGTCAGCGTGATCGAGTTGGCGTGGATGACCAGGCCCAGTTCACTCTTCTGCGACGGCCGGAAGCGCGCCAGCGACGGCGAGATCGGCAGCCGCGGATCGAGGATGCGGCGGCTGACGTCCCACGAGGACTTGACGATTTCCCACAGCAGCCAGGGCCAGTAGGAGGCGAGCGCGCGCCAGCCGAGATGGATCGGATGGCCTTCGCGGTCGATCACGTCCATGCGGCGGGCGAAGACCAGCACCGCCAGGGCGCTGCCCGCGCCGGCCGTCAGCAGGAAGGCCGTGAAGGTGCCCGACAGCAGCAGCCAGAACGCGCACAGCGCCAGGAAAGCGCTCAGGGAATGGAACACGCAGCCTCCTTTGCGGATAGAGTGAATAGTCGGCGAATGGACAGCGAATGGACGCGCCGCCGGGGCGCATGCAATTGCCCTGAATGCTAGTGAGGGAAGGTCCGCTTGAAAATCCGGGCGCCTGCGTACGTTGGCGCCTGGGCGGCGCGGCTTTATTCAGGCCCGGCGGTTCATTGCCATGCAGCGGCGGATTCGGTGGAAAATAAGGGTTACGCGTACGTAACCGGGCGAATTCCGTCTTTCACCATGCTTGCCCACAATGACCGCTCGAAGAATCGGAACGACCCGGACGAGACGATGCTGACCGCCCGCCGCCTGCGCTGGAACGATGCGCTGCTGTTGATCGCAGGCTATGTCGCGCTCGACTGGGCGAGCTTTTTCCATCCCCTGCACGGACTCAACATCACGCCGTGGAATCCGGCGCCGGCGCTCGGCCTGGTGTTCCTGCTGCGCTTCGGCTGGAAGGCCGCCTGGCCGCTGGCCCTGGCCGTGCTGCTGGCCGAGGAGTGGGTGCGCGACCTGCCGACGGCACTGCCCGTCTCCGTCGCCATCGCCGTCATGCTGGCGGCCGGCTACGGCGCCATCGGCGGAATCCTGCGCCGGCGCCTCGGCGGCGTCGGCATCTTCTCGGACCGCGCCGGCATGCTGCAGTGGTCCGGCATCGTCGTCGCCGGCACCTTCTTCACCAGCCTGGCCTTCGTGCTGGCGCTGCTGGCGCTCGGCCTGGTGCCGGCGGCGGACTGGCGCCAGGCGGTCGGCCGCTACTGGATCGGCGACGGCGTCGGCATCCTCGTCACGATGCCGCTGCTGTGGATGCTGCTCGACGAGCGCGGGCGCGCCGTGCTGCGGGCGGCGGTGCTGCGGCGCGACACCATCGGCCACCTGCTGCTGGCCGGCCTGGCGCTGTGGGTGGCCTTCGGGCTCGGCGCCGAGTCCGAGTTCAAGTATTTCTACGTCCTCTTCCTGCCCATCGTCTGGGCCGCGTCGCGGCAGGGCCTGGCCGGCGCGGTGATGAGCGCCGCCCTGGTCCAGGTCGGCATCATCGTCTCCGTGCAAACGCTGGGCTTCGCCGCCGTGACGGCGTTCGAGATCCAGGCGCTGACGCTGGTGCTGGTGCTGGTGGGCTTCTTCGTCGGCGTGGTCGTCGATGCGCAGCAGCGCATCAGCGCCGAGCTGCGCCAGACGCTGCGGCTCGCCGCGGCGGGCGAGATGGCCGGCGCGCTGGCCCACGAGCTCAACCAGCCGCTCACCGCCCTATCCGTCTACGGCACGGCCTGCGAGGAACTGCTCGCGCGCGGCGACACCGGCGACAACCTGAAGAACGCCATCCGCCTGATGGTGTCCGAATCCTTCCGCGCCGCCGAGGTCGTGCGGCGGCTGCGCGACTTCTTCCGCACCGGCACCACCCGCCTCGAGCCGGTCCCGCTCGAGGAACTGCTGCCCGCCGCCGCCGCGCCCTTCGCGCCGCGCGCCGCGCAGGGCGGCGTCACGCTGACCGTGGCGCCCGCGCCGGAGGGCATCGTCATGGCCGACCGGCCGCAGATCGAGGTGGTGATCCGCAACCTGCTCGCCAATGCCTTCGACGCCGTCTCCGGCCAGCCGCCCGGCCAGCGCACGGTGCGCGTCTCGGCCGAGGCGGAGGGCACCGACCGCATCTGCATCCGCGTCGAGGACAGCGGCCCGGGCCTGTCGGGCGTCGCCGCCACGCGACTGTTCGAGCCCTTCAGCTCGACCAAGTCGAGCGGCCTCGGCCTCGGCCTGGCCATCAGTCGCGCCATTGCCGAGGCGCACGGCGGCAGCCTCTGGGCCGAGGTCGGCAGCCACGGCGTCTTCCGCCTTCTTCTCCCCTTCGAACGGAAACCTGCCCATGCCTGACATGACCGTCTTCATCGTCGACGATGATCCCTCCGTGCGCGACTCGCTTGGCCTGCTGCTCGGCCTGCGTGGCTACCGCACGGCGATCTTCGCCGACGCCGAGAGCTTCCTCTGCGCCTACGCCCCCGACTGGTGCGGCTGCATCCTCATCGACATCCGCATGCCCGGCATGGACGGGCTGGCGCTGCAGAAGCGCCTGATCGAGCTCGCCTGCGGCCTGCCCGTCATCGTCATGACGGGGCACGGCGACGTCGAGTCGGCGCGCGAGGCCTTCAAGGCGCAGGCGGTCGACTTCCTGGAAAAGCCGCTGGATCAGGCCCGGCTGATGGCGGCCATCGACGACGCCCTCTCCCGCTGCGCAGACACGCGGCAGGACACCGACCAGCGCGCCCGCTTCGCCGAGCTGCTGGCGACGCTGACGGCGCGCGAGCGGGAAGTGATGGAACTGATCGTGGCCGGCGGCCACAACCGCGACATCGCGGAGAAGCTCGGCATCAGCCCGCGCACCGTCGAAGTGCACAAGGCCCGTGTGATGCAGAAGCTCAAGGTGGATGGACTCGCCCAGTTGGTCCGCCTCAGCCTCGGCGCCGCCGAAGGCGGCTGAAGCGGAAAGCGGCGCGCCGGCCAGATGATTTTCAGGCCCTAGTCGGCCGGCGGCTTCGGCGCTTCGCCGGTGAGCATCTCGCGCAGCTCGGCGAAGGGCTTCGGCTCCTCCGGCGCGGCCGGCGCCGGCGGCCGCAGGCGCGCCGCCTCGGCTTCGAGCGCGGCGACGCGCTGCGCGAGCTGCGCCTTGTCCTGTTCCAGCGCGTCCACCTGGCGCCGCAGCCGCGCGCCGCCCCACTGGCCGCGGATCACCGTCGGCGTCGACACCAGCGCGGCGATCAGCGAACCGAGGCCCAGCGCGATCAGCAGCACCACGGCCAGCGTGCTGTCGAAGCGCCAGAGGGCGAAGGTCACCGTCACCGGCACGTTGTTCTGCAGGGCAAACAGCACCGCTCCGATGGCGAAGACGATGCCGACGATCAGCATGAGTTGCATGATGGAGAACCTCCCGCTTATGCGCCGCCGCCCGGCTCGCCCTCGCCGCGCCGCTTCGACTCGGCGACGAACGCCTGGTAGCACTCGAGCCCGCAGAAATGCCGGACGTATTCCGCGCCCTCCGGCGTGAAGGCGGCACTGAGCGGCACTTCGTGGCGGCAGACGGCGCAGGTGATGTTCGGTTCGGCGGATGGCGCAATGGGCTTGTCGGCCATGGCATACCTCGACTGTGCAGGCGACCCGCACATCTTACTCCCGCCCCGCGCGCCGCCGCCGGCGGGGACGAATCAGCGAAGGGGACAGGACGGGGCGGCCGGGGAAAGTCAGTCGCGGCGGGACGGCGTGCGAGTGCTGACGACTCAAACGGGGGATCAGCAGGAGGTCCGGCTGTCTCCTGTTCGGACCGAAGCGGGCCTTCGCCGCACTACTGCCGTGCAGCAGCTACCGACCAAAGCGGTAGTTTCCGGAAACGGAAAGCAGGTGCTCAACGTCCAGCATCAACTGAATCCCGAGGCGCTGTTGGCTGCATGGCTTCTGTTAGACGGACCTGCTCGATGCCCAACCGATGGCCGCACACATTTCGCCGAAAGGATTGTCATGCCGCTATTGCCGTCGCGCGTACAGCCTCCAAGACTTGCACCAGTTCATCCACCTGTCCCGAGCTGAAGAGTTCATCCGGGCCGCGTGGCGTGAGGTCCGTAAACGGCGACTCGTAGAGCATTGCGGCTTCCATCACGCCGTGCTCGGTTAAGTGGTCTACGATCAAGTTCACGAATTCGACCTGGTTGGCGCTGAGCTTCTTTCCACCGAGAAACCCGGCCAGCGCTTCCTTTGCTGCCTGGCGGTCCAGCCCGATCAGCGAGCGCACGAAGAGCCCCAGACCCTGCGACTCGTCTGCGGCGCGCCGGAAGTCTTCCGCCCCGCCAACCGTTCCTCCATACCTACGCAAAGCTAACCATAGGTAGCTTTGCTGCTGGATTCCTGCTTCACCGAGGCCGGTTTCGTCTTGGGCTTGCGCCCAAGGCCAGAGCCTTCCTCTCCACAGGCTGACACG
>Ga0208244_100947_pt1 | contig 20124 bp, 35 predicted proteins | sample SubbioCR12Aug_5A_FD_184828 | JGI IMG/M metagenome (GOLD analysis project Ga0208244, IMG submission 184828) | Serpentinite rock and fluid subsurface biosphere microbial communities from McLaughlin Reserve, California, USA - CR12Aug_5A (SPAdes) | ecosystem: Environmental > Terrestrial > Deep... | reverse complement strand
GCGCCGGGCTGCGATACCCCCGCAGCCCGCCCTTGACCCCCGGCCTCGGGCTACCAGCGTCACGCACCATTACCCACTCGAAATTCAAAAGAGGCACAATTCATCTCGTGTCCAGTTGCGCGCACCGCTGGCCTTTTGCTGACGCAGCCGCCCGAGCAAATCGCGCTTGGCGGACTCACGCTCACTGCCGCCAGAACGTGCGGGAGAAATGGTGGCGACAGGCTTGCCCCGCGACAGCACCGTAACGACCTCACCGGTCGCGACATCGCGTAACACGTTGGAAAAGTGGCGATTGGCGTCGCCGGCAGAAATGGTTTTCATCTGGTTTCTCATGAAGTAGTGTTCAGCACTACATTATCGTCTTGTCGTGTGTGCCGTCAAGGGTTGATCTTTGGTGACACCGGTAACGACATCCTGCTCTCGGAGCCTCCCATGAAACTCATCATCACCCGCCCGGTGGTCATCACCGGCGACGGCGGCGTACGCTCGTTCGTTCCTGGCCTGACGGTCGAGGTAGACGCGCCAACCGCCGAACAGATCATCGCTCAGCAGGCTGGCATTGTCGCAGACCCTGCCGTCCCAGCCGAAGCCCCTGCCATTCCACGTCGCCGAAAGTCCGCCGATGCTGAAGCTTGACGTCACCGCCGATGTGGCCAAGGCGACCGAGCACCTCTCCAACCTCGCTGCCCAACGCATCCCGGACGCCGCCGCCAAAGCGCTGACCCGCACGGCCTTCGACGCCCGCGATGCGGTGCGCGATGGTTTGCCTGAGCGCTTCAATCTGCGCCGACCCTGGGTCAGATGGGGCATCGGCGTGACGCCGGCCAAGCCGCGCACGCTGATGGCCGAGGTCTGGTCACGGGATCGCTTCATGGCAGCGCAGGAGACCGGCGGCAGTCATCCCGATGCGCGACCCATCCCGGCCGGGCGGTTGCGCGAGACGGCACAGAGCCGTGTGATCCCCAAGAGCCAGTGGATTGACCAGGTGAAGGCCAAACCCACCGTTTTCTACCGGGCGGGGATGCTGTTCGAGCGCCGTGACGAGCGACGCATCCTGGCGCTCTACCTGCTGCGGCCGAAGACCCAGATCAAGGTCCAGCCGCGTTTCGGCATGGCCGATACCGTGCGCAGCGTGGCCTTGAAGGAATACTACCGGCAGATGGAACGGGCGCTGCGCGAGGAACTGACGAAGGGGTGAGCCTGGATCAGTTGTTGGCGTCGTCGCGCCAGTTCTCTACTTGCAGGCCGCTGACGCGATTGAACTCGCCGACGTTGGAGGTCACGACGATCAAACCGCGCGCTACCCCGGTGCCAGCAATCAATGCATCGTAGGCGCCAATCGGCTGCCCCTTCGATTTCAGGGCAGCGCGAATGGCCGCCGTAGCTTGGGCATCCGCCTCATCGAATGGCACGGTGCCGACGACCGAGAAGAAGGCGTCCAGCATCGGTGCCAGCTTCCTGGCGCGCTCGCTGTTGAGTGCCAGTCCGTAGTCGATCTCCATGCGCGTCAGCGACGAGACGACGATCTGTTTCGGCGAGGTCGCCTTGATGCGTGCCATCACGCCGGGTTGCCCCTTGACGAAGTCCGAAACCGTGCAGGTGTCGAGCAGGTACTTCATGCCAGCGGATCATCCACCGGCGGTTTCAGCCGGTCACGACTGGCTTCGAATAGCGGCACGTCGGCCATGCCCTTGAAGTTTGCAACGGCGTCCGGCCACTGCGGCTGAGACTGATGGGTAAGCCACTCACTGACGGCTTTTCGGATCAGCGCATTGCGGCTCTCGCCGGCTTGCTGGGCCATGGCGTTCAGTTGTTGCCCGGTGGTGTCGTCGAGATAGATGTTGAAGTGCATGGCAGCCTCCGCGCGCAGTATATAACACATCGCTATGTTATACCGCATGGGTTGCAATTTCAAGGCTTGAGGGCGAGTTGGAAAACTGAAAGTCGATAGCACTCAGACGCGTCAGAACGGCCTTTGAGCGATTTTGCGCCTCGGACTCCTGCGAGACTCGCCGAGGCCGCAATCGTCGCTCTGGCGATGATCTATGGGTCCTCCCGGGCGATCTAAAGCGCGGGGGACGCGCCAACCCCCCGGCTTGCCTAGCGACAGAGATAAAAAATCGGTTGCCGGTTGCCAGTTGCCACCCGCCAAACCGGCGCAAAGCCAGACGGGATGGGGATTTCACCCGCTTAAGCAGGTGGCAACCAAGTGGCAACCAGGCGGATTTAGGTTGCCAGCACAGCCGAATATTTTTCACAACGCGATCAATGAAGGGGAACAGCACATGGGTATTTCCATTCGTGCTTACGCACAACAGCGTGGCGTCAGCCACGAAGCAGTCAGGAAGGCGATTGGCAGCGGCCGTATCCATCCCGAACCCGACGGCAGCATCGATCCGATCAAAGCCGACGCCCAATGGGACCGACACACCCGAAGCGCACAACCGACCACCCCGAAGACGAGCGCCACTCGACCATCCGCCGCGCCCCCACCCGTACCCCAGGCCAACGACGATGCCCGGGGCGTCGATTACCACAAGGCCCGTGCTGTCCGCGAAACCTACGCCGCACGCCTGGCCAAACTCGACTTCGAAGAACGCTCGGACAAGCTGATCAGCAAGGACGAGGTCGACATCAAGTATTTCCAGCTGGCCCGGCAGCTGCGCGACCGGCTGCAGCAGATCCCGCGCAAGGTCGCGCCGGAGATCGTCGCCCTGGTCGTGGCCGATCCGGATGTACGTGGCGTGACCGACATCCTGGACGTTGCCATTCGTGAAGCCCTGGAGGATCTCGCCCGATGAAGACGCATCCGATGTGGAACCCCGATGGGCCGACCTACGCCGATGTGCAGGAGGTGGTCGGCAACGCCTTTGCGGATGGCCTGTGCCCCGATCCCATCCCGGACGATCCGGTGTCGGCCGACCTGTCGCCCGAGCTCATCGAAGCGCTGGTGCGCGACATGCTACGCCAGCACCTCGATGCCCTGATCCCCCTGCTCGCTCGCGAGATCACCCAGCAGCTTGTTCGCTGATCAGTAACTTCATCAGTGCCGGGTGGAAGAACAGCTTTTCGCGTCCGGCCTTGACTTCTTCGAGCACGCCGATGGCACACAGGGCCTTGAGGTGGGCCGATGCCGTTTGTCGGCCACATAACCCTGCATCGGCCAGGTTGCCGATGCGGCAATAAGGCTGCATGAAGAGCACATCAACCAACTCGCGACTGTAGATGCCTGCCGCCTTGGTGCGTAGCCGAGTGGCGGTCTGCTCCATGAGTGCACGCATGGCGGTGATCTTGGTGGTCGTCCAGCGTGCGGTGTCGGCGATAGCCGCCAGCATATACAGCACCCAGTCTTCCCAGGACGACTCGCGGGTGACCGCCAAGAGCAGGCGGTAGTAATCAGACTTATGCCCGATGATGTAGCGCGACAGATACAGAATCGGCGAGTCGAGCAGTCCTTGCTCGACCAAAAACAATAGATTCAGAACCCGCCCGGTACGTCCGTTGCCATCCGTGAACGGATGGATTGCCTCGAACTGGTAGTGCATGGCCGCCAGCCGGATCAGTGGATCGATCTCGGTGGACTCATGCAGGAAACGCTCCCAGTTGGCGAGTAGATCGCGCAAGTGGCGTTCGCCCTCGGGTGGGTGTAGATCACCTCGCCGCTGTTGTCGTTGATCAACGTGGTACCCGGCGTGCGCCGGATATCCATCTCAACCCCCTTGATGGTGCGACAGACCTCCACGGCAGTCGCCGTGCTCAATGGCCGCGCTCCCAAGGACATGAAGCCTTGGTAGAGCGCCGTGCGATAGCGCAGTGCTTCCTTGGTCGCGGCGTCAGCTTGTCCATCACCCAGCTGCCCGGCGTAGCGAAACAAACGGTCGGTCGTCGTGACGATGTTTTCGATTTCGGAACTGGCGCGCGCTTCGAGCAGAGGAATGGTGTTGATCAACACCGCCGGATTCGGAACCAGGTGACTGGCTTGTTTGAGTTCGGCTAAGGCAGCTCGTGCCTCGATGCAGGCCTTGAGGGTCGCGCGCGTTTCCAGATCAACCGCAGGCGGTAGCAGCGGTAGGCCGTTGTAAGGCTTGGCAGGATCGAATGAGTTCATTTGTCGATTTCTTGCGATTATTTCGACACGTTAAGAGGACGTGTCGAATGGTTCGACATATTGCTCCGATGTGTCGAAATTATCCACCTAATTCGACATGTAAGGATTAACGGATGGCTTTGTCTTTGACCCCCACCATGGCCAGCCGCATCGAGATGTGGCCGGTGGAGCGCCTGACGCCCTACGCCAAGAATGCCCGCACCCACTCGGACGCACAGATCGCGCAACTGGCGGGCAGCATCGTCGAGTACGGATTCACCGCACCGCTCTTGGTGTCGGGCGATGGCGGCATTCTTGCCGGGCATGGTCGCGCGTCAGCTGCCAGGAAACTTGGTCTGGAATCCGTGCCTGTGGTGGTACTCGATCACCTCACGCCCACCCAGCGCCGTGCATACATTTTGGCGGACAACCAGCTGACGCTGCAGGGTGGCTGGAACGAGGAATTGCTGGCCAGCGAACTGGCCGAGCTGTCCGAGGCGGGCTTCGACCTGGCACTGACCGGTTTCAGCGATGAGGAGCTTGCCGACCTGCTGGATGATGTCGCCGAAGCAGTTTGCAGTGAGGAGCCTGCGCAAATTTGCGCATCCTCCGATGAAGACATTCCCGATGCGCCGGTGATTCCGGTCAGTCGACCCGGTGACATCTGGCAGTTGGGCGTACATCGCCTGATCTGTGGTGATGCCACTGACCCGGCCGTGGTTGCAACCCTGATGGCCAGCGAGACCGCCAGCCTGTGCTTCACCAGCCCACCCTACGGCCAGCAGCGCAACTACACCCAGGGCATTGCCGATTGGGACGCGCTGATGCGTGGCGTGTTCGCCCACCTGCCCATGGCATCCGATGGCCAGGTGTTGGTGAACCTTGGCCTCATCCACCGCGATAACGAGTTCATCCCCTACTGGGACAGCTGGCTCGCCTGGATGCGCACCACGGGCTGGCGCCGCTTCGGCTGGTATGTCTGGGATCAGGGGCCGGGATTGCCTGGCGACTGGAACGGACGCCTGGCCCCGGCCTTCGAGTTTGTCTTCCACTTCAACCGGCAGTCCCGTCAGGCCAACAAGATCGTGCCCTGTATCTATGCCGGCAAAGACAGTCATCTGCGTGGCGATGGCACCAGTGCTGGCGGCATGCGGAACAAGGATGGCAGCAAGACCGCCTGGAACCATGTCGGCCAGGTGACGCAGGAAACCAAGATTCCCGACAGCGTGATTCGCGTCATGCGCCACAAAGGCAAGATCGGCCAGGACATCGACCATCCGGCGGTGTTTCCGGTCGCGCTACCCGAACACATCCTGCTGACCTACTCGGACAGCGGTGACATCGTCTTCGAACCCTTCTGCGGTTCGGGCACGACGATCTTGGCTGCCCAGAAGACTGGACGCCAAGCACGCGCCATCGAGCTCGCCCCGCAATACAGCGACGTGGCGGTGAAACGCTTTCAACAGAATCATCCCGACATCCCGGTGACGCTCATGGCCACCGGGCAGACCTTCGCGGAGGTCGAGCATGACCGGAAAAACCAAAGGGAGGCCGCCTAATGCATGATGCCAACTTACAGCTGCAATACCGCCCGGTCGATGCGCTGATTCCATATTGCAGAAATGCGCGCACCCACTCCGATGCTCAGGTGGCTCAGATTGCCGCCAGCATCGTGGAGTTTGGCTGGACCAACCCGGTGCTTGTCGATGGCGATAACGGCGTTGTTGCCGGACACGGAAGGCTGCTCGCTGCCAGAAAACTTGGCCTTGCCAACGTGCCGGTGATAGAACTGGCGCACCTGTCGCCCACGCAGAAGCGCGCCTACATTCTGGCCGACAACCGCATTGCGGAGAACGCCGGATGGAATGAGGAACTACTGCGCATAGAGCTTGCTGAGCTGCAGGACGCCGACTTCGACCTGGCGCTCACCGGTTTCGATGCCGACGAGCTGCTGGAGATCATGGCCGGCGAGGAGAGCACCACCGAGGGCAACACTGATGAAGATACTGCCCCCGAGGTGCCGGAGACACCGGTCTCGAAACCGGGCGATGTCTGGATCATGGGCAATCACCGGCTGCTGTGTGGGGATAGCACGGATGTCGCCAGTTACGACAGGTTGCTCGGCAACGAGCGTGTGGCCATGATCTGGCAAGACCCTCCTTACAATGTCGACTATGCCAACACGGCAAAGGACAAGCTGCGTGGTACCCACCGCCCGATCTTGAACGACAACCTGGGCGACGGTTTCCTGGACTTTCTGTTGGCAGCCTTCAAGCCAGCGCTGGCCCGATGCGATGGCACAATCTACGTCGCCATGTCCTCCAGCGAGCTTGACACCCTGCAGTCGGCCTTCCGCGCTGCCGGTGGCAAGTGGTCAACCTTCATCATCTGGGCCAAGAACACCTTTACGCTCGGGCGCTCGGACTACCAGCGCCAGTACGAACCGATCCTCTATGGCTGGCCCGAGGGCGCCACCCGGCACTGGTGTGGCGACCGCGACCAAGGCGACGTCTGGCAGATCAAGAAACCGCACAAGAATGATCTTCATCCGACGATGAAGCCCGTGGAACTGGTGGAACGGGCGATCCGCAATTCCAGCCGACCGGGTGACATCGTGCTCGACCCCTTCGGTGGTTCGGGCACGACGCTGATCGCGGCCGAGAAGTCCGGGCGCCAGGCACGGCTGATCGAACTTGACCCCAAGTACGTCGACGTCATTGTCCGCCGCTGGCAAGACTGGACGGGCAAACAAGCCACCCGCGAGGCGGACGGCGCAGCCTTCCCCACCCCCTGAAACAAGGATTTCTCTCAACACGCAGCGTGCCGGCCACCATCGCGTCGAGGCGCACCGCCGTTTGGGACGGACGCATATCGAGGCCATCGTCATCGATGCCGCCCAGCACATCGAAACCGAGCTGATCGAGATCGACGAGAACCTGTGCCGGGCGGAACTGACCCCGGCGCAACGGGCGGCGGCGATCAAGCGTCGGCAGCAGATTTGGGAGGCGTTGCATCCGAATACTGGGAACACGGTTCCCACTTTAGGTGGTCGCGGGAACACCTCGTTTGCCGCCGATACCTGCAGCGCTGCAGGTATGACAAAGCGTGCTGTCAATGAGCACCTCGCCCGAGCTGCCGCCCTTGGTGATGACCTGGCCCAAGTGGCCGGCACCTCACTCGACAAGGGCGTGGAGTTGGATGCCCTCAAGGCACTGCCAGTGGCCGAGCGGCAGGCCTTGATTGCCCGGGCCCGTAATGGTGAAACGGTCAGCGCACGTAAGCCGAAGGCACGACTCAATCTCACCATCGAGTATCTCGACGTCAATGATGGCGCCTTCAGTCTGGCACGCACGATCATGCAACGTGACCGCAATCTGGCCCATGCGCTACGTGATGCGCTCAATGATCAACTACAGGAGGTGAAGTGATGGATGCGGCGAAACTGGCGTTACACGAACAACTGCTGCGCCTGGCCAAGGGCATGCTCAAGGCCTGGGAGGCCTGGCTGGCGATACAACGCGATACGATTGCGGATCGGCGCGCTGTCGAGGAGGTGCCGTGACGCAGTCGCGGACGATGTCGCTGGTGGAGGCCGTGACCAATGTGCTGGTCGGTTACGGGGTGGCGGTGGCGACCCAGTGGGCGGTGTTTCCGCTGTTCGGCCTGCACGCCACGCTGCAGGAGAACTTGGCCATAGGCTTGATCTTCACTATCGTCTCCCTGGTCAGGTCGTACCTGCTGCGCCGGGCCTTCGAGACCTTGCGCATCTGTCAGTTGTCAGGGAACTCGGGGTAAAGATCGCCGCTGCTAATGTCGGCGATGTAGGTGACATCCCGAAACTCGCCGGGCTTGTCGGCGAGCATCACGCCGCCGACTGACTGGATGGCTACCCCGTACTTCTGGGTGAGTGCCGTCAGTTCGGCGATGAACTGGTCGTAGTGGGTGGTGCTGGGCGCGATAGTGGTCACGGCGCTTCCCGGATGCTGTCAGTTGCTGTGGTTAAAAATGTCCAGCACCTCAGCCAATCCGGCATCGACGCGTCCGAGATCGCCGACATGGCCCCAATGGATGGCATCGGGGTCATGATCAAAGTGATCGTCAGCCAGTTGCTGCAAGGCTTCGATCTTGCTGCGGATGGCGGCGGTGCGCTGGAGGTAGGCGTCGAGGGCGGTTTGCTGGGTGGTGGTCATCTTCATCTCCTTCGGGTGGTTCGTTGCGATGGCTGTAGATTCGCGCTGTTCGATTGAGAAGCCAAGCGCAATCTGCATCTTTCTGCGCCCGGCGTATGTGCTGCTTACTGCAGCGATTCCGTGCGGGCCAGTTCTGCCTGTGCATCCGCAATCAAGTCCAGACGCAGGTTCGGCGTGATGCCGGTGGCCAGGTAATTCAGCGTCCAGTTCAGCGCGTTGGCCTTGTCTCGGAGAGAGTCTGTGCTGTCGTAGCGTTCGCCGTAGCTCTCGAGCTCGCGCAAGGCGCGCTCCAGGGTAGCCCGGGCCTGGGCGATGGCCTCGCGGCCCTTCTGTTCAGCGTACTGCGTCTGGAATTCGATTGGGGTAGTCATCTTGGGCTCCTTCGTTGTGTGCTGATGGTGATTGCATGTTTGCGCTGTACCCCGGTGAAGCCAAGCGTAATCTCCATCTTTTTTGCATCAATTTCCGGCCAGGCTGTCGAGGATGCGCAGGGCCTTCGCGTCACCCGCCAGCGCCAGGCGAAGGGTGCGGATGGCCTGATCGCGTGCCACCTCCGGCCGACGGTTCTCCAGCAGCCAGGCAATCGCACTGGCCTGTTCGTCGCACTGTGGGGACGTTTCTTCGGCGATGCCGACATACCGCCCGTACTTACCGCCCGAGGGATCGACCAACAGGGTTCTGCGATTCGGCGCACTGACCGCCACCACGCGGCGACGACCATCCCGATGGCCGCCATGACCGGCGAGCCAGTCCCGATCCTCCAGCAGCGTATTGGCGAAGGCGTCGTATTCGGCCTCGGTCAGTTCCTTGCACAACTCGATCTCGACGGGCTCGGGCGGTGCGCTGGGGTCGCTGTTGTGCAGCACCTCGTCGATGCTGCAGGGCTTGCGGGTGAAGCGGGCGCGCTGCAGGGAGGCGGGTGTTGCTGTGGTCATGGTGTTCTCCTTTGGATTGATCGTTGCGACACCCGTATGAACGCGCTTCTCGCCCTGGAAGCCAAGCACTTTGTCGAACAATTTTGTCATGCTCGTCGCGAGCGAATCGGTGGCAGAATTCCCGTTTTGCGAACCGAGGGGAGTGAGACACCATGAACAAATCCGAACTGATCGAGGCACTGGCTGCCAGGACTGAAACCACCAAGGTTGCTGCCGGCCGAGCCGTGGACGCACTGGTCGAGATCATCACCGCCCAAGTGGCCAAGGGCAACGATGTCGCCCTGATTGGCTTTGGTACCTTCAAAGCATCCAAGCGTGCTGCCCGCACCGGCAAGAACCCGAAGACCGGTGAGGCGCTCAAGATCGCCGCCACCACAGTTCCGACCTTTAAGGCCGGTGCCGGTTTCAAGGCCGCCGTCGCCAAAAAGAAGAAGTAAGCGTTTCATTCGGGGACGGTCGTATCGATGGCCTCGATGGCCATCACCAGCTCGGCCACCCGATCCGCCTCGAAGCCGAAGCCCCTGTGGCGCAGCAAATGCTCGACGCTCGGGTGCTGCATGACCGCAACCGAATGTGCGGCATCGAGCAGTGTGGCGAGCCCGACGATCTCGCCCTCGATCAGTTCATGCTCACGTTGCGCGGACGCCATGTCCTCGGGCGTGTAATCGTTGAATGCGTTGCGCTCGATGGTTTCCAACCGCTCCGCGATGAATTCACGGGCAGCGTTGGCGAGGTTGGGGAATGTATCCACACCGATGCATTCGCTTCTCATACGCTGACCTCGGTCATGCGCAGTCCGCGAACCTGCACCGGAGGGCGATATTCGTAAGCATCGGGGCGTCCGTGATAGTCGGCAATGATCGCCTTGAGCACGGCCTGTAAGTAGCGTTCCGGATTGGCGTAATGCCTGATGCAATCGAGTTGCCGGGCGGTGGCCTTGACGTTGAACCACGCGTCGGGCATCACGGTGTCGCACAGTTCGCACCAGACAATCTCTCCGTGTTGTTCGACAAAGGCTTTTGCCCCGGAGAATACGGTTGGGGTGGTTTGCGGGTAGGGCATTTGGGTCATGTGGGCTCCAGTAGGAATGTTGGCAAAGACGGATGCGGCAGGGCGTTGTCGGCCCCGCAATCTCACGCCGCTGCCCGACGCGATAGATGCGTTCGCCCTGCGGCGGCTTGTGCGAGGTAATGATCAGCCCCAACTTCTTCTTCAGCGCCCCGGCGAAGGTGCCGCGTATGGTGTGATTTTGCCAGCCGGTTGCCGCACTGATCTGCGCGATGGTCGCGCCTTCGGGGTGCTGCAACATCTCGCTCACCCGCGCCTGCTTGCTGTCGGGCCGATGCTTCGTTGTGCCCTCGACGCCAACCTTGAGTAGACGCTGGGCGGCTGCCTGACGTTCGGCCTGCCAAGTCGTTTCCGCTGCCGTCACTGCCGCCTCGATCTCCTGGTCGTCGGCCAGGGGTGGCGTGGTTGAAGTGTCCAGAAATGTCGGGATCGCATACGCATCGGGCAAGGCATCGGCTGCCGCCGATGCATCCAAGCCCTGGACGATGGCAATTGCCGCCGGCGTGATGCGCCACTGACCGTCACGCTGCTCGATCAACCCCCGCTGAGCGAGACTGGCAATCATCTTCAACTTCGCACCGCCCTTGAGGGTGAGCAGCGGTTCGATCAGGCCGCCGGCATCGCAATGGGCGCGCGTGATGAGGTCGAGTTGGCGTTCGGTGATAGGGGTGGGTTTGCTGGTGCTCATGGTGTCGCTCCTTGTCGTATCAATCAAAGGGGTGTGATTCAGTCTTCCCAGACCTGCTGGCCGTCCAGGGTGATCCAGAGGCGGGCATCGTCCTCGGCGGCCATCTCGCGCACCGGCAGGCCGGTCTTGAAGTTGCTGCCCGACTTGCCGGTGAAGTGGTAGGTCTGGCCGTCGTGGTCGACGCTTAGCGGGACATCGCGGTCAAACTCGACCTTGATCGACATCGCGCCGCGTGCGCGATGGTTGGTGTCGGTGATGTGGGCGGTGAGGGTTTGGGTGGTCATGCTGATCTCCTGTGCTGTGGTGATGGTGATTGCATGTTTGCGCTGTGCTTTGGAGAAGCCAAGCGCTTTTCAGTCAATTCGCATCTTTTTTGCACGTCAGTCTTCCCAGACACGCAAACCATCGACACTGATCCACAGCCGAGCCTGACCGGTGACAGCCATCTCCAGCATCGGCCGGCGATTGACGCGATGGATGCGTTGTTTGCCGGTGGCAACATAGAGCCGGCCATCGTGACGCGCCTTGCAGGGCACCCCATCGTGAAACTCGACCTGGATGGGCATCGGCCCGCGCAACTCGCCATTGCGGCGGGTGACCATGCTGGTGAGGGTTTGGCGGATGTTCATGGTCGTCTCGCCTCGCTCAGAAGACTTCGGACTCAAGCAACACATCGTCGTAACTGAAATCACGGTTGCCGATGCGGCGCCCGTCCTCCAGCTCGTATTCCGGTTGCTCGTCGCGGTCAGAGACGAAGACGACGCGCTGCGCGCTGCCGTCGATGAAGATGTAGTCGCCTGCTTCGGCCTTGATGGGGTAACTCATGGCTTGCTCCTCGATGCGGTTGATGGTGATGGCATGAACGCGCTGTTCAAGCGTGAAGCCAAGCGCTTTCTGCATCGATTCATCATCAATCCTGGCGGCGAGGTGGCGTGTGCTCGACACTGTTGAATCCATCGTCGAGTCGGCCTGGAAACGGGGACTCGCTCCCGATCCCGTCCTCACCGTCGATGACTGGGCCAATCGCCATCGGATGCTCTCCTCGGTCGCATCCTCCGAGCCCGGGCGCTGGCAGACCAGCCGCACGCCCTACCTGCAGCAGATCATGGATGCGCTGTCAGCCAGTTCGCGCGTCGAACGCGTGGTGTTCATGGCTGGAGGCCAGGTGGGCAAGACCGAATGTGGACTCAACTGGGTCGGCTATGTGATTCACCATGCCCCGGGGCCGATGCTGCTGGTGCAGCCGACCGTCGAAGGGGCCAAGCGTGTCTCCAAGCAGCGGGTGGATGCGCTGATTGAAGCGAGTCCGGAACTCGCCAGTCGCGTCAAAGACCCCAGAAGCCGGGACTCCGGCAACACCCAACTGATGAAGGAATTCCCCGGCGGCGTGTTGATCATGACCGGCGCCAACTCGGCAGTGGGCTTGCGCTCGATGCCGGTGCGCTATCTGTTTCTCGATGAGGTGGACGGCTATCCCGGCGATGCCGATGGCGAAGGCGATCCGGTGGCGCTGGCCGTGCAACGCGCCGCGACCTTCGTCAACCGCAAGGTGTACCTGTGCTCGACGCCGACCTTGAAAGGGTTCTCGCGTATCGAGACGGCTTATCTCGAGAGTGACCAGCGAGTCTTCGAGGTGCCGTGCGACCACTGTGGCGAACACAGTCCAATCTACTGGCGTGACATCAAATGGCCGAAGGACAAGATGAGCGAGGCGGCCTGGCACTGCCCGCAGTGTGAGGGGATTCATCCTGAGTACCGCAAGCCCGGCCTCCTCGCCCACGGCCGATGGACCGCCAAAGCCGAGGGCGATGGCAAGACGGTGGGATTTCATCTGTCGAGCCTGTATTCGCCATGGCTGACCTGGGGCGAGATCGCACAAGAGCATCACGCGGCCAAGGACGATCCGGTTCGCTTGAAGGTCTGGGTCAACACGAAGCTCGCAGAAACCTGGGAAGACCGGGAAGGTGAGACGCTGGATGCCGAAGGCCTGATGGAACGCCGTGAAGCCTACGGCCCAGCCGTGTCGGCAGAAGTCGCGATACTCACCTGCGGCATCGACGTACAGGACGACCGCCTGGAACTGGAAGTGGTCGGCTGGGGCCGGGATGAAGAATCCTGGTCAGTGGACTACAAGGTGCTGTGGGGCGATCCCTCCGCACTGGACACCTGGTCACAACTGGATGCCTATCTCGGCAGTCGTTTCGAACACGAGACGCTGGCCAACGGCCTGACGATTGAAGCCGCGTGTCTGGATACCGGCGGTCACCACACCCTGGCGGCCTACGCCTTCTGCAAGGGCAGAGAACGCAAACGCATTTGGGCGATCAAGGGGGGCGCCGGGAAACGGCCGATCTGGCCCAAGCGCCCGAGCAAGGCGAATAAGGGCAAGGTCAATCTCTTCACCGTGGGCGTCGATGCCGCCAAGGAGGCGATCTATGCCCGGCTGAAGAAGTCAGACGCTGGGGCCGGTGCGATGCATTTCCCGCTGGATCGCGATGCGCAGTATTTCGAGCAGCTGACGGCGGAACGGATTCGCACCCGGTATGTGAAGGGATTTCCGCAGCGGTTTTGGTGGAAGCCGGATGGCCGGCGCAACGAAGCCTTGGACTGCCGGGTGTATGGCTATGCGGCTCTGCATGGCTTGTTGTCGATGGGGCTGAATCTGAATCGGCGGGTGGAAGCATTGCCGCCGATTCCGCTGGTTCGCAAGGGCAGCACGGACGGCAAACCGTTGTCGGCTCCGATGACGCCCAGCCCGCGCCGACGGCGGATGGCGATTGCGTCGAACTACGTTTGATCAGTGCGACCAGGGGTTGAAGATCTGAACGGGCAAGCCGGAGAAGTCTTTGACGTTGCGCGTGACCAGTACCAGGTCGTGTTCCAGTGCGGTGGCCGCGAGCAGGCTATCGATGGCCGGTAGTGGCCGCCCCGCAGCTGCGACCAAGCGGCCCCAGCGGTCGGCGATTGCCCCATCGACGCTGAGGATGCGCCCGGTAAAGAAAGTCGGCAGATCGGTTTCCAGCCAATCGATCAACGACTGTCGGCGTATCTCGTCATCGACCCCTTCGATGCCTTTGCGGATTTCCCCAAGCGTCAGAACCGACAGGTGAAGTGTGGTCGGTGGTCGTTGCGAGAACCAGTCGACCACGCCGGGATCGGGCAACTTGCGCCGCAGCTCGGACAGGACGTTGGTGTCGATCAGGTAGCTCAAAACGTGACCTCGCGCGTCAAGCTCTGGTCGCGCTCAAAGGTGATGTCGTCTGCGCCATAGAGCGGCGAGCGGCGCATGAAGTCCACCAACGAGTCCTGTGCCTGCGACAGACGGTCAAAGGTCTCACGCGAGATCACGACGGCCACCGACTTGCCGTGCAGGGTGATGTCTTGGGGTTGCGTCTGGGCACGCTTGACCAACTCCGACATCCTGGCCTTGGCTTCCTGCATTTGCCATGTGTGCATTGCTCACTCCTTAATCTGACTATACAGGTCAGAGTTTAGCGGCCCCCTCGTTTCCTTTCAAGTCTCCTGTTCTGGAAGGCCTTGTCATGACCCTCGAACAACTCAAGGCCCAGCGGGAAGCCCTGCAGGCCGCGCGCTTCAATGGTGTGCTCACGGTGAAAGCCGGCGACAAATGGGTGACCTACAAGTCCGACGCCGAACTGCAGTCAGCCCTTCATGACCTGGAGCGCGAGATCGCCAAACAGGAAGGTCGGCCACGTGCCCGGCGCATCCGTACTGTCTGCGGGAAGGGGCTGTGATGAAGGTATTCCAGAACCTGCGCCGCAAGGTTGGCGCGATGATTGGTGGCTTCGAGGGTGGTTTGTCCGCCCGCCGCCTCAAGACCTTCCATGCCAGCCGCGCCCACGTCAACACCCTGATCCAGGCCGCCGGGGCCGACATGACCGCGCGTGCCCGCTTCCTGATCCGCAACAACGGCTATGCCGCCAATGCCGTCGAGTCCTGGGCCGGCAATGCGGTGGGCACCGGCATCAAGCCGTCCTCGGGGATTACCGATGCGGTGATCAAAGACCGGGTGCAACGCCTGTGGCTGCGCTGGACCGACGAGTCGGATGCCGAAGGGCTGACCGACTTTTATGGCCAGCAGCGCCGCGCCGCCCGCGAACTGTTCATTGCCGGGGAGGTGTTTTTTCGTATTCGGCCTCGCCGTTCCGAGGATGGGCTGACGGTGCCGCTGCAGTTGCAGATGCTGCCGGCCGAGATGCTGCCGCTCAATCACAACCAGCTTCTGGAGAACGGCCACCGCATCCGCCAGGGCATCGAGTTCGACCGCATTGGCCGGCGTGTCGCTTATCACTTCCTGCGCCGCCACCCGGGCGACATCACCGACCCGGGGCTCTCGGGTGAAACGGTGCGGGTGCCGGCCGAGTCGGTGCTGCACATCGTCGATCCGGTCGATGCCGGGCAGTTGCGCGGTGTCTCAAGATTCTCGCCGGCCCTGGTGAAGCTGTTCCTGCTCGACCAGTACGACGATGCCGAACTGGACCGCAAGAAGGTCGCGGCGATGTTTGTCGGTTTTGTGCGCAGGCCGGAGCGTGACTTCGACAACGCCGGGGAAACCGATGACCGGGGCGAGCCGTTGCTGCCCCTCGAACCTGGCCAGTTGCAGATCCTCGACGACGGCGAGGACGTGACCTTCTCGAGTCCCGCCGATGTCGGCGGCAACTACGAGTCCTTCCAGTACCGCACCTTGCTGCAGGTCGCCGCTGCCCTGGGGCTGCCCTACGCCAATCTGTCGGCCGACATGCTCAAAGCCAACTACTCGAACACCCGGGCAGCGCTGCTGGAGTTCAGACGCCGCATTGAAGCCTTTCAGCACTCGGTGCTGGTGTTTCAACTGTGCCGGGCGGTGTGGGCACGCTGGATGGATATGGCCGTCCTGTCGGGCGGACTCGATCTGCCGGATTACGAGCACAGGCGTGCGGCGTATCTCGACTGCTGCTGGTTGCCACCGCGCTGGGACTGGGTTGATCCGCTGAAGGACATCCGCGCCGAGATCGTCGCCATCGAAGCGGGGCTCAAGTCGCGCACCCAGGCGATTGCCGAACGCGGCTTCGATGCGGCGGCGGTGGATGCCGAGATTGCCAGTGATCACCGGCGTGAGGAAAGCCTGGGATTGCTGTTTGGCCGAGAGGTGAATGTCAGCACCGAAAATGCTGACACAGCATCGACAGATACGACCACACCAACCGCTCCGTGATTCGTTAGGATGCCGGCTTGTCTTCTGTGAGATGGATGATCAACATGAAAAACGCACATTTCGAAAAGCTGGGGCGTCTCCAGCGCCAGTACCATCGAAACCATCCTTGGCGCTTATCGCAGGGTGGCCTCTATGTTCCGCACCTGTACGAGAACAAAGACCCTGATCGACTGTCTTGGTGGGACGACGTCGGTTTTATCCTGAATCGCCGGCGTGTCATTGTCTGGTGGCAACACCCGCGGGATCTTTATTCAGGGGCAATAGAAGATGAGGCGTATCGCCGTGTAGGGAACAGCCCTGGCGATAACTGGGTGACCGAAGGCAGCACACCCAACTACCGTAAGGTTGGCAAATCACGTAAAAAAATTGTGACCTACACCTGCCGGCAGCCGTCTGCCGAGCAGCAGGCTTATTACGACAAACTGCATGAAACCGAAGCGCAGTTGGCAAGTGAGGGCATTGATTTTGAGGTCGGCGTTTCGTGGCGACGTGAACGCCTGAATTGGGCTACCGGTGTGGCGTTGGTCGCCCCGTTCGAGGTGCGCAATGAAACCGAGTTAGCTGTTGTAGCCGAACTTGCCCGCCGCCTGGTTCTTGGTCAAAGCACACTGGGTACTGAATTTGCAGGCTATCGGTATGGCAAAGCAGATTGGCTCAAAGAGGCTGTAAAAAGAGAGTAAGTACCGGGCCTGATGCAAGGTCAGGCCATGGCCAGTTCAAGCCTGCTCACTCGCGCCAGATCCGTACTTTGGCGTGCCAGCCAAAGATCATGCGCATCCTGCATGGTAAGCCAGCTCTCGGGGCTGCGCCCCAATGTCTTCGATAGCCGCAGCGCCATATCAGGCGTAACGCGGCTGTTGCCCTTGAGAATCCTACTTAGGGTGGAAGGGGCAACATCGAGTCGATGCGCCAGCTCGCGGCCACTCACACCGTAGGGCTCAAGATAGATTGCGGTGATGAACTCACCAGGGTGGGGTGGATTATGCATTGTCATCAGTGATAGTCCTCGTAATCCAGAACGTAGGCGTTCCCATCTTGAAACTCGAATGTCACCCGCCAGTTGCCGCTGACGGTAATCGACCAGCGCCCGACCAAATCGCCTTTTAGCGGATGCAGGCGAAAGCCCGGTAGATCCATATCGTCAATCGTCTGCGCGGTATCTAGGGCGACAAGCTGCATCCGCAGCCGTTTTGCATGGCTGGCCTGGATGCCGGATGTGCTGCCCATCTCGAAGAGTCTTCGCAGGCCTTTGTGCCGAAACGACTTGATCATTCCCCATCTTACCGTGTTGCGCATCACGCAACAAGAGGCGTCTTGCTGAGAACTTCACTATGACTGATTTGCCCTACCTGGCGTCCCGTCTCTACGGAACGCCGCTCCTGATTGCGCGCCCCAAGTTGGAAGTCATTCTCGGCGTAGTGGCGAGGAAGCTGGCCGGCGACACGCTGGCTACGCCACCGCCGACGGCTGATGTGGGCAGTGGCCTCCAGATCACCGACAGCGGCATCGCGCTGATCCCGATTCTTGGCACCCTGGTGCGGCGCTCCAGCTATCTCGGGGCGACCAGCGGACTGACCAGCTACCACGACATCGAGGCCATGGCCGAGAGCGCCTTTGCTGATCCCCGGGTGAAAGCCGTGCTGCTGGAAATGGACTCCAGCGGCGGCGAGGCGGGTGGTGTGTTCGATCTGGCGCAACGTCTTAGGATGTTCGCCCAGACCACCGGCAAGCTGCTGTGGGCCATTGCCGACGAAGCCGCGCTGTCGGCGGCCTATGCCCTGGCCTGTGCCGCTGACCGCCTATGGCTCACCCGGACTGCCGAGGTCGGCTCCATTGGCGTGGTGGCCGTCCACGTCGATGAGTCGGTGGCCGATGCCAAGGCCGGGATGAACTACACCTTCCTGCACGCCGACGCCCACAAGGTCGATGGCCATCCGCATGCACCGTTGCCAGCCCCGGTGGCGGCCGACATCCAGGCCGACATCGAGCACTTGCACGGCCAGTTTGTTGAGCTCGTCGCCGGCTTCCGGCGCCTCACGCCTGATGTTGTTCGCGCCACCGAGGCCCGTGTCTATCGCGGCGAGGCGGCCATCACGGCAGGGCTGGCCGACCAGGTCGGCACCCCCCGCGATGCACTGATGGCGCTCAGTCGCCAGTTGGCCACTCCGAACCAGACCGCCGCGCGGCCGGGCTTTCGCTCCACCCCTCGATCCCAACCATCCCCACAGGAGATCTCCATGAATGATCAAACCACCGTCACTCCGGTTGACGACAGCCTTGAGCGTCAGACCGCGCAGCCGGGTCAGTCATCGCCGGCCATGCCAATCCACCAGACCCCGCCGCCCCTCGACGAAGCCGCCATCACTGCCCAAGTCGAACAGCGCCTGCGCCGCCAACTCGCCGAACTGACCGAGATCGCTGCCCAGGCCAAACGCCTCGGTGTCAGCGTCGATCCGGCCCAAGCCCTGGCCCGTGGCGTCACCTCGGATGCCCTGCGCCAGAGCGTGCTGAAACAGGCCGCCGAACGCGATGTCGCGGAAGACGTCGTCGCCCAGGCCCCGGCGCTGTCTGCCAATCCCTCTCAACCCACCCCGGTCGCCGACAGCAAGCTCGTCAAGGCGGCCCAAGCCTATGGAGCACGTCAATGACCGTTCTGACTTCCCCTGCCACCCTCGGTGATCTTCTCAAGCGCGAGTTCGATCCCAACTACAGCCGCGAGACGATCACCCTCAAAGCCGGTACCGCCTATCCCCTGGGTGCTGTGCTCGGTCGCGTCACGGCCACGGGCGTCTATGCCCTTTCGCCCACTGCATCGACCACCGGCAGCGAAGGCGCCGAGATCGCTTGCGCGGTGTTGGTCGAGGCGGTGGATGCCACGACTGCCGACACCCAGGCTGTCGTGCTCGCTCGTGGCCCGGTGATCGTGGCCGATCGGGCGCTTGTTTTCGACACATCGGTCGCCGATGCCGCCGCGCAATCCATCAAACACCAGCAACTGGCGGCTCACGGCATTGTCGTGCGTCCGGTCGCCTGATTCACTTTTCCAGGAGTTTCCCCATGACCGTAATCGTCAATCCCTTCGATGCCGGCGGTTTCACGCTGGCCGAAATGTCGGCCGCCATCCAGCTGCTGCCCAACCCCTATGGCCGGGTCGGCCAGCTGGGTCTGTTTGCCCCCGAACCCATCTCGCAACGCAACGTCACCATCGAGTCCATCGAGGGCGAGTTGCGTCTGCTGCCCGCCGTGGCTCTCGGTGCGCCGGCCACCGTTGGCACCAACGACAAACGCGAAGTGCGCTCCTTCGCCGTGCCGCACATCCCGCACAACGATGTCGTGCTGCCCGAGGAAGTCAGCGGCATTCGTGGCTTGGGCCTCGCCAGTGCCGAAGACCCGCTCGTCACCGTGATGACCCGCAAACTTGCCCGCATGCGTGCCAAGCATGCGCAGACCCTGGAGTACATGCGCGTCAATGCACTGCTGGGTATCACCAAGGACGGGGCCGGCAACACCCTCTACGACTGGCACACTGCTTTTGGCCTGACCAAGAAGTCGGTCGACTTCAAGTTCGCCGACGACAAGGATCTGGTCATTCGCTGCACCGAGGTAGCGCGCCATATCGAGTCCAGTCTCAAGGGCGAGATGATGACCAGCCTGCATGCCCTGGTCAGTCCCGAGTTCTTCGACAAGCTGGTCACGCATGCCTCGGTCGAGAAGGCCTACACCTTCGCCCAGGGTACCGCTGGCACCAATCCGCTCAAGGACGATGTGCGCCGGGGTTTCCGCTTTGGCTCCATCCTGTTCGAGGAGTATTTCGGGCTCTTTTGAAAAACGAGTGGGTTAAGCGGCATGGGGGTTGATCTTGCTGAAATCGAGCTTGCCGGCGAGGAGGAAGACGACGGTGCGGATGGTGGAGAAGCTGCCATAGCCGCGCGCCTTGCGTT
>Ga0208244_100946_pt1 | contig 20152 bp, 14 predicted proteins | sample SubbioCR12Aug_5A_FD_184828 | JGI IMG/M metagenome (GOLD analysis project Ga0208244, IMG submission 184828) | Serpentinite rock and fluid subsurface biosphere microbial communities from McLaughlin Reserve, California, USA - CR12Aug_5A (SPAdes) | ecosystem: Environmental > Terrestrial > Deep... | reverse complement strand
CCGCCGCGACGAACATGATGGAGCCGCTGATGACGAACATCATGACCGCCGAGACGACGGCGTCCAGCCGCTGCTGCGGCAGGTCGGCGGGCGTGAGCGCCTTCTCCTTGAGCAGCAGCGGGCGGGTGACGAACGTCGGCGCGGCCATGGTGGTGCCGACGAACGCGGCGATCATGAGCAGGGAGTTCTTGCCTGCCGGGATGGAGGGCACGACCGCCTCGCGCAGGATCTCGCGGGAGGGCCAGACGACGAACATGGAGAGCAGGAACGTCGCGCCCATGAGCGTGACGAAGAAGACGAGGACTTTCTCGAAGAAGCTGTAGCGCCCGGTCAACAGCAGGCCGTAGATCAGGAAGATCAGCGCCGCCGCGACGGCGAGGGTGAGGCCGTAGTGTGCGGCAGGCAGCGCGGGGAAGAACAGCGCGGCGGTCTCGTAGAGCGCGCTGGAGGAGAGCGCGAGGATGCCGCCGAGGCAGGTGTATTGGCCGGTCACCACGCCGACGAGCACGAGGATGGCCAGCGTTTTGCCGAAGCGCAGGTGGCGGCGGATGCCTTGCAGTGAGGTCTCGCCGGTGACGACCGCGAAACGCCCGTAGGCCTCCATGAGGATGCCGGAGAAGAGGCAGCTGAGCACCAGCACCCAGAGGAGCTTGAGCCCGTACTGGCTGCCCGCCTTGGCCATGGAGGTGACGCTTCCCGTGCCGATGGTGTAGCCGATGGCGAAGATGCCTGGGCCGAGAACCGCGATCCCCTTTTTGATCCGTGTCAGCATGGTGTCAGCCCCTTGAGCGCCTGCACGGTCTCGCGGCAGGCCTTGTAGAATAGCCCGGTGTCGACCGAGTAGGCGATGTACTGGCAGCCGAGCGCGACCCAGCGCGCGGCCTGCTCGACCGTGTCGGCGAAGACGCCCACGGTCTTGCCTTTGGCGCGCGCGATGCCGATGATCTTGCGGATCTCCTCCTGCACGCGGGGATGCTCGATCTCGCCGGGCAACCCGAGTTTCTGCGAGAGGTCGTACGGGCCGATGAAGAGGATGTCCACGCCCGGAAGCCCGGCGATCTCTTCGTACGCCGCCAGATGCGTGCCTTCAAGCTGGAGGATCACCAACGCCTCGTTGGCGGCGGCGAAGTATTCGGCGCGGTTCATCGCGGAGAAATGCGCGGCGCGGACGAAGCGGCAGACCCCGCGCTGGCCTTCGGGCGCGTAACGCGCGGCGTTCACCACCGCGCACGCGGTCTCGCGGGCGGCGACCTGCGGCACCTGCACGCCTGCCGCGCCGAGGTCGAGCGGTTTCTCGATGTTGCCCGCCTGCGCGTCGCACGTGCGGACGACCGGCATGACGCCCGAGACCTCGGCGGCGCGGATCAGGTTCTGGAGCGTCTCGTAGTCGACGGGGCTGTGCTCCATGTCGAGGATGCAGAAGTCGAAGCCCGCGTAACCGATGCATTCGACGAATTCGGGGGCCGTCGTCTTGCAGAAGATGCCGTTCAGCACCTCGCCTTTAGACAGGCGCTCGCGGGCCTGACGGACAGCCGCCACCGTGTTGTTGGGTGCCATATGAAATCCTTTTCTCCCGGGATCAAATCCCAGTACGATTAACTTGTATCCCAGTTTTTACCAAAATCCCTCCAACGGGTCAAGCGGGGAAAATGCCCGTTCAGTCGGCGATGTTCACCGCCGAGCCGTCGGGCATGAGGGTGCAGATCTCCTCGATGTCGGCGTTGCGGAAACGGACGCGCCCGACCTCGGAGGGGCGGCCGAGGGAGGACTCGTCCCGCGTGCCGTGCAGGCCGAGCCCCCGCGCCTCGGGTGTCGCCCCAGTGGCGGCGAGCGTGACCCACCGCGTGCCCAGAATGTTCTGCGGGTGGCCGGGCGGCACGGGCTCGCTGGGCGCGGCGCGGTAGGAGGGGTTGTGGGTGCGCGCGCGGATCACGTATGTGCCCGAGGGGACCAGCTCCGGCCTGCCGCAGCCGGTCTGGTAGCGCTTGAAAAACTGCCCGTTGAGCGTCAGCACCGCGCTGTTGTCGCGCTTGAACACCGTCAGCTCGAACACCGGCGCCTTGAGCACCCAGATCGCCCGGCCGATGCGTAGCGCCTCGGGCCGCTCGATGCCGTTCGCCTTGAGCAGATACTCCTGCGTGTTGCCGTAACGCCGCGCCAGTTTGCTGACCGCATCGCCTGCCGCCACCTTGTGCGTCGTCTTCTCCGGCATCGGGCGGTCGCCGAACACGAGGGTCGTGTTCACGTTGCCGATCTGGCGCTCGATGAAGGCTCGCACGTCGTCCGCGTCGCGCCGCAGGAGAATCTTGAACAGCGTCAGCCGGGCGTTCACGAGGTCGTCCGCCGCCTCGAACTCCGCCACCTGTGCGAGCAGTTGGCGGATTTCGGGAGGGATGGCCTTTGCGCCTCTCGGGAGGGTGTCCTTGGCGGTTGACGGCGGGTCGGCGGACAGACCGCCGCCCTTCGCCGTGCGCTCGGCGGAAGGCTCAGCCGCGCGGCGGGCCCAAAAGAAATGCTTGAAGAACGACGGCGCCTCGCGCTGGGCCTCCACCTGCGGCAGGCGGTAACGCGTCTGGCCGAGTTCGCCCTCCACCGGGAGATCCCGCTCCGGCCCGGCCCCTCCGCCGCAGCCCCGGAAGAAGAGCGCCGCCACCGCGAGCACGAGGATCGCCACGGCGGGCAACCAGAGCCTACGTAACGGCGTGCCCTGCCGCTCGTCGTACTCGATGCCGTATGTGCCGCGTTGGAACGACATGGCCCTCTCCAAGGGCGGGGAGGCGCGCCGCGTCAGCCCTTGGCTGCCATCGCCGCGAGCATCTCCCGCACCGCCCGCTCAAGCCCCGCGAAAACCGCGTGGCAGACGATGCTGTGCCCGATGTTCAGCGTGTCCAGATGCGGGATGTTGAGGATCGGCCCGATGTTGTCGAGGCTCAGCCCGTGGCCCGCGTTGACCTTGAGGCCGATCTCGTGGGCGCGTTTCGCCGCCGCGATCAGCCGCCCCAGCTCCAGCTCGCGCTCCGAGCGCGTCTGCTCGGCATACGCCCCGGTGTGCAGTTCGATGTACGGCGCACCGATCTCGGCGGACGCCTCCACCTGCCGCAGGTCGGGGTCGATGAACATGCTGACGCTGATGCCCGCCTGCCGCAACGCCGCCACGACCGGCGCCAGCTCCTTGCGCTGCCCCGCCACGTCGAGCCCGCCCTCGGTGGTCAGCTCCTCGCGCCGTTCGGGCACGAGGCAGACCTCGTCGGGGAGGACGTCCAGCGCCACGGCCACGATGTCGGGATGGTTGGCCATCTCCAGATTCATGCGCGTCGTCAGCGTCTTGCGCAGCTCGTAGACGTCCGCGTCCTGGATGTGGCGGCGGTCCTCGCGCAGGTGGATGGTGATGCCGTGCGCACCGGCCTTCTCGCACAGCGTCGCCGCCTCAACGAGGCTCGGATACACCGTGCGCCGCGCCTGCCGCAGCGTCGCAACATGGTCGATGTTCACTCCAAGGCGCAACATGGTCAGATCCCCCTTTTTTCGTGCCCACAGCTTAACATAGTTCACGTCGCGCGCGGCACTAAAAAAGGCCGTTCCAGACGCAGGACTCATCCTGTGCCCGCATAAAAGTCACCGCGGATGCTATGCCGTCCGATGGGGACGGGGCCCCGGTCTCAGAACAGGTCGCTGTGGGTTCCCGTGCGCTCAAGCCGGACATAATCCGCTGTCGTCCGATAAATCAATAGCCAGTCTGGACAGAGGTGGCACTCCCGATGAGCACTCCAATTACCGCTTAACGGGTGGTCGCGATGCTTGGCCGATAGGGATTCACCTTGAAGAAGCGTCAGAACCACCTGCTGGAGAATGCGCAGATCCACGCCGCGTCTTTTCATCCGCGCCAGATCTTTCTCGAACTTCGTGGTCTGTTGAAGCTGCTTCACAAGGCGTCCCACTCGGCAAAGGCGTCTTCCGGGGTATCAAACGTTTTGACCCCGATATTCTGGGCACTCTTTTTCAGTGTTTCGGCTGTTGCCCGGTTGGGGATCGCAACATCAAACGGAATCCCTTTCCTGAGGACGACTTGCTTGAAAAAGATGCGGATCGCGTCCGATGACGAAAGACCGAGCTGGCCGAGAACGGATTCCGCCTGCGTTTTCAGTGACGGGGCGATGCGCGTGTGCAGTACGGCTGTTTTCATGCCGCTAATGTAGCACAATCGTGATACAGCACTCAACGCTTCCTTTTCGCCTTCTTGTGCACAATATTTCCTGGACTTAGCGGGTAATTGTGAAAATAGATGTCGCCGATAGTTCGCGGCTTCGTGTACTACATAGTTGGCAACCCAAGTTTGTCAAAGAAGGCTCGATTCCGTTCTTTGGCAGCTCTTACAAGCTTGTCGAATGATATCACCTCAATATAGGCTCGGTAGTTAGGATTGTAGTGAAAGTACCCCATCCCATCGTACGAAGGGGTCATGCTATGTTTTTTGCAGCGGTCCTGAATTGAGGCTGTTAGGTCGCAAAGAACATAGCAGAAACCCGGGAGTTGTGACGCATTAGAGATAGGACGACCTGCTGCTGTTGTAACCTTGTTGTTACGAATACGTTCAAGATATCCAAGACATTGCTCCACAGGGTCTTTGTCTTCTCCTGCCGTAGCATCGTCACGCATCGGGCGCTTAATCTCGATGACGGTAAGTGATGCAAATGGGGCAACAGAAGTGTCCGAAGCCAGAATCGGATTGTCGAACACATTTAGCGCCAAAATATCAGGTTCTTTTGTGCTTTTTGAGTCAGAGATAGGCATCGCATTTATCGTTTTGTCTGAGGCCAAATAGTCGTGAAAAGCAAGGCGTTCATCTATAAGCCAGAGATTACAACTGTCGTACATCGTATCGTCAGAGGTCTGTCGCATTGGCATTATGAGACTATGAATTAAATCCTCTCGGGCATATCTACCGTCTGCGTCCCGCGACAGTGCCCGTTCAAGAAGATCCAGAATTACTTTTCTATGTGACACATAATTTGCTAAGTCCGAGCGCTTAAGGTCTTCCGCTGTTTTGAGATAGTCGTCAAGCCGGTGTCTATATTCGTCAATACCCTCGCCGATGGCTGGTGTTAGAATATCATGGCCTTCGGCCAGAAACACTCCTTCTACTTCCGCCAGTTTCTTATGGAGAAATAAATCAACTTCCTTGTCAGAAGCAGAGGGATCAATGTCCAGTTTGTCGGTCTCAATTCTCGCAAGAATCGGACGATAGCGCGGAGCCTTAGATGCCACGAATGCTTCGACTCTTTGGCGTGATCGAGTCCTGTTGGCTTCGAGGTAGATGGCAAGATGTTCTGCCGCCCTCGCCGCAACGGCGGAGCTGATGTCTGCTTTTGAAATTTCTGTGTCAGCAAAAAGGTCATCCACGTTGTCAGGGACGTCAAAACCGGTTCGCTGTGGGCAGGCCATTTCATTTAGGAATGTGGAGCAAACATAGCAGAGGTAAACAAAGTCGCCTGCATCGTCAGACAGCACGCCGTGTAGCCCGGGAATTCTTCCTGCAATTTTTTCCTCCGTAACAAGGCGGTTGTCTGCACAGAGCGCTATTGCATGGGATGCGTGAGCACCTGAGCGAAATTTTACGTGGATCAAATCAAAATCACGTCCTTTGAGTTTGATAGTTTCGCGTGCTGTCGAAGAATGCATGTGTTCTTCGTACAACGAGTCCAATTCAATACAATCATTTTCGTCGCGAACTTTGATTCGTGGAGCGCCACTTTCTCTGACGAAATACCACAAGCAGTGCTCAAGCACGCATGTGGCTATTGCCGCTACACTCTTACGAGCATGATCTCGGTAACGGGGATTGAAGCCATCCAGATGCACTGTAGTGCCTGCTCTATGGGCTTCCCCTGATGGTTTTGGAGTCTCGCCGGTAATCCCTTGAGAAGCGTCGAAAACGAAAGTTCGTGACCAGAAGTCACCAACCTCGTCAGCAAAAATACTGGAAATGAGTACCCGCTCAAACGCCTTCAACCAGATAAGACGGCCGATACCACGACCGCCGCGATCAACTTTGTAATCACTGTCCAATGTACAGAATGAGTTCATGTTCTCATCTGTGAAACCGATGCCATTGTCAATGATGCGAAAGCCCACTATATCCCCAAGCGGGTCCGGCCCTCGTTTTACGCCATTTCCAAATTCGAGCTCAGGACCGCTCTCCCTCCGAAGAATCTCAACAGTGATCTCGCCCTGCTCCGCGCTGAGATGCGCATCTTGAACCGCATGAATCGAGTTAATGACGGCTTCATAAACAGGTAAAAGGCAGGCACCCAACGGCAAAGGTGTATTGCGCAGTCGCCCGGCAAGGTTCGTGGACATGCTCTTCATCAGTTTGTCTCCATAGTCTTCTTGCTGCGAACCGTGTTGCCGAGTCTACTTAACGAAGGTAGCCCGACTATTAACAATTCGGAGGGAATTCGTTTTGCTGGCAAGGGAAGAGCGGTCATTCTCATGTCACTTGGCAGGTCTTTAAGGTTTTCGCAAGAGTCGATCCGGGAACCGGAATGCGTGTCGGGCATTACGGTTGAATGAGCACGCCGAGTTCGGCGACGGTGGCGAAGGCGCGGCCTTTGTGTTCGCTCAGGGCCACGAGTTTCACGAAGCGCCCTTTCGCGGGTTGCGCGAAGAGCACGCGCTGCTCAAGGTTCTGGGGTACCGTGAACTCGCCTTCGTGGGCGGGGGCGCCCCACGTCTTGCCGTCTTTGCTGACGAAGATCTGGTAGCGCTTGATCCAGCCGTTGTCCTGGTTGTCGCCGCGGCCGTGGTAGGTGATGCCCGCGACGGAGAGTTCGTCGCCGATGTCGAGCGTGAGGTGGTGCGGGAACTTCGCCTCGTTGGGGTTCCAGCGTGAGTGCCAGATCGTCTGGGTGTTGCCGTCGATGGCGCTTGTGGCGGGGCCGTCGCCGGGGTCTTGCTGCGAGCTGAAGTCCACGACCGCCAGCCGGGCGCGGCTGCGTTTGACCGGGCCGCTGATCGCGGGGAAGGCGGCGGCTGCCACACCGCTGCGCGCGCCTGCCGCCGTGAAGGCGGCGGCCTTGACCGTGACGGCGCGGGGGCAGGCGAACGGGCCGGCGAAGCGGGCGGAGGCGGGGGTGGGGTCGGTGCCGTCTAGCGTGTAGCGCAGTTCGCCCGCGCCGTCGAGGGAGACGATGCCCTCTTCGTCGCGGGTGACGTGCGGCGTGTGCGGCGCGGCGACGGGGACGCGCGCGAGGGCGCTGAGGTTGGCGTGGCCTTTTTTGCAGGGGCGCATCACGTAGGTGTATCGCACGGGGCGGGGCACGAGCATGTATTTCTCCAGCGGGCGGGGGCCGCAGCTCGCGCCGCCGAGGCCGAGCTGCGCGATGTCGAGGCTGAGGCAGACCTCGGGGCGCGGCGCGGGCGGGTTGTAAAGGCGCTCCTGCCCGTTGCGGTGGCGGGCGCCGTCGAGATCCTCGGAGGTGTGGTGGAGCGCGGTGAGGAAGAGCGGCTGCGGGAAGGTGAAGAGGACGCCGTCGCCGGATTTGTCGGTGAAGGCGGCCCAGCGCACGTCGGTCTTGCCGCCGCACTCTTGCGGGCGGACGTAGGGGACGTACTGCGCGGCGACGGTGCTCTCGTAGTAGCCGATGTCGCTGCCGGTGTTGCGGTCCACGTAGTTCTCCCACGGGCCGCGTCCGTAGTAGGCGAGGTTCATGAGCGCGGGGTCGAGCATCATGCGCACGCCCATGCGGGGGAGCACGGGTAGCCTGCCTGCGGGGGTGACGGTGTTCTGCACGGAGACGGTGCCGTCGCCGGAGACGAGGTATTCGGTCTCGTGGGTGAAGCGGCCGCTCTTGAAGCCGCACGCCTCGACGACGGCGACGACGCGCGCCGTGCCGTCGGGGAGGGTCTCGGCGACGAGCGGGCGGGCGTGGTAGCTCATCTGGGTGAGGCCGGAGTCGAAGAACGGGCCGCGCAGCCAGTGGTCGTTGTCCACCAGCGCGCGGAAGGCGTTGAAGCGCGGGCCGTGGACGACGCCCGCTTTGTCGGCGAGGACGGTCTTGCCGTTGTAGGTCATGCGCGTGAGGGTGCCGGTGGCGCGGCTGACGGCAAGTTCGAAGCCCTTGCCGCTGACGGTGACGGCGGCGGCGTCTTGCCGGAGCGTGACCTTGGCGGCAGGCGCGGCGGCAGGCGCGGCGGGAACGGCGGCAGGGGTGAAGGCGAGCTGGCTGGCGGCAAGCTCGTGGCCTTTGTCGGCCCAGGGGGTCTTGGACTTGAGGTGGAAGCTGACGCGGTAGAAGTATTCAGCGCCGGGCAGGGGCTTGACCTTGGGCACGGGCAGGGCGACGGTCTTGCGCGTGAGCGGGGCGATGTCGAGCGGGTCGAGCGTGCCTTCGTCGATGACCACGCCGTCGCGGGAGAGCGCCCAGCGGGCCTCGAAGGCTTTGGTGTTGGTGAAGGCGAAGCGGTTCCAGACCTCGGCCTTGCCGTCGGCGGCGTCGGCGGCGGAGACGACGATGTTCTGGTGGACGCGCTTGACCTCGATGAGCTTGGGCGTGACCTCGCGGTCGGGGCCGACCACGCCGTTGCAGACGAAGTTGCCGTCGTTGGGCTTGTCGTCGAAGTCGCCGCCGTAGGCGTAGTAGCGCACGCGCTTGCCGTCGGGGCCGACGCGGTCGGTGGTTTTCCACACGGCTTGGTCGATCCAGTCCCAGATGCAGCCGCCCGCGAGGGCGTCGCTGGAGTAGAAGGCCTCCCAGTACTCCTTGAAGTTGCCCATCGCGTTGCCCATGGCGTGGGCGTACTCGCAGAGGAAGAAGGGCTTGGCGGTGTTCTTGCCGCGCCCGTAGATCCAGTCCACGGTGGGGTACATGGCGCTGTCGACGTCCATGGCCTCGTTGTAGCGCTCGTAGTGGACGGGGCGCGTGGGGTCGAGGGCTTTGACGGCGTCGTAGGCGGCCTTGAAGTTCTCGCCGGGGCCGGCCTCGTTGCCGAGGGACCACATGAAGATGGAGGGGTGGTTCTTGTAGTGCTCGACTTGGTTGACGTTGCGCTCGACGTGGGCCTTCTTCCATGAGGGCGGGTGGCCGAGTGATTCCTTGCCGTAGCCCATGCCGTGCGATTCGACGTTGGCCTCGGCCACGACGTAGATGCCGTAGCGGTCGCAGAGCTGGTACCAGTAGTAGTGGTTGGGGTAGTGGCTGGTGCGGACGGTGTTGATGTTGTTGCGCTTGAAGAGCAGGATGTCTCGCAGCATCTCCTCGCGGCTGACGGTGCGGCCGTTCTCGGGGGTGGTCTCGTGGCGGTTGACGCCCTTGAACTTGACGGGCTTGCCGTTGAAGAGGAGCGTGCCGTCGCGGATCTCGACCCGGCGGAAGCCGACCTTGCAGGAGCGGATGTCCTGCGAGCCGTCGTCGCCGGTGAGGGTGAGGACGAGCGTGTAGAGGGCGGGATCTTCGGCGGACCAGAGGCGGGGCGTCAGCTCTTGGCCGTTGGGCGATTCGACGTGCGCGGAGGCGTCGGCGCCGTCGGCGGGAAGCGTCAGGCGCATCTCGGGGAGCGAGGCGACGCGCTTGTTGTCGGCGTCGTAGAGGTCGCTCTTGACGGTCGCGGCGACGGCCTTGCCGCCGAGGGCGCGGGCCTTGGCGGCGACGTGCAGGACGGCGGTCTTGTACTCCGCGTCGAGCTGGGTCGTCACGTGGAAGTCGCGCAGTTCGGCGGGCGGCGGCGAGAAGAGCGAGACGTCGCGGTAGATGCCGCTGAAGCGGAACATGTCCTGGTCTTCGAGGTAGGAGCCGTCGCACCAGCGGTAGACCTCGACGGCGAGCAGGTTCTCGCCGGGCTTGAGGTATCGGGTGAGGTTGAACTCGGCGGGGAGCTTGCTGTCCTCGCTGTAACCGACGTAGTGGCCGTTGAGCCAGAGGTAGAAGGCGGAGTAGACGCCCTCGAAGCGGATGAAGACGGGGCGGCCTTGCCAGCCTGCGGGCACGGTGAAGGTGGTGCGGTAGGCGCTGACGGGGTTGTATTCGGTGCCGATGTGGGGCGGGTTCTTCTGGTGCGGGAAGCGGATGTTGGTGTAGATGGGGATGCCGAAGCCGCGCATCTCGACGCAGCTCGGCACGTCGATGGCGAACCAGCGGCTGGCGTCGAAGTCCGGCCGGTGGAAGCCGACGGGGCGGTCGTCCACGCTGCCGCTCCACATGTAGGCCCAGTTGCCGTTCAGGGAGTGGCGGAACGGGGTGGGCGGCTCGTCGGGCGTGAGCGCGGCGGAGGCGGCGGCTAGCGGGAAGCTGGCGGCGCGGGCGGGCTCGCGGTTGACGGCGTTGACCTGCTCGTCCTCCCATTCGCGGGCGAGGGAGGCGAGGCAGAGTGTGCAGGCGAAGGCGGACAGGATTGATTTACGCATAAGGGTCTCCATGCAGGATGTGGGTTGTGTTGAAAGTATAGCGGACGGGGAGGGCGGCGGCAAACCTGCCGCCGTCGGCAGGCGTTACGGGCGCGGCGCGGCGGGGGGCAGGGGCGCGCGGGCGAGGTCTTTGACGAGGGCTTCCAGCGTCTGGGCCAGCGCGCGGCTGAACGCCTGAGAGGCGGCGTTCTTTTCCGAGGCGATGATCGGGGCGCGGCTCTCCTTCTCCGAGGTGAACAGCACGTTGAAGAGGGGCGTCCGCTCGTCGAGCAGCAGGAACCGGAGTTTCACGACCGCTGCGGGAGACGCATCCGCGTAGTCGAGGTAAAACTCGCCGACGAGCCCTTCGAGGCCGATCGGCGCGGAGGTGCCGGAGCCCGCGTCGTAGACGGAGGCGAAGAGGCCGGAGGCTTCCAGATAGCGGGTGGCTTGCACGCGGATCAGCTCGGCGGGGGAGGCGAGCCAGCCGTTATAGAAGTCCAGCACGGTTTCGCCGCCCTCGCGGCGGACGACGAAGTTGCGCGCGTCATAAGGCGGCAGGACCTTGAACGGGCGGATTTTCAGCGCACCGAAAAGGGGCGCCTGCGTGGCAGGGGCGGGCACCTCCACGAGCGGGATGAACGTCCGCTTCTGGGCGAGGGCCTTCTGCTGGGCGCCTTTGCCGCTGAAACAGCCGCAGAGCAAGGCCAGCGAGAGAAGCGGGGCAAGCATGGACATGGCGTGGGTGGTTTTGGTGTTCATCAGCGTCTCCTTCGTCGTTGGGGGCGTCATCAGGGGTTGCGCGTTTCGGGGAGGGGTTCGGGCGGCTGGCCGAAGAGCAGGACGGACGGGTTCGCGCCCAGCTCGTTGACGGTGCGTTCGAGGCCTGTCAGCGTGTTGCGCAGGCTCTGGATCATTTCGGCGAGTGAGCCTTGCTGGGCCAGCGTGGTGCGGTTGACGGTGAGCGCGGTCTGGTTCAAAGACGTGAGCATGTGCTCGACGGTCTCGCGGTTGCCCGTGACGGCGCTGTTGAAGACCTCCACCAGATCGGTGGCGCGGCGGGTCAGCGCCTGCAGGGACTCGATCATGGGCTTGAGCTGCTCCTCGAACGCCTCGGCGGTGCGGCGGGAGCTGGCGACGGTGGCGGAGAGGTCGGACGGGACTTGGGCGAGTTCAGGCGCGTCGATGAGGCGTCTGACGGACTGGTTGGTCTCGCGCAATTCGCTCAGCAGGAACGTGGCCTCGGCGCTCAAGGCGGCGACGTCGGCGTTGCTCAGCTTGTCCTGAAAGAGGTAGAGCGTCGCGAGCAGCTCGTCGCCCAGCGCGCGGATGTCGACGGAACTGAGTTTCACGAAGACGTCGTCCACGGCTTTCTTGAGGGTCGTCATGGTGCTGTAGGTGGAGGGGATGTAGGGGTTGTTGGGCTTCCAGACCGGGGGCTTAATTTCCAGCAGGGTCGTGTCGGCCTTAAAATAGTCCAGCTCAAGGAACGACAGGCCTGTGACGCCGGAGAGGGCGATCTTCACGCGCAGGCCCTGACGGACCAGCTCGTCGATCATGGTTCCCGCCTTGTCGTCGCCGAGGAGCCCGAACTTCTCCGGGTCGAGCGCCATGACCACCAGAATCTGCCGGGCGCATTCCGAAAGCGGCTGGGCCTCTTCAACATGGCCGTATTCGCTGTACACGAAGCCGATGCGCTTGATCTCGCCGACCGGGACGCCGCGGTACTTCACCGGCGAGCCGAGGTCGAGGCCGGTCACCGACTCGGTGAAATAGGTCTCGGCCAGCATCACCTTGCGGTTGAAGACGCGCGCCCCGGCGATGCCGATCACCAGAAGGATCAGGGCGAAGCCGGTCAGGACGAAGAACCCGATCTTCGCGTAGTTGGCTTTGTTCTCATTCATAGGTGTTCTCTCCTGCCTCCGCGCCTCAGCCGCCGGAGGGTTCCCTGTTGAAAAAGGCGCGGACGACCGCGTTCGGGGGGGCATCGCGCAGCGCGGCGGGGCTGCCCTCGGCGATCAGGCTGCGCGTCGGCTTGTCGAGCATGATGCAGCGGTCTGCCACGGCGAAGATGCTCGAAAGCTCATGCGTCACCATCACGACCGTCACGCCCTGCGTGTCGCGCAGGCGCAGGATCAGCCGGTCGAGCCCGGCGGAGGTCACAGGGTCGAGTCCCGCCGAGGGCTCGTCCAGAAACAGGATCGCGGGATCCAGCGCCATCGCCCGGGCGATCGCCGCGCGCTTCTTCATGCCGCCGCTGATTTCGGCGGGGAAATACGCGGCGTAGTCCTTGAGGCCGACCAGCTCAAGCTTCATTTCCGCGAGGAGGCAGCGCGCCTCGCCCGGCAGGTCGGTGAACGATTCCAGCGGCAGGCAGACGTTTTCCAGCAGGGTCATGGAGCCGAAAAGCGCGCCGCTCTGGTAGGTCACGCCGAAACGCCGCAGCGCGCGTTCGCGCTCGTCCGGCGTGCCGCCGGAGACGCGGTCGCCCAGCAGGCGGATTTCGCCTGCCAGCGGCGGCGTGAGGCCGATCATGTGTTTGAGCAGGGTGCTCTTGCCGCAGCCCGAGCCGCCGAGAATCGCGAACACCTCGCCGCGCCTGACCGCGAAGGAGACGTCGTCCAGCACTGGCGCATCGTAGCCCGCGCAGACGTGTTCCGCCGTTATGACCGTCTCTTCAGGCATACCGCTAAATCCCCAGCACATACGCGAGCACCGCGAAAATCCCGTCAAAAACCGTGATCAGAATCAGGCTGCCGACCACCGCCGATGTGGCCGCGCGTCCCACGGCGTCCGCCGTGCGCCCGGTCTGCAGGCCCTGCGCGCACCCCACCAGCCCCACCAGCAGCCCGAAGGCCGCGGACTTGAAGAGCCCCAGAAGGACGTTGCTCAAGGTCGTGGCGCCGATCACGCGTTGCCAGTAGGTCGAGGCGGGCACGCCGATCGACATGAGGACGACCACGCCGCCGATCAGCCCCGCCACGACCGCGAAGACCGAGAGGATCGGCATCACCAGCGTCGAGGCGATTACCCGCGGCAGCGCGAGGAACGTCACCGGCGGCAGGCCGAGGGTCGTGAGCGCGTCGATCTCCTCGTTCACCTTCATCGTGCCGATCTCCGCCGCGAACGCCGAGCCCGAGCGTCCCGCGAGGATGATCGCCGTGATGAGCGCCCCCAGCTCGCGGAAGAGCCCGATCGCGATCAGGTCCGCCACGTACACCTCCACCCCGAACTGCCGGAAGGACGCCGCCGACATGAAGGCGAGGATCAGCCCCAGCAGGAAGCCGATCAGCAGCGTGATCGGCAGCGCGTCGATCCCGGCGCGCTCGAAATACAGCATCGTGTCGCGCAGCCGCAGCCGCCCCGGCCGCGCCGGGAGCGAGACCGCCGAGGCCACCAGCTCGCCGAGGAACGCCATCTGGGCGCAGATGTCGCGGAAGATGACGACCGCCGCCTGCCCCAACTGCGCCGCCGTGCTCGTCTGCCGCACCTCCGCGACACGGCTCAGGTCTTCCGTGAACCGGTCCACCTTGAAAAGGCTCAGGGTGCGCGCCACGATCCCCTTGGCGTCGCGGCAGACGATGGAGAACCCCTGTTGGGCGGCACACCGGTACAGCTCAAGGATCAGGGCCTCGCCCGCGCCGTCGCACCGTTCCACCGCGTCCGCGTCGACCGTCAGCGTCTCGTCGCGCCCCAGGCGCATCACCTCGGGCAGTTGCCCGCGCCAGAAAGAGGTGACCTCCGCGGCTGTGCACTGGGTTGGAAGAGTGATGTTCATGATGGAATTACACCCAAGAGGGTACACATTAGGGGCCGCGGGTTCAAGGTCAGCTTTTGACGGGCGGGCGCCGAAAAATCGCTCTCGCCACCGCCCCGCCCGTGTGCTACGTTCTCCCCAAACGCCCGTAACCATGCAAAGCGCACCTAAACTCCCGCGTCGGCATCGTCCTCGTGGACTCGACATCCTCCACGAAGACCGCGATCTCTTTGTCGTCAACAAGGTTCCCGGCGTGCTGACCACCGGCACCCGCCGCGACGAGGCCTTCACCGCCGAGAACGTCCTCAACGACTATCTCCGCAAAGGCTGCGCCCGCTCCAACAAGCACGTCTACCTCGTCCACCGTCTCGACCGCGAGACCTCCGGCGTGCTGCTCTTCGCCAAGACCGAGGAGGCGCAGCAGACCCTCAAGGACAACTGGAAGTCAACCGAGAAGCTCTACCTCGCCGCCGTGCGCGGGCACCTTGAGCAGAAAAGCGGAGTGCTCTCCAGCTACCTCGCCGAGAACGAAGACCTCTACGTCTTCTCAACCGACGACCCCTCGCAGGGCAAGCTCTCCCAGACCGCCTACGCCGTCATCAAGGAGGCTCCCGGCCTTAGCCTCGTCAAGATCCGCCTCCTCACCGGGCGCAAGAACCAGATCCGCGTTCATTTCGCCGAGGCGGGCCATCCCGTCGTGGGCGACCCGAAATACGCGCGCAACGACCCTTTCCGCGAACGCCTCTGCCTCCATGCCAAATCGATCGCCTTCAACCACCCCTACACAGGCAAGCGCCTCTTCTTCGACACCCCCATGCCTGCCGCCTTTTCCCGTCTCGCCCGCGGCCTCACGGAGGAGGAATGGGCCGCGACGCCCGTTCCCGAATAGCGCCTGCCGCCTTGCGGGCGTCGCCTAGAAAAGACCGGCGCGACGGGCCAGACGAAGCACCGGTTGGGTGCCCGGCAAGTGGCTGAGCCAGTGGTCGGGGAGCGGTTCCCTGAACGTGTCGGGGTCGCACCCTTTCGCGACGAGGGTATTCTGTAGGACGGCGAGATAACGGCGGGCGCGCCGGCGGCTTTTGCAGCGGACATAGAAAGGGATGTGCGTCAACCCCGGGACAAACGCGCGGCAGGTCGGCTCGAAGTCCGCCACCCTCAGCCGGAACGTGCTCGGCCCCGTCCATTGAAGAAGAATGTTGCCGAAATCGAAAAAGCAGACGCTGTGCAAAGCCAGTCGGCGCAGGAGCGCTCCCACCTCCGCGTGGATCCGCAAGGCGAGCGCCATGTCGCCCATGTCCTCGAATTCGTCGAGAAGGAGCCGGGCGGGATGCCCGTCGGCGTTCACGATCAGCTCCTCAAGGATTCCCCAGCCCTTCTCGTCGCAAAGCACCGGCTCGGAATACGTCGGAAAGACCGCCGCGAGGTCGGCCGGCAACCGTTCCCGCAGCTTCTGGTGATACTTCCATTCGAGGTAGTTGATGTTCAGGACCCGCATGTGCCGCCCCAGCACAATGTCCATCCGTATCTTGGGTTTGGTTTCAGGCGGAAGCCCGCCCAGATCGCGGTAGAACTTGACGCAATGCTCCCGGTCTGCCGTCAGATAACACTGGCGTCGCTGGCCCCTGCCGAACGGATTTAGCGGCCCAATCTCATGGCTTTTTTTCCTTTTCGCGCTCACATGTTGGAACTTAACAAAAGCGAGGGAAGCGGTTCAACCGTTTATTTCATTTTTGTAATGTTAGCCTCGGTTTTCTTTTGGCCCGTATCGGCCGCTCCCCGCATTCCGAGTGACGCCTGCCGCCTGCGCGAGTGCGGGATCTCATGCTTGGCGTTCGCAATCAGGATTTGATACCTTCAGCCCATGAACAAGGTGCAAACGTGCCTTCAGGGCATCTCCGCTTCCGCCGTCCTCCTCGCCGCGCTGGCTGCCGCCGCCGCGCCGCTCCATCCCTCCCTTGACGGTCGCGTCCTCTGCGGCTATCAGGGCTGGTTCCGCACGCCGGACGACCCCGCCAAAGCGGGCTGGCGCCACTACGCGCGCCAACGCGACGGCGCGTGGCAGCCGCTCACCGACTACCTGCCCGACGTCTCGGAGGCCGCGCCCGAAGACCGCGCCCGCCTGCCGCTCGACTGCCACGGCGGCGCCGCCGCCGAGGTCGTCTCGTCCGACAATCCCGAGACCGTCCGCCGCCACTTCCGCTGGATGCGCGACTACGGCATCGACGGCGTCTTCGTGCAGCGTTTCCCCACCGACATGTATCACCGTAACGTCTCGCCCGCGCCTTTCCGCGCCTCCGGCGACCGTGTCCTCGCCTACTGCCGCGACGCCGCCGCCGACACCGGCCGCGCCTACGCGCTGATGTACGACCTCTCCGGCCTCGACACCAACGCCGCCCTCGTCGTCGCCACCGACTGGCACCACCTCGTCACGTCCGGCGTCATCCGCGGCCCTGCCGACACCGCGTGGCAGCACCACGGCGGCAGGCCCGTCATCGCCCTCTGGGGCGTCGGCTTCAACGACAACCGCCGCTACACCCTCGACGACTGCGAACGGCTCGTCGACTTCTTCAAGGCGCAGGGCTACGCCGTCCTCCTCGGCGTGCCGTTCTATTGGCGCACCCTCCGCAACGACGCCGTCGCCGACCCGCGTCTCCACGCGCTCCTGCGCAAGGCCGACGTCGTCCACTCGTGGAGCGTGGGGCGTTACCGCGACCCTGCGGGCGTGGCGCGCGCCGAGGCGGTCTGGCGCGACGACGACGCATGGTGCCGCGAGCACGGCGGGCTTTTCATGCCCGTCGTCTTCCCCGGTTTCAGTTGGCGCAACCTCAAGGGCCGCGACGACGGCATCCCGCGCCGCGACGGCGCGTTTCTCTGGGAGCAGTTCGCCGCCGCGAAACGGGCGGGCGCGCGGTGCGTCTACGTCGCGATGTTCGACGAGGTCGATGAGGGCACGCAGATTTTCAAGATCAACAACGCGCCGCCCACGGGAGAGAACTTCGTGTTCCAGACCTACGGCGACCTCGCGCCCGACCACTACCTCTGGCTCACCGGCGAGGCCACCCGCCGCTTCCGCGACGGGCAGCCCCTTCCCGATGCCGTTCCGCCCCGGCCGGCGCCGTAAGCGCTATCGCAGGAGGATCACCGTTCCCTCCTTGGGGACGGTGTAGAGGAATTCCGAGGGCTCCAGCACGCGGTCGGTGAGACGCACCTCGTCGATCCAGCCGTCGAAGGCGGCGTCGCCCGACCCGATCTGGAAGCTGCCGCCATCGACCCACAGCGGGTTGACGGTCGTGCCCTGGGCGGCAAGTTCGTAGTCTTTGTAGATCTTGTAGGTTTGTGTGGGGGTATCGTAGCTGATCGCCACGTGGTGCCACTGCCCGTCTTCCACAAAAGCCGTCGTCGAGGCGTTCTGGTTGAAGCCGTCCGACGCCGGGGGGATCTGCGTGTCGAAGCGGGCGCGCAGGGTGCCGGAGGGCACGATCGCGAGCGACCATGCCAGCCCGCCCGTGTCCGCGCGCAGCTTGCCGAAGATCTGCGCGAAATCCACATGGCGGTTCACCTTGATGAAGCCCTCGGCGGTGAAGTTGGTCATCTGCGCGGGGAGGCTGGTGGCGGGGATGGTCACGACGCCGCCCGCCTTGGAGTTGGTGACGGCGGGCAGCCCGGCGTTGACGAAGAAGAGCGAGCCGTCGTTCCAGTTGACGATGGGGCCGTCGAGCCCGTCCGAGATCTGGGGCGTGCTCGCCGGGGGACGGTCCGCCGAGAAGACCGGTCTGGCGGGCGTGCCGACGCCCTCGGTCGTGCCTGCGGTGCCGTGCAGCAGGGGCGCGTAGAAGGTGTTGGTCAGGACGTTGGCGGTGGCGGCGGGTGCGCCGTCCTCGAAGGGGAGGTAGACGCGCGTGGAGGTCGGCTCGAACACCGTCATGAACTGGCTCGGCTGCAGGACGGAGTCGGAGATGCGGATCTCGTCGATCCAGCCGTCGAACGCGCGGCCGCCCGCGCCCTGTCCGACGCGGAGCTGCCCGGTGTCGTAGAGGAGGTTGCTGTAGGTCGTGCCCCCGCCGCGCCGGACGTAGTCGATGTAGATGTCGACCGCCTTGGTGGCGTGCGTGTAGGTGAAGGCGACGTGATGCCATTGGCCGTCTTCGACGTTCTGCGAGGTGCTCCACGACTGGTTCCAGCCGGGCGTGCCGCTGGTGAAGTTGGTTCCCGAGTCGATGCGGACACGCGGTTTACCCGAGTTGTCGAAGTCGAGGTTCCAGCTCGTGTTGTTGCCGCCGCGCGCCTTGCCGATCACAAGGGGAAAATTGACGCGGCGGTCAACCTTGAGAAAGACCTCGACCGTCAGGTTGGAGACGCGCAGGAGCGTGTCGTCCGGGACGGTCATGACGCTCCCGTTGTTCGAGTTCGTGTCGCCGGGCAGCCCCGTGTTCACGAAACGCAGCGAGGCGGTGTTGGCGCTGTTCAGGAGCGGGCCGGTGAAGGAGGCCCAGATGCGGTCGCCGGGACGGTCATCGCTGAAGGTCGGCTTCGCGCCGGTGCCGTTCTGGGTGGCCGTGCCGTTGAGCGTCGGGGCGTTCACCTCGGTCGTCAGCGTGCCTGCGGCGGCAGGCGGCGTGCCGTCGCCGAAGCGCCAGTTGGCCACGGTTTCCGCGTGGAGGGCTGCCGCGCCGAAAAGGGCGGCGAGTGTCAGCGCGCATGTGCGTTGGCGTGTGTTCATTTTCGGTTCTCCCCTTTTTTCGTGTTGCGGGACATTGTACGGAAATCGGGTTACCGCACAAGCAAGAGATTCTCGATGCCGCGGGTGACCTCGATGACGCCGGTGCCGCTGGTGTTGAAATAGGTGTTGTCCTTGAACTGCGCGGCGCTGGTGCTCGCGCCGTAGGTGCCGCGCCGCTGGCGTTTGCCGCCGAGGTAGAGCGCGCCCACGACCTCGGTGCCGGAATCGACGCGCACTTTGGCGGTGCCGCCCGCGATGCGGAGCACGGCGGTGTCGAGGATCGCCTGCGTGCCGCGCAGGCGCAGGGTGCCGCCCGTGACGGTGATCTCCGGGCTGTTTCCGAGCGAGCAGACGTCGTAAATGTCCAGCGTGCCGCCGCTGACAAGCGTGGTGCCGGTGTGGGTGTTGTTCGTCCCGAAGAAGGTCAGCGTGGATCCTCCTTTTTTCGTCAGCCCGATGGCTCCCGTGAGCCAGCCGTCATACATTGTCGAGGTGCTGCCGTCCACCGTGAGCGTGGCGGGTGTGGCGCTGGTGACGATGCGGACGTTGACGGGAGCGGTGTCGCTACGCTTGAGCTGGCTGACGGTGACGTCGTGGCCGTTGAGGTCGAAGATGCCGACATTGACGCCGCCGTAGGAGGTGCCGAGGGAGAGGACGAGCGCGGCGGGCAGGGCGTTGGGCGCGGCGACCTTCACGGTGCCGCCGCCGATCTCCAGCGTGCCGAACGTGTTGCCGGAAGCGGCGAGGGTGAGCGTGCCCGCGCCGTGCGCGTAGAGGGTGCGGGAGCTGGCCGTGCTGCCCAGATTGAGCGGCGCGGCGGCGAAGACGGTCTCCGCATCGGCCTCGGAAACCACGTAGAGGTTGTAGGCGCCGGTGCCGCCGCCGGAGAGCGTGAGGCGGCTGCCGGAAAGCGTCCGGATGCGGGCGATGCCGGTGCGGGTGACGGGGCCGAGCCAGACGTTGTGGCCGTCCGCCGAGCGCAGGTTGCCGCTGCCGCCGGGCGTGGTGTCGGCGGGGAGGGTGAGCGCTTCGGGGACGGCGACGCCGCCGCCGACCTCAAGCCACGCGCCGAGGTCGAGGATCGTCGCGCCTGCGGTGCTGCCGAGCGCGTGGCTGTGGGCGACGCGCAACCCGCTGCCGGAGGCGACGGAGGTGGCGCCGTCGTAGCGGTTGCTGCCCGCGAGGGTGAGGAGGCCGTTGCCCGCGAGGGTGAGGGCGCACGCGGCGTCGCCGGAGATGGCGCCCGAAACGGTCAGGGTCGTGGCGCCTGCGGCGGCGTTGGTGGCGCACCAGCGCT
>Ga0208244_100945_pt1 | contig 20174 bp, 19 predicted proteins | sample SubbioCR12Aug_5A_FD_184828 | JGI IMG/M metagenome (GOLD analysis project Ga0208244, IMG submission 184828) | Serpentinite rock and fluid subsurface biosphere microbial communities from McLaughlin Reserve, California, USA - CR12Aug_5A (SPAdes) | ecosystem: Environmental > Terrestrial > Deep... | reverse complement strand
CAGGTCTCGCACACTGAAGCGCGTGGCCGGTGCCCCGGGCCTCTTTCTGAAGCGCAAAAACCACGTCCTTACCTTCCACCGCTTCTTTTATGAGTTCCTTATGTCCGCCGACGACAATGACCATTCTGTCGGGCTTCAGCCTTTTCGCAGCACTGACAACAGCCTGGAGCATCGGAATCCCGCATACCTTATGCAGCACCTTCGGAAGCCTCGACTTCATCCGCGTTCCGAGACCTGCAGCAAGGATAACGCAGGAAAGGTTCATTCCTTTCCCCCTGTAATCTTCGGCGGCGTGGCGATCCCCCCCGATAGTATGATCTTGATGCCTTCTTCTATAGGGATGTCGGTGTAGAAAACATCTTCTCCCTTAAAGAGGATCACCTCGCCGAGGTAGAGGTGATTTGTGGGAATATATACTGCCCTGAAACGCCTTTCCTCCTCGTTGGTTCCGGAGCGTACCGAGCATTCCTTTGTGAGGAAGCCGAAGGCAAAGGCCCCCGGCCTCGGATATTCGACGATCACGAATTTCTTGAAAGAACCGGTGTTTTCGGGAGAAAATGCATTGGCAAGCTGTTTCAGGGCGGTATAGATGCCCTTGAATATGGGAACCTTGAGGAGAAGCGTATCCATAACGCCGACCATTCTCTTCCCGATGACATTTGTGGAGACGATGCCGACGAGGAACACCATGACTATGGCAGAGATAAACCCGAGCCCGGATACGTGGTATCCGAGCACTTTGTCGAACATAAAACCCAGTTGATCATCCACAAAGTTGAAAAACCATACGATTACCTTAAGGGTGAGTATTACGGGGATGAGGACAACAAGCCCGGCGAGGAATTTTCTTTTCAGGATGGTGCGCAGAGGGGTCATGTTACTTGCCGGCCTTTGTCATAACCTCATCGGTAACGTCAAAGTTGGCATAGACATTCTGTACGTCTTCATTTTCCTCAAGAACTTCCATGAGTCTCATCACCTGCTCTGCTGCCTTTTCATCAACGGGCACGTAGCTCCTTGGAAGCATTGTTGTCTCGGCAAGGGAAACAGGAATTTTTGCGCCTTCGACGGCGTTTTTTACTTTGATGAGGTCTTCTGGAGCGGTGATAATCTCGAAGTTGTCTTCCCCTGGGTCATTCTTCATATCTTCGGCGCCGGCATCAAGGGCAATGGTCATCAGGGTTTCCTCGTCGCCCTTGGACTTATCCACGAGCATATATCCTTTCTTCTGGAACATCCATGCAACACAACCCGCCTCCCCCATATTTCCGCCGTGTTTTGACATGAGATGCCGGATCTCGGAAACCGTCCTGTTTTTATTATCCGTAAGGACTTCGATAAGGACTGCTACGCCACCAGGCCCATAACCCTCGTAAATGAATTCTTCATAGGAGGTTCCGGGGAGTTCTCCGGTGCCTTTCATAACAGCCCTTTTGACGTTATCCTGGGGCATATTCACTTCTTTCGCCTTTTCAATGGCAAGCCTCAGTCTCGGGTTTCCATTAGGGTCACCCCCCCCGAGCCTCGCAGCAACGGATATTTCTTTGACTATCTGGGTAAAGACCCGTCCTTTTTTTGCGTCGGTATGGGCTTTCTTATGCTTTATCTGGGCCCACTTGGAATGTCCTGCCATTCATTGCCCTCCATCTATCTCTCACGTCTTGTTTTAAAAATACGGGTTTTCCGGGGAAATAGGCGAATGCAGTATTTTACCATACAAGCCGGGCTTTTGTGTTATTCGATAGCGTAATCTTTGATCTTGGTCAAGAGCGTTTTATAGCTTACGTCAAGCAGTTCTGCCGCCCTGCTCTTATTGCCTTTTGTTTCCAGCAGGGCCTTTTTTATCCTCTGGGTCTCTGCTATGCGCAGGGCCTCTTTTGAAGCATCCTCGAGGGTGCCGTCCATGGGGAGCATCCCAAGAGCTGTTCTCGCGGTAACGGGGCTCAATGAGATATGTTCAGGGGTTATCAACCTGCCGTCACAGAGGATGATGGCCCGTTCCATGGTATTTTCCAGTTCCCTGACATTTCCCTTCCACGGGTGGTTTATCAGCATGTTCAATACTTCTTTCGAGACATCTTTTAGCGGGGTTTTCATCTCAGCGCAGTATTTACGTATAAAGAAATCCACAAGCAGGGGGATATCTTCTGCCCTCTCCCTCAGGGAGGGAATCCTTATGGGAAAACCGCTGAGTCTGTAATAAAGATCTTCCCTGAACGTCCCTTCTGAAGCCGCCCGTTCGATGTCCTTGTTTGTAGCCGCTATTACCCGCACATCCACCGGAATTGTCTTGAGCCCCCCGACCCGCTCGATCTCTCCTTCCTGAATGACCCTCATGATCTTTGCCTGGAGGGAAATGTCCAGCTCGCCGATCTCATCAAGGAATATTGTGCCTTTATCGGCAAGATCGAACTTCCCCAGTTTCCGTGCCTCAGCCCCGGTGAAGGCCCCTCTCTCATGCCCGAAAAGCTCTGATTCCAGGAGTTCCCTGGGTATGGCAGCACAGTTTATCGGGACAAAAGGGTAGTCCTTCCTCGGACTCAGGCAATGGATGGCCCTTGCGAACAGCTCCTTACCCGTGCCGCTTTCCCCAAGGAGAAGGACTGTGGTTTTTGCGGGGGCAACCTTTTGAATCTTTTTTGCCGCTTCAAGAATCTTTTCGGACTTCCCGATTATCTTAGGCATGCCTATGACCGAGGAAAATTCTTCCTTCAGCAGGATATTTTCGGCCATCAACCGCTGATTCTCCAGCGCTTTTTTTATAAGGTGAAGGAGGTGGTCGGTATCGAAGGGTTTTGTTATGAAATCGAAGGCGCCCTCTTTTATGGCCTTCACTGCCACATCCACCGTGCCAAAAGCGGTCATCATGATTACCGGCAACAGGGGATTTTCTTCCTTTGCCGCCCTGAGCACCTCGATGCCGTCTTTCTTCGGGAGCTTCAGGTCAGTGAGGACAACGTCTATTTTGTTCTCCCTGATCTTCCTGATTCCTTCCATCCCATCCCTTGCGATGAGGGGATGATACCCTCCGGTCTCCATGGTCTCTTTCAACATCTGGGCCATGGATTCCTTATCTTCAACGATGAGGATGGTTTCCATGGAGCGCTTTCTTGATCCCTCTGGTCGCCTGCCGTATCCTATGCTCGTTCTCGACAAGGGCGAACCTCACAAAACTATCTCCCCAGTCTCCGAAGCCGATCCCTGGAGATGTAGCCACCCCTGCCTCTTTGATGAGGAACTTGCTGAATTCCAGGGAGCCGGCTTTTTTGAAAGGTTCAGGTATTTCCGCCCATACAAACATGGTCGCCTTTGGGGGATCCACATTCCACCCTGCCTGATGAAGTCCCTTTATAAGGGCATCCCGCCTGGATTCGTAGATTCCCCGTATCTCCCCCACGCAGTCCTGTGGCCCCCTCAACGCTATGATGCTCGCGATCTGGATCGGCTGGAACATGCCGTAATCGAGATAGCTCTTGATCTTCGTCAGCGCTCCCACAAGCTCTTTGTTGCCGCAGCAGAATCCGACCCTCCATCCTGCCATGGAATAACTTTTCGTAAGGGAGAAGAATTCAACGCCCACATCCTTGGCGCCGGGGGCCTGGAGAAAGCTGGGGGCTTTATAACCGTCAAAGCAGAGGTCTGCGTAAGCAAAATCGTGGACCACCATAATATCGTTTTCCTTAGCAAAATCCACGACCCTCCTGAAGAAGTCCGGCTCAATGCACTCGGTGGTGGGGTTATGGGGAAAATTTATGGTAAGCATCTTCGGTTTCGGCCACATTGACTTGAATGCCTTTTCCATCTCTTCAAAGAAGTCGTACCCTTTTCCCGTTGGAATGTATCTCACTTCAGCTCCCGCAAGGATGGCGCTGTAAGGATGAATGGGGTATGCAGGTGTCGGCGTCATCACCACATCTCCGGGCCCGAGTGTGGCATAAGCAAGATGGCTTAATCCTTCTTTCGCTCCGATGGTGACAACCACTTCGGTTTCCGGGTCAAGATCAACATCATAACGTCTCTTATACCATTCGGTAATCGCCACCCGAAGCTGGGTTATTCCCTTGGAAGCGGAATAGCGGTGGTTCTTCGGATTGCCGGCGGCCTCGCAGAGCTTTTCCACAATATGCTTGGGCGTGGGAAGGTCAGGGTTCCCCATGCCAAGGTCTATGATATCGAAACCCTTTCTTCTGGCCTCCATTTTGAGGGCATTTACGATGGCGAATACATAGGGGGGAAGGCGTTTTATCCTGTTGAACTCAAACATCTCGACTCCTTTTCTCATGAAATGAATTTATTACTATACCAAATTCAATGGGAAAACATCTCCTCAGCATCCATGGAACTCCTCACCAGGGGCGCGGAAGCGACGCCTCTGAATCCCATGGAAAGCGCAGCTTCCCCGTATATTGCGAAGGTTGCCGGCGTTACATACTCCGTAACAGGGAGATTCCTTTTTGAAGGTCTCAGGTATTGACCTACGGTAAGAAAGTCGCACCCCGCCAGGCGGAGGTCGCGCATAAGGGAGAAAACCTCCTTAGCGGTCTCACCGAGGCCTACCATAAGGCCGGATTTTGAATGTATCCATGGAGCTATCTTCCTGGCATTGTCCAATACGCGTAAAGAACGCTCATAGTCTGCCTGAGGTCTTACCACGGGATAAAGCCTGGGTACTGTCTCAACGTTATGGTTGAACACGTCGGGTCCTGAATCCAAAACCGTTTTCAGGGGGGCGGCATCTCCCCTGAAGTCAGGGGTCAGAACTTCTATTTTCACCGCAGGCAGCCGCTCCCTCAGGGCCACAACCGTCCTGGAAAATTGCAGCGCGCCTCCGTCAAGAAGATCATCCCGGGTCACAGAAGTAATTACCACATATTTCAGTCCCATGTCCTGCGCTGCAAGGGCTACCCTTTCCGGTTCTTCTGCCTCAGGCGGATCCAGAGGCAAGGGAGATGCCGATTCCACCGAACAGAAACCGCAGTTTCTTGTGCAACGGGAGCCGAGTATCATAAAGGCGGCTGTGGGCTTCGAAAAACAGACCCCAATATTGGGACATCGGGCTTCTTCGCAGACGGTGGAAAGTTTGTGGCTCCTGAGCATCTGCTTGGTTGCATGAAGCCCTGTAGAGATCTTTGTCTTAATCCAGTCAGGGAGTCTCATGGGTTCATTTGATGGCATGGAAGGCATATGTCTTCAATGAAGATTGTCAGTGAACGTCCGGCCCGTCAGGGCTTGCTGTCGCCGGCCTGGACATCGTCCTTTTTCTCTTCGGCTTCAGCTCCGGCGGTTTCACCCTCATTCTGGACGCCTGTAGCCTTGTTAAACCGCCGCTGCCTTTTCTCTTCCTGCTTTTTCAGGCGGGACAACTCCTTTTTCCGTTTCTCGCTTTTAAATGCACCTGGTCTTCCCAATGTATCACCCTCCTTGCCTTGATAAGGCATTATATCATGGAGGCGGTGGGGAATGCTAAAGCCTGCGGTACAGCCCTCTTTTGCAGAGCGCGGAGGTGTTGACTTTTTTCGTGAAATATGTCATCCTCTTCAAGAGTTTCAGAAGTTTTTGTATCGGTTGGGGCCACAAAGACTTTTAGCTTTGTGGTCTTTTTTGTTGAAGTGGCTTCATGAGGCTTAGTTTATAAGTAAGGAGGTATGGAGATGACAAACGGAACAGTAAAGTGGTTCAATGAGTCCAAAGGCTTCGGCTTTATCACAAGCGAAGACGGCAGCGATGTTTTTGTCCACTATTCTTCCATCGCGGGCAACGGGTTTAAGTCCCTTGCCGAAGGTGACTCAGTCAGCTTTGATGTTGAAAATGGCCCGAAGGGTCCCAAAGCTGTCAATGTAGTGAAAAAGTAGTTGACTGCCAGAGTCCCCCTGCCCTGCAGGGGGACTTTTTATTTCGGAGGAGGAAATGACAAGCAAGCAGAATTATATGGCAAGGATGGAACTGAACAGGCAGAACAGACTTGCTACAGGTCTGCTTTCCGAACGGTTTCCAGAGGTTTCGGGCATCCTGATCAACATGACCTATTACCAGAAGGGAGCGAACCCGGTGCTCATGCTGCGCACCATTCATGTGCGACCTTCCGACTCCGCCTATTTCAACATGGACTGCCTGATAAAGGGCTGTGTTGACGGCGGTTTTGACCTCACTTCAGTGATCAAGAAAATGGTGAAGGACCGCAAGAAGACCGGCAAGGGAAAGCTTGTCTGCCACGGCAAAACTGATGCCGATTCCCTTAACCACGCAAGTATCGAATACGATATCGAGATACAATTCGGCAAAAAATCCCGATAGGAGATTTTTGATCTGATTCCCTAATGTTTCCCCCCCATATTAATCAGACGCCTCATCACCTCCACAAGCGGTATCTTGTATTTCCGGGCGATTCTCCTACAGTCCTCGTACTCAGGGGAGACTTTGACCGTTCCATCGTGCATTCTCGACACTTTTACACGCACCTTTCCGAACTCTGTTTCCCTCTCTTCCCCCTGCCGGTCAAGGACGATTCTCGATGCCTCATAAAATCTCAGCCCTATGGTGGTGGTCTCCCTCAACAGGACATCCATGATATCTGCCCGCCTTTCCTCATGGCACAATACGGTGAGCAGTATGCCCGGTCTCCCCTTTTTCATGATCCCCTGAGTGAGAGAGACATCTAAGGCCCCGGAATCGAAAAGTCTCTCCATGACATATGCGTACAACTGAGGGTTCATATCGTCAATGTTTGTCTCAATGACCGTTACTTTTGGAAGATGCGCTGATCTCCGCCCTCCTATCTCCTCTCCGACAAATATCCTCAGGACATTGGGAAATCCTTGAATATCCTTCTGCCCGGCCCCGTATCCTATGCGCTCTGTTTTCATCAGAGGCATATTCACGCAGCAGGCTGCTGTTTCCCGCACGAGTGCGGCGCCTGTGGGGGTGGTGAGCTCAAAGGGGATATCTGTTGTATACACGGGAATACCTTTCAGCAGTTCTGCCGTAGCAGGGGCAGGCACAGGGAGTCTGCCGTGCTCTGTCATTACAAAGCCGCTTCCGAGGTTCACCGCTGATGAATAGACCTTGTCAACTCCCAGGCAATCAAGACCTATAAGTGTGCCGAAGACATCAACCAAACAGTCCACTGCCCCAAGTTCATGAAGATGTGTCCTGGTGTAAGCCTTGCCATGAACCCTGCCTTCCGACTCAAAAAGCCTCCTGAAGATTTTGAGCCCTTTTTGTTTAATCCCGGCAGAGAGCGAAGAAGTTTTGATTATTGTCTGTATGTCTTCCCATTTTCTGGCTTCATTCAGACTTTTTCCGCCTGAGGCGGATGACTTTTGCACTATTACATCCACCTTTGTGGCAGCGATGGAGGACCTCTTCACCTTTCTCGCCTGAAGCTTGTATCCCTTTATAGGAAGGGCCCTCAGCCCGCGTTCAATCTCCTTCAAAGAAACACCCGCATCCACAAGGGATCCAAGGCACATATCCCCGCTGATTCCGGAAGAACAATCAAAATAGGCTATTCTCAAGACAACCTCCCGTCACGTCATATAATACAAAACATCGCAGGTTTCATCCACAGGCGGGTTTTTAGCTACCTCATGGTATAAATAAAGTAACTATTATCTTGACATTTACAAAATAGTTGTGTAATATTTTAAATATAGCTAACTTGGTTGGGAGGTTTATGGAGCAGGAAAGCAGAAGTGAGCGGTTCAGGAGGATAGCGGCGAAGAGAACTAACGACATCCTTGAGAAAATCAGGATACTGGGGAATTGTTCAAACAAGAGCTCGTATGAATATACAGAGGAAGAGATAAATAAAATTTTTACTGAGATTGATAAGCAGCTTAAACTGACCAAAGCAAAATTTCTGGGGGGGAAGGGGGAGAGGTTTAGGCTGTGAGGATGTATCACAATTGGCTTAGTAATCTATAGAAGAACCTGAATAGGAGGACGGTGTGATCGCCAACGTTATTCCGGCAGAGACAATCGAAAGAAAAATCTATATGATACGCGATGAGAAGGTAATGCTTAGCACTGACCTTGCTGATCTTTACAGCGTTGAACCAAGGGTTTTAGTCCAGGCGGTTAAAAGAAATATTGACCGCTTTCCCGAGGATTTCATGTTTCAGTTAAGTAACGAAGAATTCAAGAACTTGAAATCACAAATTGTGATTTCAAGTTGGGGAGGCCCGCGTCGTGCAAATCCTTACGCTTTTACCGAACAGGGCGTGGCTATGCTTTCCAGCGTTCTCAACAGCAAAAGAGCGGTGAGGGTCAACGTAGAGATTATGAGGGCGTTCGTCAGATTGCGGCAGATGCTTGCTTCCAACGCAGAGCTTGCACGCAAGCTCGATGCACTGGAAAAGAAATACGATACTCAGTTCAAAGTGGTCTTTGACGCCATAAGACAATTAATGATTCCGCCCGAGAAAAACAAAAGAAAAATCGGCTTTCGCAGAGAGAGTGCAAATGGGTAAAGCTTCTAAGACCGACCAAGGCAAAATTTCTGGGGGGAAGAAGGAGAGGTTTAAGCTCTTATAGCGACTAGATTTTGTCCGTATTGAATTTCTTATCTTGTGCATTTGCTATTTGCCAGATGCACGACTTCTTATTGACCGCAGAGTCTCTATGGTTATACAATTAGGCCATATGCTTTCGGATTGCAGGTGTGAATTATGCTGAAATTATATCTTAAGCGGATATTTGATGTTGCAAACAAAGGGGACGCAAGGGAGGAGAGCTATTACTCCTGTCTGGAGGAACTCCTAACAAACTACGCTGATTCCATCCATAAAAAGCATGTTTCCATCACCACCCTTCCCAAAAAGACTGATGCAGGGAATCCGGATTTCAGGGTCTGGGATGGAAAGCAGCAGATTGTCGGGTATATTGAAGCCAAAGCCCCGACCGTCGAGTATTTGGACCAGATAGAAGCAAGCGGGCAGTTAAAACGTTATCTTCATACTTTTCCAAATTTGATATTAACGAACTTCTTTGAGTTCAGACTTTACCGGAATAGCGTTTTGATTGATAAAGTTCTTATCGGCAGACCGTATGTTGTGCACAAGCTTAAGACTGTACCGCCAGTTGAGAAAGAAGCCGATTTTCTTAAACTCATTGAGAAATTTTTCTCCTTCTCCTTGCCGAAGGTTTATGACGCAAAGGGGTTGGCAATAGAACTTGCTAAGCGTACACGCTTTCTGAAGGATGAGGTAATTGCCCAGGAGCTGGAAGAAGAGGAGAGAAAAGGAAAGGGTAATATCCTCGGTTTTTATAAGGTCTTTAAAGAGCATCTCATAAGCGGGCTTACTAAAGAAGACTTTGCAGACCTTTATTCGCAGACCATCACATACGGATTATTTGCTGCAAGGACGCGGGCAGAAAACGGGTTTAACAGAAAACTTGCTTATGACAAAATTCCAAAGACAATCGGCATTTTAAGGGATGTCTTCAGATTTATTTCACTTGGCGACCTACCTAAGCCGATGGAGTGGATTATTGACGATATCTCGGATGTTCTGGCTACGACCGATGTTTATAAGATACTCGATGAGTACTTTAACAAGCACAAGGGCAAAGATCCCATTGTCCATTTTTATGAGACTTTCCTCTCAGAATATGATCCGAAGACAAGGGAGAAGAGAGGTGTATATTACACGCCTGAGCCTGTTGTTTCTTATATTGTCCGCTCTTTGCATCATATCCTCAAAGAATATTTTGATAAGAAGGATGGTTTTGCAAGCCAGTCTGTGACGGTTTTAGACCCGGCAGCAGGAACGCTCACATTTTTGGCAGAAGCCGCAAAGCTGGTGGTGGCGGAAGCTTCGAAATATGGAGAAAGAGTTGCGGAAATGGCTATCAAAGAGTATATCCTCCCGAATTTCTATGCCTTTGAACTTATGATGGCGCCTTATGCAGTCGGGCACTTAAAGATGTCATTTTTGCTTGAAGAGCTTGGATATAAACTCCATGAGGATGACAGGTTCAAACTCTATCTTACAAATACTCTTGAGATGGAAGAGCTTGCACAGACAGAACTTCCGGGCATGGCTTCCCTTTCAGAGGAGTCGCATCTGGCAGGCAAAGTCAAAAAAGAACAGCCTATACTTGTAATCCTCGGCAATCCGCCGTATTCAGGGCATTCGTCAAATATCGGTGACTGGATATCAAAAGAGATTAAGACTTACTTTCAGGTTGACGGCAAACCACTTGGCGAAAAGAATCCAAAATGGCTTCAGGACGATTATGTGAAGTTTATCCGTTTTGCACAGTGGAAAATTGATCAGGCAGGCGAAGGGGTCTTAGGCTTTATAACAAACCACAGCTATCTTGATAACCCGACTTTCCGGGGAATGCGCCAGTCTCTGATGCAGAGCTTTGATGAGATTTATTTTCTTGACCTTCATGGCAACAGCCTTAAAAAAGAAAAATGTCCTGACGGTTCTAAGGATGAGAATGTCTTTGATATTCAGCAAGGTGTTGCTATCGCCCTTTTCATAAAGAAGAAAGAAAAAGGCACAGAAGGACTGCCGTCCATGTTTCGGCCTTCACCTCAGATGGGAATCGAGTTTGAAAAAGATAGAGTAACGGAAGAAGAGGAAGAAAAAAAGGGATGCATAGTCCATCATGCCGAGTTATGGGGGCTGCGGGAGAAAAAGTACGATTGGCTTGAAAGGAATAGTATAAAGACAACGAAGTGGAAGAAACTGAAGCCGAAATCCGAATTTTACCTTTTTATTCCGAGGGACGATAAGCTTTTAAAAAGCTACGAGAAATTTATCAAAATAACGGATGTGTTTCCGGTGAATAGTGTCGGGATCGTAACTGCAAGAGATAATCTGACTATAAAATGGACGCCGAATGAAATCTGGCAAACTGTTTTAAATTTTTCAAAACTTGATGTTGAATTAGCACGACAGGCTTATGATCTGGGGGATGATGTAAGGGACTGGAAAGTTGAACTTGCCCAGCAGGATTTGAAAGATAGCGGTTTAAATAAAAAGAAAATTGTCCCAATCTTATACAGGCCATTTGATATACGCTATACCTACTATACAGGAAAATCGCGCGGCTTTCATTGCATGCCTCGTCATGAAGTAATGCAGCATATGATGCAGGAAAATTTGGGATTAATTTCAGTAAGGCAAGTTGCAGAAGGTATTTTCAATCATACTCTTGTAACTGACAGCATTATTGAAAGCCGTATGACACTAAGCAATAAAGGGATTGCATTTCTTTTTCCCCTCTATCTTTATCAACAAAAGGAGAAACCTAAGAAACGTTCTCTCGGCAGCGTCATCATGCTTTTTGAGCCGCAGGCAAATTATTATGGTAAAAGGCCGAACCTGTCTCCGACATTGGTTGAGAATTTAACAAAAGCATACAAGAAAACACCTTCTCCTGAAAAAATCTTTTATTACATCTATGCAGTCCTTTATTCAAATATCTACCGCACAAAATATGCCGAATTTTTGAAGATAGACTTTCCACGTATCCCATTTGCAAATAATTACAAACTCTTCAGCAAAATGGCTGATTTTGGCGAAAGGCTTGTGGGACTTCATCTTATGAGGTCGGATGAGATAAATAAAACTATTACCAGATTGTCAGATGGTGACAACAAAATAAAGAAAGTGAAATATGACGATAAGGCAAAAAGAATTTATATCAATGGTGATCAGTATTTTGAAGGAATTATACCTGAGATTTGGGAATATCAAATCGGCGGCTATCAGGTCTGCGACAAATGGCTTAAGGACAGAAAAGGCAGGGCATTGTCAGTTGAGGAGATAAAGCATTACTGCAAAGTTGTTACTGCCTTGAAAAAAACAATAGGGACTCAAGCGAAGATAGACAGTATTTATCAGGAGATTGACAAGGAGATAATTGAACAGAAATGAAAGACATCATAAGAAAAATCGACTCCCTCAAATCCGTCCTCGACGGCACTCGGCCGTTACCCGACCATGTTATGACAGATTAACCACAGGCGGCAATTCCCTTACAGGAAATGTGGCTGGATATGGTAACTCCTGGAAATATAAGGCGCTTTACATCTCTTTCCAAATATGCTATATATAATAAGCATAACTGGGAAAGGTGGAAATTATAATTGCAGTACAAAGAGTTATTAGTTCCCTATAACCCCTGGTGGGAGAATCCCAGGACAGCCTTTGAGCGTCTGCCACTGTTTCACCGCCCCGCCTTATAAAGATTTGTTCAAAAAAATTCTCAGAAGTATTTTGATTGCTGCTATATGCCTCCGTAGGCGTGGAGGCCTGAGAGAAGCAGGTTCACCCCAAGATAGGTGAAGAGCACCAGCACAAAACCCACGACGGCAACCACCGCGGCCTTGTTCCCTCTCCAGCCCCTGAGCAGCCTCGAATGGAGGTAAAAAGCGTATCCAAACCATGTGATCAGCGACCACGTCTCCTTCGGGTCCCAGCTCCAGTAAACGCCCCATGCCTGGTCAGCCCATATGGCGCCGAAAATCAATCCCCCGAGGGTGAAGACAGGGAAGCCGATGGCGATACTCTTATAGGTAATCTCATCAAGTATCTCCGGCGAGAGAGAAAAAGCGCCGACGACCTTCTTCAGTAAATATCCATATCTCCATAGCATGAAGATGAAGACTATGGCAGCGATCCAGCTCAGAGCTGAAACCACTAGTGAGTGGCTGACAAATGAAGCCTTGAATAGGAAGTTCTTTATAAGGACATCGGCATCCTTGATGAGCACCTTAAAGGAGAGATAATCCAGTCCCATGGCTGCGAGAATCACTATGAAAATCCCTGTGATGACCGTCCAGAAGATGTACGACGGCTCGCTTCTCTTCTCAGTTTTCAGGATGAGATACATGAGGCCTGTGCTGAAGGCAAGGGCAAAGGCGGCATAGGCAATAAAGCTCATCACGACGTGCACCAGAAGCCAGTTGCTCTGAAGCGCGGGCACAAGGGGCTGAATTCCCTTCTGCATGCCGGTGAGCTCGATAAAGGCCAGGGCAATGCCTGCAAGAGGCGTTACAAATGCCCCGAAGGACCTGTTTTTGTATTTGAATTCGATGACCAGATATCCCAGGATGAGGCACCAGACAAAAAAGACAAGGGATTCATAGAGGTTGGTAAAGGGCGCGGCCCTGATAATCCCCATCCCGCTCATTTCATAGAACTCTTTCCACCGGAACAGGATCGCAAAGGTCTGCGACACAAAACCGATGACTGTTACTGTTGTGGCCATGATCCCGATCTGGGATGTTCTAAACGCAATATACGTTATGTAAATTATCATGGCAACAATATATGCCACTGTCGAGACTCCGAATAATGTGGAACTATCCATAAATCATTTTCCCCCTTCCTTTTCCTTGCTTAAGAGCGCCGTCAGCTTTTCGATTTTCTGCTCGAAGGCATGCCTGTTCTTGTTGGCTGAGGCTCCGATAATGACGCGGGTGTTGTTCTTTTCCCCTGTGAGCCTGATCCATATTTTCTTATGGCTCATAAAAAAGGCAATGAACAGGCCCACTGACATGCCGAAACACCCCAGATAGACAACCCATACGCCGGGGTCTCTTCTCACCTGGAGGCCTGTGTACTGGATTCCCCAGACGCCGTGGAACTCCGCTATGCTGCCGTCGGGCAGCTTCCATGTCTCCGGATACCGTTTGAGCAGCCATCCGCTGAATTTCGGGTTGCCGTTTTCTGAAAAGTTCACGTACACCGCGGGATTATTCATCTGCTCCGCATAGGTGAATGCCCTGCCTGTGCGTTCATCGAGACCGAGGGCAGGCGAAAAGTCCTCGATCTTACCGGTGAGGTTTGTGCCGGGGATAGTAAAAGCGCCGCCAAACGGCAAGTTCACATCCTCTGTTTTCCCGTCCTTTGAGGTCAGTGTGAATTTAAAGGCGCCGTTCTCTACCCCGCCGGGAAGAAGGCCGTAACTTGACTGATAAAAGGTTATTCCCTCATAGGTCAGGGGTTCATTCACCTCGATCATCTTTTTCATGACCTCTTTGCCGTCCTTAATCACCGTAAGCCAGCTCTTATAGTCCTTCGGCGTGTCGCTGCTGCCGTAGAAATCTACAGAGAACTCATCACATCGTATGGTGAACCCCAGGGGAAATATGCCGTACATGCGCATCTTTGCCCTCAATGTGTTTTCGTCGGTGCGGAGCTGCTTTGCTGCCAGGGACAGATTTCCTGAGGACGAATCCACCGCATGCAGGATTTTTTCAAACTCCTCTGTATCCTGCCTGTGGCCCGTGCGGGCAAAAGCAACGGCATAGGCCTTCCCCTCGGGGAGGTTGAGAAAACCCTTGAATCCGAAGAAGATGCCGATGACCGCGCCAAGTAGAATCACGAGGACACTGAAATGGGTGATATACACCCCGAGTCGGGTATAATTGCCCCTCTGAGAATAGAGCTGGCAGCCCTGCGCCTCTTTTGTCTCATTAAGGGCGAATCCGAGGGTCTTCTTTACAGCAGCTGCTATCGCTTCCTTTGTCTTCTCCGGACCTCCGTGAAGGATGAGCTCCTTCCTTATCCCGAATCCTTTGAAGTGTTCTTCAGGAAGGGGCTTAAGGGGTTCCTTCACTAATTTCAGTATCTTCGGCAAGCGGTCTAAGGAGCAGATAATGAGGTTTGCCGCAAAGAGCAGCAGTATGGTCACAAACCACCATGAACGGTACATGTCCATAAATCCGAGGCTGTCAAAAATCCTGAAGAGGGAAGGCGCGGCTGACTCCCCGAAGAGTTTCGCCAGTAATTTGATATTCCTCTCAGGCTCTGCATTCTGCTCTATGACAGTGCCGACGATGGAGGTGATGGAGAGAACGGCAAAGATGATAATGGCAAGCTTGATGGAAGCGAGGAAATCCCATATGCTGTCTACAAATGACGTGTTTTTTTCTTTTTCCACTGCTGTCTCCTGAGGTTTAAGTTTACTATCTTAATATTTTTTATAAAAAAAGTATATGTTTTTTCCTTCTTTGCAAGAAGTCACTTAAGCAGCTTCTCAATGAACCCTATAGCTTCAGGACTGTCCCATTGCCTTCGACCGATTGTTTTCTCTCGTAAGATTCCTTCTTTATCAATGATAAAGGTTTCAGGCACCCCTCTGACCCCAAAGTTTTTCGCAACTTTCATGCCTTCATCAAGAAGCACAGGCATGGAATAGCCATTTATCTTCATATACTCGACAGCTTTTTTTGGATCATCCCTGTAAAGGATTGTGAGCATCTGGAAAGGACGGCCCTGCATCTTCTCATAAAGACTTTGCATGGCAGGCTTTTCTAATTTGCATTCATCACACCAGACGGCCCAGAAGTTTATAAATACAACCTTCCCTTTCAACTCCGGGAAGCGCCATATCCTGAATGAACCCTTTCCTGTGGCATCTAATTCCGGCAACTCAAAAGCCGGAGCTTTAAGGCCGACTGCAACAACGGTCCTCTGTATCTTCGCTTCCCTTGGAAAAAATAAAAGCACTAATACTGCTGCAACGAGCATTAAGATTATTATTGTCTGTTTCATTTAAGTATGCTTCCCAGAATCATCATGAGATTTTCCCTGAAGGAATCAATATTATGACCAAAGGGATGGAGATTTGTCATAATATTGCCGGCAATGATTAATGTAGGGGTTTCATTAATGGCATACGCGCCAGCCATATCCAGCGCCTTCTGAACATCTTCAGCCTTATCCCCTGCCCTCAGTTTTTTGCTGAAATCAAAGCCAAGCCCCAGCTTTTGCCCTAGCTCTTCAAGCACCTTTAAATCACCTATGTTCTTTCTTTCGACAAAATGGGCGCGGAAAAGGGCTTCCTTCATCTTTTCTCCCTTGCCGGCCTCCTCTGCAAGAAAATATGCCTCTCCTGGTTTTGGAGAACTCTTCCCCCAGTAGATTGGGATGGTCTTCCATCTTATCTTTTTTGGAAAGTTTCCTTTGATAGCCGGGATTGCTCTTTCGAGGGAATAACAACCGTCGCAGTAAAAGCTTAGAAATTCTATTACCTCAACTGTTTTGCCGTCATATTTAAATTGATGCCACGGTAATCGGGTATAGACACCCTTAATAAAAGTTTCCGACTCTGCACGTAAAGGTGAAAACGCCACGACTAATAAAGTTAACACAAAAAACATTTTTTTTACCCTCATCTTATTCCTCCTTTATCAGTGATTAGTGTCAGTCACTGACACTAATCACTGTTCACTGACTATGTTTAATTTTCTCCAGATAAACCGGATAATTAAAATCAGGACTTGCGCTTTTTGTATGGCATGTCAGACAGACGGACTCTGTTACAGGCTGCATAGGTCTGGAAAAGTCCGAAAGGTGATCCCTGCCTGGTCCATGACACGTCTCACACTGAACATCTGCCAGTCCCGGTGTTTTTTCAATGCTATGAAACCCTCCGGAATCGCCAAAGCCCACAGTATGACACTTCAGACACTCCGGATCTCCTGACTTGCCTACGCCTTTTAGGGTGGCAAAGGCGTCGGCATGTCGTGTCTTCATCCAACTTTTCTTAAAGGACTGATGACATTCAGCACATTTAGAAACACCAAGGTAAGGCGCATCTGCTGCCGGCTTGTAGTCATCTTTGAAAAGCTTAGCAACTTTGGCATCATAATCCTTTAATGCCTTTCGGACACTTGTGTCTTCTTTTATATCTCTGCCAAGAGGCTGCCACCTGTGTTTAAATTCTAACACCTTTCTGCTGCTGTCAATCTGAAGGGTCAGGATACCCAATCTTTCCCCTTTTGGATAACCAGCCACAACAACCGTTCCATTTACCCCGTTAGAACGAGGCTTTCTAACGGGGTTTACCGTTAGAGGTTCCTCAAGGGTTTCTCCTGAAGAGAGTATTATGATATCCCATTCCCCCATATCTTTAATCCCGGAGATGGGCGGCTCAGAAAGGAGGATATTTAATTTCCCCTCCTGAAAATTTTTCGGGTTCGCACTCAGATTTACCTCGATACCATCACGCCTTATAGAGACCGACTGTCTATATTTCGTCATATCGGAAATAACAGGCAGTTTGTATTTTTTAAAGATGCCTGAAAGAAAGTCATAAGGAAATTCCTTCTCATTTTTTGAAAGTGCCACTGCGTCATACTTCATGATGCTGAGGGCTTTTGCCATTGCCTCTGCCTTGAGCCTTCCCTGAGCAGTATCATTACCAAGAAAGTTTCCTGCATCTATAAGGATATAAGGAGAAAGCCTTTTTCGATGTTCGGCAATATAACCGGCCCGCCTGGCAAGACCGCCAAAATCGGTTTTTGGAGAGCATCCGCATGGCTCAAGCTCACCATTCACGCCACCTGTATAAATGACATTAAGTGTCCTTGTTTGACCATATGCCTGGCCTTGAGCGACAACCGGGAACAGCATCATTAAAGGCATCAGAATATATAGCATAGAGAGTTTCATCATTAATCAACCTCGCGTTACAAGGAAAGCTGTCTCAAAATCTTCGGCTTATCCCTTTTTGCATTCACAATGCAGAAGAAGCCAAAGGGCTCATCGAATGGGTTGCTTAACTGATGCGGGGTGTCCGGCGCGATATAGAGAGTATCCAGGAAATCCAGGAGATTCATCTTCCTGCCTGTGCGCACCTTTCCTTTCCCCCGGACACAAATCACCACGTGCTCATGTCTGTGCTCTTCGAAGCTGCTGTGACCGCCAGGGGATATCTCAAAATATCTGAAATGAAATCTCGCGGATTCGCCGCGATTCCCCACAATGACCCGTCTCACAATGTCGGCCCAATCCCCGCCCTTCGGCTTATAGAGTTCAGTTTTTATGCCCTGCCAGGTAAAGTTGCCTTTATGTTTGTAAAGCCTGCTCTTGTTCTCTGTTTCTTTTTTAGGCACATAGTCCTCCCACAAAAGGGTTTGCGAACCCTTTATTAAAACACAATAACACTTTTTAGTGAATCCCCGGCCTGAGAAGTGAGGGTAAAGGCTTCTGCGGTTTTTTCCAGGGGAAATCTGTGTGTAACCAGTTTCCCGGCTGTTACGACCCCCTTTTTTATTAAACCGAGGGCCTCTGCGGTATCTGAGGGCCCGCATGAATAGCTCGTGACTATAGTTATATCTCTGAAGTACAGGGAATTTGGATCAAGCTGAAGCATTTCCCCGGGTTTTGCCGGCGTAAAGAGGACAACCTTCCCGCCCCTTGAGACGGCCCCTATTCCCTGGTGCATGGCTTCTGCGCTGTTTGGTCCGACCACAACAATATCTGCCATAAATCCCTCTGTGAGAGCCCTTACTCTTCCGGAAAGGTCTTCCTTCGAGACATCAATGACATGATCTGCGCCGAACTCCACAGCCTTCTTTAACCTAAAGGGCGCCATGTCTGCGCCGATGACCGTTCCTGCGCCAAATTCTCGGGCAAGGAGCACATGCATCAGTCCCATGACCCCGAGACCGATGACGAGGAGCGTATCTCCCTTTCTCCCCGATGCCCTTTTGAGAGACTTCACCACACACGCGGCAGGTTCGATCAGGGTCCCGTCCTCATAACTTATCTCTTTATTCAGCAGTAACGTATCGTTTCTCAGATTTATCTCCGGGACAAGTATATATTCCGAGATGCCGCCGGGGATTATCCCCGTATTCCGCCATGTCTTGCATTGAACGTAATCGCCCTTGCTGCAATATCTGCATTCCATGCATGGGGCGTGGTGATGCACAAAAACACGGTCACCTATTTTGAAGTGATGAGTGATGAGTGATGAGTGACGAGTTTTCAATCCCCCCTCGCCCCCCTTTTGTAAAGGGGGGTAGGGGGGGATTTGACTCCGAACTCCGAACTCCGAACTCCGAACTTCTCTCCCTAACTCAATGATTTCTCCAACAGGTTCATGGCCGAGCACAAGGGGCGCCTTTTTTTCTATGTACCACGGCATCACATCCCCGGAGCAGATGCCGCAGGCCTTTATTCTTACCAGCGCATCTCTCGGTCCGATCTCCGGAACCGGGACTTCCTCTATGCGAATATCGTTAAAGCCATATAGCTTTGCAACCTTCATTTCATTGTTTCCCGTAAAGCGCATCGAGCGGGCTTTGTGGCGCATTAGACATATCGCGCAGGACATGGGTATAGATCATTGTTGTCTCAACATGTTTGTGGCCGAGAAGGCTCTGCACTTCCCGGATGTTGACTCCATTCTGCAGTAGGTGTGTAGCAAAGCTATGGCGTAATGTATGAACAGTTGCGTGTTTCAATATGCCTGACTTCCGCACAGCGTTTTTAAGCGCACTCTGTATTGCCGTGTCGCTGATATGATGACGCCTGACAATCCCGCTTCGCGGATCAACAGACAGGGTTGCCGCAGGGAAAACATACTGCCAGCCCCATTCTTTAGCGGCATTAGGATATTTGCGCTCAAGCGCGTCCGGCAGGAAGACCTTGCCATGTCCGGCGGCAAGATCTTTGTCATGCAAAGCCTTAACACTTGTCAGATGCTCCCTTAAGCGCTCCTTGACCGCTGCCGGAAGCATTGTAGAACGGTCATTGTCGCCTTTTCCACTGCGCACATACAGGGTGTTTGCATCAAAATCTATATCCTTAACCCTCAGCCTTGCAGCTTCCATTAAACGAAGCCCCGCGCCGTACAGCAGCTCTGCAATCAGGCGGTTTGTGCCGGTCATTTGCTCAAAAAGCCGCCTCACCTCGCTCACCGTGAGCACTACCGGCAGCTTCTGCCCTCGTTTTGCTCTTACTGTGGTATCAAGCTCGCCCACTTCCTTATGGAGCACATTTCGGAACAAAAATAAAATAGCATTAAACGCCTGATTCTGTGTTGAGGCTGAAACATGCCTGTTAAGCGCAAGATGGGAAAGAAAGCCCCTGAGATCCTCAGCCTTTACAGCATCTATTTGTTTTCCGCCTGTTTCAGTTACATAGGCAAAAAAGCGTTCAGCCCATTGCAAATAGGTGCGTTCTGTGCTATAGGAATAGTGTTTAAGTCTGATAATGCGGCTCACCTCCGCAAGTATCGCTGAGGCATCGCTAAAGGCGGGACTATCATGACTTGTCCCGGACTTGCCAAGATAATGGAAATAATAAAGCCTCAGGGCTTCATCGGCCTGTCGGGGCTGCCACTCCTTAATGCTGGAGTCGCTCCTCATCTCATCCAGAAAAGCCGCAACAACCTGCTCCTGATAATCATCGACAGGC
>Ga0208244_100944_pt1 | contig 20215 bp, 18 predicted proteins | sample SubbioCR12Aug_5A_FD_184828 | JGI IMG/M metagenome (GOLD analysis project Ga0208244, IMG submission 184828) | Serpentinite rock and fluid subsurface biosphere microbial communities from McLaughlin Reserve, California, USA - CR12Aug_5A (SPAdes) | ecosystem: Environmental > Terrestrial > Deep... | reverse complement strand
TGTGCCTTGCAAATGCAACAAAAGTCGTAATGCTTTTTTTGCAAACTTGGCATAAAATTAGGAAGTTGTAACCAATAGCAATAGCACAGCGACTTTATCTGTGAAAGAGGTTTTTCATGTACCAACTCAACCTTCCGCGAAAAAAACTGCCCGCGCCCAAAGAAATCATCCCCAGGGCCTTCCCCGGCATTTCGCAACTCGAAATCGACGAGTTGGTCACGCGCAGCAAGGTCAACAATTACCCCGGCGGCATCATATTGTGCCACGAAGGCGAAATCGAGACCAAATTCTACATCCTGCTCGACGGCCAAGTGAACGTCACCAAGACGATTAACAACGTGGAGCAAAAACAGCTCAAGACCCTCGAGGCGGGAGATTTTTTCGGCGAAATGGCTATCATCCACAACGCGCCGCGGGCCGCCTCGGTCACCACCTCCGGGCCGACGACGGTCATGGAAATCGACAAGGAAAACTTCGACCGGGTCTTGCAGCGTTCCAGCAGCATTTCGATGGCCATGGTGCGCGAAATTTCGAACCGCCTGCGCGAGAATGACGAGATGGCGATTGAAGACCTGAAAATCCGCGCGGCAGAACTGGCCGAAGCCTACCAGAAACTTGCCGAACAGGAACTGACCCGCCGTGAATTCCTGACCAACATCGCCCACGAACTGCGCACCCCGCTGATGGCCGCCGGTGGATTTTTGCAACTGATGCAAAAAGGGATGATTTCGCAGGAAAAAATACCGGCCACCATCGAAACCGTTGCGCGTAACATCCACCAGATTACCACCCTCGTCAACGACATCCTGTTCTTGCAGGAAATGGACCTCATCCTGCCCAAATTCCAGCCGATTAACCTGCAACTGATGGCCGAAGACGTGACCGAAAAATATCAGGACAAAGCCGCCGGAAGCCTGGTGACCCTGCACATCGAAGCACCCGCAAACCTGCCGATGGTTTCAGGCGACCCAAAATCACTGGAACGCGCCCTGATAGCCCTGGTGGACAATGCCATCAAATTCAGTCCGCACGGCGGACAGGTGACACTGAAAATTTACGAAGAAGAAAACTTTGTCATCACCGACATCATCGACCAGGGAATCGGCATCGAAACCAGCCAGATCCCCAAAATTTTCGACCGCTTCTATCATCTTGAACGCTCCGGCGACCAGTTGTTCAGCGGCATCGGCCTGGGGCTGGCGATTACCAACCAGGTCATCAAACAGCACAACGGGCGGCTCTCGGTGCACAGCGAACCGGGTAAGGGCAGCACTTTCAGCGTACGCCTGAAACCTATCAAGGTGGTATTCTAAACCCCCGTGCAGAAACAACAAAAAATGGATGTCGGCTAATCGCGGACATCCATTTTTTTGTTTGTTCTTCGAGCCTACTGGCCCAGGGTCTGGTTAAAAACGCTCCGAAAACCGTCGGCAGAAACGTAGCCAACCCATTTTTGGATGACGTTCCCGGCGGCGTCGAGCAGGTAAAACTCAGGCTGGTAGCGAAAACCCAACTCGCGCTGGAAGTCGCTGGTGGCCGGGTCGTCGGCGTCAAGATAGTAGAAATCAATCTGGCCGTAATATTCCACTTCAAGCCCATGAACCATGGGCGCCATTGAGCGGCAGGTCCCTCAGGTAAAGCGGAAAAATTCGACCAGCACCGGACGGCCGGATTTAAGATTGACCTTGGCCGGGTCGCTGGCGACCAGCCCATCGCCGCGCGAGGTCGGGACGGGGAGCGGTTCGGCGGCAGCCTCGGTCGGTTCGGCCCCGGCTGGCGCTTCAGTCGCCGCTGGGGCGGCTGTCGCGGCTTCGGTTGCACTGGTTGCAGTTGGGACGGAGGCTGGCGGCATTTCCTGCGCGGCAGGCGCGCAGGCCCCAAGCAGGGCGGTTAACAAAAGAAGGGATAGGAATGTCTTGCGCATGACTCTCTCCTTGAACAACACAATCCTACCATTTTAGGGGCTTTTTGTCTAATTCACTTCCAGGAGTCGGGAGATTATGCCAGCCACCCCGGCCAGGTTCGAGACTCCGGCAAAGGCGCGCCGGGCTGCGGACGGGCCAACCAGCAGCAGTGGCACCGGGTTGGGCGTATGGCGGCGGGTCGAAAGGTCTTCCAGGTTGCCGTGGTCGGAGGTCAACAGCAACAGGTCGTTGCCCATGTCCCAGGCTTCGACCAGCCCGGCCAGCACCTGGTCGAATTGCTCAAGCAGCGAGAGCGCGGCGGGCATATCCTGCTGGTGGCCGGCGTAATCGCTCATCCAATATTCGAAAAACGAAAAATCAAACTTGCGCGCCAGGTCTGCCAAACGCCGACCGGCCTGGGCCGGGGTCAACAGCGGCGTGGCGGGCAACCGCAGACGTTCGCGCCAACCATCAGCGGTAAAGTCGGCTGAAATGGCCTGCCCGGCCAGCAGATCGTCGTGGGTGAAGAAAGGCAGGCTGGCATTGGCAACCGCCAGCGGAATGGCGGAGTACAGGCGTTTGCCCGAAGAAATACCGGCGAAATAAGCCGGAGGATAGGCATTCAGCAGGGCGGCCCGTTTCCCTGCGCGGCTGACCCGCCCAAACAGGCCGCCGTCTTCGAGGAAGCGGGCCACTTCCGGGTTGGGCTTCGGCCCATAGTGGTAGCCGATACGGGCCGGGATGTTTTCACCGGTCAGCAGCACCGCCTGGCCAGTAGCCGATTGCGGCAGGCCAGGGACTCCCAGCCCCGCGTCCAGGCTGAGCAGGTCGGCTTTTGGACCAAGGAAAGGCGCGCAAGAATCGACCAGCCTGCCGCCGCCCAGCAGGGACGCCAGGGCGGGCATCTGAGCAGCGGCGAAGGGGTTGCTTTCGACATCGCCAGCGCCCAAGCCGACGCCGTCAAGGAACAGGAAGAGAATGCGCATGTTTGCAGTTTGTGGGAATTAAGAGCGCGGGGAGAGCCAGAACCACGAAGCGCGCCGCCCGTTCGGGTCGAGACCGACCTGGCGTTTACGCAGGCTGAACAGTTTTTCGAATTGGGACAGTTCTTGCTCCGCAATGCCCAGGGCCGCCGATGACTCTTTTTTGTGCATGGCGTACAACAGCCAGGTCCCGCCGGGGACGAGAATGCGGCGTATCGTTTTTAAATACACAGGCCGCAGGGTGGCGGGCAGTCCGTGAAAACAGCCGATGTCGAGTACCAGGTCGAAAGGCCCAATCGCCTCGGGCAGGCGGGTCACGTCATCCATCAGGAAAGTCACCTGCGCGTTTTGCTGGCGGGATTTCTGGCGGGCGCGCTCGATGGCGAGTTTGGCAAAATCGACCCCGGTGACGTGCCAGCCGTTTTGAGACAGGGTGATGGCGTTCGTGCCGGTTCCGCAGCCCAGGTCGATGGCGCGGCCCGGCGGGTTGTCGCGGATAAACTGCCACAGTTCGGGCGGGGTGATGCCGCTGTCCCAGGGCGGGCGGCGGACGGCGTACCACAGGTTGTAGAAAAGTCGCCGTAAAAAATTCATGCGTTATTGGGCCGGCAGTTCCGCGCGCAGTTGGGATTCGTCAAAAGAACCGATTATCCGCCAGCGTTCGTTGCCGTTGGAGTCGAAAAAGACAAAAGTGGGGGTGTACTGGAAGCCGTAGACCGGGGCCAACGTCATGCCGACTTCCTGCTGGGCGTCGATGCGCAGGATGATGAGCCGCCCGGCGAACTCTTCTTCGAGGGCGTCGATGGTCGGCTTGATGGCCATGCAGACAACGCAGTACGGCGACTGGAATTCGAGCAGCACAGGCGTACCCTGGCCTATGATGGCCTGCACTTCGGCGGCTTCGCCCATCAGTTCTGTTTGCACCGGGCGCAGGTAAAAGTACAGTGCCAGGATGCCAACCACGACCGCCCCCAGGGCCAGCATTTCGGGCAAGCGTGGCTTGTTGCGAAAAAGCACGAAGCCGACCAGGATAAATAAGACCAGGACAACCCAAACAGCGGAATAGTATTGCCAGCCATCGAACATAAAAAACTCCTTGTTTGTGAGGTGATATTACCAATAAAAGCCAGATTTATGACTTAAAGCGCGCCAAAAAGGGTCGTTTGGCGCGTATTTCGCTTTGACAATTATCCAGACTTCTCTTAAAATTCACGGGCTCGTTCTTATGCTCGCTTTATCAATCAAGACTGATACGCTTTCACCCAAAAGTCATCAAAATCCATTTAGAAAGGTATAGCCTCCATGAAAGAGTATACCACCGAGTTCCTTCGCAACATTGCCCTGGTCGCCCACGGTGGCGCCGGGAAGACAATGATGGCGGAGGCTTTTTTGCGTTTCACTGGCGCAACCAGCCGCCTGGGAAAAGTGGAAGACGGTACTTCAGTTTCAGATTATGACGAGGAAGAAATCAGGCGCAATATTTCACTTTACACCAGCCTACTGCCCGTTGAGCATCGCGACCACAAAATCAATCTGCTCGATGCGCCCGGTTTTACCGATTTCGTCGGTGAAATGATTTCAGCCTTGAGCGTGGCCGACAGCGCAATTGTGTTGGTCGATTCGGTTGCCGGGGTCGAAGTCGGCACCGAAATTGCCTGGCGCTACTGCGACCAGTTCAAACTTCCGCGCTTTGTGGTCATCAACAAAATGGACCGCGAAAACGCCGATTTTGCCAAGTCTTACCATGCGGTCGAGCAGTTTGCCCAGGCCAACGACGCGCGCCTGGTCAAGGCCCAACTGCCATGGGGTGAAAAGCTGGATTTCAAGGGCGTGATTGACCTGATTTCGATGAAAGCCTACAGCGGGGATGGCAAGACCGCCGAGGACATCCCGGCTGAATACAAGGATGCCGCCGAAGAAGCCCGCATGACCCTGGTCGAGGCCGCCGCCGAAGGCGACGACGCCCTGATGGAAAAGTTCTTCGACAGCGGCGATTTAACCCACGAGGAACTGCTGCAAGGCCTGCGCGGCGTTGTCCAGTCCGGCGCGTTCATCCCGGTCTTTGTATCTGCTGCCGGGCACGAGAAAGGCGTCGGCCCCCTGCTGACCGCCATCGTCGACCTGATGCCCAACCCGGCCCAGCGCCCGATTGTCAAAGGTCAGGGCAAGGGCGGCGAGGAAGAATTGAGCGCCAGCAACGCCGGGCCGACTGCCGTCTACGTTTGGAAAACCACCGCCGACCCGTTTGTCGGCAAACTGACCTATTTCAAAATAATCTCCGGTAGCATGGCCGCCGATGTCCACCTGTGGAACCAGACCAAAGGCGCTGACGAGCGCATGGCCGGCCTGCACCTCCAGCGCGGCAAGGAACAAATTGGCATCAAGACCGTCCACGCGGGCGATATTGCCGTGGTCTCCAAACTGAGCGTCACCGTCACCGGCGACTCGCTGTGCGAAAAGAACCGCCCCCTGACCATCCCCGCCCCACAGTACCCGGCGGCCCTCTACCGGGTGGCAGTTGCGCCCAAGACCCAGGCCGATGCCGCCAAGATTTCGAGCGTGCTGACCCGCCTGTGCGAAGAAGACATGACTCTCTCGTGGTACAACGAAGCCTCGACCCGCCAGACCATCCTGCAGGGCATGGGCGACCAGCACATCGACGCTGCTGTCCACCGCGCCCAGGCCAAATTCCAGGTTGGGATCCTGACCGATGAACCGAAGGTTCCCTACCGCGAAGGCATCACCCGCAAGGCCAGCGCCCAGTATCGTCACAAGAAGCAAAGCGGCGGCTCGGGCCAGTTCGGTGAAGTCCACCTGCGCATCGAACCCCTGCCCGAAAGCGATTTCGAGTTCGCCGACGAACTGGTCGGCATGAACCTGTCCAAGTCTTACCTGCCGCCGATTGAAAAAGGCATCCGCGCCGCGCTGGAGCAGGGCGTCTACGCCGGTTACCCGATGAGCAACGTCAAGGTCATCGTGTACGACGGCAAGGAACACCCGGTCGACTCGAAACCGATTGCCTTTGAAACCGCCGGACGCGAGGCCTTCAAGCTGGCCGTGCACGAAGCCGGACCGGTCTTGTTCGAACCGATTATGACCGTCCGCGTGATTGTGCCGGACTCGAACATGGGCGACGTGATGGGCGATATGAACTCGCGTCGCGGACGCGTGCAAGGCACCGAATCGGAGCGCGGCCAGACGATTGTCAACGCCCACGTGCCGCTGGCCGAAATGCTCAGGTACACGACCGAACTGCGCTCGCTGACCGGCGGCCGCGGCTACTTCACGATGGACTTCGATCACTACGACGTCGTCCCGACCCACCTGGCCCAACCCATCATCGACGCGCACAAGAAGGAAATGGAAGCCAAGAAGGAAGAATAGGCTTCCGGGTAACACAAATCAAAACAGGATGCCCTTATCAAGCGGCATCCTGTTTTTTTTTGATTTCAGCGAATTTATGGCGAAATGTTGATTCGGGCGTCCCCGAGCGCGACCTGGATGGCGTACCCATCGGCATCGGCCAGGATAGCGCCATCCGGCGCGGCCGGGGTCTCTCGAAAGCGGATGAGCGCCGTTCCGCCGGCCCGGGCGCGAAACGCAACCTGGAGCAGCGCCCCGCTGCCCTGGGCGGCAGGCCTGTCCATCTGGGCGGCGGCATAATCGAGTGTCCCGGCGGCATTGTCGAACGCTTCCTGGACGAGGAAATCAGGCTGCACAAAACCACCGGGCTGGATGGAAACCACCTCGAGCAGGGCCGGGTCGAAAGACAGGTGCGTTTCAAAGGCTGTCAGGCCGCTGACACCCTCGACTTGCAGCGTCAGCACAAAGGTCTCACCAACCTTGACCAAATTGGAACTGGCAAGCAGGTTCAAGACGGGGCTATCGCTTGCAGGCATTGCGGTTCCGCAGGCAGTCAACACCAGCAGGGCAAGCGCCACAAACAAACGAGAAAACAGGAATTTCATCTCTTATAGCCCTACGGGATGCACAACTTCTGCCCGGTATAAATCAGGCGCGGGTTGGCAATCCCGTTGACTATCGCAATCTCGACATACGAGACCCCATAGTTGACGCCAATTCGGTAAAGTGTTTCGCCAGAGCTCACAGTATGATAGGCCCGGCAGGAAGCAGCCGTGGGCGTTGGCGCAACAATCGTTGAAACTGGGGTAGCCGTTGGGGTTGGTTGCGCAGGCGTACCCGGAGCAACAACGAATTGAGTATTGCAGACCGGCCCGGTGGGAATCTTTCCCCAGGGAGCATTGGGAATGGCCAACTTTTGGCCGGGGAAGATAATATTAGGCCACCAAATGCCGTTTGCCTTGGCGATCGCATAGGGTTCAACCTGATAAGCGCGCCCAATGCAGTACAAGGTTTCACCCCAACGCACCTTGTGAATACCCAGAGTCCCGCCGATGGGGATCGGTGTCACGATGGGGGTCGGCGTGGAAGTAACTGTTTCTTCTGTAGGAGGAACTCCCGTAATGGTAGGCGTAGGCGTAGCTGTAACGGGCTCAGAGGTAACAGGCGTCGAGGTAGCAGTAGCAGGCGTCTCGGTGGCCGGGGCTAAAGTCGACGTGGCCGTCGCCCCGATAACCACATTCCCGTTAACCCAGGTGGCCTGTATCGAAGCGCCATCCTGGTCGGCTAGCAGTAGACCGCTCGGGGCTGCCGGGGTGGCGCGCAAGGCCAGGGTGCTGCTGCCGTTGGCCTTGGCGCGAAAAGTGACTGTCATCAATGTGCCGTTGCCCTGCGCAGGCGGACGGTTCATCTGCGCGACAGCATAATCTATCGTCCCGGCTGTGTTGTCGAAGACATTCTGGGCAACAAAATCTGCGGCCACAAAGCCACCGTTGGTCACTTGGAGTACCTCCAAAACCGCCGGGTTGAACTGCAAATGGGCCTCGAAGGCGGTCAGGCTGGCAACATTCTCAGCATTGATTGAAACGGTGAAGGTGGCGTTTACCTGCTCTGCAACAGCGACAGGGTTCACCCGGACCACCGGGCCAGACTGGGCAAATGCCGGGCTTGCCACAAGCAGGATGGTTATCGCCACCAGGACAAGCCAGGGTCGGGTAAGCAAAAGAGCGCGTGACATCATAATCTCCTACACAAAACTATAGTGATGGGCAACAAGGGTAGCACAGACGGGATACAGGCCAGGGTCTAGGGCCAGTCACGCGGGCCGACCATGCCCCAGTTCCCGGCGGCAATTGCCAGGTCGCTGATGTTCACAGCGCCGTCGTCGTTGATGTCGGCGGGTTCGTCGCTGATGTTGCAGGCAGACGAGGAGGAGCGCACGGCAACGCCAGTACGGCCAAATTTGCTGATGATTGCGCCGATGTCGAGGATGTTGATGGCGTTATCGCCGTTCACATCTCCGCCACGCAGGGTGACTGTGCCGAAATCGAGGGTCAGCGTGCTGTTTGTGACCACCACGCCTGGTTTTTCAACCGCCAGGTAGCCCGGATAGGTCGCGCGGAACTTGTACGAATCGGTAGGCAGATTGTTCAGGTTAAAGCGGCCGGTCGTATCGGCGCTGACCGGGCCAAATGTCCACGAGCCGATGGCCGATACACTGGCGCAGGCCAGCGTTCCGCCGCCGGTGTTGGGGTTGGCAGGCACGCCCTGGCGCAGCACAACGCCCGTCACGGTGCGAGTCTGGATGGTGGCGCATTGCTGCGAGCCGACGGTGTGGTCAACCAGGTAGCCGTCTGCGTTTGACAGGGATGATTGCAAAACCGTGAAGCATGCCGAACCAGGCGCAATGCCGCGGAAGTGAAAACGCGCCGCAACCCCATTCTTGGTAATCTGGGCCGGACCAGCCACCACCAGACGAACACATGGGCTTGTGCCACCCGGGCATTGAGCAGCGGGCAGCACCTCGACAATGCTGACGGTGGTCGAGCCGAAAAATCCCGGCAGCGCTTCAGCTGCGCCGTCCGGCCCGGTTGGAGGTGTCACCAGCGCGGGGTTGTATCCCAGGTAAATATCGGCCCCGGCCACTCCCGGCACGACGTTGGCAACGTTTATCATTAGGTCAACGCTTACGTCGCCGCCAACAGCCGAGATGACTGGAATGGGTGCGGTCAACGAAATCGCCGCCGTAGGCACGACCTGCGGCATGGAAGTTTTCGCGCTTGCGCTCATGGGCGCCTGCAACAACAGGGCCAGAGCAATTAAGACAACCAGCAATTTGGGCAGTTTCATGTTTTTATTCTCCTTTGATATGCAAAGTGCTGAGCCTTGCGCCCCACCAACAATGCGCAAAACAACTTATTTTGATAGAGCATATCACGGAGAAAATTGCCGGCCGTTGCAAGTACCTTATCGAAATATTGCTAAATCATTACGCGCAATAAAAAAGCCCGGATTGTCCCGGGCTTGGAGTTACAAAACAGGTTCCAGATGTTCAAAAAATTTTATCGACAACAATCTTTTTCTCGCAAAGACGCCAAGACAGGCAATTTTTTTGTGTTTTTGGCGCTCTTTGCGACTTTGCGCGAGATATTTTTTATTGCCGTCAAGGTCTAAAGGTTATGAATGGTATGCGCCGCCAGCAGGCCGGATTCGATCGCACCCTGTATCCAGGCGTGCGCCAGGGAAGCGTGCTCACCCGCAAAATGATAGCGCCCCTCAGGGGTCAGGATGTGTTCGTGCAACAGCGTCTGCTGTCCGGGGTCGAACAGCGCAAACGCGCCGCCGGCGTACGGGTCGTCGTGCCACATTTGCGATGCACCACCTTCGACCTCATCGAAAGCCTGGGGGTGAATTTCAGCGATATTCTCAATGGCCTGGTGCAGGCGGTCCTCCGGGCTGAGCGAACCCCAACGCTGGGCATCCTCGCCCCAGGTATAACTGGCCAGCATCACCCCGCGACCGGTTTCGCGGCCGTGTTCGGTATAGAAAACATTCCGCACGGCCATGTCGGTGACGCTGCCGCCGCCATAGATACCGTCGTCTGTTTCCCAGAATCGGCGTCGGAACTGGAGGAACACCTTGGCCGAAGCATCATATTTCAACTGACGGATGGCGCGCTGCTTGGGCCGCGAAAACGGCTTGAGCACCTCGACATGGCGCATCACCGGGAAAGGCAGCGTGACGATGGCATAGTCGGCGCGGGATTCGAAGCGCCCGGCATAGGTCTGGTAATGAACGATGACCTGTTCAGGCGTCTGGTCGAGGGCTGTAACCCTCGTGCCCAGGCGCAGGCAATCCTTGACTTGCGGCAAAAACGAGCCAGGCAGGCGGTCCATACCGCCTTCTATCTGTACCAGGTTGGTGTAGTAACCGCCGACATCTTCACGCAGTAATTCCAGGAAGGATGAATTCATCATCGATTCCTGGTTGTTGAACAGGCCGAACATTTCCATCAAGCCTTCAGACCAGCCCAGGCTTTCGAGGAATTCGCGCACCGAATACTGGTCATGCGTACGGACAATCTCGTCCCAGGCCGCTTGCCCGCCCTGCTCCACCCGCCGGGCAAAGGAGGCGATGACCTCGTCCCACAGGTCACTGGCCAGTTGGCCACGCTCAGCAGGGGCGACATCAAAACCGAGGCGGTCGGGGGCTGTATGGGCCTCCTCCAGGCGCATTTTCTGGCCGTTCATGTGGCTGTAACCGCGCGGATTTGAAATCGTGAAAGGGAAAGTCGGCAGGTTGAAGCGTTCGACATAACCCAGGGTCAGCCGGTGAGCTTTGGGGATGCGCATTGCGCCAGCCTCGCCATACAGGCCAGGAGCAAACGGTTCGCGCAGGGTCAGGATGCGCCCGCCCAGACGGTTTTGCGCCTCGAGGATTTCAACCTGGTGGCCGGCGCGCAGCAGCAAATCTGCCGCGCTCAACCCGGCCATGCCAGCCCCAAGGATAAGCACCTTTTTGCGCGCCGAAGCGTTATCTTTCAAACCATGGTGTATCAGGTCGAGCAGATCGGTTTCGGACAAATTCGGGGTCATTTTCGTCTCCTTGGTCTATTTGGATGTATTTTATCTCAATTCTTTCCCCTGGCCGGGCAATATAAATGTTGTATATGTATTTGGCCTCCCGTCTTGACAAATCGCCCAAACCTGAATAATATCTATCAAAATTATCTAATAAACTCAGTGGAGAGTATCAGAATGACTTTTTGCTCCTGTATGCGGCGGGATTCTTAGTACCGCTGCTTCCGTCAAACAAGACCGACACCAACTGACCGAAGAACGGTATGCGAATCCCGCATGTGACATCCGAATCGTCGCATGGCGCTCGCCGCCGTTCTTTTTGTTTTGCCCGACCGCAGGGCAGGCAGGTTAGTTGGTGTTATTTTATCGAAGACAAGGAATCTAATAAATGAGTGAATCTACCCAAAAAGTTGACCATGCCGTTTTAAAGGTCAATCAAATCTTTATCATCAGCCTGAACGTGCTGGCTTTTGTGCTTAACCAGCCCTGGCTGGCCGGTCTGGTGGCCGCCGTCATGCTGGCTGGCACGCTGGCCGGGAAGGCCTACTTTGGGCTGGCTGCCCGGGCCGTTTTCAAATACAAGCCCGATGTCGTCCAGGACAACCCCGAACCGCACCGTTTTTCGCAGGGTTTGGGCGGGGTCTTCATGCTCGGCGGGGCGCTCTCCCTGTTCTCCGGGCTGGCCGTCCTCGGCTGGAGCCTGGTGTGGATGGTGGCCGCCCTGGCCGCGCTGAACGCCTTTGGCGGATTCTGCGTCGGGTGCTTTATGTACTACTGGCTGGCGCGCTTCGGCGTGCCCGGATTTTCGAAGAATCCGCCTGCGGGAACTTTACCCGGCTTCAAGCCCAGGCAGGGTTAACGAATGGACGCCGAGGTATTGATAAGGCTGCTCATCGCGGCAGCCATTTCCGGGTTGGGCGTTGCGGTTTACATCCTGGTAAACCGGGTTACGCTCAGGCGGGCAGAAAGTAAAGTGGCCCGCTTCCAATCCTATCGTTCGGGGCTTCCCGCGCTGGTGTATTTCACGACCCCAACCTGCGCGCCGTGCAAGACCGTGCAGCGCCCGGCCATCGAGCAGTTGAGAGGCAGGTTTGGATACTGGTTCCAGGTTATTGAAGTGGACGCCAGCAGCCAGCCGGACGTGGCTCAGGAATGGGGCGTCTTGAGCGTGCCAACCACCTTTGTGATTGACGCCAGCGGCAAGCCGCGCTATGTCAACCACGGTGTGACCAACGCCGCCACGCTGATTAAGCAGCTCGAACTGGACGATTATTCGATTTAAAAGCCGCATTTCGCGGCGGCAGGTTTTTGAAAGAGGCAATACGATGCAAGCCGAAATTACCCACAAGAAACACCGCGCGCCGGTCAAGGGACCTGGCTTTTTGGCGTCTGTGCGCGAGGATTTGAAATCAGCCCTGCAGCGCGACCCAGCGGCCCGCTCGCGGCTGGAAATTGCCCTGCTTTACCCGGGCCTGCACGCCATCTGGATTCACCGCATCAGCCATTGGCTGTGGGCGCGCGGAGCGAAACTTCCGGCGCGCTGGCTTTCACAACTGGCGCGCGGGCTGACTGGCATCGAAATTCACCCGGGGGCAACCATCGGCCAGCGGGTCTTTATCGACCACGGCATGGGGGTGGTGATTGGCGAAACCGCCGAAGTCGGCGACGATGTAACCCTGTATCACGGCATCACCCTGGGCGGCACCTCGCTGGCAAAGGGCAAGCGCCACCCCACCATCGGCAACCGGGTGACGATTGGCGCGGGAGCCAAGGTGCTGGGGAACATCCTGGTTGGGGATGACAGCCGGGTCGGGGCCAATGCGGTGGTGGTCAAAACCGTGCCCGAAAACTCGGTCGTCGTCGGTGTGCCGGGACAGGTGGTCAAACGCTCCCAGCCGCACCACGCGGGCGACGCCCCCGACCTGAACCACGCCGCCATGCCGGATGTCTTCGCGGTAGCCATCAAAGACCTGATGAGCCGCGTCGAGGAACTTGAAGGGTGCGTGGACGGCCACTCGCACCCGCATCCGCACCACGTCCACGCCCCGGTGGATGACGCCTGGGAAGGTCTTGAGTTTATGATTTAAGGTATACTTTCGAGTATGCCCTCCCTGCGCGTCCCCGCCATGCTGAAGTATTACCTCGACGACCAGACCGAAATCCGTCTCGAAGGCCGGACGGTCGGGGAGGTCTTGCGCGAACTGGCCGGTAAATACCCCAAAATCGAGAGCCATCTCTTCGACCCAAAGGGCAAAGTGCGCCGCCACATCAACATCTTTGTTAATGCGGAGAACGTGCGCGACCTGCAAGGGTTGGGAACAGCCGTCGGGGAAAATGACGTTGTCAAAATCCTGCCATCGGTGACGGGCGGCTGATTCTCAAAGCAAAAAACGCCCTGATTGCAGGGCGAAATTCATTACAATAAACGGTTGACAGTCATCGTAAAAAGATGACTGTCAACTATTTTTTTCCAGTCCGGCCCCCTTGCGCCACAACCAGACCAACCCGCCAGTCAGCGCGATGAGCGCCAGGACCACCAGCCCAATCCCCAACGCGCCGGGGAATCCGTCCGGTTCGGGCGCGGCGGAATCCTCTACGGCCAGCGGAGTGGAAGTTGCCACCAGGGTCGGCTGTAGGGTCGCAGTCGGGGATGGCGGCAGGGGAGTGAAGGTCGCCGTAGCGGGCGGCGTAACCAGCAACAACAAGCGCTGGTCGGTGCGGATAATCGAGGCGTCGTTCAGGCCGTTCCAATTCATCAGGCTTTGCAGGGGGAGACCATACAGGCCTGCAATCCACGAAAGCGTTTCGCCGCTCCGCACGGTGTGATAGTAGTTCCCGTCGCTGGCCGGAGTCAGCCGCTGGATGGCGCTCAGGGTTGGGCTGGGAGTGACATTGCCGGGGTCAATCAGCAGCTCCTGTCCGACTTGTAGCGGCCAGTCCGGCTGGATTCCGTTCAGGGTCAGGATGCGCTCGAGGCTGACATCGTAGGTCTGCGAAATGGTTATCAAGACCTGGTAAGGTTCGACCATATGCACAATCCGGCCATCGGCGTCGGGAGTGGCGCGCAGAATCATGCCTTTTGGGGTTGGGGTGGCATAGCCGAGCGTGTTCTCACCGGGAATCAACAGGCGCTGCCCGGTCGGGAGCGGGATATCGCGCGAGATATTGTTCCAGGTCTCGATGTCGCGGATGGTCACCTGGTAAGCAATCGCAATCGACCACAGCGACTGCCCAAAGGCAACAGTATGGTAGACATTGCCTTCGGCGTCGGGCGTGGCCAGCGTTACCGGAGCGATAAACTGGCCGACCGAGCCGCTGCCCGGTTGGGATACGCTGCCGCCGCCCACGGAGGTGTATGTGCCGCATTCCTTGCCGCCGACGTAGGCGGCCTGCAAGACATAGTAAGTGCGCCCGTTCGAGGCGCGGGCTGTCCCGGCCCCGATGTGGCAATAAGCCGGGGTGACCGCCGGGCGCATGTGGTCAGGGTCGGCCCAGGCGGCCATAATCTCGTCAATGCCCATCGTTCCGACGGCAAAATTCTCGGTCGCCCAGACCGTCCCGCCGCCGCCATAGCCCGAGGCGGCTATCCGCCCGCGCACATCACCGATATGCCACGACATCAAGTTGGCGGCCATCGTCTCAGCCGTTGCCTGGGCCACAGCGTTGATAATTGGGTCTTCTATCAACGCGGGCAGGCCGTAGGACATGCGCAGGCTGTTCATGGCGATAATCAGGTCGAAGGCGGTCACCTGCGCCGCCGGGGCCGGTTCGGCCCGCCGGGCCTGGGAAGGCTGGACGGGCAGGAAGCCCGCCAGCAGGACGAGAATGAGCAGGAAAATTTTACTGGCTCGCATAAGCCTATTATAAACCTCCGCGCAGTAGGTCTTTTGGGAGAAAGCATCCAGGCCATCTCCAATAAAATTGCCCCAAATTGCCCACTTCCCGCCCGCCTGCAAGCCCGTTTTGTTGTAAAATTACCCCCGCTGTCAACATCACTCACACGGAGACCCGATGACCGTTCCTTACTGGGTACAAGACGCTGTCTTCTACCAGATTTTCCCCGACCGTTTTGCCAACGGCGACCCAACCAACGACCCGATTAACATTCAACCCTGGGGGGCGCCGCCGACTATCCACCACTTCCAGGGCGGCGATTTGCGCGGCATCATCCAGAAATTCGATTACCTGCTCGACCTGGGAATCACCGCCATTTATCTCAACCCCATCTTCCAGTCTGCCTCCAACCATCGCTACAACACCAGCGACTATTATAAAATCGACGACAAACTGGGCACGATGCTCGACTTCCACGCCCTGCTGGATATCGCCCACCGCAACAATGTGCGGGTTGTGCTTGATGGCGTCTTCAACCACGTTGGGCGCGGATTTTTCGCCTTCAACGACCTGCTCGAAAACAGCGAATATTCCGCCTACCGCGATTGGTTCCACGTCCGCCACCTGCCGATAGATGCCTACGGGCCCGGCGAAGCCTACAACTACGCCGCATGGTGGAATTTTAAATCGCTGCCAAAACTCAACACCAGGAACCCGCAGGTGCGCGCCTACATTATGCGTGTTGCGCGCTACTGGATAGAGCGCGGCGCAGACGGTTGGCGGCTGGATGTGCCCAACGAAATCGACGATGACGATTTCTGGGCCGAGTTCCGCCACACCGTCAAATCGGTCAACCGTGACGCCTACATTGTCGGCGAAATCTGGACCGCCGACCCGCACTGGGTCGACGACAAACACTTCGACGGCCTGATGAGCTACCCTGTCAAAGATGCGCTGATAGCCTGCATGAACCACCAGGAAAACATCGACCAATTTGCCGAAAGAGTTGAGAGCTTGTTCAAAACCTACCGGCGCGACAACCTGTACGCCATGTACGTGCCGCTCGATTCGCACGATACCGCGCGCGCCCTTAGCCTGCTCGGCAGCCGGCTCGACAAACTCAAACTGGCCTTCCTGTACCTATTTGCCTTTCCCGGCGCGCCTGCCATCTATTATGGGGACGAAATCGGCCTGGAAGGCGGCAACGACCCCGACTGCCGCCGCGCCTTCAACTGGGATTCAGCCCACTGGAAAGGCGACCTGCGCGACTTCATCCGCGAACTGATTGCCGTTCGCAAGCACCACGCCTGCCTGCGCCGGGGCGACTACACCCGTCTCGAAGCCAATACCGGCGAAGGGTGGTACGCCTTCGTCCGCGCCCTGGGGGAGGAAAAAATCGTCGTCGCCCTCAACATGTCCGAGGCCACCCGCGAAATCCGCATCCCCGTCCAAACCGTCTGGGCCGACGGCCGCTCGGTGCGCAGCCTGCTCGACAGCCGCCCCTTCGTTGTCGCCAACGGTCACATCACCATCACCCTGCCGCCCTGGGGCGGAACCTACCTGGGCTAAAAACCGGATAGCAACCCACGTTTTCTTATTGTGTTTCTATTGCCAAAGGAGAAGCCGTTATGGATGATTTAATCAGCAAGCTCAACGACTCCGACCCTGAAATAAGAAAACTGGCCCTTATCGCTGTTTCCCAGGTGCCGGCCACGCCCGAACTGCTTTTTTATATCGAAAAAATGGCCGCGCAGGATGAAGACAAAGACCTGCGCGCCGCCGCCCTCGAGGCCCTCAACGCGCCCAACCTGCGCGCCCTGCGCGCCCAACGCCTGATGAAATTGGGCGGCAACGAGCAGCGCTTCATCCTACAAGAGTTGGAAACCTGGCAAAAACAGGGGCTGATTGGGGATGACCTGGCGAATTCCCTGCGCTCACGCTACCGAATCACGTTCAAGCCCGCACCGACTCCCGCCGCGCAAACAGGGACACAAGCCCCGCCCGCGCCTGCCACCGCCCAACCCGCCGAGTCCACGCCCGTGGCAGTTGCCGCCCCAACCCCGGCTGTCGCCGCACCGCGCCCCGAACCGCGTCCGCGCCAGAGCCTGGCCCAAACCCTGCTCAGCGAAACATCCATCAAGACCTTTCTTTACCTGGGGGCTTTCTTCGTCATCTCAGCTGCCATCATCCTGGCCGCGTTGGTTGAAACCCTGCGCCTGCCCATTCTCTCGCTGGCTGTGTTGGGTTTTGGCGCGGCGGCCATCGCGCTTAAGAAACGCCTGCCCCAGCCAAGTTTTGTCCTTTTCATCGTCTTTTCCTTCCTCCTGCCCATCAATGCCGGGGTTTTTGCCGACCTTGTAAAACTGGAAGACCAGGTGCTGGCCGCCTACTGGACCTTTGTCCTGCTCACGAGCGCGGGCATCTGGGCTTTTGCGACCTGGTTCTATAACTCGCGTTTTTTCACCCTGACGGCATTTGGGGCGTTTATCTGGTCGGGCTGGAACCTGCCCGGCATCCTGGCCGTCGAACCGGCAGGCGAATACCGGCTGATGGCCCTGCAGTTGACCAACCTAGCCTCGCTGGCCGGGATAGTTTTCCTGATTCGCAAAAAGGACTGGAAGTTCAGTTTCCCGGCCTTCCTTTCGGGTCAACTGTTCAACCTGTTCCTTTTTGCCACGCTTGGCATTTACGCGCTCATCAACCTGGCTTATAACCAGCCAAATTGGGCCTGGCTGGCCCTGGCCTTTGCCGCTTTGCTTTGCGCCGGGTATTACGTTGCCAGCCACCTGGTGCGGCCTTTCCTGCTCTACCCCTGGCTTGCCACGGCCGCATTCAGCCCGGTGCTCTACTTTGGCCTGAATGCCTTTGCCTTCGCCCATGAAAACAGTTTCGTTTTTGCAATCGGCTGGGCGGCCTGGGCCGTGCTGCTGACCGCCCTGAGCGAAATCACCTACCGCATCGCGCACCTGTCCTGGCTGCAAGGGAAGACAAAAGAGTACCCGCTGCCGCTGTCACTGGCCGGGATTGCGCTCTTCCTGATTGGCAGTCTGTGGGGCCTGTTCGTCTCCGCCTCGTGGGGGTTCGCGATTTTCGCCCTGGCAGCCGCGGTTTTGACGGTTGCCCATATTGCCCGCCCGCGCGGCTGGGTCTGGTTGGCCGCCCTGGTGCATGGACTGGCGGCTTACTTCCTTTTCTTCCGCCTGCCGTTCATTCCCGTAATCGTCCACGACTACCTGCTCATCCAGGCAACCGCCGCGGCTATCCTGCTGCTGTTGCCCGACCTGCTGTTAAAACCCGACTGGCGCGCCAGGCTGGGCTGGTTCCTGCCCCTGCGCGGTCTGGGCGCTTTCGTCGGCCTGTGGACGGTGGTCGGAATCTTCGGCACAGCCGTGGCAGACCAGGCACAGGCCGCCATCAGCTGTTTCCTGCTCTCCGGTTTTTATTGGCTATACACCATTCGCTACCAGAAGGCCTGGCTTGGCTACCTGCCGGCCTTCCTCTTCCCGCTCGGGCTGGTATACGGCTTTGGCGCGCTCGACCTGGCGCTCGGGTTTGCGGCGGTTGCCATCCTGTCCGCGCTTTACTACGGATTCGGCCTTGCCCTGGCGCGCTTCCTGCGCCTCGAAGACTGGTCGAAGACCCTGCGCTGGACCGGTCTCACGCTGATTCTGTTCCTGGCGGTCGCGGCTTTGGTTGGCGAACACCGCTTCGAGGGCTGGCTTATCGCCCTGCTTGCGCTGGCCTTCCTGCTCGAAAGCCGCCGCCATCCGCACATCGAAATCATCGCCCCGGCGCTGCTGGCGCTTGGATTTGTGCTGGTGCTGTTCGAGAACAACGTCGAAGCGGCCTTTTACTACCTGGCGGGGGTCAGCGCGCTCTGGCTGGCGATTGAATATATTTACAAACTGCTGCTTCCGGCCCGTCCGCTGGCGCTGCCGACACGCATCGCCGGGGCCGGGTTGGGCGCCCTGACGGCGGCGGTCTTCCTGTTCAGCGCCGGTGAAAGCCCGGCCCAATTCGCCATAAGCCTGGTCTTTTCTATTTTTGTGCTGGCTTATGCCCTGCTCTACCGCCAGCCGCGCCTGGGATACGCCTTCAACCTTTTCCTGGCCCTGACCGCGCTCTCGCTGGCAAACCTGTGGCTCGATTCGGCCTGGCTGTGGACGCTGGCCCCGCTGGCAATTCTCTATTTCATCTTCGGCCTGGCACTGAACAACGATTGGGGAACAACCTTCCGCTTCTCGGGCCTCGGCTTGGCGGCGCTGACAGCGCTATCCGCGCCTTTTGCGCCCCAGGTCGGTGGCGGATGGTTCGTGGCAGTTTTAGGCCTGCCGTGGCTGGGAGAAACCCTGCTCAAGAAACGCCCCTGGGCCGAGGGCGGTTTTTACCTGTTCGGCCTGCTTTCGTTGGGGATGGTGCTTCACCAGTACGAGTTGCTCACACTGGCTTATTACTTCTTTGGCATGGCAATCTTCCTGCTCGGTTTTGAACTGATTTTCGGGCTGGGCATTGCTCGCACGCCGATTCTCTCGGTCCCGGCCCGCATTCTGGGCGGGATGGCGGCGGCCATTTCCATCCTGGCTTGCTTTCCGGGCGGAATCGAAACCGGCGAACTGGTTATCAGCCTGGCGCTGACGATTTTCTTCGCCATCTACGCCGTCCTGCGCCGCCAGCCTGTGCTTGGGTACGTCCCTGCCGGGCTGCTGCCGCTCAGCGTATTGTTTGGGCTGAACTGGCTGGGCTGGGCCAACTGGCTCTGGCCGCTGATTGCCGTAGCGGCCGGCTACTACCTCGCCAGCCTGCTGCTCGGCCTGCTCTCCACCGACTGGTCAAAGGTGCTGCGCTTGAGCGCAATCGGCCTGGCGACGTTGACCAGCCTGTCGGCGCCCTTTGAAGGCTCCGGGGCGCTGGCTTCCATCCCGGTCGCCATTGCGGCCAGCCTGTGGGCAGTCGAAGCCTTCCGCCGCCGCAACGTCTGGCTGGGATTCCCGACCAACGGCCTATACCTGCTTTCTTATTTTATGCTGCTGGCCTCGCTCGAAGTCACCCAGGCGCAATATTATTCGGCGGGCGCGGCCCTGCTCGGCCTGCTGATGCACTATCTGCTAACCCGCGCCGGGAGTGACAAGGGCGCATTTGTGACCGGCATGATTTCGCAACTGGTCTTGCTCGGCACAACCTACATCCAGATGGTTGCCAATGAGGAGTTGGGCTATTTCGCCGCGTTGTTCTTCCAGGCCCTGGTGGTGTTAATTTACGGGCTGGTCATTCGCTCGCGCAGCCTGGTCGGCCTGCCAATTTTCATGCTCGTGCTGGGCGTCAGCACGATTGTGTTCTTCATCCTGCGCGGGCTTTCGACGGTCATCATGATTGGCTGCACCGGTATTGTGATGATAATCGTGGCGACCCTGGCGGTCGTTCTGCGCGAACGCCTGGCCCAGGTCGGCGAACGATTGAGCAACTGGAAGGCGTAAGCAGTGAGAATCGGATTTAGTTTTCTGCTCATCCTGGTCTTTGCGCTCACAGCCTGCGCCCCGGCACAAATTGCGGTTCC
>Ga0208244_100943_pt1 | contig 20251 bp, 20 predicted proteins | sample SubbioCR12Aug_5A_FD_184828 | JGI IMG/M metagenome (GOLD analysis project Ga0208244, IMG submission 184828) | Serpentinite rock and fluid subsurface biosphere microbial communities from McLaughlin Reserve, California, USA - CR12Aug_5A (SPAdes) | ecosystem: Environmental > Terrestrial > Deep... | reverse complement strand
CCCAAAAGATACTGCTACAAAGTAACGAGAGAAGGCTTACCCTTGTCTTGAACAACCAAGTTTAGCCTTTGCTTGCGGTGGGCAATTTTAGGCGGAAAAAGTGGGCAGGTTTCAGGCGGAAAAAACACCCCCAACCATCGGGGCGGTGCGAAATGCCAAGACCAACGACGCGCGTACGGAGCTGCTCCAGAGCATTCCACTGGTTCGAGTTCAAGGCGGAACTATCGATGCTGACATCACAGGGACCGTCGATGTGGAGGTGCAGAACACACCGCTCGAAGTACAGGTCTATCGCTAATCGCTGTCGGGGTTACATGCAGTCACAACGGCTTACAGAACGACGTCGTAGTTGCGCACGTAGGGTGGAGGATGTTGGGCCGCGATTCTTCGGCGCCTAACAACACGCTCAACGCAGACGCGCGCAAGCGAGTCGCGCGCGCTGGTTAGCGCGGACGTTATGCCCTTAAATAATTTCAACATACAGTGCAATATAAGAAAACAGGGTCTTCTCCCAATCGAGTGGGTAAATTTTGATCGAAAAGGTGAAAAAGAGACAACAATGACAGGGTAATTTGTGTTTGTGTTGAGAGGAAAAAGTTGTATCGTTCTCCATGCGCAAACACAAACGTCTTACCGATGCATATCGGTTTCCCGGATTCACCCCATCACAGACGGTCAAGGGAGTCTTTGGTGATCCGAAAGTGAGAGTCATCGAGCTCAAGCGCCGTCAAAAAAAACAGTCTGTCCAATCTGCGGTCAGTCGTCGAAGAGCTTCTAAGACCGCAAGGTGCGACGTGTCCGCGATCTTTCCTGTGGCGACAGGCGCGTCTATTTGGAACTGGAGGTTCGACGCATCTGGTGTCGGAAGTGCGAGAACGTGAAACAGGAGCGGTTCGACTTTCTTGCCGATAATCCGTTCTACACCAAGCGGTTTGCGTTCTATGTTGGCAAACGGTGTCGGACCTCGACCATCAAAGATGTTGCCAAGGAACTGCATTTAGACTGGAAGACGGTCAAAGAACTGGAGAAACAATATCTGCGCGAGCAACTTCGCCGTGCTGGAAAGCCCGGGCCAAAGGTTATCGGCATTGACGAGGTTTCCCTGCGCAAAGGTCACACCTACCGGATCGTAGTTACCGACTTAGAACGACGCCGGGCGATCTGGTTTGGTGGTACAGACCGCTCGGAGGCAAGTATGAACGCCTTCTATACGTGGCTTGGACCCAAGAAAACCAAGCATATTCGGCTTGTCGTGATGGATACCTGCCTGCCGGCAGGCGGGTGTGGAAAGCGTTTGAGAACTCTGCGCGCATCAACATTCCGCAGGCAGCCATCCTCTACGACAAGTTCCATATCATACGCCACCTTGGTGAAGCCCTGGACAAAGTTCGCAAAAAGGAATATGCACGTGTATCGGGCAAGGATCGCCGTTTTATCAAAGGTCAGAAGTACAACCTGCTCTCGCATCGGGAGAACCTGACCCTGTCTGGAAAACAAGCGCTGAACACGTTGCTACGGGCGAACAAGCGACTCAACACCGCTTACCTTTTGAAAGAGTCCTTCGGCCAGTTATGGGACTACGCACGAGAGACGTGGGCACGAAAGTTCTTTGAGAACTGGAAAGCCTCTCTCAAGTGGCAACGGCTCAAACCCTACGAAGAGTTTGCAAAACTCATCGAGCGGCATTGGGATGGTATCGCTGCCTTCTGCAAGCCTGAGAATAAAGTCTCCCTCGGCTTCGTCGAAGGTCTCAACAACAAGATCCGCGTTATCCAACGTCGCACCTATGGTTTACGTGATGAAGAATATCTCAAACTCAAAATCCTGACATGCATGTTACCGGATCTCTTATGACATTAATGTCCGATTGTCTACCCACTCACTTTGGAGATGATCCAGAAAATCTTGATGCTCGTCGGCGACTACGTGGAAGACTACGAGGTAATGGTGCCCTTCCAGGCACTCTTGATGGTGGGGCATACAGTCCATGCGGTCTGTCCCGACAAGAAGGCGGGCGAGAAGGTGCGCACCGCGGTACACGATTTTGAGGGAGACCAGACCTACAGCGAAAAGCCCGGTCACAACTTTGCGCTGAATGCTACTTTTGCAGACGTCAAGGCCGAGGACTACGATGCGCTGGTCATCCCCGGTGGGCGTGCACCGGAATACATTCGCCTGAACGAGACAGTGCTGAAGATGGTGCAGCACTTTTCGCAAGCAAACAAGCCCATTGCCTCCATCTGCCACGGCGCACAGGTGTTGGCTGCAGCCAGGGTCCTCGAGGGCAAGTCCTGCTCCGCTTATCCGGCGGTAGGGCCAGAGGTGACTCGCGCCGGCGGCAAGTATGTGGATATTCCAGTGGACAAGGCCCACGTGGACGGCAAATTGGTCAGCGCGCCAGCCTGGCCTGCCCATCCTGATTGGCTCGCCAAATTCCTGCAAGTGCTGGGAACGAAGATTGAACCATAGGGCGAAGAAGTGAACTGCGTCCAACAACACGCTGTTGGCCGCCCAACCAAGCGTGTTATACGGAAACCATATACATGACAACAATGTTTCGAGACAGAGCGAAGACGATGGAAACAAAGAAGTTGATAACTAAACCACAGGTGCGTTTAGGCCGACAGAACGTGGCATGAACGTCTTATATGGAAACCATATAATCAGTAGTTAGCCGTACAAACCCAAGCCTGAAAGGAGAGATTTAAATGAGTGAAGAAAGCAAGTGCCCGTACAACCACATCGCCGGCGTCGGACGAACGAACCGCGACTGGTGGCCGAACCAGCTGCGGCTGAACCTGCTGCACCGGCATTCTGATAAGTCGGACCCGATGGATGAAGGTTTCGACTACGCGAAGGAATTCAAGAGCCTTGACTACCAGGCGCTGAAGAGGGACCTGGTCAAGCTGATGACCGACTCGCAGGATTGGTGGCCGGCGGACTTCGGCCACTACGGCCCACTCTTCATCCGCATGGCTTGGCACGCTGCCGGCACCTACCGCGTCACCGACGGGCGCGGCGGCGCCGGACGCGGCCAACAGCGCTTCGCTCCTCTCGATGCCTGGCCCGACAACGTCAACCTCGACAAGGCGCGCCGCCTCCTCTGGCCGATCAAGCAGAAGTACGGCCGGAAGATCTCCTGGGCCGACCTTATGATCCTTGTCGGCAACGTGGCACTCGAGTCGATGGGCTTCAGGACCTTCGGCTTCGGCGGGGGCCGCGCCGACGTGTGGGAGCCGGACGAGGACGTGAACTGGGGTGAGGAGACCGCGTGGCTGGGCGACGACAAGCGCTTCACCGGCGACCGGGATCTGGGGCCCTTCGGCGCCACCCACATGGGCCTCATCTATGTCAACCCGGAGGGCCCGAACGCGAGCGGCGACTTCATGGCCGCCGCAAAGGACATCCGCGCCACCTTCAGCCGCATGGCCATGAACGACGAGGAGACCGTCGCGCTCATCGCCGGCGGCCATACCTTCGGCAAGTGCCATGGCGCGGCCCCGGAATCCCACAAGGGCCCGGATCCGGAAGCCGCTCCGCTCGAGGCGCAGGGTCTGGGTTGGATAAGCAACTACGGCTCGGGGCATGGCAAGGACACCATCTCCAGCGGCCTCGAGGTGACCTGGACCAAGACCCCGACGCTGTGGAGCAACAACTTTCTTGAGAACCTGTTCAAGTATGAGTGGGAGCTGGTCAAGTCGCCCGCCGGCGCCAAGCAGTGGGTGCCCAAGAACGCGCCGGAGATCATTCCCGACGCACACATCCCGGGCAAGTTCCACAAGCCAACCATGCTGACCACCGACCTGACGCTGCGCTTCGATCCGGAGTTCGGGAATATCTCGCGCCGGTTCCTCGACGATCCGCAGGCCTTCGCCGACGCCTTCGCGCGCGCATGGTTCAAGCTGACGCACCGCGACATGGGACCGCGCGCACGCTATCTCGGCCCGGAAGTTCCGAAGGAAGAACTCATCTGGCAGGACCCCATTCCTGCGGGCAATCACAAACTGATCGATGCGCAGGACATTGCCTCCCTCAAGGCCAAGATTCTAGCTTCCGGCCTATCGGTCTCGGAGCTGGTGTCGACCGCCTGGGCCTCGGCGTCCACCTTCCGTGGCTCCGACAAGCGCGGCGGTGCAAACGGCGCCCGCATCCGTCTGGCACCCCAGAAGGACTGGGAAATCAACCAGCCTGCCCAGTTGGCGAAGGTGCTCAAGACGCTGGAGGGCATCCAGCAGGCGTTCAACAGCGCGCAGTCGGACGGCAAGAAGGTCTCGCTGGCCGACCTGATCGTCCTGGCCGGTTGCGCAGGGATCAAACGGGCTGCGAATAATGCCGGCCACGAGGTGACGGTTCCCTTCAAGCCAGGACGCATGGACGCCTCGCAGGAGCAAACCGATGTGGCCTCCTTTGCCGTCCTGGTGCCGATGGCAGACGGGTTCCGCAACTACACCAAGGGAAACTGTGGTAGCTGGACCGAGCACTTGCTGGTTGACAAGGCGCAATTGCTGACCCTGACCGCGCTCGAGATGACGGTCCTCGTCGGCGGCATGCGCATGCTGGGGACTAACGTCGGCAACTCTAAGCACGGGGTATTCACCTCAAAGCCTGAGGCGCTGACCAATGACTTCTTCGTGAACCTGCTCGATATGGGCACGGAGTGGAAGCCGGTCTCGAAAGACGCTGACCTGTTTGAAGGGCGCGACCGCAAGACGGGCAAGGTCAAGTGGACCGGGACGCGCGTCGATCTCGTATTCGGGTCCAACTCCCAGCTGCGGGCGATCGCCGAGGTCTACGCAAGTGCGGACGCGAAGGAGAAGTTCGTGCAGGACTTCGTGGCGGCGTGGGATAAGGTGATGAACCTGGATCGCTTCGACCTCGCCTGATTCAAATATGACGGACATCTAACAACCGGTTCGGCGGGCACAAGAAAGAGACTACAGGTCTTCCATGAAATCAATGCTACTCTCCATTGGCGGGATATACTGTTTTGCATTGGCCGTGTTTCATGTTTTCTTCTGGAAACTTTTTCGGTGGCGGCAGGATTTGCACCGGCTGACTGCGACCAATCGAGCAATAATGCAGATTCTGAATCTGAGATTGATCTATGTCTTCATCATTTTTGGGGTCATGTCACTCGTGTTTCGGGAAGATCTGTTGGGCACGTCCATTGGTCGTTTCATTGTAATTGCTATTTCATTGTTCTGGTTTGGTCGAGCGATTGAGCAGGTCATTTTCTTTGGTCTTCGCCGTCCGATATCAGTAGCATTCTTTGTCACTTTTCTGGTTGGCTGCACTATATTCGCATTACCGATTTTCATCTAAGTAAGGTGTGTCCGCCTAACCAGCGGCTTAAGCTGACGGATTTAACGGAGCGCGAATTAAATGCCCGCGCAGAAGAGAACAAAATCAAATCAATCCACGCTCGGGGTACACGATGCGGAAAGTTTTCGTTGCCGCAGCTTAGCCGCGAGCCGTTGGGCTGCAGGGGATAGCATGAGAATTGAAGAAGAACGTCAGGATGTCCTTCAGAATATCGAGTTCGCCGTTGCGCGGCTGCACCGGCTCAACCCGGACATGACCGACTACGCCGTTCTCCGCACATACGAAGCACTTGTGCGGTTGTACTCGGCCGAGGTCGCTGGGCGGCTGGCGAAGCCAGTCACCGCCGAGGGGGTGGAAGCCGAGTTGCTGCGGGATGTGAAACAGATGTGTGAGTGGCGTCTGGGGCGCTCCTCCTTGTCACCTACTCAAGACGAAGCGCCGGAATGTGAACCGCTCGATGTCCCGACGCTGGTGCTCTGTCTGAAGAGACTCGTCAAGTCGGTGAACAAGTGGACAAAGCACGGCGGTCGACAGGGGTACCTAAACTTCATGACGCAGTTCATCAAATGACAGCCCAACAACGGCCTGCTCCCGTATTGCTCACCCGCGCGGACGCGGGTTTGCAAACGGAGAGGCCGGACGTTAGAGCTTACAGAGAAAGACCGATGATCAATTACATGTTTCGCAAACCGAAGTATCCTGTTCTTATTGAAACCGATCATTGGGTCGTGGGTGCGCGGAACGCACAGAAAATTGAGCGATTGCTCGGTCGCTCTGCATTCGCGAACAAAGAGTCATACATTGTCATTGACTCATCCGGCGAAGGATGGTGTTTTGTTCCCGAACTTGTTGTTATTAGTCCTCTGACATTACAAAAAAGCTGGAACAAGCCGAAAATCATAAATTTCTTCAACTCGTCGTTGGCGCAGACCGGATGTACTGCGAAGTATCAACCGCGTAGCTTGTCGAACACTCGATTAGATAGGCTGGTTGATGAAATGGTTGAATTCGAGAAGAAGCTTCAGCAGGTTGCTCGCGCCAGAGGCAGGTTTCGCAAAGAACTCTCAACAAGCCGACCCAAATGACTGCGGGCGGAATCCCCAAAGCTAGGATGAAGCAACCGTACAGTCAGAATACTTAACCGTTAGTGGATGGCGGCCTAGCCCCGACCGGTAGGGCAGACAAAAATCGCTGCGTTGTGTGACGCGAATCATTTCGAGGAACCGATGAGCCCAGGAATCTGTTGGCAATGAAAACGTGTGTAAGTCTATCGACCTTTTTCCCGCACGCCAGAGCGATGGGGCTCCAGTTCGATCTCTGTCCAGTATTTGCACTCCAATATTTTGTGCGGTATGATGTGAATTAAGCAAAACAACAATGTCGACGCAGTCCCATCGTTACCACTTATGCATCAGAGGAGGATTAACATGTCAGAAGACAAATAGATATTGACAGGCAACTTTGGAACTCCGGTCGATAACGACCAGAACAGCATGACAGCGGGCAATCCCGGGCCTCTCCTCATGCAGGACGTTCATCTGCTCGAATAGCTGGCTCATTTCGATCGCGAGCGTATTCCTGAACGTGTTGTTCACGCAAAAGGAGCGGGCGCTTACGGATGTTTCGAGGTAACAAACGATCTCACCAAATACACCAGAGCCAGGTTTCTCTCGAAGATCGGGAAACGAACCGATCTTTTTGTGCGCTTCTCAACTGTTGGCGGCGAAAAGGGCTCCGCGGATGCCGAACGTGACCCGCGCGGCTTTGCGGTAAAGTTTTACACCGAGGAGGGAAACTATGACATGGTAGGAAATAACACGCCAGTATTTTTCATTCGTGACCCCCTTAAATTCCCTGACTTCATTCATACTCAGAAGAGACACCCGGTGACCAATCTTAAAGATCCGGATATGTTTTGGGACTTCCTTTCACTCACTCCTGAATCCATCCATCAGGTGACTATACTCTTTTCAGACAGGGGCACCCCAAAAAACTACCGCCGCATGAACGGGTACAGCAGCCACACCTTTATGTGGTACAACGACATGGGCGAATACTTCTGGGTGCAATACCACCTTAAGACCGAGCAGGGCATCCAGAATTTTACTCGTGAAGAAGCCGACCGGATGAAAAGCGCAGACCCTGACCACGCGACAGGCGACCTCTTTGACGCGATTAAACGAGGCGAGCATCCCTCATGGAGACTCGACGTTCAAATCATGACGCCGGAGCAGGCTGAGAAATATCGCTTCGACCCCTTTGATATTACTAAAGTCTGGCCGCATGCCGACTACCCTCTTATCACGGTAGGCCGCATGGTGCTCAACCGAAACCCTGAAAGTTATTTTGCCGAGGTGGAGCAATCGGCATTCTCTCCCGGCAACTTTGTGCCGGGCATTGGTCCATCTCCCGACAAAATGTTGCAGGGGCGTTTGTTCAGCTATCACGACACGCACCGGCACCGACTCGGTCCTAACTACCACCTTCTGCCAGTCAATGCATCCAAAGCTAGCAAGACGACCAACTATCAGCGCGACGGATTCATGGACCTCGGAACCTCAAATGTCGGGTATCCGAACTACTATCCAAACAGTTTCGGAGGCCCCGCGCCTGATCCCAAGGCAGGGGGTCCAGTTGTTTCAGTTTCGGGACAGGCGGCGCGTCAAGAATATGGTCATCCCAACGATGATTTTGTTCAGGCCGGAGATCTTTACCGGAAAGTAATGACAGAAAATGACCGCACTAACCTGATTGGGAATATTGTCTCCCACCTCGGCAACGCACAGAAGCGCATCCAACTCCGGCAGACTGCCATTTTCTACAAAGCAGACCCCGATTATGGCAGCCGTGTGGCAAAAGGACTGGGATTGGATCTGAAAAAGGTCGAATCACTTGCAACGATGTCACACGATGAGCGAGTCAAGGCAACGCAATGACGAGATAACAAACAAATCCAGCGGATGGCTGATAGCCGCCTCTGATATAGCTTGTTTGAAGGAGCCCGCGCTCCAACAAATGAAAATCCCGGCAGTCACACCGACTCCGGGATTCTTTCATTCTTCGTTTTTCATTTTTACTTGTTATTTCCTCTTCAACTTCTCCTCCACACTCTTCACCTTATCTTCCATCTTCTGCGTCTTGTCCGTGCGCGTCCCGACTTTAATCACCGTCGAAATCCGCGGCGCACCCATCTCATGAATCTCTTCGTGACATCGCTTGATTGCAGCAAACACCGTATCCCATTCCCCCTCGATGTTCGTTCCGTAGGCATGCATATGTGTGCGCAGACCCGCGTCCTGTAAAACCTTCTGGCACGCCGCGACATATTTTGAGACCGACACCCCCACGCCGAGCGGAATCACGCCAAGGTCGACAATCACATTCATGATTCACTCCTTACTCTCTACCCCCTGCTTTCCACTTCTCACTTCTCACTTCTCACTTCAACTCCTCCACCCCCCACGTCTTCAGCACATCCAGCATCGGGTAATCGGTGAGATCATACTGAATCGGCGATACGGAGACGTATTTGTGCGTTACCGCCCATTGATCCGCATCGTGACGCGTATCTGCTTCCGCCAGATTGCCGGTGAGCCAGAAATATTCTTTGTTAGCAGGATCGCGTCGTGCATCGTAGATATCTGCCCAGATCGCTTTTCCCTGCGTGGTGACAAGTACGCCCCGAATCTCTTTTTCCGGAATCGGCGGGACGTTGACATTCAGTAGCGTTCCCTGGGGTAATCCTTTTTTCGCCACAAGCCTCACCAGCTTGCCTGCAAGTTTCGCAGCATATCGAAAATCGGGGGGACCATAGGTCGTGAGGGAAACCGCGAGCGAAGGGATACCGAGAATTGTCCCTTCCCGCGCGGCTGAGACCGTTCCTGAGTAGATGACACTGATCGCCGTGTTCGCGCCATGGTTGATCCCTGACACAAGAATGTCCGGTTTCCGCTTAAGAAGAGCTATAACGGCAAGCTTGACCGCATCAGCCGGTGTCCCCTCAACAGCATATCCAAAAAACTTTCCGTTCTTCTGAAAGTTCTTTACACGGAGTGGATAATTCATGGTGATCGCATGTCCGACTGCGCTCTGCTGTTTGTCAGGAGCAACAATAGTGACGGTCCCGAGTTTCTTCAGCTCTTTTGCGAGCGCAAAGAGCCCCGGAGCGTCAATACCGTCGTCATTCGAGACAAGAATCGAAAGATCTTTTCGCTGGGGCTTCTTTTTCTTCACTCTGTTCGTTTTCATATGTCCAAAGGTATGAAAAATAGTCTGCCTCTCCAAGCGCGAGAAAAAAAAGCCGGTCAATTGACCGGCTTTTGTGTTCACTCCCCCACGATATCAATGACTTGCGCTATCCGTCCCGCTTTCCATCCTTGTTGTTGTCCCGATGAACTCTGATCACCGATCTCAGATTGTTGGAAATAGTGTTTTCCACCTTCGGGTCGGTGGGATCAAGCAGGGTGCCCGAAGCAGAGCGGAACCACGAAACCGAATTGATGGAGAGGGTCGCGTTCGCGACTGGAGACCCACTATCAACAACGAGTGAGGGATCCAAGTCGATCTTCTGTTTTGCATTGACGCGAGACCGGAACGTGAAATTGCGGGGAACTTCTCCCTTCCGGTACATCGTTCCATCAATAATGATGCTGAATCTGTCACCTGCCATAAATTCCAGGAACTGCAGACGCTCCGAGGACGGCAGAGCATTATACTCGGCCGTGTCAAGACGGTGTACGTCAAACTCGATTCTCCGATAGCTTCCAAACGGCGCGCTCTGAACGCCGATCTCCTGGACAACCCCCGAGAGATTCAACTCAAGGACGAACGGCGAGGTGCGAAAATTGCAGCTATCGGCATCTCCCTGCGTCTTGAATTTGATATCCCTCAAGAGAAATCTCGCGCGTGAAAGTCGAATGGAATCTACCGTCGAGCCTTCCTGGCTGATCGCTGTCTTTCCCATTCCCGAAATGTCAGTCGAATGGTGAGAAGTCATTGAGATGCTTCCCACCTTCGTCGGTTCCGTCGCATTGTCGCATCCGATCGCGAGCAAAACAATCAAGATTGTAGAAAGAGCTGAAATTAGGGAAACTCGATTCATACCTGTTCCTCCATCAATCGTTATTGATATACCCTATACAACAAAAGTATCACGATTGACATTGTGACTGGAGTCACGGAAGGAAATGCGGAGCGTTCGCGTTGCCTAGTAGCTCTCGTCTGAGGAGGGGAATTTCTTGTGCTGGACGTCGTTCACGTATGTCTGAACTGCCCCACGGACACTATCCGCGAGATTGGCATATTTCCGTACGAAACGAGGATGGAACTCTTCGTACAGTCCGAGCATGTCAGATACGACGAGTATCTGTCCGTCGCAGTGAATCCCTGCCCCGATTCCGATGGTGGGCACCTGGACTGCTTTCGTGATTCGTTTCGCGAGCGATGCGGGAATTTTTTCGAGAACAATTGAGAAGACACCTGCCTCTTCGAGGAGCTTCGCGTCCCTGATGATCCGCTTCGCCTCCTCGGGATCCTCTCCTCTCGGCTGATAACCCCCAAACTGGTGAATCGATTGTGGCGTCAATCCCAAATGCCCCATCACGGGAATTCCTGAGCGCGTCGTGCGATTGATCATATCCGCCACTGCCTCTCCCCCCTCGACCTTCACTCCGCCTGCGCCAGTCTCTTTCATAATCCGGCCGGCGTTCCGAAAGCCCTCTTCCGCATTCGCCTGGTAAGTCATGAACGGCAAATCCACGATCACCAGAGCGCGGGTTGCGCCGCGCACAACCGTCCGTGAATGATAGATCATATCCTCAAGTGTCACCGGTATTGTCGTCTCGTGTCCCTGAAATACCATCCCCAGAGAATCACCCACCAAAATGAGATCGACACTCGCCTGATCCAGGAGCTTCGCCGTGATGTAGTCGTACGCGGTGAGACACGCGATCTTTTGGCCTGTTTGTTTCATGGCATGAATCGCTCGCGTCGTGACGCGCTTGGGGGCAAGGATGTGCTTGTCACTTTTCATACTGTACTCACTTCACAATGGTTGGTGTATGCTTGTGATCTCTGATGGGGACATATCGAATTCGATGGAGAGTGTGGTTTCAAATCCGGTCTTGATCGCCTCCGCAACTTCTGCAAATTCCACCCGCCGATTCAATACGGAAGAAAGGTCGGTCACCCGGTTTTGCATGATGTCTTCGAGTCTTTGCCGATCATCCTCTTCAGAGATTTTGAGGTACCGAGTGAGGCGCCGATGATCGGGTCCCAGGAGAATTGAGCCATGCTGAAGGACGACCTCCCAACCATCCGCACGGGAATATCGACGCTGAGCGCTTCCAACGATCTTTTTTCCCCCAGACTTGATCTCATGTTGAGCCGTGCTCGCATAGCAGGCCCCGGAAGATGGTTGTTGATAGAGAGAGGGAAAGTGGGGCTGCGTCGGCTCGAGATTTACATCGGCCCCCAGCAACCGGAGTCCCGCCACAAGCGACTGACTGACCATGTGATATTCCGCGCGAAACGACTTGGGCGTGGAGAGCATTGTCACGCTGTACGTCAACTCCTCAGAGTGAAGGATCGCCCTTCCTCCCGTGGCTCTCTTCACCACCTCCACATTATCGTTAGCCGCTTTCGCCAGATCGATGCACTCTATCGATTGGTTACGGCCCAAGGAAATCGCCGGTGGATTCCATCCGTACACCCTGAGTGTGCCTGCTTCCCCCCCGTCAAGGAGATGTTGTGCGAGCGCCTCATCGCACTCCATATTGACGTCGCCGGAGGCGAAACCCGAATTGAGGAATTGCCACTTCATATCAGCGGCTGTGTCCGGGAATGATTCCGCGTTTACTCGTCGCGATGAAATCGAGAATCTTCCCGATTTCGGGGAAGTGGGAGTTTTCTTTTCTGAGTTGCTCGACGGCCTGAGAAACATTGAGGTTTGAACGATAAATCGCGCGGTATGCGAGATCGATTTGATCGATAGTCTCACGCGAAAAACCGCGCCTGCGAAGTCCGATCAGATTCAATCCCTCAAATACAAGCGGGTTCTGGCCGGCAAGGATATACGGGGGAACATCTTTAACTACACGAAACGCCCCGCCAACTAATGCATGCTCACCGATCCGGCAGAATTGATGCACAGGGGTCAGTCCACCAATGATCACATAGTCTTCAATCCGGACGTGTCCTGCGAGGGTTGCGCAATTCGCCATAATGACGTGATTGCCGACAACACAGTCGTGTGCGACATGCGAATAGGCCATGAGGAGACAGTTACTTCCGATGACAGTTTTCCCCGACTCAATCGTTCCCCGGTTCAGGGTAGCGAATTCACGAACGACGGTATTGTCACCGATCTCAAGAGTTGTCTCCTCACCTTTGTACTTGAGATCCTGTGGAGGGCTCCCCACGGAGGCCGTATTATGGATCTTGCATCCTCGCCCAATCCGTGTTCGCGCTCCGACAAACGCATTGGTACCGATCCAGGTATCATCACCGATTACCGCATGATCTTCGATGACAACAAATGGCCCGATGGAAACATTTTCTCCGATCTGCGCACTCGGACTAATAACGGCTGAAGAATGGATGTTTCGATTCATAGAGTATCGTATTGGCGAGAGGGGAGCGGCACTAGATTGGCAAAAGGGTTTTCATATTTTCTGATTAGGACGGAGATGTACTTTCACGGTCAACAATGATCGCGGTGAATTCACCCTCTGCAACCAATGCACCGTCAACAAAAGCCTTTCCGCGGATTTGAATGACTTTGGACCGGCGGCTCATCATCTCCACTTCGAGGATCAGTTGATCTCCCGGCGTCACTGGCCTTCTGAATTTCACATTGTTCATCGCCATGAAGTACACGAGCTTGTTGCCCGGGTTTTCAGTTCCGTTGAGGAGGAGAATACCTCCGGTCTGCGCAAGCGCCTCCACAATAAGGACCCCCGGCATGATGGGCTGGCCCGGGAAATGCCCCGCGAAAAAAGGTTCACTGAGTGTCACATTTTTGACCCCGACGACCCGCTCATCAATCTGAAACTCGATGATCTTGTCCACCAGAAGGAACGGGGATCGGTGCGGAAGGATACGCTGAATGGCGTTGATATCAAACACGACTCCCTGTTTCTTTTCGTGCTGATATTTGCGGACAAGTTTCTTTTGTTGGTAGAGCTTTCGCACTTTCCGTGCGAATTCGATGTTGCTTGCGTGACCGGGTCGGGCCGCGAGTATTTGCGCCTTGAGAGGAGCCCCGATGAGCGCAAGGTCGCCAATGAGATCCAACAGCTTGTGTCGCGCCGGTTCGTTACGGTAATGGAGCTTGTTGTTGTTCAATACCCCTGTTGTCCCGAGAATCACTGAATGGTCTATACCAAGCTTTTTCGTGATCTTCCTGAGACTCTCATCGGACATGTCCCGATCGACAATGACAATCGCATTATCCAGGTTTCCCCCTTGAATGAGTCCCTTGTCATAAAGGGCTTCCACTTCCTTGAGGAAACAGAATGTCCTCGCCGAGGAATACTCCGAGACAAATTCCCGCTCGAGGTTAAACAATCCTGTATGCTGGCTTCCGAGGGCCGGATTGTTGTAATCGATCATGACGCTCACCCGGAAATCATCAGTTGGGAGAGCAACGATGTCCACACCCTTTTCCTCGTTCTGATAGTGAATTGTCTGATCGATGATCAGATAGTCCTTTGGTGCCTCCTGATCCTCGATTCCGGCACTCAGGAGAAGGTCCACAAAAGGTCTTGCGCTTCCATCGACGATCGGGAGTTCCTTGTTATCCAGCTCAATGATAATGTTATCGATCTGGAGTCCAACCAGGGCCGCAAGGACGTGTTCCGTGGTATGAACTCGAACGTCGCCAATCCCGAGAGTTGTTCCGCGCGCGATATCCACCACGTGGTCGACATCGGCCGGAATCTCCGGTGCCCCCCCGACATCCGACCGGCGGAACCGTATGCCGAAATCCTGAGGCGCGGGTTTGAATGTCAGCTTCGTCGTGACGCCGGTATGTATCCCGACTCCCGACACTGACACTGGCTTCTTGATGGTACGTTGATGAACTAGCATGTCAATTCAATGGTAATGGAACATGTCAACTATTTTGTTGCCGCCTCTATCTTTTCCAGGAGTTCCGTGAGCCGTGAGACTTCTTCCTTCAGCTTGCGGACTTCCCGCATCAATTCCGGGAGTGATCGAAGCGCGGCTTCCATCCGCGCAGCTTTCCCCTGCTCTTTTGCCGGAGAGCCGAACAGCGCCTTTCCCTTCTCCTTCACCGATTTTGAGATCCCGGATTGTGCGAGGATCGTGGTTTGATCAGCGATTTCAAGATGACCCGCTATCCCCACCTGGCCGCCGATCTTGTTCTGACTTCCGATTTTGGTGCTTCCGCTGATTCCGACTTGCGCGGCAAGGACGGTATGTTCGCCGATGGTCACGTTGTGCGCAACATGGATCAGATTATCCAACTTGACCCCACGCTTGATCAGCGTTTCGCCGATCGTCGCACGGTCGATCGAACAGTTCGATCCAATTTCCACATCATCCTCGATAACAACGATTCCAAGCTGAGGAATTTTTTCGTATGTACCGTCCGGCTTCGGAGCAAATCCAAAGCCATCACTTCCGATCACTGTGCCGCTGTGGATGATCACTCTATTCCCGAGTTTGCACTGCTGATACACGACTACGTTGGCGTGGAGGGAAGAGTGTTCCCCGATTTCGGCGTAAGGCCCGACGATCGAGCCATGGCCGATACGCGTTTCGTTCGCGATTGACGCGCCTTCTCCCACAACAACATAGGCCCCGAGAGAAACGTCCTTTCCCAGTTTTGCCGTCGGAGCCACAACTGCCGTCGGATGAATGCCATGTGGCAAGGGGTCAACAATGGGGGTGATCCGTTTCAGGACGGTGAGAAACGCGAGATAAGGATCGTCTACCAGGATTATCGCAAGGTCAATCCGGCGATGCGTCCGTGACCGATCGAACGATCGCGCCACGAGGATCGCGGATGCCCGGGTTTGGACTAGAAACTTCTCGTACTTCGGATTGGCCAAAAAGGTCAGTTCGTTGGGTCCGGCTTCCTCGATTTTTGCCACGCGGGCGATCTCAACGCTTCCTTCCCCAAGCACTTCGCCATTGAACCAGGATGCAATTTCGGATACTCGCATGCGGGCCGGTCTCGGGTTATTTCTGAGTGGAGCCGGGGGTTTGGAGTCTTTCCAGAACTCTTTGCGTGAGATCGTGAGCCGGATTGACGTGCATCAGCAGGATCTCACCGCTCTTGTCGAACACATAGTCGTACTCCAGCGCAACAGCAACTTCCTGAATGGCCTTGAACACCCGGTCCTGAACCGGCTTCATCAGTTCGTTTTGCTTGGTGAAGAGCTCGCCGTTCTGGCCAAACTTCTTGTTGCGGAATTCCACGATTTTCTGGTCGAGCGTACGCAATTCCCGTTCGGCCTCTGCCCGTCGCCCCTCGGTCATGATGAGCTTTCGCTTGTCGTACTCATCGAACCTTTGCCCCCACTCTTTCTGCATTTTGTCCAGCTCGTTTTGCCAATCGACGACTAGTCCATCAAGCTGTTTCTGTGCATCCTGAGCGTCCGGGAGTTGTTTCAGGATATATTCTGAGCTAAGGTGGCCAATCTTCATCTGCGCGGAGAGTGAAACCGCACAGACAACCATGAGGAACAGGATAAATCGTATGCGCATGAGAATCCTGACGATGTGTGAGATGCAAGAATAAAACAAACTGGCTCGATGCAGCGAGTGCACGAGCCAGCGCAATCTCATCTATTTACTTGCCTTTTGCGTCTGCTGGTCCCCTCTTCAGGCGATCGAGCACTTTGTACGTGATGTTGAACTTCGTGTCGCCATAAAGAAGAACTGCATCGCCAACCTTGTCAAATACGAAAGCGAATCCCTCTTCTTTGGCAACGGTCTCAATTGCCGCGAGAACCTTTTCCCGGATCGGGTTGAGTTTCTTTTCCTGCAATGATCCAAGCTCACCACGCTGAGTGTCAAATTTCTGGAACTGATACTCGCGTGCTTTTTGTTGGAGCTCGCCCAATCGCTTCTCTTCCTGCTGCTTCTTCTCCGGGTTGAACAGAGCCTGCTTTTGCTGGTACTCTTCGAGTCCCTTCTGGAAGTCTGCAGACATCTTCTCGAGTTCATCCTGCCAGCCCTTCACGGTTTCCTCGATTTCCTTGCGGGCTTTCTGAGCTTCGGGAAGATCACGCAGGATGATGTCAGAATCGACGAACGCAATTTTCACCGCCTGTGCGCTCGACATCGAGACAAAGAGGAATAATGCCACCAGGGCACTCAGGAAGACATGAATTGTTCTTTTCACGATTACCTCAGTTGGTTTAATTAGTTGTTGTTGTGAGCAATGATACTAGAAACCTCTTCCGAACTGGAAATGGAATTTCCATCCGGGCGCCGGACCAAGACGGGAAGTAGAATCAAATCCGTATCCGTAATCGAATCCAACCAGACCAATCGGATTGATGAGCAATCGCAACCCCAACCCTGCAGACCGCTTCAGTTCAATCGGATCCATATACTTTGTTTCCGCCCAGGTGTTGCCGGCTTCTGCAAAAAGAAGCGCATAAATGGGAATGGGATTGATCGCGAGCGCGAATCGCAATTCCGCCGAATGCTTGATCAACCCCTTGCCTCCAATGATACTGTTTCCCGCAGTGCGCTGTCCGATGGATCGGTCCTCATAGCCGCGCAGCGGAGTCGTGGACAATTGACCGAGTCCCGTTCCACCCATATAGAAATAATCCTGATACGGAATTGGTGAGTTCTCTTCAAAACCGAAGATGAACCCATATGTCGTGGAGAGGGCCAGGGCGATTCTCTGGTTTCCGAATAGCGGAATGTACCAATCCGCATTAAACACATGTTTGTGAAATCGTGCCGAGCCCGGAAGGAACGGACCACCGTTGATTTCCGTGAGGAGCGAGAAACTTGATCCCATCGTCGGGAAAATCGGACTGTCCGTGCTGTTCCTCGAGATAACTTGTCCAACGCCGAACTGAGTTGTGACGCCCGGACGATAGAAATCCGATGCACTCACAACGTCGGTTCGCTGGAACCGCACCGTCCAATCCCCACGGAAGAGGTAATCGGGCCACTTCAACCGCCGTCCAACACGAACCGAGGCGCCCGTGACGCGATAATCCACGTCGAAGTACAGCACGCGCGTGTCCGAAATGTTGAATCCAAACAGGGTCGGTGTATCAAACATCCATGGCTCCTGGAACCCGATCGAAAACGTCCGGTACCGGTTTCCTTCTCCAAACTGCCACTCAAAGTTCAACACCTGACCGCCGCCGCCGCGAAACGGCGCCGAAAGCGAAAAGTTATTGAACGTCAATCCGAGCCCGCCGTTGAAACCAAAGTACCCGCTGTATCCAACCGACATATTGAAGGTGTCGCTGGATTTTTCTTCCACCGTGTACTCAAGGTCGACAGACTTGTCATCTACGATACGGTAGTCGGGCCGAATTTTTTCGGGATTAAAGTAGTTGAGCTGGGAGAGCTGCCGGACACTCCGCATGATGCTGGCCTTGCTGAAAAAATCGCCTGGCCGAGTGTGCAACTCGCGCCGGATCACCTTTTCATATGTCTTCGTGTTGCCGGAGACCAGCACTCGACCGATCCGGAACTGATTTCGCTCTCTCACTTTCAGGATGATGTCCAGACTGTCTTCTCCGACACGGACTTCCTCAGGCTCAACATTGAAGAGGAGGTAGCCGTTGTCGTAGTACAGCGACGCCACGTCAACCTCGTTCTTGCTGCGGAAAAGGTTTTCGTCAAATTTCTCTTTGTTGTAGATATCTCCGCTCGAAAAACCAAGGCGTGCGTTCAGCAGTTCGGTGGGGTACTTCGTGTTCCCTTCCCAGGTGATGTTCCGGATCTTGTACTGAGGTCCTTCTCGAAGCCAGATATCGACGGTCAAATATCGCTTGGAGGCGTCGTAGGAAAGCGAATCCCGTAGAATCTCGGCGTCCCGGTACCCGTTCTTGCGGTAGAAACCGATGACCAGCTTCTTGTCTTCTTCATACTTTTTCTGATCGAATTTGTTCGTGGCCCAAAACTTCCACCATCGACGTTCGCTGATCTCGCCCATCTCGCTCTTCAGATCACCTTCATCGAAGGCCTCATTACCGTAGAAACGGACCCGATCTACTTTGACCTTTGGCCCTTCTTCGATGATTACCTTCAAGACTTTCCTTCGGCTGGCGCTATCGGCAGGCTCGGCCAGCTCTGTCTTCACCTTGGCATTTAGGTATCCTTCCTTGGCATATTCCCCTTCGAGGCTCTTCGACATCCGGGCGAGCTCTTGAGGCATCAGGAGTTGTCCCTTTGTCACGGTAAATTGCTTTCGGATGTCGCTCTCGCTCAACTCGTCGTTGCCTACAAGCTCGAGCGATTCAAGGCGGGGATTCTCTTTGACGCGGATGAGCAGATAGACTCCGTCCTGAATCCTCCGCTCGATCAGGATCTGAATATCATCAAACAACTTCAGCTGGTAGAGTCGTTGGATCGCTGTCCGGGTTTCTTCGCCGGGAACACTGATTTCGTCGCCAATCTTCAATCCCGTGTTGGCAACAATGGCTTGCTGTTCAGCCGAACTCTGCCCCTCGACCGAGATCCCGAGAATCTTGTACACCTCAGGTCGCGTCTGAGCGGTGAGCAGCTGAGAGGAAAGAAATACAAAAAGCAGGATGCTTGCGGCTAAGTTAGTGCTTCGCAACACCTTTGAGGAGCCTTTCAAAATACTTCGTCCCGCGGGGAGAGGCAGGCTGAAGCTGTTCGCTGGTCAACCCAAACCTCCGTTCCCGTTGTTGAAATTCCGATATGGCCTTATAGAGGTTCTTGCGCCGAAAATCTGGCCAGAAATCCGGGGATATATATAATTCGCTGTATGCCAGTTGCCACAGTAGAAAATTGCTGATCCGCAATTCGCCGCTAGTCCGGACAAGGAGATCCGGGTCTGGAAAATCCCGCGTTGACAAATATCTGCCCAGGAGCTCCTCCGTAACCTGGTCTCTGGCGATTCTTCCGGAAGCGACATCGTCATAGAGTTTGTTGACAGCCTGCGCGATATCCCATCGCCCGCTGTAGCTCAGAGCGAGGATGAGGGTGAGTCCGGAATTGTTCCTCATGAGCTCAATCGCTTCGAGCATTTCGTCCTGAACATCCTGGGGAAGAGCGGCAATGTTCCCAATCGCTTTCAATCGCACTTCATTTTCATGGAGCCGATCTCTCTCATCCCGCAGAGCGCTCAGCAACAGACGCATCAACATAGAGACTTCATCACCCGGTCGCTTCCAGTTTTCTGTCGAAAACGCATAAAGCGTAAGATATTTCACGCCGATCTGGCCGCATGCTTCCACAATGTCCCGAACAGAATTCACCCCCTCTCGGTGCCCGGCAATGCGTGGCATCCCGCGTTTCTTGGCCCATCGACCGTTGCCATCCATGATAATTGCGATGTGTTGCGGAATTGCCCCACCGGCCAACAAATGGTCTTGCAGCTCTTTATCTTTTCCTGCGGCTTTCTTCAGCGCCAAAATGACCCTCAAATCAAAAATCAACAACAAATGTAACTGTTTTTGCACAGAAAGTCAAAGAACGCTTTTTTCGACAGTACATCGACGGCGCACAGACTGAAACTTAGACGCATGAATCGACAAAAAGTCGTTCACGAGTTTACCCATTTTCCTAGGAAAGGTGAAGAATTGAGTTGTACTTTTAACAAGAAATGATGAAATTACCAGTACTCACAATATGGAGGTCTTATGGAAGGAGTACTGGCAGTGAAGTCGGAATTGATCTCGCGGTTGGGCAGAGAGGAGTATAGGATCTTTGCACGGCGAGCGACACGGAAGATGAG
>Ga0208244_100942_pt1 | contig 20253 bp, 23 predicted proteins | sample SubbioCR12Aug_5A_FD_184828 | JGI IMG/M metagenome (GOLD analysis project Ga0208244, IMG submission 184828) | Serpentinite rock and fluid subsurface biosphere microbial communities from McLaughlin Reserve, California, USA - CR12Aug_5A (SPAdes) | ecosystem: Environmental > Terrestrial > Deep... | reverse complement strand
CCGTGCCCCTACATGTCATTTCACGTTTTTATCCGCAATCGCTAACGCCTGCTCCACAATCGCCAGCCCTTCATTGAGTTGTTCTCGGGTAATGCACAGCGGCGGGACGATAAAGAGCATGCTGCCCAGGTTGTTGGCCATGATGAAGGTGAACAGGCCGTTGTCGCGCAAGTGTTTGCCGACTTCGCCCATCACACTGGCGGGCATGACTTCCTTGCTCTCGCGATTCTGGACCAGTTCGAGGGTCGAGAACAGGCCGATGTAGCGCACATCGCCAACAGACGGATGTCGCTCCTTGATGGCTTCGAGTTTTTCGCCCAGGTATTTGCCCGTTTCGCGGGCTTTTTCGAGCAAATTCTCGTCTTCGTAAACCTGGATGGTCGCCAGTGCGGCGGCGCAGGAGAGCGCGTGCCCGTTGTAGGTCAGGCCGGCGTAAAGATATTTGTCATCGAAAAATTTGGCAATTTTCTCGCTGACGATGACCGCTCCAAGCGGGGCATAGCCGCTGGTGATGCCTTTGGCAGTGGTGATGATGTCAGGGACGACGTTCCAGTTATCGACGGCAAACCACTGTCCGGTGCGGCCCCAGCCGCTCATGACTTCATCGGAGATAAGCAGGATGCCATATTTGTCGCAAATCTCGCGCACGCGCGGCCAATAATCGTCCGGCGGAACAATCAGCCCGTTCGAGCCAACCACACCTTCCATGATGATGGCGGCGATTTTATCGGGCCCTTCATAGAGGATGACTTCCTCGAGGTGCTTGATGCACTCGCGCTGGCAGGATTCCCTCTTCTGCCCAAACGGACAGCGATAGCAGAACGGGTCGAGAAAATGGACCCCGCCTGGCATGACCGGTTCGACCGCCAGGCGGCGATAGTCGCCGGTAAGGGCAATTGAACCATGTGTTGCGCCGTGATACGAGCGGTAACGCGCCAGGATTTTGTGCCTTCCGGTGTAAAAACGCGCAATTTTGATCGCGTTTTCGTTGGCTTCCGAACCGCCGAGGGCAAAAAAGGTCTTTTTCAGGTTGCCAGGTGTGACCTCGGCCAGTTTCTTGCCGAGCAAGGCGCGGGCTTCGCTGGTGTTGCCGGGGTGGACAAAACACAGTTCAGCAGCCTGATCCTGGATGGCCTTGACCACCTTCGGGTGCTGGTGGCCGATGTTGGTGTTCATCAATTGTGATGAAAAATCGATATAGCGTTTTCCATCAGCATCCCAAAAATAAATTCCTTCGGCCTTTGTGACCGGAATCGGATTGACCTGCGCCTGCACCGACCAGGAGAAGAAGGTGTATTCCTTGCTTAGTTCAATCATTTCCTTGCTGGTTAGTTTGGTCATATTCATCCCGTAGGGGCGGCCCATCGGGTCGCCCCTACCCATAATTGATTATTTCTTACATGCCTTGACCGCTTCACGGAAAACCGTCAGCGTGTCGCCGATGTCCTTGTCGCTGTGGGCATAGCACAGGAACCAGGGTTCGCGGGCGTCGTGGTCAGGCATGACACCGCGCTCGATCAGGGCATCCACAATTTCCAGGTACAAGTCGTGGTCGCTCCCATTCCAGGTGCGCTGGCTGGTCACTTTTTCGACGCCAATGGCGTAGGTGAACATGGCCGGGTAGCCGTTCATGCAGTGGACAAGCCCCTCTTCGGTCAGGATTTGGCTTAAACCGTCCATCAGGCGCTGTCCGCGCTCGGCGATGGTCTTGAGAACCGGCTTTTCCTTGAGCATTTTGAGCGTTGCCCATGCCCCGGCCACGCCAGGCTTGTTGTTGGTGTACGTGCCGCCCTGGGCGACTCCGTGCCCGATAATGCTCATGACTTCTTTTTTGCCGCCAAAAGCCGCCGCCGGGTAGCCATTACCGAGAGCCTTGGCATAAGTCATCAGGTCGGGTTTCAGGTTGTAATAGGCTTGCGCACCGCCATTGGCAATGCGGAAACCGGTCTTGACCTCGTCGAGGATGAAGAGCGTGCCATATTCGGCGCATTTTTGCTGGATGAGTTCCAGGAAGCCTGGTTCGGGCAGGATTGCGCCGCAATTGCCCTGGCAAGGTTCGGTGATGACCGCCGCAAGTAGATTTCCATACGAGAACATCGCCCGTTCGAAGGCTTCCTTGTCGTTGAACGGCAGGGTGATGATGAGATTACCCATCGGACGCGGAATACCCGACGAAGCCGGAATCGGAATCGGGGAGCGCGAGTTACCGTAGGCTTCCGCCGGGGCGTAGGTGCTCCACAGGGTGTGGTCGTGGAAGCCGTGATAATTCCCCTCGAACTTGAGAATCATCTCGCGCCCGGTATAGGCGCGTGCCACACGGATGGCGTGCATGGTGGCCTCGGTGCCGGAACAGGCCAGGCGCACCAGTTCGAGGCCGGGAACCATCTCAATCATCATCTCTTCGACTTCGATTTCAAGTTCCCCGGTCATAGCAAAAAGGACGCCCTTGCGAATTTCTTCCGCAACCTTGGCGTCCACTTCTTCCACGGCGTGTCCCAGGATAATCGGGCCAAAAGCCATGCGATAGTCGATGTATTTGTTGTCGTCCACATCCCACAGGTAACCGTCTTTGCCTTTCTTTACGTAAGGGGTTATACCATCCCCCCAGTAGCGGAAGTTTGAGTTAACACCCAGAGGCGTCACCTGATAGGCTCTCTTTTGGAGTGCCTGGTTTTTGCTGAAGTTCCTCATGAAATTCTCCTTTTGGTGATTGCTTAAGAACCGCCTTCGACAATTCCCGCAGGAATTCTCCATTGATAAACGTCCTTCAGCACCAAAGGCACAATGGATGTAGTCGTCTTGCGTACCCCGGGCGCTTTCCCTATCACCTCCGTAACAAAGCGGTACACCTCCGCTGTGTCGCGTGCAATAATTTGCACGCTGACATCTGTTTCCCCGATAGAACAGGCAACATAACTGATGTTTTCAAGGTCAGCCATGTGCCGCGCGACTTCCAAAATAGCGTCTGCGTCGCATTCCAGCCAGACATCCGCAATCACAGACATCCCCACCGACTTGGGGTTAACCACCGCGCTAATGCGCATGACGTCGTTTTCTATCATGCGTTCGATGCGATAGCGTACCGCCCGTTCCGAGATATTGCCTATCTGGCGCGCAATCTCTGCGGCGTGCATACGGCCGTCGTCCATTAACAAATTTATTATTTTCCAGTCGGTTTTGTCGATTTTATACATAATATCGGGTCTTTGTTTCCGTTTCTGACAAAAGAATACATCTTCATTTCCGTTAAGTCAATCAAAGTGGTCTGAATCGGAAAGGTTTTGCTTTTACGGGCGAAAGGTTGTTGACGAAGCCCAATTCTGCGGTATAATCAAACCTCGGCATTATTCCCGTTCTTTCCAGGAGAAACATATGAGCAATACAGCGACAGACACTATTATTCCAGAAACTGAGATTAAACCCAAATCTCAGATGACGGGTAAGGTAGTAAAAACCACTCTCGCGGGGGCGATAGTAGATGTAGGACAGGCAGTTCCGGGTATCGTACACATCTCACAACTTCAATCTGAACCCGTCAAGCGGGTCGAAGACGTTGTCCATGTAGGCCAGGAAGTAAATGTCTGGGTGCGCAAGGCAAAAGCCGACCGCATCGAGTTGACTATGATTGAACCGCTGGGCCTTGAATGGCGCGAACTCAAGCCGGAAACGGTCGTCAAGGGCAAGGTGATTCGCCTTGAAACCTACGGCGCTTTCGTTGAAATTGGCGCGGAACGCCCCGGTCTTGTTCACATCAGCGAAATGGCGCACGGCTACGTCAAGACTCCCCAGGAAGTCGTCAAAGAAGGCGATGAAGTGGATGTCATGGTCCTCGAAATTGACCGCAAGAAGAAGCAAATCCGCTTAAGCATGAAGGCCGTTCTCCCCCAGCCGGAAGAGTCTGCGCGCGAAGAAGCCTCCCCCAGGCCCGAGCGCAAACGAGGCGGCAAGAAGGGCAAGCCCAAGAATGAATTGTTTGAGATGGATAAAGAGCCTTCTGTGCCAGAATTGACCGCTTTCGAACTGGCCTGGCAGGCCGCTCTCGACCGTTCAAAGGCCGAAAAAGCCGCCAAAAGCAAGAAAAACAAGTCTGAAGACAAAGACAAGGAAGATATCTTCGACCGCACGTTGAAGAATCGCCTGCCGACGGTCTGATGATAAAATGACTGACCAATCCCCTGCTGTTTTCCAGGCGGGGGATTTTTATGTTGACAAAGTTTGTCTTAATTGATAAGATTACAATCACTATTAGAGAAGGAGAGCACAATGCTTCAGGAAACTGATACCCAAATGGTCTCATTAACAACATCTGCCACAGATGCTGTTCGTAATATCCTGACCGAGCGCAACCTTGAAGGGTACGCCCTGCGCGTCTACGTCAGCGGCGGCGGGTGTTGCGGTGCCCAGTTTAACATGGCGCTCGACAACAACATCCGCGAGAACGACGTCACCTATGAAAGTAACGGCATCAAGGTCGTTGTGGATGACATGTCGGTGAATTATTTGCGCGGCGCGAAAATCGACTTTGTCGATGACCCCGTCCGCGGCGCTGGCTTCCTGGTGGACAGCCCGAACAGCGCCAGCGAGGGCGGTTCCTGCGGATGCGGTTCACAGGGTCATGGCCACAGCCACGATCACGCAAATGCGGACAAGTCTGACTGTGCGTGCGGCGGCTCTTGCGCCTGCTCGAACTAACCACGCGCGATTGATGGGAATCGAAAAGCGACAGGTTTATGGCCTGTCGCTTTTTTGTATCCTGTAGCCTGTCGTTAGCGTCCGCGCAGGAAAGAAATCAATGTGCCAAATCCGCCAACCAGGGCCAGCAGGATGATGACCAAACCCATCGGGACAACACTGCGGGCAGCCGGGGCTGATTCGTAGGTCGGGACGGCCAACGGCGCCGGGGGCGTAAAGGAGGGCATACGGGTCGGCGTGTACTGCGGCAGGAAAGCCGCCGCCAGTGTCGGGTCGATGGTTGGCGTGGTAACAGGCGTCGGGGTCGGCGGCGGTTCCACAATCCGTAAAGTGACGCCCGGAGGGCCGAGCGATACCAGCGGCGCGTACACCCATCCGACATTTCCCGGAACACCCGGATATTCGATTTGAATCCAGTCGCCGCCAGGTGAGCGCCCCAGGGCCGGGACTTTTTGCTGCCAGAGCAAAACGCCAATTGCCGGGTACCAGTAGGAGCTTGGCCCGGAGCGGACGTTGATTTGGTCGGGGTATGTTACCGTAATAAACGCCCCCATCGGCGTGCCGGTGACGGTGGGGATGGAGCCCGTCGGCTGCTGGGCAGCAACTTTTTCGACGGGTTGTGCGTTAAATAAGACAGCAAGAAAAAACAGTGCCAGTAAAACTGGAGCAAACAAACGCAAACGGGAAGCCATTTTACACCTGGTTTCAAAAATTTGATAAAGGTGATTATAATCTAAACCATGGACAAGAAAATTTTCTACGGCGACATCACCCCGAATGACTTTGCAGAAGCGATTTCTGCCCATTTTCACCGTGGCAATTTGAGAACGCAGGCTGTTGGCGACCCGCACAACCTGAAAGTGCAAATCGCAAGCATGAGGAACGCCTCCAGCGGCGGGCAAACCGCCGTGACGGTTCACCTGCAAACGGTCGAAGACGGCGTGATGGTCATGGTGGGGCAGCAGGCCTGGCTGGGAGTTGCCGCCAGCCTGGGGCAGTCGGCCATTGCGACGTTGATGAATCCGTGGAATTTGCTTAACCGTCTGGACGATATTGCTCAGGACATCGAAAGCCTGAAACTGGTAGAAAATGTCTGGGCAGTTATCGGCAAGGTGGCGCGGGCGCATGGCGCCAGCCAGCAGCTCTCAGCGCGTTTGCGCCGCCTGACCTGCGAGTATTGCCAGACAGCCAACAAGGCCGGGGAGCCGTCTTGTGTAGCCTGCGGCGCTCCACTTGGCAAAATACAGCCACGCACCTGCATGAATTGCGGATTTGTTTTGCTGGCAAGGGAGGCGGTTTGCCCGCAATGCGCAAAGCCGGTCATGCGCTAATTACTGCCAGTCATTGCAATATCCTCCTTACCGTTGTAAAATGAATTCAAGGAAATGCCATCCCCTGGGGAGTTATTGATGAATATCTCGTTATCGGATATTGAACAGCGCATAGAGTCTCTTATTGAGGTTCATCTTGTCAAGTTCCTACCCGGAGCATCTTGGCAGGATAAAATTGCCCGCCGTTTGGCCGATGCGCTTCGGTCTAATCTGGCGACCAGCGGGTTGGATACGCCCATGCCGCACAAATTTGTTTTACTGGTACACCCATCTGTCCTGGCAACCTGGAAAAACGAGCCGCGCTTGGCGGAAGGCCTGACGAAAATTTTCCGTCTGGTCACCAGCGAGGCCGGAGTACGGTTCGAAACTGCCCCTACGCTGACCCTGTCAGCGGATGAAAGTGTCCATCCTGACGATATCGAGGTCCGGGTCGTGGGCCAGGAAATTGCCGAAACACAAAATGCCCCTGTTCAGGAAGCGCATCCGGATGAGAGCGGCACCTTCAAAACGGCGTTTTTAATCGTCGGCGGAACCAAGGTCTTCACGCTTGACCATGCTGTGATTAATATCGGTCGCAGGCTCGATAACCAGGTTATTATTGACGACCCGCGCGTTTCCCGCTATCACGCCCAGATTCGTTATGTGCGCGGAAAATTTGTTATTTTTGACTTGAATTCCACTGGTGGAACCTACGTCAATGGCCAGCGGTCCAGCCAGAGTGTTTTGTATCCGGGTGATGTGATTTCTTTGGCCGGGCTCCCCATTATTTTTGGGCAGGACAACCCGCCACAAGGCCTGGAACGCAGCACAGGCGACACCGCCCCGCTTTCCCGCGAAGGCAGTGAGCGCAGCACCGCCACCTTGAACACAATTCCCTTGAACGACAAAGAAAACCTTTGAAATGAGTTTACCGATTTTACTTGGCCTGCGATTGCTGGCAGCCATTTTGCTGTACGCTTTTGTGGGGTATGCTTTATATTTAATGTGGCGGACGCTCCAGGCGCAGTCAAACAGCCTGATGGAGCGTGGCCGGACGCCAATCAAGATTGGCATGATAGTGGCCGATGGGCAGGAAACCATCCTTGCCTTTACCCAGGCAGAAATTTTCATCGGTCGTGAAGTCGAATGCGAGTTGTATATCGACGACTCGGCAGTTTCAGCCCGGCATGCGCGACTGTCTTTTCACCATGGACATTGGTGGGCAGAAGACGCAGGCTCAAGGAACGGCACAGTTTTAAACGAGGCCCTGCTCAGCGTGCCTACAATTATCACAAATGGGGATACAATTACCTGCGGCAGTACAACATTTAATATCATTTTGCCCGAGTAATCAAACATTTTGAAGGAGAAGTAAACCCATGGGTGAAAAGCTTGCATTTGCGGTCATTGGCGGCTCTGGTTTGTATCACATGTCCGGCTTGAGCGATGCCAGTGAACATCTTGTCGAAACCCCTTTTGGCAAACCCAGTTCGCCCATCGTTGTTGGCACACTTGAAGGCCAGCGGGTTGCCTTTCTTGCCCGGCACGGCGTCGGTCATTTTATCAACCCGACCGAGGTAAACTACCGCGCGAACATTTATGCGCTCAAAAGCCTGGGCGCGAGCAGGATTATCAGCATCAGCGCCTGCGGCTCACTGCGCGAAGATTATGCCCCCGGCCATATTGTCATCCCTGACCAGATTTTTGACAACACCAAAGAACGCGCGCGCAGTTTTTTTAGCGATGGGCTGGTTGCACATATTGGTGTGGCAGACCCGTTTTGTCAGTCGGTTTCAGAGTCTGTTTATCAATCAGTGAGACAAAGCGACGCAACCGTCCACAAAGGCGGCACATTTATCACCATTGAAGGGCCGCGCTTTTCGACCAAGGCTGAATCGCAGGCCTATCGCTCCTGGGGCATGTCGATTATCGGCATGACCGCCTCGCCCGAAGCCTTCCTGGCGCGCGAAGCCGAGATGTGCTATGCAACCATGGCCCATGTGACAGACTATGACGTATGGCATATCAGCGCGGAGCCAGTGACCGTCGAAATGGTTATCCAAACCCTCAATAAAAACACAGAAATCGCCCAAGAATCGCTCAGGAACCTGGCCCGAACCCTGGCAACGGATTCCGAATGCGGCTGCCATTCCGCCCTGGCCAGTGCGTTGATAACCAGCCCCGCCGTCATCCCCACCGAAACCCGCATGCGTCTCGACCTGCTGGTTCGCAAATACATCCAATGACGCGCCCCATTCCTCGGTTGTAAATTGCGTTTCCCCTACCTGACACCTTCCCAAATACAAGCCCGCCTGCTCACCATCGCAGTGGGTTTTGTGTTGCTGTTAAGCCTGACCCTGACGCTTTCACCCGCCGCCAGGGAGCAAACCTGGGATGCCACCTATCGCCTCAACCATTGGGGTGGGGTCGCCCTGTGGCTGGCCGGGGTAATTTTGGCCCATTGGCAGGTCAAAAAACACCTTCCAGACGCAGACCCTTACCTTTTACCGGTGGCCTCCCTCCTGTCTGGCTGGGGATTGTTGAGCATCTGGCGGCTGACGGGTGAATTCGGACTGCGGCAATCGCTGTGGATTTTGATTTGTTACGTGTTCCTGGTGGTTGTACTGCGCCGAAGCGAAATCCTGGACTTCCTGAGAAAATATAAATACATCTGGCTGACCAGCGGATTATTGCTGACCGCCCTGACCTTCCTGCTGGGCACCAACCCTGTCGGTTATGGGCCGCGCCTTTGGCTGGGTTGCTGCGGGGTCTATTTACAGCCATCCGAGCCGCTCAAACTGCTGTTGATTGTCTACCTGGCGGCCTATTTTGCGGGCAGGATGCCTGTCACCGGGCGGATTTTTGCGCTGTTGCTTCCTACGCTGGTATTAACCGGCCTTGCGCTGGCCATCCTGGTTGTCCAGCGCGACCTGGGCACGGCCTCCATCTTTGTCCTTCTGTATGCAGCGATGGTTTACCACGCTTCGGCCAAACGCCGCATCTTGCTGGTGAGCGCGTTGCTTTTGGCCGGTTTGGGGCTGGTCGGCTATTCTTTCATTGAAATCATCCAATACCGGCTTGTTACCTGGTTCAACCCCTGGCTCGACCCGTCGGGGCGCTCCTACCAGGTGATTCAGTCGCTGCTGGCGGTAGCCAACGGCGGACTTGTCGGGCGCGGCATCGGCATGGGGTCGCCGGGAGTCGTGCCGGTTGCCCATTCCGACTTCATTTTTTCGGCCATCGCAGAAGAAACCGGTCTTGCTGGAGGGCTGGTTCTCCTTGTTTTGGTCGGCATCCTGGTTGCTCGCTGTTATGTTATTGCCTTGAAGGCCGAAAACCACTTTGAGCGCCTGCTGGCCGCCGGTTTGGGCGCGTACCTGGGCATTCAAAGCATTGTCATCATTGGCGGCAACTTACGCCTGCTTCCGCTGACCGGTGTTACCCTGCCATTCGTTTCTTATGGCGGCTCGTCCTTGCTGACCTCTTTCATGGCCTTGTTGCTGTTGTTGCAAATTAGCAATGGACGCGAACAGCAAGACCCCGCGCCGCTCTTGCGGCCTGCCCCCTACCTGCTGATGCCCTCGCTGCTGGGGCTGGGATTGTTCAGCCTGGCGCTCGTGGCCGGGTGGTGGGGATTTATCCGCGCCGATGATTTGCTGGCGCGCTACGACAACCCGCGCCGGGCGATTGCCGACCGGTATGTGCCGCGCGGCGCGTTGTTGGACAGGAATAATTCGCTTATTTCCTATTCTGAAAGAGATACTGGTTTTTATAATCGAATATATTCTTATGTAAATTTATCTTCAGTTATTGGCTATACGCATAATATTTATGGACAGGCCGGGCTTGAGGCGCAACTCGACCCGTACCTGCGAGGCCAGGCGGGATACCCGTCCCGTCAAATTTGGTTACAGCGACTGTTGACGGGCTACCCGCCCCCCGGCCTGGATGTGCGCCTGAGCATCGATTTGACCCTGCAGGCGCAAGCCGACCAGGCGCTGGCGGGAAACAAGGGCGCGGTGGTCTTGCTCAACGCGCAAACTGGCGAGGTGCTGGTCATGGCCTCCCAACCAACCTTCGATGCCAACCTGTTGGACGAAATCGGCGCGGATTTGCTTTCCGCGCCCGATTCGCCGCTGCTGAACCGCGCCACGCAGGGCATCTATCCTGTCGGGACATCGCTCGCGCCCTTCCTGCTTGCTGAACTTTACGAGCAAAACATGGCAATGCCGGCTTTTCCGTCCTCGCTGTTCATCGAACTGGATGAGCAGCTGATACGCTGCACCCTGCGCGCCGAATCGCCACCCGACTGGCAAAACGCCCTGCCTGCCGGATGTCCACGCCCACTGCTGGCGCTGGGAGACGCGCTCGGAAACCGGCTGGCGGCGCTGGCTGACAAAATCGGGCTGCAATACACCCCCGGCAACGCTGAATTCCTGGCCATCGGCCAGAATGCGCGGATAACGCCCCTGGCAATGGCCCAGGCGGCAGCCAGCCTGGGAAACGACGGGAGAGTCCCGGCCCCGCAATTGCCGCTGGCGGTCAACATTCCCGGCACGGGCTGGGTTATCCTGCCGCTGCAGGGAGAGCCGCGCAACGCCTTTTCAGCCGAGGCTGCCAGCCAGGCCGCCCTGGCGTTGCAGGCCGGCGAACGACCCTACTGGGAGAGCATGGGACGCTTTGAATCGCGCGCCAACCCGGTTACCTGGTACCTGGGCGGCAGCCTGCCCGACTGGCAAGGCGTGCCCCTGGTGGTCGTGGTCGCGCTCGAAGCGGACAACCCGGTTCTGGCCCGGGAAATCGGGCGCGGGCTGCTGGAATTTGCGCTCTCGCCGTAGTCTCGATACGGACGCCAAAAAACCGGCGTCTTACTCGACCAGCGGCCCTGCCCCACCGGATAAGAAGATTGTTAATAACAGCCGAAGTAGTTTGACATCAAACTACTTCGGCTGTATAATATGGATAGTTCAAATCCGAATTCAAGCGCAGGGGCGGCCCGTCCGGATGGATTGTGATTTTTGACGGCCCTGTAGGGGCGACCCGCTCGGATGGATTGAGATTTTGGATGGCCTGTAGGGGCGACCCGTTCAGATGGGTTGTGGTCTATGACAGCCCTGTAGGGTCGCCCCTACTGCAATTTACAAATATAAGGATACAAACCATGAAAGAATATCGCAAAATTGAAGAGGTAATACAGCCGCAGTATGTGATCGAGGGCGCGGGCGTGTTGTTGCAGCGTTCGTTTGGGCCGAAGGTCTCGAACCTTTTTGACCCTTTCCTGCTCTTCGACCATTTCGCTTTCAACGACCCGCTCGAAGGGCCGATCCGCGGATTCCCGACCCACCCGCATCGCGGCATCGAGACGGTGACGTATATGCTCGAGGGCCAGGTGCGCCATCGCGACAGCCTGGGCAACGCCGGCGAGATCGGCCCCGGCGCGGTGCAGTGGATGACCAGCGGACGCGGCATTTTGCACGAGGAAATGCCCCAGCGCGGGCCGAATGGCGTCATCTACGGTTTCCAGTTGTGGGTCAACCTGCCCGCGCGGCTGAAAATGTCGCAGCCGCGCTACCAGGAAATCAGCGGCGGGACCATCCCGAGTATCGAAAAAGACGGGGTGACGGTAAAAGTCGTCGCCGGGGATTATGAAGGGGTCGGCGGGCCGGCGACTGAAATTGCAGCCCAGCCGGTTTACATGGAGGTGCAGCTCGAAGCCGGGCGCGAGTTCGAAATCGACATCCCGCGCGGGCACACGACCCTGGCGTACGTCTTCGAGGGTGAAGGCGACTTCTTAAACGGCGAGACAGGCGACGGGGAGCGCGTTCCCGCTGTTCGGATGGTCAAGTTCGCGGATGGCGATGCGCTCAAGGTCAGGGCGGCCGAAGGTCAGCATATCCGCTTTATGCTGATTGCGGGCGCGCCGTTCGGAGAGCCGATTGCGCCTTACGGGCCGTTTGTGATGAATACGCAGGAGGAAATTCGGCAGGCGCTGACCGATTTGCGCAGCGGCACGTTTGTGAGTTAAAATCGGGGTATGAAAACCCAAGTTTTGTACGGTGACCGGCTGGGCAGTCAGGGCGAAGTTCGCCTGGGCTGCTCGGCTATTTTATTTAACCAGGGGCGCGAGCGGGTTTTTCTAACCCAACGCGCCGACAACGGGATGTGGTGCCTGCCCGGCGGACGGGTCGACCCCGGCGAGAGCGTGGAGGAGGCGGTTTTGCGAGAACTGCTGGAGGAAACCGGACTGCGCGGAAGGGTGACGCGCTTTTTGGGCGTCTACAGCGACCCGAACCGGCTGGTGATTTACCCGGACGGCAACAAGGCCCACATTGTGGCGCTCAGTTTCGAGGTCGAGGTGCTGGGCGGCGAGGCGGGCTTGAGCAACGAGACGACCGCTTTCGGCTTTTTCAGCCTGCAGGAGGCCGCGCAGATGGACATCATCTCGAACCATCACGAGCGCATTCTGGACGCGCTGAAGGCGGAGGGGGTTCCGTTTGTGAAGTAGAGGGTATGCACGGGCGAGTCAATCAATGGCTCGCGCTTATGCTAAAATAAAAAAAAGGCATATGTTGACTGAGGGTGAATCTATAGTTGGGCGTTGCCTTGCAAAACAATAAGAAGATTGAAGCAGCAGCAATATTTGTGATTTGCCTTTTCAATAAAAGGATTTACTGATGGCTTTCGACTTCAACTCACTTGATCATGTCTTTTTTATGCGTGAAGCGATAAAACAAGCAGAATTAGCCATGCAAGCAGGAGAACGTCCAATTGGCGCAGTAATTGTGCATAATGGAAAAATTGTAGGGTGCGGAAAAGCAGAACATTTGAAAAATCATAGTCGTCTTGCTCATGCTGAGTTAAATGCCTTACTTGCAACAGCTTCAAGTCTCTATGATTTCCCTCACGATAATGGAGTTATTTACACTACTCTTGAACCTTGCGAAATGTGTTTAGGGGCTATTGTCATGAGCGACGTTATCAACCATGTTGTTTTTTCTTTGGCAGATAATTGGATAAATCCAAAACCCATGTTTGAAATTCCTCATGTTCGTCGCCACATCTACAACTATATTGGCGGCATTCTTGAAGAAGAAAGTGCTGCACTTTGGAAAAAATGTCGTCCCGATGAGTTATTATTAATTCGAGAAGGGCGCGAATAAGGTAGAAATCTTTACATCCTTTGATTGGACAATTTATGGCAAACAGCAATCTCACCGAAGCCCAACGCGCAAAAAACGACGAGTTTTATACCCAGTATGCCGACATCGAAAAAGAAATTTCGGCCTATTTGGAATTTAACCCGGATGTGTTTCGGGGCAAAACGCTGCTGTTGCCCTGTGACGACCCGGAATGGAGTAATTTCACCAAATATTTTGCCCAAAACTTTGAGCGTTTTGGGTTGAAAAAACTGGTCAGCACCAGTTATGCGGTGGAGAGCAAAAAATATAAAAGCGGATACCAACCCACGCTCTTTGAAACCCGCGCGCCCTATTACGACGATGTCAAAACCGTCAAAAACGGCAAGATTTTCACCCTGACCCACGACAGGACCGGCGACCGCAAGGTGGATGTGGATGATTTGGAGTGGCAGTATTTGGAAGGCGACGGCGATTTCAGGAGCGCGGAAATCAAAAAAATGCGCGATGAAGCCGATGTCATCATTACCAATCCGCCCTTCTCGCTCTTTCGTGAGTTTTTAGCGTGGATTCTCGAGGCCGGTAAGCAGTTTGTTATTATCGGCAACATGAACGCCATAACATATAAAGAAGTTTTCCCCTTGCTTAAAGAGAATAAAGTTTGGCTTGGGCCAAGTATCAGCAGTGGCGACCGTGAATTTCAAGTGCCTGATAGTTATCCAATAAACGCAGCGGGTTGGAGAATAGATGAAAACGGCACAAAGTTTTTACGCATAAAAGGTGTTCGTTGGTTTACCAATCTTGACCACGGCAGGCGTCACCAACCATTGCCGCTCATGACAATGGCGGATAATTTGAAATACAGCAAACACAAAGAGATTAAAGGCAAACAATCGTATGACCGCTACGACAACTACGACGCCATTGAAGTGCCGTTTACCGATTCAATCCCAAGCGATTATGAGGGCGTGATGGGCGTACCGATTAGTTTTCTTGACAAATATTCTCCTGACCAATTTGAGATTGTGGGAAGGTGTGAAAACGAAGACCTGTATCATTTGAAAACAAAAGTATATACCTCAGCTGAATGCAGACAAGCGTATTTTGATAAGTTCGGAGAAAAAGGGACTTACGATATGAATTCCAACGGAGTGCTTTTGGTTGATGGTTTATTCGAAAAAACCTATCAGCGGGTATTTATTAAACACAGGAAAGCCATAAAATGATCGAAACGCAGGTGACTGTCATCTTACAGATGACAGTCACTTAGAGATGGGAAGGACAAAATGAAAACAACGCTCAAAACCGACATAACGGTCAAAGACATTTGCGATGGTTTTGTCTATAACGAACTCGAAGGCAAAGGTTTGTTTGGCCTTTCTGGCAAACTCACCATCCAGCCGGAGTACCAGCGCAACTATATCTATGCCGACGGCAAAAGAGATGTGGCGGTCATCGAATCCATCCTAAAAGGCTACCCGTTGGGCTTGATCTATTTCAACAAAGTCAGCGAGGATGTTCTGGAAGTCCTGGACGGGCAGCAGCGCATCACCAGTTTTGGGCGTTTTGTGACCAATAAATTTGCCATCAAAGACGAAAACGGGATGCAGCAATACTTCGATGGGATTGCGGCGGACAAGCGCGCCAAAATCCTGCAAACAAAATTGCTGATTTACGAATGTGAAGGCGAAGAAACCGAGATTAAGGATTGGTTCAGAACCATCAATATTTATGGCGTCCCGGTCAACCCTCAGGAAATCTTAAATGCTGTCTATTCAGGGCCGTTTGTGACGCTTGGCAAAGCCGAGTTCAGCAACAGCCAGAACGCCAATATCCAAAAATGGAGCGCGTATATCACCGGCAGCGCCAATCGGCAGGATTTTCTGGCATGCGCGCTGGATTGGGTCAGCAAAGGCAACATTGACGATTACATGAGCCGTCACCGCTACGATACAAACATCACGGAGTTGAAAACGTACTTCACCAGCGTCATCGATTGGGTTTCGGCTGTCTTTGAAGATGTCGAAAGCGAAATGCGCGGGTTGGAGTGGGGGCGACTGTACGAAACCTATCACCACACCGCGTATAACCCGGCCAGGGTTTCGCAGCAAGTGAAAAAACTTTACGGCGACCCCTACGTCAAAAACCGCAAGGGTATTTTTGAATATATCCTTGGCGGTTCAGCGGACACAAAATTATTGGATGTGCGCGTCTTTGACGAGGCGGCGAAGAAAAGCGTTTACGCAACCCAAACCGCTCAAGCCGAAGCCAGCGGCGAATCAAATTGTCCGCATTGCGCCCTGGGGCATGACGCCAACAAGAATAAAATCTGGAAACTGGCTGAAATGGACGCTGACCACGTCACAGCCTGGAGCAAAGGCGGCGCAACAGAACTTAAAAACTGCCAGATGTTATGCAAGACGCACAATCGGGCAAAAGGAAATCGGTAAAGGCGAAAAGCGGGCCCGGCGGGATAAATCCCCAGGGTTGCGATGCCGCCGCCCGTGTTCGCACCATTAAAAACCAGAGGAAAAATCATATGAATATTCGCGCCAATTTCACCCGCAACAGTGTCATCTTTATGCTCATCAGCATAACATTAACTGCTACAGTCCATTATGTTCTAAAAGGGCATACTGATGGATGGCAAGTCGCAGTAATGCTCTTGACGGGAATGGTAAGCAGCTCGCTCGTTGCCATTTTGTGCGGCCCCTGGGCTGGAGCGTTCACAGGCATGGTTTATGGGTTAATCAGTTTATCTATTGGTTTCTTCGACTGGGAAATGGTCATGGTGCTGACTGTTGTATTTTGGCTGGTTGGGATACTTGCGCAGATAGGTATTTTTCGTACCTGGCGGTCTGCTGCTGGAGGCGGGTTTCTGCTGGGTCTATCTGTAGGAATGATTGCATTCCTGGTATTTTTTATTTTGCTCCACTTGCCTTTGCCCTGGAAAAATATATGGAAGGGGATGCCACAAGCACCTAATATTTTTTCAGATGCTACAGAATCAAACCTAATCAAAAATTTCGGCTATCTTGGAATAATTGGTATTGTGCTGACCATTTTGGTTGCGGTTGGTTATTTTGGTTTTCTTTTAATATGGGCGATTGGAGTTGGCGCTTTATAAGCCCGCCGATAAACAGCAGCGCCAAGGGGTGAGCCAAAAAGTGAAAGAAATTGGAATTGGATCCGCCCTTGGGAGCGGCGCTTAACTGCAAGGAGTTGAATAATGCCAGACGCAATACTTCTCTACGGTCACCCGACCTGTCCAAACATCGGGCCGGTGAGAGGGCTGCTGACCCAATCAAAGGTCAAGTTTGAATATATTGACATTCATCAGGATGGCGATGCCGCCGCCCGCGTTCGCGCCATCAATAACGGCAATGAAAGCGTGCCTACGCTTGTCTTTCCCGATGGCGGCACTTTGACCGAGCCGAATGTCGGGGAACTCAAGTCTAAATTGGAATCCATGAGGTATAAAATCGGCCTGGTTGCATGGTTGATTGGCAACTCCTGGCTTATTTTTATCGTTGCTGCTGTTCTAATCGCCGTTCTGCGCTTTCTCGGAGTTTTTTAGAAGAGATGAATTCTCGCAGGGCGACCCGCCAGGGCATAACCAGATATTTTCCTGCAAGAAATCCCGGCAGAAGAAGGAAAATTTTATAGTGTATGGCTGATCCCTGGCTGAGCGGAATTGCCTATGAAAAGTTCATGGGTCGCTGGAGCAATCTTGTTGCCCAAAGATTTTTGCGTTGGCTTGTCATCCCCCCTACTCGCAGTTGGTTGGACGTGGGTTGTGGCACAGGTTCTCTCACCAGGCTTATTCTTGAGACTTATCAACCAAAAGAAATTATTGCCATTGACTCCTCGAGTGATTTTATCTCTCATGCGCAACGCTTAATCACGAACCCGTCCGTACACTTTAGGGTTGGGCTGGCCCAATCACTGGATCTGGATTCGAATTCCATCGACGCAGTTGTATCCGGGCTTGTGCTCAATTTTATTCCACAACCGAAAGTCGCAATGTTCGAGATGTTAAGAGTCTTGAAACCCGGCGGTAAAATCGGGATATTTGTTTGGGATTACGCAGAGGGGATGCAAATGTTGCGTTATTTTTGGGATGCTGCTGTAGCGCTGGATAACGCCGCCAATCAGTTTGATGAGGGTATTCGGTTCCCACTTTGCCAGGAAGGGCAACTCGAATCTCTTTTCCACGAAGTCGGCTTGAAACAAGTCGAAGCAACCGCAATTGAAGTGAAAACTGTCTTCCGGGATTTTAATGATTATTGGCAGCCTTTTCTTGGCAATGTTGGTCCTGCGCCCAGCTATACAATGAGTTTGGATAAAACAAACCGGCTGAAACTTGAAGACAAACTTCGCAACTCTTTGCCGATTGACCATAATGGTTCGATTTCTCTTACTACCAGAGCGTGGGCGGTAAAGGGCACAGCCTGAAAATGTGCGCACGTCATTGAGTCGAACAAACCGTAGTTACAAACATATCTTGTTCCATGGAAATAAGTTGAAGGGTTCAAAGGAGGCGTATCATGTCCGTTCTTGTGACCACTCTCGGTTTAATAACTTCTGACCAGGTGGGGATGATTTTGCCCCACGAGCATGTCTTTGTCGACCTGCGCACCTGGGACACCCCCGGCTATGCCCTGGCCGAGGCCGAAGAAGTCGTCGGGTTAATGGCCCCCGAAATCGCAAAAGCCCAAAAAGCGGGCGTGACAGCCCTTGTCGAATGCAGCACAGTCGGCGTGGGTCGCCGGGCCGATATTGACCGGGCTGTATCGCAGGCGTCCAATTTTCCGCTGGTGGTTCCCACCGGCGTTTACCGCGAACCCTGGGTCCCGGCCTGGGTGCATACAGCCAGCCAGGAGAAACTGTCCGCTTGGATGCTGGCCGAACTGCAAGGCGAAATTCAAGACAGCGGCGTGCAAGCCGGTTGGATTAAACTAAGCGCAGGCGACGACGGGATAACCGATTGCGAAACGAAAATCCTGCGGGCGGCGGCCCTGGCCGGGCGCGAAACAAACGCCGTCATCGGCAGTCACACCATCCGCGGGCGGGTGGTGCGTGAACAACTGGACATCATCGAGGCGATGGGCTACAGCGCCGGGCGATTTATCTGGATTCACACCCAGGCCGAACCGGATTTTGACCTGCATCTCGAAATGGCGCGGCGCGGGGCCTGGCTGGAATACGACTCCATCGGCGACGGGAACGACGAGCATCACCTGGCGAACATCCTGCGCCTGTTGGATGCCGGCCTGGGCGCCCAACTGCTGCTCAGCCACGACCGCGGCTGGTATGACCCTGCCCTGCCGGGCGGCGGAACCCCCAAGCCGTACACCTATCTTTCAGAGCAATTTTTCCCCAAACTGCGGGCCGCCGGGGTCGACGAGGCCACCATAGGTCAACTTACCCAGGCCAACCCCTTCCGGGCTTTCGCGCGTTGATGAGAAAATCTCAAAAACTTCGCGCCCTTAACGCGCTTCGCCTATTTTAGGATAAAGATTTTGAGTCCGATTTTGCTTAAAAATTTTCACGCAAAGCCGCAAAGACCGCCAAGCTTTTTATTTTCTTTGCGCGGTTAGTGGCTACGCGAATTGATGCGGCGTTGTCGTGGCCTATCAGGCATATCAGGTGTGTGATGCCACGCCTGAAACGGAGGATGTCAAACCGCCTATTTGGTTAAACAAAAGACCTGGCAGGTTTTAAAAACCTGCCAGGTCTTAAGCGAAAATATCACGCTGCCAGCGGCGCAAGCGAATACACGCGGGCGAGTTTTTGAGCTGTTTTGAAGTCTTTGCGTTGTAATGCCTCGCGCACATCGTCCAGTTTCGTCGCATCATCCAGCGAGAGATAGGGCGACCAATCGTCATCAGTATAAATCATCTCGATGGTCACCTCGGCGGCATATTCGCCGACACGAACCAGTTTGGTTGTTTTGCGCCTTGTCATTTTACTCTCCTTGTAAAACCATCCGTCCACCGTGCAGGGTCAGGACGATAAGCAGTCACCAACACGGCAGGGGCTTGCGCGCCTTTGGGAAGTCCCCAAACAACGTGAACCGGATTGCCCAACTTATCTTTTTGCAAAACCAGCGCGCAGGGTCCCTTGTGGTACTCAGGATACTCCTCGACCTCCACCGCATCAGAAACACCAGCGATGATTTCCCGAACCGTCAAGTCATCATTGGCAAGTTCATCGTATCCATGCGCGGATATTTGAACCTGTTCCTGGACAACGAGTTTGCAAATCTGTTCAAACGTCTGGCTCATCGAAAGTGATTATACTCGAATGGCAGATACCCTCAGGCCATTTTCATCGAATACAAAACATACGGCCCTTTGTCGTCGAAGCCCTCTTTTTCAAAAGCCATGCCGCACTTAGTGGCTACGCGAATTGATTCAGCGTTGTCGTGGTCGATCAGGCAGATCAGGCGGGTGATGCCAAGGGTTTCACGGGCGTAGTTGGCTATCCCGCGCGCGGCCTCGGTGGCCAGGCCCTGCCCCCAGTATTCTTTTCCCAGCATGTAGGCAATTTCGACTTCCTCCTGGCCGTCAATCGTCCAGGGCAGCAGGCCGCAGCGGCCGATAAATTGTCCGCTTTCTTTGTGGATGGTGGCCCACAGTCCCAGCTCGGGGTGGCGCGGGTGGCCGTTCAGGAACCATTCCAGCTCTTCGCGGGTTTCTTCGAAGGTCAACGTACCTTCGGGGAAGTATTGACGCACGACAGGGTCGCTGTAGAGCGCATGGAGCGCATCCAGGTCGGTGGGGACAAGGCGGCGCAGGAGCAGGCGTTCGGTTTCGAGGATTTTCATATGAATGTCCGTGATTTCCGGTAGGGGCGAACCGGCGGCTCGCCCCTACGACGATAAAAATTCCAATAAATGGCGATTAAATATTTCCGCCTGGTCGATGGCCGGGGCATGGCCGGCGTTGGGGATGACAACCTGGCGCGCACCGGGAATTAATTCGGCCAGCATCTTCTGGCGGGCCAGCGGAACGGTCGAATCGTCCGCGCCGCTGACGATCAGCGCGGGGGCTTTTAACAAGCCCAGGCGTTTGCGCGAGTCGAACAGTCCCAGGCAGCGCATGGCGGCGAGG
>Ga0208244_100941_pt1 | contig 20254 bp, 21 predicted proteins | sample SubbioCR12Aug_5A_FD_184828 | JGI IMG/M metagenome (GOLD analysis project Ga0208244, IMG submission 184828) | Serpentinite rock and fluid subsurface biosphere microbial communities from McLaughlin Reserve, California, USA - CR12Aug_5A (SPAdes) | ecosystem: Environmental > Terrestrial > Deep... | reverse complement strand
CAATTCGGTGCAGCAGTCGAAAAAACTTGGGGTCTTGCAGCAGGGCATGGCACACTTTGATGGTCTCCTGGCTTGGTAACCGGAGACTCCCCCAAAGGGTCCGTTTGTTCAAGTTCCCCGAGGGGGATCACCCCTCTTCCATCACGCTGCTTGATCAAATACGCAGCAAATGCCATCGAGATTGTTGACCGTGCTCAGTCAACCACCTTGTCCCGGTAGGGCGTGTGGTTCTTCAGCATGGCGAAGAGGGTGCGCAACATCTTGTGCGCCAGCGCCACGATGGATTTCTTGTGTCCCTTGCGAATGCTCAGCGCGGCGAATTTATCCTTCAGTGCGCAGCGGCTGCGGGCGGCCGCTTGAGCGAACTCGCAAAGCAGCCGTCTGACCCAGGCATTGCCTTTGCGGGTTTTTCCGCTCTTGCGCTTGCCCGCGCTCTCGTTGTTACCCGGACAAATGCCGACCCACGACGCCAACCTTTCCGCACTGCCAAAGCTGTTCATGTCGGTGCCGATTTCCACCAGCAGCATCGCCGCGCCCATCAGGTCGATGCCGGGGATGGTTTGCAGCAGGATCAACTGGGGCCGCCATGCGTCGAGCCCCTGGATTAATGCCTGATCAAACCGCATCATGCGCGCCTCCAGTTCTTCGATGTGGGCCATGACTTCCTTCAGCACGAACACATGCGGGCCGCTGAGTTCTTCCGGTTGCAATGCGCCAAACAACTGCTCGCGACTGGCACGCAAGCGTCCGGCGAGGTTCAGCACCTCATTGACGGACCTGCCCTCGATCAGGGCTTTGACCATCGCCCGGCCGGCCTGGCCGTGAATATCCGACACCACTACGTTGAGTCGAATGCCGGAATCGGCCAGCAGTTTGTGCAGCCGGTTCTTCTCGGATGCCAGCATGCCACCGAGCTTTTGGCGCTGACGTGCAATCAGGTGCAAGTGCCGAATGTTGGCCGGCGGGATGAACGATTGACGTAGCAGACCGGCTCGCGCCAACGTGGCCAGCCATTGGGCATCAGCCACATCCGTCTTGCGGCCAGGCACGTTTTTGACATGACGGGCATTGACCACCCAGGCGGCGATGCCGACGGTCTCCAAGGCGGCATACGGGCTCTTCCAGTAAATGCCGGTGCTTTCCATGACCACGATGTCGGCACCCACCTCGCGCGCCCACTGCGCCAGGGCCCGGCGATCCCGCTTGAAGGCGCCAAATTCACGGTGCTCCACCGTGACCGTGCCATCGGCTTGCTCCGCCACCGCACAGGCGCTGATCTTGGCCTGATGCACATCCAGTCCGATGACCCGCTTGTAGATCGGGGTTATTTCCATGACGCTCTCCTTGAACGAAACACACTCTGTAAAATTGCAAGCGTGCGTGTCGCCCAAGGGCACCACCATCCAACGGCCTGTCAGAATTCGACGGCTCTTTTTAGCGTGCGCTGTCCAGCGTCTCTCACGAGACGATGCCAAGCAATCCGGGGTACGAGTGAATGGCGGCGGGTCGAGTTAGGTTTCGCGGTCGATGCCATCAAATCGTTTCACGACCTCAGCCCTTGCGCGACTACGCACACCCGTAGTGTCTTTCATCATCGGGGGCGCTGCGCTTCTGCTGCATGAAAGTTAGGCGTTTCATTCTGTTTCATGGCAAGAAGCATCCACGAGACATGGGGGCGCCCGAGGTCGAGGCGTTTCTGACGCATCTTGCGGTGGATGGCCATGTGGCGGCGGCCACGCAGAATCAGGCTTTGTCGGCTTTGCTGTTTTTGTACAAGGAAGTGCTGGGTGTCGATCTGCCGTGGCTGAATGACGTGACGCGCGCCAAGCGCCCGCAGCGCATGCCGGTGGTGCTGACGCGTGATGAGGTGCATGCGGTTCTGGACCGCATGTCGGGGGTGTATGGCTTGATGGCGCGTTTGCTCTATGGCACCGGGATGCGTCTGATGGAATGCGTGCGCTTGCGGGTGAAGGATGTGGATTTCGGGCGGGGCGAGATTCTGATTCGCGATGGCAAGGGGGCGAAGGACCGTGTGACGATGCTGCCGCAGTCATTGGTATTGCTCTTGCAGTCGCATTTGCAGCAGCGGCGCGCGCTGTTCGATGACAATTTGCAGGCAAGCAAGGCGTCGGTGTATATGCCGGATGCGCTTGCGCGCAAGTATCCCAATTCGCCGACCGAGTGGGGCTGGCAGTATATTTTCCCATCAGGCAGTTATTCGGTTGATCCGCGCAGCGGTACGGAGCGCCGACATCACCTCGACGAAAAGCTGTTGCAGCGGGCGATGAAGAAAGCCGTACAGGCGTCGGGAACGGCCAAGCTGACCACGCCGCATACTCTGCGTCATTCCTTTGCGACGCACTTGCTGGAAGCGGGCTACGATATCCGCACGGTGCAGGAACTGCTGGGCCATAAGGATGTGGCAACGACGATGATTTATACGCATGTGTTGAACAAGGGCGGACGCGGGGTGACCAGCCCGCTGGACAGGTAAGGGGATTCAGGCGGTTTTGGCTTTGTATTTAACGCCTTTGTGGCCTTTTAGGTCGGCGTCCTGGGTCCACAATGTGGCTTGATGTTCGCGTGCGGCGGTCAGGATCAAGCTGTCGGCCATGGGGAGTTGGTGTTCGGCGGAATAGAGCGCGGCCGCCAGTGCGGTGTCCGCATCCAGGGGAAGCGGTGTTCCCTGTGCCATGAATTCAGCTGCCTGGCGGGCCGCCGCTTCACCGCGCTGCAGCGCCACGCGCTTGCAGACCTCGAATGTGCACAGGCTGGGGACGAGCAGGGATTCGGTGTCTTCCAGGACGGGGGCAAAAAAGCCGGCATTGCGACCGTTGGAAAAATATTCCAGCCAGCCGCAGGGGGCGACGATATTCAGGCCCTTCATACGCGATCGCTTTCGCGCTCAACCTGGGTGTCAATGCCGGCAAGGAAACCGCGTGCAGCCGTCATGGGCTGTTCGGGGATGAGTTCGATGCGGTCATCCTGGATGCGGGCCTTGAGCTTCTGGCCAGGCTGGATGTTGAGCAGGCGACGAAGGTCGCGCGGGATGACGATTTGATATTTGGGTGATACGGTGACTATATTCATACATTCTCCTAAACGTATTGCATTACAATAGCGTAATACTTTTCAATGAACAAGGCATGACCGAAGACGAAGACTACATGCGCGCTGCGCTGGAACTGGCGCGCCAGGGTGCGGCGGCGGGCGAGGTGCCGGTGGGGGCGCTGGTGGTGTGCGGTGGCGAGATCGTCGGGCGCGGCTACAACCAGCCGATTTCCAGCCACGACCCCACGGCGCATGCCGAGGTGATGGCGCTGCGCGATGCGTCGGCGCGGCTGGGCAATTACCGGCTTGTGGGGTGCACGCTGGTTGTGACGATGGAGCCTTGCGTGATGTGCGCGGGGGCGATCCTGCATTCGCGGGTGGCGCGGGTGGTGTACGGTGCGCGCGAATACAAGACCGGTGCGCACGGCAGCATCATCGACGTGTTTGCCGAGCCGCGCCTGAATTACCATTGCGAGATCGTCGGCGGGGTGCTGGCGGACGAATGCGCGGCGATGATCTCGGGCTTTTTCGAGGCGCGCCGGCAGCAGCAGAAGAAGGAGGCGATGCAATGAGCAACCTGGTGATCGAGGTTGATATGCGGTTGCAGCAGTTGTATCTATGGGAGTCTTTTCCGGATGGCGACATGCTGATCCGGCAATATCCGGTTTCCACCGCAGCCAACGGGGCGGGGGAACAGAACGGCAGCCATTGCACGCCGCGCGGGCGGCACCGCATTGCGGAAAAGATCGGCGCGGACGCGCCGATGTGTGCGGCGTTCAAGTCGCGCGAATGGACAGGTGAAATCTGGACGCCCGAACTGGACGCCGAGAACCCAGGGCGCGACTGGATCCTGACGCGCGTTCTGTGGCTGGACGGGCTGGAACCGGGCAGGAACCAGGGCGGCACGGTGGACACCCGCAACCGCTATATCTACATCCATGGCACCCACGAGGAACACAGGATCGGTACGCCGGCTTCGCACGGCTGCATCCGCATGAAGAATGCGGATGTGGCGGAGCTGTTCAATCTGGTGGAGGTGGGAACCGAGGTCAGGATTTCGTAGGGATCAACACGGATTGTTCAATTATTGATTCGGCCTGATGAAGGTTGAAGCGATGTTGAAGGTCAGTTTGCCCGGGCTATGTGAGACAGCGCGAGAGGCCGAATAGTACTGCAAGGCTGAAGAACAGACCAAGGCGCAACGGCCGGGAAACCGGCGTTATGTTCCAGGCGCCGACGGCGCCAGGAACGGTATCCCTTGCGGGCGGGCTGGGAACAAGTCAAGGCCAACCGGGGAGCAGCGGGGATGGAACGGCAAAGCATCCCGCTCAATTTGGCCGCGTTTTAGCCGCTATTGAGACGGGGCATATTAAAAAGCACGCACCGGCAAGGGACCTTCTTTGAGCCGATTAACCGCAAAACTCGTGCATGGGTTTTCCCGGCTCGCCTCCTGGCGCAAGCCGGCAGCGCCGCTGCCGGAACAGCCGGAAACGCCAGCCCCGGAAGCGTCGACGGAGGTGCAGCCCGAGGCAGAACCGGCGGCCGCCGCTGACACCGCCGAACCGCAGGTCGGCCGCTTCGAGCGCCTGAAACGACTCTTGAACCTGGGGCGTAAATCGATTGCTGAACAGCCCCTGGCGCCGGATCAAGCCGCGCTTGATGAAGCGCCCGCCCGGGAGCTGGCCGATGAAAATGCCATCGAGGAAGCAGCGTCCGCACCTAAACTTTCTGTGCTGGCGCGGCTGAAAACCACATTCCGCAGGCAGGCTAAACCGGAAGCGCTCGAGGCCGACGAGTCGATCCCCGGCGCGGAACGGAACCGGGACGCGACAGCCTTCAGCGAAGACGAATCCGACAGCGATGAGGACACGGCACAGTCCGGCCGCATCCGGCGGGCGCTTGCCGCGCTGTCGAACAAATGGGTATGGGTCCCGGCCACAAGCGTCATGCTGCTGGCTTTGATCGGCGCGATGGCGTTGATGCTGCTGCAGTCCGCGCAGGAGAAGGAACACCTCCAGGCAGAGCTGCCAGCGACGCAAAAAAAACCCGAACAGACAGGCATTGCGAAGGAAGTGGCAGCGGACACAGACGCCCCCGTATCTGCACCCGCAGCCGCCCCCGCTTTTGTGGCTGTTGGCGCTGTCGCCGACAGTCGTCCCGGCATCGACGCCGGGGATTGTCAGGTGAGCGACAAGGCAAGCGTCACCCAGAACCTGAAGAACTGCATCGACAGCTTCAACCGATCCATGGCGGGGTCGCGCTGATCAGTCGCTTTGGGACGGGCGGGGCAGGCGAGGCGGGCCGGTGTCCTGCCTGCTCAGTGGTCCGGCTTTTATTGGCTTTCCAGCGCCGACAGGGCTTTCAAGGTCTCGTTGAACGACACCTCGCTGTTTTTCACGAAACACACCACATTCGCGATCGTGCAGATGGACAGCCCGTCGCCCATCATCATCCATCCCCGCGGCGGCCAGCCGGCCTTGCCGGAAATGGTCGTGAGGACATCGCTGCCGTGATGCAGGATGCGCCCATTGGCATAACACAGCTCCGCTGCAAGGTCCGTATGCAGCGGATCGATCTCGCCTGCCGCCTCCATCAGAGTGCCGTCGTCATAAAAGCGCAGCGCTGCGACCACGCCCTTGATCTCAAGCAGAGACGCCAGATCCGTCATGGTCTCGTTCTCCCGATCCCCTTCAAGTCAGACCGGCGCCTGGGTGTTTTCATTGAAGAGCCGGTATGCCTGGTCGTAGTTGAAACCGACGCCATGCCCGAGGACGGCCTTTCCGTCCATCCCCATCATCACATGGTCGAGGCTCAGGAAGGCAAAGCCGCGTTCGGGCAGGAAGCCCTGCTGGCCGGTATGCTTCGCCCAGCCCGTGGCCTGCATGCGATAGATGGCCATGTTGGCGGCGCACATCTGCGCGACGATCTCGGCGAAACCCGGCTCCAGTTCGCCGCGCATGTCGCCCAGCTCGCCCGCGCAGGAAAATTCGATCGCGCCATAAGCGCCCGGCAGTTGCATGAGTTGGTCCAGGGTTGGCATGTCATCCTCCGTTTATTCGGTTTCGCTTTCCTTGATGCCCGCTGCCATGCGCATGGCCGAGAACAGCGCGTCGAAGGACGTTGCCGGTGTCTGCACAATGCACATGCTGTCGCCCACCGCGACGATGGCGCTTCCCGGCCCCCAGGCCGCCCAGCCGTAACAGCCTGCCCACCCGGGTTCCCCGGTCAAGCACTCCAGCAGCAGCCCCTGCATTTCCATGGTCAGCGTAATGGCGGAACACAAGCCCGCCAGCCCGGCCGCCTCGCTGGCAGGGAAAGGGCCTTCGAACTCTTCCAGAAATCCCTTGCGGGAAAAGAGACCCGCGGCAACCGCGCCAGGCAACTCGAGCAATTCGGACGATCGTGACATGGGCATCCTCAGTGGTGGGTAGATCGACAGACTGCATGGCGCCCTGGCCGGGGCGGCTGCCGGTTAGCGCGGCGAGTAGGTCATGCAGTTGACCTCCTGCCCTGCCGGCGCCACGCGGATGCTGTCCGTCGTGCACTCCAGATTCCCCTTGAAGCTCAGCGTGGAGTGCATGAAATCCAGCAGGGCTCGCAGCGCGTTGCGCGACACGGAATCGAAGGCGAAAACGCCGCTGCGAGGGGCCGCTAGAGCCCGACCAGATTGGCGTGAACGCCTTGCGCCTGAATCATGTTCAGGATGTTGCCGGAACTCGTGCACGCCGGGTTGTAGGTCACCATCAGCAGATGGGGGTTGTCGTTCGAACTGCAGGCGCTGATGACGCAGGGATCGGTCCGCAGCACATCTTCCAGCTCGCGCATTCTCTCGGCGGGAACCGTTTCGTTTACATGGACGATCATGTCCACTACGGAAATATCCATCATTCATCTCCTTGACCCCGGGCAGACGGATTGAAAAAAAAGCCGAGGATTCCATTTACTGTAGCAAACGATCTGCGTTTTTATAGTGGGCACACGCGCGGCCGGAGGGGCGTGTTGCGGGCGCAGAACCGGGATGTATTCAATAGAAAATTTCGTCGGCGATCACTGGCTCAAGGGGGGGGATCCCGGGCCTGGTTTTCGTCGGGACTGGCGGGCCTGACCCGGACCACGGTTCCCTCGCGGCGCGGGTCGGCGGCGCCGTGATGGGTGCCGGACGCGAGGTCGATGACGACCGCCTGCACCGACCCGATCATGGCCCGGCAGCCGTCGGTTCCCACGTCGCCCAGTCCCGCATGTCCCATCTCGCGCAGGGCATCCTGCGCGGCGATGCTGAAACGCGGCTGCATGAAGGCCGCGCCGCCTTCGCACTGCACCGGGCCGGTTGCGTGGGTGACCGACAGGCGCGGGGCGGCGATGGCCTGCTGCAGTCTCATGCCGTGGTCGATCAGGTTGAGGGTGACGTTGAGCACGGAGTTGATGATGGTGGCGCCGCCGGGCGAGCCGTAGGCGGCGACCGGCTTGCCGTTTTTGAACAGCAGCGTCGGCGCCATGCTGGAGCGCGGGCGCTTGTGCGGGGCGACGTCGTTGGCGCCGGGGTTGCCTGCGGCGGCGTCGGCGGCGGGCAGGAAATTGAAATCGGTCAGCTCGTTGTTGAGCAGAAAGCCGTAGCCCGGCACGGTGATGCCCGACCCCCAGGTGTATTCGATGGTGCTGGTGTAGCTCACCACATTGCCCCAGCGGTCGACGATGGAAAAATGCGTGGTGTGGGGGCTGTCCTGCGGGGTGCGCGACGGCTTCGGCCGCACGGCGGCGGATGCATCCCAGGGCAGGGGATCACCCGCCTGCGGCGGATCCATGCGGCGGTCCGGCTGGATCAGGGCGGCGCGGGTTGCCAGATAGTCGGGATGCAGCAGGCCCTGTCGCGGCAGCGGCGCGGCATCGTCGTCGCCGATCCACAGCGCGCGGTCGGCGAACGCCAGGCGCATCGCCTCGATCATGACGTGCAGGGTCTTCGGGCTGCCGAAGCCATAGCCCTGCGCGGCGTCGCCGAGCGGAAAGCGCTCCAGGAGGCCCAGCATCTGCAACACGGCGAGGCCGCCGGAAGAGGGCGGCGGCATGCCGGCGAGCGTCCAGCCGCGATACTGCCCGACCAGGGGTTCGCGGATTGCGACCTCGTACTGCGCGAGATCGACCAGCGTCATGCGGCCCGTTCCGGCTGCGCCCAGTTCGCTGCGCGTGCGCTGCTGCGCCTGGACGATGGCCCGTGCGATAGCGCCGCGATAGAAGGCATCCGGCCCGCGGGCGGCGATGCGTTTGAGGGTGCTGGCGAGCGCGGGCTGCACCAGCCAGTCGCCCTCGGCCAAGGGCACGCCGCCGGGGTGGAAGATCGCCGCGGTCTCGGGATGGATCCGGGTGCGGCCGCCGTCGTGGGCGATGTCGGCGGCGAGGAAGCGGTTGACGCGAAAGCCGTGTTCGGCCAGTTCGATGGCCGGCGCCAGCGTGTCCGCCAGCGTCTTCGTGCCCCAGCGGGTAAGCGCGGTGTCGACGCCGCGCAGCGTGCCCGGCACGCCCACCGCAAGGCCGCTGGTCGAAGCCAGCGGAAAGGGCATCGGCAAGCCGTCCGGCGCGAACATGTCGGCGCTGGCCGCAGCCGGCGCGCGCTCGCGCGAATCGACGATGAAGGTCTCACCTGTTTTCGCCAGATGGATCAGCATGAAGCCGCCGCCGATGCCGGACGACTGCGGCTCGACCACGTTCAAGGCGAACTGCACCGCCGCTGCCGCATCCACGGCGTTGCCGTCCGCAGCCAGCATGCGCGCGCCGGCCGCGGCCGCCGCCGGGTGCGATACCGCCACCACGCCGTCGGGCGAGGCGGCCAGCACCGAGGGGGAAAACAAAGCGAAGAGCGCGAGCCAGCGCATGCAAAGCGAGCGGAAGGACATGGGTGTCGGCGAATGACGGGGAGGCCCAAGCCTGCACCGGTTTGGCCGCGCGCGTCAATGCGCGGGCGTCGGTGGCTCGTTATGAAGGGGTCGGAGGCAATGCCAGATTTCATCTGCGGGCGCAATGACAGGCCCGTGCCGGCATCGGGAATGGCTGGCGAATGACCGCAATGGGGAAACCGACGGAATTCACGCTCCCGGCCTGAAGTGGTAGATCAGGTTGAGATACCCGACCGTCTCTTGTTCGGCCTTATGTGGAGCTCCACATAAGGCCGAACAAGAGACGTTGGGCAATGGGCGGGCGGCAGCCGCCCAGCGCCAGCTGCTCGATGGCACCAATGAGGGATAGGACAGCCAGGATCAATCTGTCCAGAGCCTGCTCGCCACCATCCCTTTTTCGAGGAGGCTGCCTTTCTTCGCTCGGTGGGTCCGGTAGCGCGCCAGGTTCTCGCCCGAAAGTTTCAGCCTGCCGCTGCGTTTGCCCTTTGCGGCGCCTTCCACCATCAGGGTCTGGCCGTCGAATACGGTCAGCGCCGTCATCTTTTCGCCCCCGTCGAGCTTGATCAGCTGCACGCCCTTGCCGCCGGTGCCTTCCTTGACTTCTTCGATGGGGAACACCAGGGCCTTGCTGTTGCTTGCCGCAACCGCAACCCAGTCGCCCGTTGTCGGGACCGGAGGCAGGGGAATTTGGCCGTCCTCGACCGTCATGAACGCCTTGCCAGCCCGTTGCCGGGACACCATATCGGCACACTTGGCAATGAATCCGTAGCCCATCGTGGTTGATACCAGCCAGCGGGATTCCGGAGGCGCCGACAGGGCATGAACCAGCTTCGCGCCCTTGGCCAGATCAACGAGACTGGTGAACGGAACCCCATCGCCGCGACCGGAGGGCAAGTCGGCGATGCGAAGCGTATAGGTGCGGCCGCTGCTGTCCATGAGGATGAGCGGATTTATCGTCCGGGTTTCGATGACCGCCATTTCTCCATCGCCCGCCTTGTACTGGATGGATGACCGGTCGACACCCTGGCCTTGCCGGGTGCGCAGCCAGCCATTCAGCGACACGATGACGGTCACCGGTTCGTCCACCATGGACGCTTCGCTCGTCGTCGAGGCGGTCACCGACTGCGCGGCCTCGATGCGGGTGCGGCGGTCATCGCCGTATTTCTTCATGTCGGCGCGGATCTCGTCGATGACAAGAGACGTCAGGGCCTTGCCGTCGCCCAGGATGCGGTTGAGTTCGTCGCGTTCGCCCAGCAATTCCTTCAATTCCTTCTCGATCTTGATGGATTCAAGCCGGGCGAGCTGACGCAGGCGAATGTCCAGGATGTCATCGGCCTGCACCTCGGTGAGGTCGAAAGCGGCCATCAGGTCGGACTTCGGATCGTCCGATTCACGAATGACCCGGATCACCTCGTCGATGTTGAGCAGAATGGTCAGCCGGCCTTCCAGGATGTGGACGCGCCGGTTCACGACTTCGAGCCGATGCTGGCTTCGGCGGCGCACTGTGTCGACCCGGAAGCCCGCCCATTCGGCGATCAACGCCACCAGACCCTTCTGGCCGGGACGACCATCCCTGCCGATCACCGTGAGGTTGACCGGCACATTGGTTTCCAGAGCGGTCTGGGCCAGGAAGAAACGCATGAAGGTCTCGGGATCATGATTCCGTGAGCTGGGTTCCAGGACCAGGCGAACCGGATTTTTCTCGTCTGATTCGTCGCGTGTACTGTCCAGCAGGGCGAGGATCGCCTGCTTGAGGTTCTTCTGTTCCGGCGACAGTTCCTTCTTGCCGGTCTTGGGTTGCGGGTTGGCCAGCGCCTCGATCTGGGTCAACGCCTGGGCGGTGGAAACGCCAGGCGGCAGTTCGGTGACCACGATGCGCCATTGGCCGCGTGCAAGCTGCTCCACCGTCCATTGCGCACGCACGCGCACACTGCCTCGACCCGATTCATAGACCGCGCGAAGATCTGCGGCAGCGGTGATGATCCGCCCGCCGCCGGGGAAATCGGGGCCGGGCACATGAGACAGAATGCCGTCGAGACTGATCTCGGGCTTTTTCAGGAGGGCGATGGCCGCGGAACCGAGTTCGCGCAGGTTGTGGGAGGGAATCTCGGTGGCCATGCCGACGGCGATGCCGGACGCCCCGTTGGCCAGGAGCATGGGCAGCCGGGCCGGAAGCAGGGCGGGTTCCCTGAAGGCGCCGTCGTAGTTGGGCACGAAGTCCACTGTCCCCATGTCGATCTCCGACAGCAGCAGTTCGGCGACGGGTGTGAGGCGGCTTTCCGTGTAGCGCATCGCTGCCGCGCCGTCGCCATCGCGCGACCCGAAGTTGCCCTGGCCGTCGATCAGCGGATAGCGCAGGGTGAAGCCCTGGGCCATGCGGACCATGGCGTCGTAGACGGACTGGTCTCCATGAGGATGGAGCTTGCCGATCACGTCGCCCACCACACGGGCAGACTTGACGTGCTTGGTGCTGGACGTCAGACCCATCTCGCGCATGGAGTAGAGGATGCGGCGTTGAACGGGCTTCATGCCGTCCTCGACGTAGGGCAGCGCACGGCCCTTCACCACGCTCATCGCGTAGGCCAGGTAGCAGCGTTCAGCATAAATGCCCAGTGGAAGCCCTTCTTCACCACTCAAGCCGCCGTCACCGGAAGACGGCGGGGGGGGTGGCGTGGACGGGGAAGACGTTTCATCCAGGTTCCCGAAGAGGTCCAGGGTGTGGGTTTCAACCGCCTTGGTCATACGTCAGCCTCCACCAGATTGCCCTTCGCTTCCATCCAGTCGCGCCGATCGCTGGCTGCGCTCTTGCCCATTAGCATGTCGAACAGCTTCAGCGCCTCGTGCATGTCGTCGGGGGTGGCGAGCACGGGCAGGACGCGCCGGGTGGCCGGGTCCATCGCGGTTTCCCGAAGCTGGGACGGGTTCATCTCGCCCAGGCCCTTGAAGCGACCGACCTCAATCGCCTCAGGCTTGATTCCGTCCAGAGCGAGGCGGTCCTTGATCGCCATCAGCTCGCCGTCATCAAGGGCGTATTGGCGTCGGGCGGGTTTCTTGCCCTTGGCCGGTGCGTCCACCCGGTAGAGGGGCGGCTGTGCCACATGGATGTGCCCCTGCTCGACCAGCTTCGGGAAGTGGCGGAAGAAGAGAGTCAGCAGCAGGGTGGAAATGTGCGCGCCGTCGACGTCGGCATCGGTCATGATCACGACCTTGTGGTAGCGCAGGCCGCTGAGGTCCGGGTTGTCACCCAGCTTGTGCCGCTCCACCCCGAGCGCGACCGCGATGTCGTGGATTTCCTTGTTGGCGTAGAGCGCGTTGGGGTCGGTTTCCCATGAGTTCATCACCTTGCCCCGCAAAGGCAGGATGGCCTGGGTTTCACGGTCCCGTGCCTGTTTCGCACTGCCGCCGGCGGAATCCCCCTCGACGAGGAATAGCTCACGAATCACCGGGTCGTCCGTTGCGGCGTCCGAAAGCTTGCCGGGCAGCACAGCGACCCCGGAGGTTTTCCGCTTCTCGGTTTTCTGGCTGGATTTGAGACGGGTCGCCGCTGCCTTGGCCGCCATCTCGGCGATGGCTTTGCCATACGCCACGTGGCCATTGAGCCAGACTTCGAAGGGATCGCGACTCATGGTCGAAACCAGCTTCACCGCCTCGCGTGAGTTGAGCTTTTCCTTCACCTGCCCCTGGAGCTGGGGGTCAAGCAGCCGGGTGGAGAGAACGAAGGACATGCGCCCCGTGACATCTTCCTGGCGCAGCTGCACACCGCGCGGAAGCAGCGCGTGATGTTCTGCAAACGACTTCACCGCATCGAAGACGCCGGCGCGCAGACCGGCCTCATGGGTGCCGCCCTGCAGGGTCGGAATCAGGTTGACGTAGGATTCAGTGAAGCTGCCGGATTCCGCCCAGGTCACCGCCCAGGCCGCCCCTTCGCCCTTGGCAAACCCGTTGGTGCCGTCCGCGTAGGCCTCGCCAGCGAACACTGGCACCAGGGCTTCGTCCGGGGGGACCTGTTCGGACAGGTAGTCGACCAGCCCGCCCTGGTAGCAATAGACGTGCTCTTCCACCGCGTCGCCACGTTCGATCTCCAGCCGGAAGGTCACGCCAGGCAGCAGGACGGCCTTGGCGCGCAGCAGACGGGCAAGTTCACGCTCGGGGATTTTGGGCGAGTCGAAGAAGACCGGATCGGGCCAGACCTGAATCGTCGTGCCCGATTCTTTCCTGGCGCACTTGCCGATGACAGCGAGCTTCTTCGTGACCCTTCCTCCATCTGCAAACACGACTTCGTTGATCTGGCCGTCCCGTTTCACCGTCACGGCCAGACGGGTGGAGAGGGCATTGGTCACCGAGACGCCCACCCCGTGCAGGCCACCGGAAAAAGCGTAAGCCCCTTCGCCGGAGGTTTTGTCGAACTTTCCCCCGGCGTGCAGACGGGTCAGCACCACCACGACCGTGGGCTCGTTTTCCTGAGGATGGAGGTCGACAGGGATGCCCCGGCCATCATCGCTGACCCTGACCGAGCCATCCGCACACAATCGGACGCCGATCTGGGTGGCATGTCCCGCTAAAGCTTCGTCTGCCGAGTTATCGATAACCTCCTGGATGACATGAAGCGGACTGTCGGTCCGTGTGTACATGCCGGGGCGAGTCCTGACGGGCTCAAGTCCTTTGAGAACCTTGATCGAATCTGCGTTGTAATCCTTGGCCATTCTTTGCTTGTCTCATGAATCATAAAGCTTGCAGTAATGTTTGCTGGTCGCACCCCTCGTGCGCGGGTCACATAGGCACAATGCTTTCCATTGGATTGTTGCACGAACGTGGTGCGGGGCAATACTCGATGGCATGCTGCAGATTTTCATATATCAAGACCATTTTTCCTGGGCCGGCGAGGCTGGTGTTGACCACCCCGGCGGTCCAGCCCTTGGCCCCGGGCCAGTCAGCGCCATTCCCCGGTTGCCAGCCCGCTCGCTTTCCCGCCGCGATCCCGCAACAGGCGGATCATGGCCAGCCCGAGACCACTGCCCAGATAGAGCAGCCCGGCCAGCAGCAAGGTCGGCAACGCGCCCACCAGCAGCTTGACCAGCGGCGTGCTGGTGCCGAACAGCGCAGCAGCCTCCAGGGCGGGCCAAATGGCAGAGCGTGGATTGTTCATGGGAAACGAGGCGGGCGCATCCGGCTCAAGTCAACGATGAAGGCTTTCTGATGGCAGGAGTATTCATGCAGATTTATCTGCCAGGGGTGCGATGGCAGGTGTTGAGTCTTGCTCTGCGACAAAGCGCGCGACGAATGCGCCTTCATAGCCCGCCGGCAGGGGAAGGCTGACGCGATGGCCGCTGCCCGGTGCGACCTTGACCGGGGTGCCGTCCTGGCCTTGCATGGTGGCAATCGTCAGTTCCAGGTTGCCCCTGGGGTGGATGAGTTCGATACGGTCGCCGACCGAAAACCGGTTCTTCACGTCGATCTCGGCCAGGCCTGCCGCGTCATACGCCAGGACGTCGCCGACATACAGGCTGCGGTCCGATTCGGAATGGCTTTTCAGGTAGCTCTGGTATTCACGGTCCGGGTGGCGTTCGTAGAAGCCGCCGGTATAGCCCCGGTTGGCCAGGCCGTCGAGTTCGCGCAGCAGGGTGGGATCGAGCGGGCGGCCGGCGACGGCATCGTCGATGGCCTGGCGATAGGTCTGGCAGGTGCGCGCCACGTAGTAGGGCGACTTGGTGCGGCCTTCGATCTTGAGCGAGTCGATGCCGATTTCGGTCAGCCGCTGCACGTGTTCGATGGCGCGCAGGTCTTTCGAGTTGAGGATGTAGGTGCCGTGCTCGTCTTGTTCGATGGGCATGTAGCTGCCGGCGCGTTCTTTCTCTTCCAGCAAGTACACGTCGCCGTCCGGCGCTTCCTTGCCGGGGAGGGTGTTGTATTCCCAGCGGCAGGAATTGGTGCAGGCGCCCTGGTTGGGGTCGCGGTGGTTGAAGTAGCCCGACAGCAGGCAGCGGCCGGAATAGGCGATGCACAGCGCGCCGTGCACGAAGACTTCAAGTTCCATGTCCGGGCATTCCTGGCGGATCTCGGCGACCTGGTCGAGCGAGAGTTCGCGCGACAGGATGACGCGGCGGATGCCGAGTTTTTTCCAGAAGCGCACCGCCGCGTAGTTGACGGTGTTGGCCTGTACCGACAGGTGGATCGGCATGTCGGGCCAGGTTTCGCGAATCATGTCGATGAGGCCGGGGTCGGCCATGATCAGCGCGTCCGGCTTGAGGGCGACGACCGGCGCCATGTCGGCCAGGTAGGTTTTGATTTTGGAATTGTGCGGAAAGATGTTGCTGACGACGAAGAACTGCTTGCCCCGGCTGTGCGCGTATTCGATGCCGGCCCCCAGCGCGACTTCGTCACGGAAGCTGTTGTTGCGGACGCGCAGGCTGTAACGCGGCTGGCCGGCATACACCGCATCGGCGCCGAAGGCGAGCGCGGTTTCGAGCATGGATTGCGAGCCGGCGGGTGCCAGCAGTTCGGGCTGGCGCATAGGGGTGTGCTTCACGTTGAGTGACCGGGGGTTTGATTGCCGGAAGCAGGGCGGTTCGGGGTCTGCCTGCACCCGGAGCCGTCGCTGCTGATCCGCCTGAGCCGGCTATTTTAAACGTTGCGCGATTGAACGCCGGTTCAGCCCGGTTTGCCGTCGACCCGCGGGCGCAGCAGCATCGGGGCATACACCCAGACGAACAGGCCGAACGCGGCCATCCACAGCAGCCCTGCAGCGGTCATGCCCTGCACATAGACGGCGGGAAAAAACAGCGGCAGGGCAACGCGGATCAGCGCCGCGAGATTGATCGCCACGAAGGCCAGCGTCATCAGCTGTGCCGTCTCCAGCAGGCGGCCGGTGTGGCCGAGCGAGACCCGCGCCATCATGCCCAGGGTCAGCACGCCGATTCCGCCGGTGGTAAAGGCATGTAGTGAAGCGTCAGCCGCAGCACTCACCCCTGCAGCCGACAGCGCAAGCAGCGCGAAGCCGAGCGCGATCCAGGCATAACCCAGATGCAGGACCCACAGCAGCGACACCGACCAGAATTTATTCGTGTACCAGCCCGCCAGCCGGATGGCATGCACGGTCGCCGCGATCGCAGCGAGCAGTGCGGTGATGGGCGAGACAGGTGCGATCAATGCGGCAAGCAATGCAGCAAGGGTGGCAATCGGCACCAGCCATTCGATGGTTTTCCAGCGCCGCGCGCGAGTGTGCAGCTTGTTGTCGGTGAAGTAGGGGATCACGCGCCCGCCCATCACAGCCATCATCGTCACCACCACAAAGGTGGCCAGATGCAGGCCAGTACTGGCAGTTACGGCGGGGTAGCCGCGTGCGCCTCCATGCACCAGCGCATTGGCCGCAGCCAGCACCAGCAGCATGATGGGGAAGGGATAGTTGTGCAGCTGCTTTGCCTTGATGATCGGCCACGCCAGTGTCAGTGCCAGCACTGGCAGGAACAGCAGGTCGACCCCTACGACCAGCCACACCGGCAGGCCGGGAATCAGAAAGCCCAGTCGCCCCGCCAACCACAGCAGGAACAGCGCGGCCAGCGATGCACCCGACGGCGTGCGGATGCCGGTCCAGTTCTGCGCCGCGGTGAGCAGGAAGCCGGCGATCACCGCCACGGTGAAGCCGAACAGCATTTCATGGCCGTGCCAGACGGCGGGCGCAAGCGGCCCGGTTGAAATCACGCCCTGAAGGATGGCCAGCCAGAGCCCCAGGAGTACGATGGAAAACAATCCGGCTGCGAGGAAAAAAGGCCGGAAGCCGAGGGCAAACGGCGCGAATCCTGCAGGGCGGCTGGGCGGGTTGGGCGGTGTAGACATCATGGTTTAGAAAGAGAAATCCAGTTCGGCGACCGCACTGCGGCCCGGCAGCAGGAAGAAAGAATAGGCTTTTTCGTCCAGCAGGTTGTGGATGCCGAGCGAGGCCTTCACGGTTTTGGAGAACGCATAGCCCGCCTTGGCGTTGACCAGGGTGTAGGCGTCGTAGCTGCCCGGCACGCCTTCGACCACGTCGGTGTTGGCGGCTGTGAAATAGACGTGGCTCACGTAGCGTGCGTTCAGTGTGCCGGTCCAGGGTCCGTGTTGTGCGGTGAGGCCGATACCGGCGATGTGCTCGGGCGAGTTGGTCAGGCGCTTACCCACGCTGGACGGGTCTGCATCATTTTCCAGCATTTCCGAATCGATCCAGGCGTAGTTGGCGTCGAGTTCCAGCCACTTTGTCAGGCGCGTCCGGGCCGTGAGTTCAATACCGCGAACCCGTGCCTCGCCCGCATTGATGCGGTCGATTAAGTTACCCGGGGTCCGTTTGGTATAAATCAGGTCCTTGAGGCGAGTTTCGTACACGGTCAGGCCCGCCTGGGTCGAGTTCGTGAATCGCCAATCCCCGCCCACTTCCCAGGTCGTTCCGGTCTCGGGTTCGAGATCTGGATTGCCACGCGCGATGCAGGTGCCGGTGGATTGGTTGTCGAGGATGCAGCGAACAGTCGAGGTCGAATAGAGGTCAAGATTGGGGGGAGTGCGGAAGGAGCGACCGTACGAGGCGCGCAGGGTGGCGGCTTCGACAGGTTTGTAAACCATGGAGGCTTTCGGGCTGAAGGCGGAATCGCTACGGCTCGAATAGCGCTCGGATTGTGGCGCGGGCGGAGGCAGTGTGTTGAAAAAATCACCCTTGGTTTCCCAGTAGTCCCAGCGCCCGCCCAGATAGGCCTTCAGCTTGTTGGTGAGTGCAATTTCGTCCTGTGCGAACAGAGAGGTCGTGGTCGAGGTGCCATTGTAGCCGTTGTTCAACTTGGTTCGTGAACCATCGTCGCGCCAGTTGGAAAGGGTATAGATCTTCTGCTTCACCTCATCGCGGTGGAATGCCAGCCCAGTCACCCAGAATTGCTTCTCGCCCATCGGGAAGCTCAGTTGAATGCTGCCGTCCAGGCCGGAATTCGGCGTGTCGGTGAGCGTACCCGGCCCGCCTTCGTAACTGGGTGCCATGGGACTGGCGGCGGTAAAGCTGTATTTGCGGTCGATCTGGGCGAGGTCGACCTTCAGCAGTTTGTCGGTGCCGATGATGCCTTCATAGCCGGCAAAAATGCGAGTGGCGGCTTCGTGCAGCGGCGAGTTGTTTACAAAATCGAACAGCGACAGACTGGTAACTTGTTCGCCATTGATGTTCACAACTCCAGTTGATACCGTCGCGCCGGACGAGTTGCGTAGATAGCTGGTGAAGGGGGTGTAGTCCTGTTCGGTTTCCTGCCAGCTTATGCCGCCATAGACCTTGTCGCGGGCGTCGAGCTTGTAGGACAGCTTGACGGTGGCATTGGCTGACGTCCAGGGCGTTCTGCCCTTGTCGCCGATGAGGTAGCCGGGGGTGCCATCGCGACTGGTGGTCGCCTGCCAGCCTGTCACAGGGATGACCCCTGCGCCGGCAATAGGTGTTTTGACGACGAACTCGTTCACGTAACTGTCTCGATTTTGATAGCCCGCACCGATCTCGTGCGCGAGGCGCCGAGGATGGTGTCGTCGTTCTGGTTGAAGAAAGAAGTCGTCGATGGCGTCGTCCAGCACGATTTGCCGCAGCGGTAGCGGGCCGGGTTCAGCGATCGCTTCCTTGTATTGGTAGTCGCGCACCAGGCCATTGTAAACCGGGCGGCCGTCGCAGGGGATTTTCCAGACTTCCGGGATGTCCTTCAGCGCAGCGATGAAGCTGTTGCGCGGGCGGGCGTCGTAGACGGCAGAGACCCGCGAGGTTTTGCCGGTTTTGCCGACCACCGGGGCCACCTTGATCATCGACAAATCCTTGGCGTCCAGCGCCACCAGGCTCTGCGGCAGGTAGTTGGTCAGGTTGCTCGGATCGGCCTTGAACACCGGCCTGGCCGGGAGGTCGTTGGCGTCGAGGTTGACTATTTGGGAGGCGCCGATGTCGGCGGCATCCCACTTCGGCGGCGGCTTGGGTGGCGTGTATATCCAGGCTGCCAGCACCTCGATCACGTCGGCTTGCAGCTGGTCTTGGTCTTGAATGCCGGCATCTGCATCGCCGGCAGGCCGTCGGCGATCGCCTTGGCGGCGTCCGGCTGCTTCAGCCGCGCCAGCGATTCCGGCAGCAAGGTCGGTCCCATGCCGCCCAGCCGGTTGGGCGCGTGGCAGGACAGGTAATGGGTTTGGTAGCGTTTTTCCGGGTCGGGGGCGGCGTGGGCCAGGCCGACAGCGAACAACACCAGCAGCGCGGCGGGTACGTTGTGCGCACCGACTTTGTGGCGCGCGCGGCGCACTTTACCCGATAACGTCAAGGTCAAGCCCGACAAGCTGGCGTTCGGCAGCGGGTAGCTTGGTTGGCGAATCGGCCAATGCTGGATTGACCATCGCGATCAGCGCCAGCATGGCGACGGCGAAGGTTGCGATGACGCCGAGGTCGAACAGAAACGCCAGGATGGGCCGGAGTCTGGGTTCGGCGTCAATTGAGGCTTTGCCAGTCGAGATGCGGGTGCTGCAAGCTTGCTGATGCATGGCTGTTCCCCTTTCGGGTTTGCGCGCCGTCCTGCCACAAGGCGGCCCGCGAATTGAAGAATCGTGCGGTGTGACAAATACAAACTTGATCCGGGGCGAGCCCGGTCAACCTGTGCTCCATGCCCGTGGCCGCCGCATGCCGGCAATCTTGCAGGCATGCTTCACGTAGCCGTAGGGGAAGAGTTCGAACAGTTTTTTGTGCGCATCTTTCCCCATGCGAGCGGCCAGATGCTTGATGACGAAACGGGCATCGGCGATGACCTGGTGTTCATCGAAGTAGTCGCGCATGAATCGAATAACGTCCCAGTGGTCATCGTCAAGCTGGATCTTCTCTTCCTCGGCCAGGGCCGGGCGACGCCCTCGTTCCAGTCGCCGGGATCGGTCAGATAGCCTTCTGCATCACGTTCTGGCAAATCGATTGTCATCGTCCTGTTCCCCCGTGCCATGCCATCTTTAAAATCTAGAAAAGTATAAAGATGTATTTAATATGAATTATTGGTTAATTGCTCACAGGATACAAGCCTGTCAGTAAATATTTTTTTGGGCTCTTCACGGTTTTCCTACGGAAGACAAGCGTGTTAACGACGTCGGTGGCGACGCGCGGTTGTAGAGGAATGATGGCTTGTCCTTGGTGTTCAGCTGGAATATCTTGAGCTTGAAATATTCCATGTCGCGGAAGCCTCTGGCGCGGCGTCGCAGCAGGGCGATGGACACATTGCCGGCTTCCAGCCGCGAGGTTGTGATCGGATGATCGGCATACGCGCAGATGCCGGTGCGATGTGCCTTCAGGGTCTTCACGAATTTATCCA
>Ga0208244_100940_pt1 | contig 20259 bp, 16 predicted proteins | sample SubbioCR12Aug_5A_FD_184828 | JGI IMG/M metagenome (GOLD analysis project Ga0208244, IMG submission 184828) | Serpentinite rock and fluid subsurface biosphere microbial communities from McLaughlin Reserve, California, USA - CR12Aug_5A (SPAdes) | ecosystem: Environmental > Terrestrial > Deep... | reverse complement strand
ACGAGGAAAGCCAATTTAAACTTTATCCATCAGGACAAGGGGAAAGATAATTTCTTTCTCCTTTGTCTTGAAAAATATTATTTACTTTATATCCTCGTAAAAAGTTGCATTAATTACTTGAATTTAGTATGTCATTTTTTTAGCGAAATAAATATTTATCTTTGAACAAAAACCACTATTTAATGCAGGTGAAAATTGAACAAACATTAATATCCGATATTTCCGAAATACTTGATTCAGAATTTGGGCAAAGTATCGATAAAAATCTTATTTCTATTCAGAAAACAAGAGATGAATTTGAAGGCGACTTTACATTAGTTGTTTTTCCATTTTTAAAAATCTCAAAAAAGTCTCCAGAGCAAACAGCGGAAATTATTGGACAAGCATTGATAAAAAGATGCAAAAATATTTCTTCATATAATGTGATAAAAGGCTTTCTGAATATTACATTAAAAAATGAATATTGGGTTGATTTTCTTATTGAAAATATGAATAGCTATAGGTATGGCTATAGAGATGAAATAAAAAGTGATGCTCCGATAGTTGTTGAGTTCTCGTCTCCAAACACCAATAAACCACTTCACTTAGGACATGTTCGTAATAATCTACTAGGTTATTCAGTAGCCAAAATACTAGAAGCTTCAGGAAAGAAAGTATTTAAGGTTAACTTGGTAAATGACAGAGGAATACACATATGCAAATCTATGCTTGCCTATCAAACATTTGGCAATGGTGAAACTCCTGAATCCTCAGGGAAAAAGGGAGATAAACTTGTTGGAGATTATTATGTTTTATTTGAGACTGAGTTGAAAAAGCAAGTCAACTCAATAATGAATGAAAAAGGCATCAGCGAAGAAGAAGCAAGAAAAGTTGCTCCATTAATGATTGATGCACAAAATATGCTTTTAAAGTGGGAGAATAAAGATGCAGAAACTATAGATATCTGGCAAAAGATGAACGGTTGGGTTTACGAAGGGTTTGATATAACTTATGAAAGAATGGGAGTTTCATTTGACAAAATTTATAAAGAATCCGAGACATATTTATTAGGAAAAGAATTAATTAAGGAAGGTCTTGAGAAAGGAGTGTTCTTTAAAAAAGAAGATGGTTCAGTTTGGGTTGACTTAACACAGGAAGGCTTAGATGAAAAGTTGCTTTTACGTTCAGACGGCACTTCAGTATACATGACACAAGATATTGGCACTGCTCAGCTCAGATACGATGATTTTGAGCCTGAGAAAATGATTTATGTTGTTGGCAATGAGCAAAATTATCACTTTTCAGTACTTCAAAAAGTACTAAAGAAGCTAAACAAAACATATGCTGACTCATTGTATCATCTGTCTTATGGCATGGTTGAATTACCTCAGGGAAAGATGAAATCGAGGGAAGGCACAGTTGTGGATGCAGATGAATTAATGAGCGAAATGACATCTACTGCCAAAAACATTACAGAGAGCTTGGGAAAAATAGATGGCTTTTCTGATGAAGAAAAAACATCTTTATTTGACACTATAGGCCTAGGGGCATTGAAATACTTCATTCTAAAAGTAGACCCCAAAAAGAACATGATGTTTAATCCTGAGGAGTCGATTGACTTTAACGGGAATACCGGGCCATTTATACAATATACTCATGCCAGAATATTTTCAATTTTGAAAACATTCGGCACTGATAATTTAGAAAAGATTTCTCTTGATATAATACCTGACAAATTGAACAAGAAGGAGCTTAAACTTATTAAGTCATTGTACGATTTCCCTCAAGTGGTGATGGATGCAGCAAATGAACTCAGCCCGGCAATGATAGCAAATTACACATATGACTTATGCAAAGACTTCAATCAGTTTTACCACGAACATTCGATATTAAACGAACCTGACAAAAGCATCAGCAACTTCAGAATAAAACTGTCACAGCTTACTGCCAACACTATAAGAAACAGCATGCTATTGCTGGGCATAAACACTCCTGAAAGGATGTAATAAATGCCTTATTCCCTTTTAATTAGTGCGACAATAAAACAGTATCCTGAGGGACTACAAGCAGGGTGTCTTGAGGGAATGCAAGTATTGTATCATTAGATATTATTTCGATTACTTCCTGAGATGGCATAAAAATAGGACCATCAAATCCAAGTGGTATTCCCAAATACATCCATAATACAAGCAAGGCAGTCCAAGTAATTGTCAGTAATACAGTATAAGGAAGCATAGTTGAAATAATTGTTCCTATACCATATTTTTCATCATACTTTTGCGCGAAAGTAACGATTAGAGCAAAGTAGCTCATCATAGGAGTAACAATATTTGTAACTGAATCGCCTATACGAAACGCAGCCTGGGTAAGGCCTGGGTGATAAGGTGGATCTATAAGCATAAGCATTGGGATAAAAACAGGTGCCATAATTGCCCATTTTGCTGAAGCACTCCCCATAAACATATTAATAAATGCTGACAGAAGCACGAATGCAATAATTAAGGTTGGACCGGTAAGCCCTATGCTCTGTAATCCTTGAGCGCCCTTAATTGCAAAGATAATCCCAAGGTTGCTGTAATTAAAAAAGTACACAAACTGAGCAGCAAAGAACACCAAAACAATGTATCCGCCCATTCCACTCATTGATTGGGTGATGAACTTAGCCACATGCTTGTCGGATTTTATTGTTCCTGCAACAATTCCATAAATCAAACCCGGAATAAAGAAAAATAAAAGTATAGCAATTATAATTCCATTAAAGAAGGGAGATCTAAGAATAGAGCCAGTTTCAGGATGTCTCAGAATTCCATTTTCAGGGATAATGGTTAATGCTAACAATGCAATAGTAAATAACAAACCATAGCCAGCCCATTTTAATCCTTTTTTCTCTTTAGGAGTAAGCTGTTCGATAGGAACCTTATCAAGATTGCCTTCATACTTTCCTAGTCTGGGCTCTACTATTCTTTCAGTAACCCAAGTTCCCAGTAAAACAATTAGCAATGCCGAGACAGCCATGAAAAAATAATTAACAGCAGGATTAACTGTTATCTCAGGGTTAATCATTTGAGCTGCAGATTCGCTAATGCCGGCCAAAATGGGATCAATAGAGCCAATAAAAAAGTTGGCACCAAAACCACCACTTACTCCAACAAATGCAGCAGCAAGCCCAGCCATTGGGTGACGACCTAATGCGTGAAAAATCATTGCTCCAAGAGGAATTAGTATAACATACCCTGCTTCAGAAGCCAAATGAGATACAAGACCTGCAAGAACAATAGATCCGGTAATCAATTTTGGAGGAGAACTAATAACTAAGGACCTGATCATAACAGTAAATAGACCTGAGCCTTCAGCAACGCCAATACCTACCATAACAACCAAAACATATCCCAAAGGAGGAAATCTTAAAAAATTCTGGGTAATATTTTCGTAAATCCATCGGAAACCATCACCACTTACAAGACTATTAACACTAATAACACTTCCATCAACCGGATGAATTGCCTGAAGAGAAAGCAAGGATGCAATCCAACTTATTAACACAACAAACACAGCCAACAAAGCAAATAAGGTTGCTGGATGAGGAAGTTTGTTACCAATTACCTCAACATAATCTAAAGATTTTGTAAATACCTTTTTTAGACCATTTTTAAATTTCTTCATTAGATTTCCCATATATCAAGTGTTTTCAATACTTATAAAAAAATCATTTTTAAATTTGAGCGACAAAGATAAAATTTTTATTATAACTTGACCTTCGTATAATTACTGAATGAAGTTGAAAATTTTTCATTCTTACTTATGTATTTTCCTAAATTTGTATAACCTAAAAAATAAAACCACAAATCTCCGTATATGAGAAACACTATTATTATCATAGCATGTACTTTATTTGTTTTTGCTCAAAGTTGCACACAAGGCCTTAAGACACCTGCTGAAAAAGATAATTTTACCAGAATTACGCTATCTGAAGAAGTAGTTGAGTTTTCTAAAATATTATGCAAAAAATATGATTTTTTGGAATATAAAATTATTGGAAATACTATAACAGGCAAAGAAATTATTGCAATTAATGCAAGTAGTGGGTTTTCAGATGATAAATTGAAAGTTTTAATATTTGCTCAACAGCATGGCAACGAGCAAAGCGGTAAAGAAGCACTTTTGATATTTCTTAGAGAATTAAACAATAACATTAATTGGCTAGACAATATTGAATTTTGGATTGCCCCTCAGATTAATCCTGACGGTGGCGATAAAAACTCAAGACTCAATGCCCAAGGGATAGATCTAAATCGTGATCATATACTATTAAATGCGAGAGAAACACAGGCACTTCACAAACTTTTTCAGGAAGTAATGCCTCATGTTACAATAGACATTCATGAATACAACCCATTCCGGGAATCTTGGCAAAATTTTGGCGCTTATAAAGTTTTTGATGTGCAGGTCGGCATTCCAACAAACATTAATGTGTCTGAAGAAATTAGAAGTTTTGCACTTTACGAAGTACTTCCGGCTATAGAAAAACATCTTAACATGAATGGGTTCAGCTTTCATAATTATTTAGTTGGGCCTGTGCCAACAGAAGGACGGACAAGGCACTCTACTGTTGACATAAATGACGGAAGGCAAAGCTTCGCTATTTTAAACACTCTTTCCTTTATTTATGAAGGGATTAACGGAAGAGACGGATTTTTGGAAAATCTAAAAGGCAGAACATTTGGGCAGTATGAAGCTTTGTTTGCACATATTAATTTCATTAACGAGAATGCTGAAAAAATAAAAACCATAGTTAATAGTAAAAGAGAAATGCTTGTTAATTCAAATTCTAAAATTAAAGTTAGTATCAGAATGGAACATTTTCCGGCAGAATTCCCATTAGTTTTGCACTTGCTCTCTTCTAAAACAAACAATGACACCATTATTGAGGTCGAAAACTTTCATCCGGTTGTGAAATCGCTGCACGAGGTTACAATGCCTCAGGGATATTTAATTCCTGCATATGATTCATTAATTATAGACATCATTAAAAAACACAACATTATTTATTCGGCTTATGAAACTTATAACAATCACAAAATATTTGCTTATAAAATATTGGATGTTGACACAGTTATGATTGAAGAGCTTAGCAATATGATTCCAACTTTAAAAAAAGAACAGCTTAAAATATTGAAAGACAATTATATTTATGTGCCAACTGCACAATTACATTCAAATTTTTTAGTTCTATTATTTGAACCGGAGTCAATGCTCGGCATAGCCCAAATTAAAGATTATAATTATTTACTTAACAAGGGAGAAATGTTTCCAATATTAAGAGTCGAGTAAGGCTTGAGATAATCAATAAATTGATGTTATAAAAAAAATCTATAGAAAACACTATGGAAATAATTGCGTGGCTAGGAGTTTCTCACGGAATATTTGCTGCAATTCTAATGTTGGCAAAAAAGGAGAGAAATGTCTCAGATCAGATACTTACTGCCTGGCTTTGCCTGTTGGCTATTGAGTTTTTAAGCTGTGCAATAGATATTAATATATTTGGAGAACCACTATTGTCAAGCTCATTTTTGTTATTCAATCCTGCATTTTATCTTTATGTAAAATCGCTTACTAAGGAGTCATATAAGCTAAAGCTTATACATTTATTACATCTTTTACCATTCTTGACGTTCAAAGTTTCGGCCTACATTATACAAGAACCCTATTCATTAACATCATTTTTTCAGCAAGATTCAACTTTATGGTACAGATTATTATTTTCCGTTTTATCATTAGTATCATGGATATTCTATAATTCTGCAAGTGCTGTGTTGGTTTTCAAACATAGAAAGAGATTAAAAAATGAATATTCTACTCTGGAAGCTGACAGAAAAATGGGATGGTTATTATTTGTAGTTGTGTTATATAATTTATATTGTGGAATTGCTGTAGGAATTGGCGTCTACGCCGTCTTAATGAAAGTGTCTTTACCTGTTACACCGGTATATATATACTCTACCATGCTTGCTTTTGTTTATATCTTTGGATTTTGGGGACTAATACAAAAATCTGTTTTCATAGAAAGCAACAATGGAAGTGATGATGAAAAATACAAGAAATCATCTCTCACAAAAGCTCAAAAAACCAAAATCAAGACCAAGATTCTTGATTATTTTGGTACAGAAAAGCCTCATTTAAATCCAGAGTTTAGCATGAGTTTGCTATCCAAGAATATTAAAATTCCTAAACATCAGATTACAGAAGTTTTAAATATTGAGATTGGTAAGAATTTTTTCAATTTCGTGAATGAATACAGAGTTGAAGAAGTAAAAAAACAACTTTCAAAAAAGAAAAATCTCTATTCAATAGAGGCTATTGGATATGAATGCGGTTTCAGCAGCAAATCTACTTTCTTTACTGTTTTTAAAAAAATTACAGGAATTACTCCCTCTGCTTATAAGGACATTGCAGCCAACAGCAAGAACGCTTAATCTATAGTCTGCCAGCACTCTAACCTTTTAAATAAACAGTTCGACTTTCACTACCGGAGAATCCGGACAACATAAAACTGTTCAACTTTTAAAAGTAAGACCATATCTCCTTTAGCAAACTTTACATTTGCGTAAAGTCAACTCCATTAATAACACATTATTTTTATTATGAAAAACATATTTGTATTAACAACCGCCATTTTATTTTCAGGAATTTCATTGCTTGGCCAGGGAATATTTGAAAGCTTAACAACTTCAGACGAAAAAAATGAAGAAAAACCCTCAATTAATCTTGGAGGTTACGTTAGAGGCTCTGCATATGGTGGGTCAGAATACTATGATTATTCTAATTTATTTGGAGAGTTTGCCTTGCAAGGTAGCCTTAAAAAAGGCAAGACATTCTTTTATGGCGAAGTAAGATTTATAGACGGATTATTTTATAACGAAAGAGAATCGTTTGTTGACCTCACTGAAGCTTATGCAGGATATCAATCCGACAGATTTTCAGCATACATAGGGAATCAAATAGTGTCGTGGGGTAGAACAGATGGTTTTAATCCAACAAACAACATCACCCCTGTTGATTATTTTTTTCTAACATCAGACAATGATGATCAGCTATTATCAAACTTTCTTTTAAGAACTAAAATAAATTTAACACCATCTATTGAGCTAGACTTGATTGCTATTCCATTTTTTAAAGAATCGGTTTACAGATATGATTTGTTTAGCATAAGCGAACAAGCTGCTTTTGTTGATGCAAAACCAATTGACAAAACTTTTAAAAACTCGTCAATTGCTGCCAGGTTGAATTTTGAATTGCCTGCTGCCGGGTTTTCATTGTCATACTTCAGAGGATATGACCCTTTTTATGGAATAAAGATTAATAGCATTCAGTTATTTCCTTCAGTAAGAATAAATTATATACCAGATTTTTATCTAAAAAATACAATTGGAGGCGACTTTGCCATTCCTATAAAACAAACAATACTTAGAGGTGAAGCAGCCCTCAACATTACTGAGAACTACAAAAATCAGATGCACATACCCAACCCTGACGTAAGCTATGTTTTTGGCATTGAGCGAAATATTTTTGGATACATTGCTATTGTTCAATATGTCGGGAAATTTACTTTAGATTATAAAGAGTTGACTACTCCTATTTTAACCGACCCTAATAATCAAGCTGAATTAATGCAATATGCATATGACATGATAAACTATGAATCTGAAATGGTAAATCGCAGAATATTCAATCAGCAAGAACAGACAAACCATGCAATTATGCTTATAATAAATAAATCGTTTGCCTACGACTTGCTCGACGCTAGAATGACTGGATACTCCAATTTTACCACTGAGGAATATCTCATCAGGCCTGAGATAAGCTATAAATTAACTGACGAACTGAGCCTTTCCGCGGGCTCACATCTTATGTTTGGCCCAGAAGAATCTATGTTTAATTACTCTGGAAAAGTTTTAAATGGTGGGTTTATTAGCTTGAAAGCATCGTTTTAATAACAAAAGATATACTAAGAATTATGAAATTAAAAACATTCATATTGAAATACAGGCTATGGCTGATAATATTGCCTATTGCTATTTCTTTAATTATGGCATTACCACTTAAAAATGCTAGAATTAACCCTGATTTAATGGAATACCTGCCTGAAGACATTGAGTCAAAAATAAACATGGACAAACTTGAGGACGTTTTTGGCAAATATGACCCGGTTATAATAATTGTCGAAGCGGAAGACATATTAAATCAACAAACACTAGAGAGACTATATGACATTAATAAAAAGATAAAACAGTCGAGAGAATTAGATGACCTAATTTCGATCTTTGAATCTAAATATATTAGGGGCGAAGATGGGATGATGCTTGTAGATCCAGTAATAGGAAGAGTCCCAAAAACAGAAATCGACAAGGAACTTTTAAGAAAACAAATAAAAGACAACGAGTTAGCTTATAAACTTCTTGTTTCTGAAGATTTCAGATACACAATATTCATTGTGAATATTGCAGAAGGCGTTTCTGATGATGTTGCGATTAACTTAATAGACAAAATTATAAATGAATTTCCGGGAGAAGAAAAGTTTTATTTAAACGGTTTACCATTTTTAAGAGATGAGATTCAGAGTTTAGCAACCCGAGACCTGGCAATATTATTCCCTTTAGGGATGCTAATTATGATAGCTTTCCTGTATATCTCATTCAGGCAGCTTAGAAGCGTTTTACTCCCATTTTCAGTAGTTTTAATGTCTATTATAGTATCAATGGGATTGATGCCGCTGCTAGGCTACGAGCTCAGTATGATTGCAGTACTTGTTCCCATACTAATGATATCAATTGCCAACAATTACGGAGTGCATATTGTAGCCAGATATCAGGAAATAAGAATGCACAATCCTGAATGGACTATGCAGCAAATCACTGCTGAAACTATTTCATTATTAAATGTTCCAATTATTCTTACAGCACTTACTACAATTGTTGGGATTTTGGGTATGGCAGCCCACATTATGATACCAGCTAAACAAATGGGAATTGTATCGGCAGTTGGGATAGGTTTTGCATTATTACTTAGCATATTTTTTATACCGGCATTAATGTCATATATGAAAAAAGGAAATCCTAAAAAATATACCAACGGAGGAAAGTCCGGAATAATTAACAAATTATTACTGTGGGCAGGAAGCATAACTACCGCATCACCAAGAAAAGTAATAATTGCATTTTTGTTGTTCTTCATAATATCCGGCATTGGAATTTCAAGATTAAGAGTAAGTATTAATCTTGAATCTATGCTATCATCAAGTCATCCAATGCAACAATCAACAAAGATTGCCAACGAGCATTTTGGAGGAACAAAAAACCTTTCCGTGTTATTTACAGGAGACATTAAAAGCCCTGAAGCAATGAAAAACATTGAATATTTTGGAGATGAGCTAGAGAAAATTCCACTTGTGAAAAATGTAAACTCTATAGCAAAAGTTATCAAAATTATTAGCAAAGCACTAAATGATCCTGGTGATGAGTATTATGGAATAATACCAAACAACAGAGAAGCAATTGCACAATACATTGAGTTTTACAGTATGAGTGGCGACCCTGAAGATTTCGAAAGAATTGTCGATTTTGACTATACCAAATCATTGCTAAATGTGCAATTCAAAGCAAATGACATAAATGATTTCTATTTTGTAAAAAACAAAATTGACGAACTAATTTCACAATCTGAATTTGCTGTTCTACAATCAGGGCAGCCTATGGTTGAAATTGAAATGGCTAAGGCCATTCTTGCAGGCCAGATATATTCTCTTGCATTTGCTCTGTTTGCAATTTTGGGTTTGCTCTGGATAATTTTTAGGTCGATAAGAGCCGGACTGCTTGGTAGTCTTCCATTATTAATGTCTATAGTATGTAATTTCGGACTAATGGGATGGCTTGGAATAGAGCTAGACATTGCAACGTCTTTGCTTTCATCAATAGCTGTAGGCATTGGCGTAGATTATACTATACATTTGTTTTGGAGGCTAAAGCAAGAAATTAAAAATGGCAGTAATATCACCGAAGCTGTAAAAACAACGCTTTCAACTACCGGCAGAGGAATAACTATTAATGCTTTTTCAGTAATAATCGGATTTTCGGCTCTCTTCTTTTCCGGGTTATTCATTCTAAAAACATTTGCGTTTTTAATAATATTCTCAATACTTGTATGCTTGATTGGAGCTTTAATACTGATGCCTTCGATTTGTGTAATTAGCAATCCTAAATTCTTAAAATGATATAAAAACTTTAAAAAATAAAAAACTATGAAAAGAACAATTTTAATAACAGCCGCTTTGATTTTCCTTGGGATGATTGCAAATGCGAACAACCCAAGAGATATAGCAGAAAAAGCGTCAAATTCTATTGGATTCACCTCTATGGAGATGTCATCAACATTGAAAATATTTGACAATAAAGGAAACGTAAGAGAAAGACAGGTTGCCGTTGCCACAAAAAAATTCGGAGACACTTATAAAACTATGATAAGATTTTTAGCTCCTGCAGATGTAAAAGGGACTTCAATGCTTATATTCGATTATGAAGAAAAAGGTGATGATATGTGGATTTACATGCCATCGATGAGAAAAACCAGAAGAATTGTAAGCAGTGAAAAAGGGAGAAGCTTTATGGGTTCAGAGTTTACTAATGCAAATATGAGCAAGCCAAATTTTGACGACTTCAATTACTCAACAATAGGAACAGAAACAATAGATGGAAAAGAGTTTTGGAAGATAGAATCGATTTGCAAAACAGAATCTATAGCCGACGAGTATGGCTACAGCAAACAAGTTGCATATATAGAAAAACTATCATACTTAACTCACAAAGTAGAGTATTACGACAGATATAACGAGTTGCAAAAAATTATGACAATATCCGATTTTCGAAAACAATCAAACGGAGTATATTTTGCGTATTATATGGAGATGAACAATGTTCAGAATGGAAGGAAGTCTGTTATGACTGTAAACTTATTTCAACTTGGCTCTAGCCTGAAAGAAACTGATTTTTCGACTACTTCACTAGAAAAGATGTAAAGATATGTTGAAGATAGCTTTGTTATTTATGCTATTCTCTTTATTTAGTAATAGCATATATCCGCAAATATTAAAAATTGACATCAGCAACATACGAAATAATAAAGGAGTATTACGCATTGCTATTTTCAAAAATTCAGCATCATTCAATAAGGATGAAGCATTTTCATCAAAAAATATTTGTAAAAAAGACATAGAAAACGGACAGTTTTCGATTGCATTTGAAGATATACCCAAAGGATTGTATGGTATAGCCGTACTAGACGATGAAGACGAAAACGGCTCTATGACATACAATTTTTTTGGCTATCCCCAAGAAGGCTGCGGTTTTTCAGACTACTATCACACAGGAATACTAAGACCAAAGTTCGACAACTTTAAGTTTCACTTTTATGAAGATAAAACTGTTGTAGTAAGATTGAGGTATTATTAAACCCTACCAATACCCAAAATCAGGATATTTCTCAGGCATTTGGTCTTTTGGCATATCCAGTCTTAGGTAGTAGTCGAACCACTCCATTGTTCTTATCAGATAATCGAGTCTATGAACATTCTTTCTATTGCCATGGCCTTCTCCATTATACCAAATTAACCTCACAGGTGCTTGTCCGTGCAATTTCAAAGTTCTATAAAGCTCAAGACCTTGAGCAGGATGTACTCTTGAATCTTCTGTTCCATGCAGAACAAGGGTTGGTGTTTTGCTTTGATGAGCATATTTTATCGGGCTACGAGAATACACATCCTCAAATTTCTTGTGTGTCCAATATCCCCAGTGAACGTAATAGTCTTCCCAAGGGATGTCGGTATTGTTTCGTTTGGAAATTTGGTTTGAGATACCGACAAATACAACTGCAGCAGCAAATCTCTCGGTGTGCTTTGTTGCAGCCCAAGCCGAAAAATAACCTCCATAAGATCCGCCACCCATACCAACACGTTTTGGATCTACCATTCCTTTGTTAATTAAATCATCAATTCCATCCAAAACATCATCAAACTCAACTCCTGCCAAGTCTCCATATCCTGCCATCGTAAATTCAACACCTCTGCCTGAACTTGCGCGATAGTTTGGCATAAAAACAAAATAATCTCTTGCAGAAGCTATCTGCCCCCACATAGAATATCCGGTTGACCATCCATTCTTAACTGCTGCTTCAGGGCCTCCATGAATATATACTATAAGTGGATATTTTTTGCCTTCGGTATAATTCAAAGGGTAAACCAACACACCTTGAATATCTTTTCCATCTCTAGCATTATAAACGTGTTTTTTTTGTTTTCCAAACTTGATGTCACTCAGCTGTGGATTATGATTAGTATGCTTTTCAAGTGTTTTTCTTTTAAAATTGTATGAGAACAATTCGCCCGGGTGTTGACTAGTATTTCCTGAAAATGTTACAATCCCGTTTTTAAAATTAAATCTATTGAAACAAACTTTCTCCGGAGAAATTATTATTTCTCTTGTGGGCTTATCAAGTCTTTGCTCACTTAAAACTATATCAACACCTTCTTCGGCTGCGTATAATAAAGTGTTGTTGTCTTTCCACCCAATATCAATTACCGACAATTCCATAGCTTTCACATAGTTTCTCAGTTGTTCGAAAGGCTTGTTGTTTGGCACATCGACAACAAACAAGCTGCCTGCAACAGAATCTTCAAGTTTGCTTGACGAACGGAAAGCAAGCTTCTTACCATCCGGGCTCCATGACAAATTTTCAAGTTTACCCGGCACATCAACTAAAAGCTTAGACTCTCCTGTTAACATATTTACAATGTAAATATCCTTAAACATATAACTATCGTCAACTAGATTTCTAGGAGCTATAGCTGCAGCAGCCCATTTTTTATCAGGGCTCAGCGTGAAATCAAATACAGTAACATCTTTAGTAAGCTGAACAACCTGATGGGTATTTAAATCATATCTGTATAAGTTAAGTTGTCTGTATTCTTCCTCGTAAACTTCAATATCCCAACCTCTTTTTCTAAGTTCCTGACGTAATGGATTGTCAGGAGAAATTGACACTATGGCCAAAGTATTATCGTCAATGAATTCGTATGAATTAACGCTTGCTGTATGTTGAGTTATTGGGTAGCTTTCCCCACCCGACAGGCTAATTCCATATACTTGGATGCCCGGCTGATCTGAGAAGTTTGCTCTAAAAGTAACAGCATCACCCTTGGGTGTCCATCCAATGCTGAATATACTTTTATTGCCTGTTATAAATGGCATACTGATTTTTTTTCTAACATCGTACACATGAAGTTCTCTGTAATCAGAACCGGAATTATGAGTAAAAGGACGAGGCACCAGCAAAGTATATGCTATGTAATTATTGTCAGGAGAAGGATAAACTTCGAGAACCGTTTTAAGTTCAAACAATTGCTCGGGGGTTAAGCCTTCATTGGAAATGGAAGCTTTTGCTGTAAATATTAGAAACACAAAAATCCCGGCAAGTAAGATTTGAATTTTTTGCTTTTTCATGAGAGTTATAGTTTTGATGAATAATCATTGCAATTCTCAAAAATAAAAAAACAATCACTAGGCAATTACCAAAACAACTAATTTTCGGGTTAAAAATAGTTAAATCAGACCTGACCAATAAAAACAACTTGGAAAAAGAGTCTTTAGTCTTACAGTGGGCTTCTCATTATATATGCCAAAAACACTTGATCCACTGCCACTCATTGATGCATAAACAGCTCCATCTTTGTATAATTCACTTTTTATATCTTGTATAATTGAATATTTTGACATTAAAGGAGATTCAAAGTCATTTTTCAATTCTTCTTTCCAAGTGTCAATTGGTTGCTTTATAATGCTTTTAATGCTTTTTTCAGGCATTACTGGATTTATCAGTGAATACGCCATAGCGGTACTAATGTGAATTTCAGGCTTAACAACAACGATAAACTTTCCATTCAATTCTAGGTCAACATCTTCTAATATTTCACCCCTGCCTGTAGCGACAGATGCTTTATTTTCAATAAAAAAAGAACAATCACTGCCAAGGTTTGCAGCATATTCTTTCATTTTATTAACCCCAAGATTAAGTGCAAACAAATCATTCAGTAACCTGATTGTAAATGCCGCATCAGAACTTCCACCACCCAAGCCTGCACCAACGGGGATTGCCTTATGAAGGTGAATTTTCACATTTGGCAGATTATATTGATTTTTCAATAACTTGTATGCGTTTAAACAAAGATTGTCACTATTATCAGGAGGAATATTGACTCCCGACGATTCGAAACTTGTGTTTTGCTCAACAGCGACTATTTCTAAAGCATCGCATAATTTAATAGGTAGAAAAACAGTTTCAATATTATGAAAAGAATCAGTCCTTTTTTCTATAATATTCAGACCAAGATTAATTTTAGCATTTGGAAACACTATCATGACAATATTTTTGGGATAAAGTTAATAAAATTAACTTGCTCAAAAATTAACATAGAAAGTCGTTCTATATTTTTTATTTTTGTAAAGTTAGATTCGACCAATTTTTATTTCATAAATCAACAACAATAAACACAAAATAAATTTAAGCCATGCCATTCCTAAACAAAGTACTGTCCTGGTTTTTGAAACAGCGCATTTCACAGATTGAGCATTTCAAAGATAATCCTCACGAGGTACAACTTGAAGTATTTAAAAAACTTATAGTTAGTGCTAAACACACAGAATGGGGGAAAGCACATGGCTATGAATCAATAAAAACAATCGAAGATTTTCAAAGCCAGGTCCCAATATCAGATTACGATCAAATAAAACCTTACATTGAAAGGCTAAGGCATGGAGAGAAGAATCTTTTATGGCCAACTGAAGTAAGATGGTTTGCTAAATCATCTGGAACTACAAGCGATAAAAGTAAATTTATTCCAGTAACTTACGAAGCCCTTGAAGACTGCCATTTTAAAGGCGGCAAAGATATGCTCGCAATTTATTGTCATAATAATCCTGAAACTGAAATATTTAGTGGCAAAGGGTTAGTTTTAGGAGGAAGTAATAAAATAAGCGAATTTAACAGCAATTCTTACTTTGGAGATTTATCTGCAATTTTATTACAAAACTTTCCTTTTTGGGCTGAAATGCTCAGGACTCCTGATTTATCTATTGCTTTGATGGATAATTGGGAATTAAAGCTCGATATTATTGCAAAATCGACGATAACTGAAGATGTGACAAATATAAGCGGAGTGCCTTCATGGAACTTAATGCTCCTAAAAAAAATAATCGAAATTACAGGCAGAACAAATATCTTAGAAGTTTGGCCAAATCTTGAAATATTTTTTCACGGTGGAGTGAGCTTCATCCCTTATAAAGAACAGTTCAAAAAACTTATTCCATCTGAACAGATGAATTATCTTGAGACCTATAATGCATCTGAAGGGTTTTTCGGCATACAAGATTTAAGAAGTCTTGATGAAATGTTATTAATGCTGGATTATGGAATTTTCTACGAGTTTATTCCTATGGATGAGCTTGGCAAAGAAAATCCAAAAGCATTAACTTTAGACAAGATAGAGCTAAATAAAAATTATGCTATGGTAATATCTACAAATGCCGGGTTATGGAGATATCTGATAGGCGATACTGTGGTATTTACAAGTGCTAATCCATACAGAATTAAAATATCAGGAAGAACAAAAAACTTTATCAATGCCTTTGGAGAAGAAATAATTGTTGACAATACAGATAAAGCTTTAGCAAAAGCATGCGCATTAACAAATGCTTCGATGTCTGATTACACAGCTGCTCCAATATTCCTTGGCGACAACAATTCAGCAGCTCATGAATACATAATTGAATTTGAAAAGGCACCGCAAAACTTAAGCGAGTTTACAAAAATTCTTGACGACACTCTTAAGCAACTAAATTCAGATTACGAGGCTAAAAGAGCTGCAGATTTATTATTAAAGCAACCAGTAATAAATTGCGCTTCGCCAGGAACATTTTACGAATGGCTTAAATCTAAAGGAAAAGTTGGAGGGCAGAATAAGGTTCCAAGACTTTTTAATGACAGAAGATACATTGATGAAATTTTAAAATTCGCAAACATCTGATAGTTAATAAAATCTTTTTACCTTAGAGAATTGATATACATTTAACAAACACCCCGCTAAATGACTAATAATAAAGCACATACAAAAACCGCGACTTTTATTTTTACAAAAATAGCATCACTGTTTTTGTTGATGATTATTTATAATAATTCATTTAGTAATAATGAGCCCCCTGTGTTTGACTTTACATTTGAGATTAAAGCAGAAACTGATTTTTTTGCAGTAGATCAATTTTCAAATATTTACTGGATTGAAAATGGCGCATTGAAAAAATTCATTAACGAGTCGCAGAATATTATTAGCTACAGCGACAAAAAATGGGGTGATATACAGTTATTTGACTCTTCAGACCCATTGCATATTATTGTTCTTTATAAAGAGTTTAACAAAATAGTTTTCTTAGATGGCTGCTTAGCTCCAAAGAAAACAAAGTCAAACGACAAACTGCTTAATGAAATCAGACCTACATTAATATGCAGTTCTGCTCAAAACGGATTTTGGGCATACAGCCCTAATACTTTTAAACTTTACCGAATTTCTGAAAAGTTTAAAATAGAAGTCGAAACAGATGCATTAAATCAAAGATTTCCGGAGCTTGCCAATCCTTTCCATATGACAGAATCAGGAGATAAGTTATTTATAAGCGACCAAAATAGCGGAATATGGGTGTTTGATAGGTTTGGAAATTTTATGTTTTTGATTCCAATAAAAGATGTTTCATATTTCCAGGTAAAAGACAACAGCATATTATACTTTAACGAGAATCAGCTTGGGCTGTATGATTTTGAGCAACATTTTGAGGAGTTCTTTTTATTGCCTGATACCAATATTGTAAAAGGGTATATTTATGGAATGACTTTATATTTATTAACATCTGAATCGATAAAACAATACAAAATAAAATAAGTACCAAAATTAATTATTGAGAATTATGCACATAGCTATTGCAGGAAATATTGGCTCAGGAAAAACAACGCTTGCTTCTTTGCTTTCAAAACATTACGGATGGGAAGTTCATTACGAAGATGTTGAATCAAATCCTTATCTTAACAACTTCTATGAAGACATGCAACGCTGGTCATTCAATCTGCAAGTTTACTTCTTAAACAGCAGATTCAGACAAATAGTTGACATCAGAAAAAGCGGCAGAACCGTTATTCAAGACCGCACCATATATGAGGATGCATATATTTTCGCCCCAAACCTCCATGCTATGGGGCTAATGTCTACAAGAGACTTTGATAATTACTCAAGCCTCTTTCAATTAATGAGTTCATTTCTCGAAGGGCCAGACCTTCTAATATATCTCAAAGCAAGCGTGCCAACACTTGTAAGTCAAATTCAAAAACGAGGCAGAGATTATGAAAACTCTATTCGTCTTGACTATCTGAAACGGTTAAATGAAAGATATGAAGATTGGACTGGAGGTTATAAACTAGGCAAACTTCTTGTAATAGATGTTGACAACAACAAGTTTTCTGAAAATCCTGAAGATCTAGGAGATGTTATAAGGAAAATAGATGCAGAAATTCATGGACTATTTTAACCATGACAATTCGGCTTATATTCAGTATTTAAAACCGTTTAAGGCGAACATAAACGTCGGTTAATCACATAGTTTTGTAAAATTCTTTAAGAAAAAATTAAAATCTAAAGACTTTTTTATAACTTAGCCCAGTTATTTACGTATGATAATTGAAAAACTGACTAATTTTAATAGAGTACGTTTTAGAATAATTATTACAATTTTTTGCTGTATTTGATAACCCAAAACAAATAAAACATGAAAATAGGGAAATACATTAGTGAATTATTATTTACTAAAGACATTGTGATCCTTCCTGGATTTGGAGAATTCTCGACAAAGTATATTCCTGCTCGCTTTGTTCCTGAGAAGAAAAAAGTTGAAGCACCCTCAAAGGAAGTAACTTTCAATGGAAAAAACAAAGCAGAAGATAATTTGCTTTCAGATTTTATTGCAAATCAAGAGAACAAACCTGCACCGGAAGTTAAAACATTCATTGAGAATTTTGTCAAAGAACTTAACAGCTCTTTGAAATCAGGGAAGAAAGTTGAACTTGAAAGCATTGGACATTTCGCCCTTGCTCAGAATGGAGAAATTGAATTTTCTCCCGACAAGTCAATTAACTATTTAGGAACACCCGGAGCTCCACAAGCTATTGCTGAACCTGAAAAAAAATCACCAGAACAGGCGAAAACAGAAGTTGATAAAATTATTGAAAAAGCCGAAGAGGTAAAGAAATATCAGCCTGCTGCTGCAGAGACAAAACCTGTTGAGAAACCTGCTGAGAAACCTGCTGAGATTAAGCCAACTCCTGCAACAAGTCCAATAAAACCTGTAAAAGAAAAAACCGGACTTTCACCAATGATGAAGCTTGTAGCTTTCTTGTTTGTTCCTCTTTTAGTGATAGGAGTAATTGTAATTTTTAACTTTGATTATTTATTTGGAGATAAGGCTATAGATTTCAAGAGCTTTTTCGACAAAAAACCAAAACAGGAAATAAAAACGGTTTCACCAAAGTCGAAAGATAAAACTCCTGAAATAGTAGTAGAGGAAAAAGAAGTTGTTTCAGTTAAATCTCCAATGCCAGAGTCTGGGAGAAAAGTGTATTACATTGTTGTAGGAAGCTTTGAAGAGGAACATAATGCACAAATTATGGTTGATGAGCTTAAGAGAAAAGGAGCAAATAATGCTAGAGCATTTGGCAGAAATCCATTAGGGTTTTACAGAGTAACTTATGATTACTATTATGATCTTAGAGAAGCCGAACAAATGCTTGCAACAGTTCACCAAACTATTAGCCAGGATGCCTGGATATTACACAGATAATAAATTTTTTAATAAAAGTGGCAAAAACTAAGTTAAAGAAATTCGCCGAACTAGACACTTTAACCAACGTTATTCAACCTGATTGCCAAAACATTTCTGAAAACTATCATTTGCGCGGCCATTGGAGCCGCGCTTTTTTTAGAAATAGCAACCCACTTGTTTTGGAAATTGGATGTGGCAAAGGAGAATACACTGTTAGTCAAGCTCTGGAATGCCCTGACAAAAATTTCATTGGAATTGATATAAAGGGCGAAAGACTTTGGAGAGGCGCAAAAACATCGCTTGAAAACGACATCCGAAACACTGCATTTATTCGCGTTCAAGCTCAGAAATTAGAGTATTTCTTTGGTAAAGATGAAGTTTCTGAAATATGGATTACTTTTCCCGACCCTCAACTTCAAAAACCCAAAATCAAAAAAAGACTTACTTCTGAAAGACTTCTTAGCGTGTATAAAAACATACTAACACCCGAGGGAGTAGTTCATTTAAAAACTGATAACGAAATTTTCTTCGATTATACTGAAGAATTAATTAAGGCATCAGGGTACAATATTTTGTCTATTTGCAGAGACATATATAATAACAAGCATAAGGTTGAACCAATTGTGACAAAAATCATGACATATTATGAAGAAAAATATGTTAATCAAAACATCCCTATCAACTACCTAAAATTCTCCTTTAAGTAAAAGCATAGTATGCCTGAAACTCAAATTACCTTTTTTGAAAAAGTATATAATGTTGTGCGTAATATTCCACATGGCCGTGTGACATCATACGGGGCAATTGCTGAGTATATTGGAGCTGGTGGAGCATCAAGAATGGTTGGCTGGACCATGAATAATTCGCATCGAATGCCAGATAGCATTCCTGCCCACCGAGTTGTTAACCGCAACGGCGTTCTTACAGGGAAACATCATTTTGGAGGCTCTGATGTTATGAAGCAATTGTTGGAAAGTGAAGGAATAAAAGTTAATAACGACCAAATAATAAACTTTCAAGAACACTTTTGGGATCCAAAGAAAGAATTAAAGTGAGTATTTAGTTGTGTATTATGAACATTTTCATTTTCAATTTTGTTAATGCTAATGAAGCGTTAATAGATTTAACTCAAAAAACATAACTTTGCAAATTCTTAATAAGAATTTTTTTTATCACAATACTAACATAATAAACCTAAATTCAAGTAATTAATGCAACTTTTTACGAGGATATAAAGTAAATAATATTTTTCAAGACAAAGGAGAAAGAAATTATCTTTCCCCTTGTCCTGATGGATAAAGTTTAAATTGGCTTTCCTCGT